>Ga0272444_10006253_pt1 | contig 10196 bp, 9 predicted proteins | sample SSMForm13_FD_201033 | JGI IMG/M metagenome (GOLD analysis project Ga0272444, IMG submission 201033) | Marine sediment archaeal communities from Little Sippewissett salt marsh, Falmouth, MA, United States - SSM-Form-13 | ecosystem: Environmental > Aquatic > Marine > Wetlands > Sediment ...
GCTCCGAGCCGTCGATCACCGACCGGAACCGGGCGCCGTCCTCGGTCAGCGTGACGAGCGAGCCCGAATTCCGCTGGGTCGAGACAGGCGGATCGGAAGGCCCGGGGAAGATCGAAGCGACTTTGCCCACGCCATGCGCCTTCCCCGCTCCGAGGCTGAACACCTGGAACCCTCCGGAATCGGTCATCGTGGGGCCGTCCCATCCCGAGAAGCGATGCAGCCCACCGAGCGCCGCCACCACGTTCTCTCCGGGGCGCAGGTGCAGGTGGTAGGTGTTGGCGATCACGATCTGAACGCCGATGTCCCAAAGTCCCTTTGGCTCGACGCCCTTGACCGTCGCGCGGGTCGCCACGGCCACGAACGCCGGGGTGTCGATCGTCCCGTGCGGGGTGACGAGCCGACCGGTGCGAGCGAGGCCGTCTGCCACCTGGTGATCGGGGCGAAACATCGATCCGACCCGCCACACCCCGGCCTGTGCCGGGTCAGTCATGCTTGCCCCGGCGTGCGCGGGCAAGAAGCACGCGATCGGTCTGCGGGTGGATCAGCGGCCAGAGGGTCGCCAGGCTGGCGCAGAGGGTCTCGAAGTGAGGGGCGAGATCCGCCAACCCGCCTCGCTCGGTGAGGGCAAGCAGGAATCGGTGCGCGGCCCCGGTCAGCCGGCCGTGGATCTCCACCTGCGCAAACCCGACCCCGGCAAGCGCCTCGCGAAGGCTCTCCTGGGTGAAGTGTTGGAGCTCGAACCCCTGAGCCGAGGCGATCGCCGCTTTCGCGGTCTCCAGGAGGGAGAGGCCGTACGAGGCGCCGATCGTCCCCTCGAGCGGCCGGGCGCCGGGCTCACCGTTCTGGCGGCGAACGAACCCCGGACGAGACGGAAAACACAGGGCCAACTCGGCGAGCCGCGCCGCCGTCTTGCCGTGCGGGCTCAGGATGAGCTCGTATTCCGCTTCCCGCGGCGGATCGGCCTCCTTGACGGTATAGCGATAGCAGAACGATTCGCCCCGCTGGAAGAACTCGACCTCCTCCTCGAACGGACCGGCCAGCTCGACGGGAAGGTGCTCGACCGTGATGACGGCCGCCCCGCCCGGCGCCAAGACGCGCCGCATCTCCGCGAAGCACCGGCGCGGATCGTCCATCTGCTCGATCGACGTCCCGGCCACCACGCCGTCGAACGAGCGATCCACAAACGGGAGGTCCTCGCCGGAGGCGAGGAAGAAGTGGACGTTCTCGTAGCCGAGCCGGGCGCGGTTCTCCTCGGAGACCTCCACCCGGCGCGCCGCAAGGTCGATCCCAACGACTTCCTTGACATACGGAGCGAGCGGCAGCGCCGGCCACCCGTCACCGGTCCCGATATCGAGGATCCGGCCGCGCGACCCGAGCGCATCAAGGTAGGAGTAGATCAGCGTCCGCTCGATCCAATCGTCGACCCGGTTCGGGTCGTACGGCCGGTAAACCCCGCAGAGGTCCGGCGGCGCTTGATGCGCCATCCCTTGGTAGCGTAGGGAGGCGGAATCCACCGGCTCGGGTGACGTAACCTTTCGGATCCAGGCTTCGATCGGCTGCACGGCACGATCTCCTTTTCATCTTGCTCGTTCAGATGATAGCAGCTCCGATAGAAGCGAGAAAGCCGCGTAATGTCAGTCGAGAGTCACGAGTGCGGAGCCGAGAGTCAGGAGGAACCGGAAGTCAGACGGCGCCTGAGAGATCCGGATAGCACGAGTCAAGCCCTGCCCTCCTGCGAGAGAACGTATCGTGCTGCGCGCCCCGGCCCGTTGACCGTCGACTGTCTGTGACTCCGGACTCGGGGCTAGTGCGAGGCGACAAGCGGCGTGAGGACGCGGAACAAAGCGGTGTACTCGCAGGACGGATTCCAGAAGAGGTACCCATCGGCGCCGTGCTCCTGCGCGGCAAGGATCTGAGCGCGGATGTAGTCCTCGTAACTCATGGTGGAGGGGATGTCCATCTCGAAGGCCTGCAGAAACGGTCGAACCGGGGTTGTGACCCGTGCCTCCCCGGTCTTCAGGGCCACGCTGACGACGAGATACGGATCATTCTTGTACCGCTGCTCGCTGTAGTGAGAGGGATAGAGCATCGGAGAGACGCAGTCTACGTAACCGGCGATGTCCTCCAGTGACTGGCCGATCGGATCGATCCGCTTCTTGTTCCACTCCCACATCACGCGTCCGAAGACATCGGCGGAGAGCGCCACCCGTCCGGAGAGAAGCTGCCGCGCCGTCGAGAGGAATCGGTCGATCGCCGCGTACCGATCGGCGTATGCAGCCACGAGCTGACCTCCGTCCGGGTACCGAACGTAGTCGAACTGGATCTCGTCGAATCCCAGTGCTGCGACCTCCTGGGCGATCGCCAGGTTATAGGCGGCGACCGCTTCGGTGTCCGGTGAGACCCAGTCGCCGGACACGCCGAGGTGCGCGGCGAGCTTGGGGTCGTAGAACAGGACCTGCCGAGCGATCACGTAGATCCCGGCCCCGTGAAGCCTCGGGAGAAGCGCCCGCAGGTCGAGCAGCCCCGTCACCGCCCCGATCTGCCGCGCCAGTGGCACCGCGCTCTTGTAGGTCACCTCTCCATGCATGTTCTTGACGTTGATGACCACCGCGTTGATCTTTCCGGCGCGGGCTTGTGCGAGCACCGTGTCCAGGAGGCCTGGTCGGGTCAACGCGTAGGATGTCAGGTAGATGCCCACTCGGCCATGCACCGACGACAGGGCGTCGACCGGAGCGCCTTGATCCGAACTGACCCCCATGAGCAGAACGACCAAAGCGGCCAACAAGAGCAGGAGCGTGATCGATGATCGCCTCATGGGGACTCAGTGTAACGGGGGAGCGCGCCGCGCGATCTCCGGTCGGTGCGCTTTGTAGGGGACGTCCGGCACGTCAACGTGCGGGAGCAGCGGCGAGAGTCTGATTGGGTGCCGGAAGTGTGCGGCACTCTTCACAGCTTCCACACAAGCCCTTCACCAGGCTGACAACTCCGCCCACTAGACTGGAGCAACCTGCAAGTGCAAAGGGGGGTATTTTGGCCTGCAGGGGGTGCCGGTATAATGACCCGGGGCTGTGGAAGCGCCCGGTCGCGCTGGAAAACAAGGTCTAAAGGAGTCCATACATGAAACGCATCATACCGCTCATGGTCGCGGCTGTTTGCCTCGTCTCGATTGTTGCGCTGGCTGAAAGCCACGCGCCGATCACCATCCTCGGCAACAGCGACTTCACGAAGGCGAACGGCGTCGTTGCAGGGACCGGAACGGCGAAGGATCCCTATCTCATCACCGGATGGGAGATCGATCTCCCGCAGTCCGCGTCCTGTGCGGTCGACGTGGAGAACACCACCGCCCACTTCGTACTGCGTGGGCTGATCCTCCGCGGTGCCGTGGACCCCAACGGTGCAGCGATTCACCTGGGGTACGTGTCGAACGGGACGATTCAAGGGTGCACGATCTCCAACTCCGTCAACGGGGTCGAGATCGCCTCGTCGTCGGGCGTCACCCTCTCGGGAAACGTCATCTACGTTCAGGGGATCGGATTGCGCGTCACCGGAGAGTCGGCCGACGAGTATCACCTCGCGATCGATGACACGAACACACTGAACGACTACCCGATCCACTACATCGCCGGCAAGAGCGGCGAGACGATCACCGGGATCAAGGGCACGAGCCTGTTCGTCGCCGATTGCCGGAACATGACGATCGAGAAGAACCAAATCATCAACGGCGATGGGATCCAACTGGCGTTCGTCACCGATTCCGTGGTGAGCGAGAACGAGGCCTACCGGACGAACCCCGTGCCGACCGAGCACGGAATCACGCTCTATCGCTCCGACAACAACACCGTGAAAAACAACATCCTGAAGAACAACCGGTTCGCCGGGCTGTACCTGTGGCTGTCCTCCGGGAACACGGTCACCGGCAATCAGCTTCTCGCGAACAACTACGGGATGATCGTCACCGCCTCGGACAACAACCACATCGAGGAGAACGTCGCCTACGCGAACCCCACTGGGATTCAGATCGGCGGCGGATCGACCGGAAACGTGGTCGAGGGCAACACCATCACCCACAAGAACACGAAGTACGGCATCGCGCTCGAGCAGGTGACCGGAAACACGATCGAAGCCAACGCGATCACCCTCGCCGAGACCGGGATTCGCTTGGGAGATCAGGCGACCAGCAACACGGTCCTGTTCAACAGCATCGTCGGCTCGGCCTATGCGATCTCCGTCACCGGCTCGGGGAACGAGATCGCCCACAACCTCTTGTCTCAGAGCACTCAGGGCGTCCTGTTCCCGGAGACCTACGGCAAGCAAGCGCCGCGTGGGAACATGATCCACGACAACACGTTCTCCGACAATCCACACGCCATCTATCTGAACAAGGATTCCATCGGCAATCTGCTCTACGGGAACCTCTTCCTCGGCAAGGGCGACGGCCTGATCCAGGACTTCGGCAACAACACCTGGACCGTGAACGGGGTCGGCAACTACTACGCGGGTTACACAGGCACGGACTCGAACGGCGATGGCATCGGAGACACGTCGATGACCCTCTACCCGTCCGGCGCACAGGACACGGCACCGCTCGTGGCGCCGGAGGGCGCGGCGCAGGACCTCGGTGTCCTCTCGACCCTCAAGACAGAGGATGTCACCGTGACGACCAAGGACGGGACGACGCACGCGATGACCGCTCTGATCGCCGTAAAGGGACAGGAGCGTTTCATCGGCTTCCGCGGGTTCCCCGCCGACCTCCTCAAGGGCTTCCCCGGGATCCTATTCGTCTTCGAGGACGACGCCCAGCGCTACTTCACAATGGAGACGGTCCCGTTCGGGCTCGACATTGCGTTCTTCGACTCGAAGGGCGACTACGCCGGCGGCGCCACGATGAAGGCGAACGCCACCGACCTCTACACGGCCAAGGGCCCGTTCCAGTATGCCCTGGAACTCCAGAGCGGCTCCCTCGAGGCGCTGGGGATCGGGGATGGCTCGCACCTGAGCCTGCCGTAGGCCGAGGACCGATGACCGGGATCAAGGCGGTGATCTTCGACCTCGACGGCACGCTTGTCCGCTACCACGGGGTGGAGTTCGAATCGAGTTGGGGCGCGATCGCCGCGGCGGCGGGAAAGCGAGAGGATTCCGAGCGGCTCCTCGCGGAGTACCTGCCGCGGCGAGACGCGTATCCCGAGTGGGTGAAGAGGGATGCGCTCCTGCTCGCCGGCATCCCGGTCAGCGAGGTCACCCGCAAGATCTTCCCACCGCCCTACGCGGCCGGTGCCCAGGAGGCAATCCGTGAGCTGCGCGGCCGCTACCGGCTGGGGATTCTCTCCTCGGGGGTGGATCTCGTCGCCGACCACGTCCGCGACGACCTCGGGCTGGACTTCGCGGTGGCCAACCACTTGGAGATCGCGGACGGCCGGTTCACGGGCGGGTCCGAGACTCGAGTCGACCTGTGGCGCAAGGCCGAGGTCCTGCGGACGATCGCGGCCGCGCAGCGGCTCGAACTCTCGGAGATCTGCTACGTCGGTGACCACCTGAACGATGTTCCTGTGCTCGAGATCGTCGGCCTCGGCATCGCCTTCAACCCGAAGGACGCCGCCCTCGAGCGCGCTGCCGACCGCATCACGCGGGACTTCGCACGGATCCCCGAACTCATCGAGGCTTCCCAAGTCATCTGAGCGCGGCGCGCTTCACCGGGGAGAATCCCCGGTTGCCAAACAGGTGTTCGGGGATCGCGGCCTTCACCGTAAGGTTCGGATCGACGAGCTGGCTCACCCCGATATCAACGGCGAGACTCGCAAGTAGGTACGCCTCATCAAAGGAGAGGGACAGGCGATCCGCAAGGAGCCGCACCGCGGTTCGGGTCGCCTCCCGCGTCGCTTCCGCCAGATCCGGGAGCGAGACGATGACGATGACACGCCCTTCGGTCACGACGATCGGCCAGACCGGCGCCGCGGCCTTCACCACGTCGACGGTGAGCGTCACGCGCGAAGCCACCTCGCAGCCGGACACACAGACCTCACCATCCCCCATGACCGCATGGATGTCCCCGAGAGCGAGCAATCCCCCGGGCTGCGCCACCGGCAGGTAGAGCACCGCGCCCTCGCCGATCTCCTTGGTGTCCATGTTCCCGCCGTGGCGGTGTGCGGTCCCCGTGGGAATCACGTCCTGTTCTGTCGCGACGCCGATCACGCCGATCATCGGCGAGAGCGGCAACCGGAAGCGGCCGAACCGGACGAACCCCTCCCGGATCGGCAAGACACGCGACTGCGGTGAAGTGATCTCCCCGCCGAGCACCCCCATCCCCGGGCCGGTGACGATGACGCCGTGGTCCGGCAGCTCGATCCGCTCGACGCGAACGACGAGCGCGTCTCCGGGCGCAGCGCCTCGAAACGCGACCGGGCCGGTCGCAGGATTGACGTGATCGAAGTCGATCCCGGCCAACCGGTCGTCCGGTGATTGGATCTGCCCCCCCAGGGCATCCGCGGTCTCGAAGACGAGCCGCGCTGGCGGCGTGACGGTCTTTACCGGCCGAAGATCCGGACGAAACGCGTAGATCGCCTGCTCTGCGGAGATGACGGGATCCATCGGTTTGCCTCCTTCGCCGGCCGGGCCAGCTAGACGGTGACCGTCTCCTTCCATTCGGGTATGTGGGTCCTCATCGACAGAGTATCCGCAATCGCCTTCTTGAAGCCTTCGAGCGAGGCCGCTTCGCCGTGGACAAGGAAGGCCGCGCCCGCCGCGGTCTGGCCGAGCCAGTCCAGGAGCAGCGGCTGGTCAGCGTGGGCGGAGAAGCCGTTCACAGTCCAGATCTGCGCTTCGACGACCGTCTCCTCTCCATGGATCCGCACCCGTTTCGCGCCCTCCACGATCTCCCGTCCGAGCGTCGCGGCAGCCTGATAGCCAACGAAGATCACGCCGGCCTCCTTGCGCCACAGGTTGTGTCGCAGATGATGGAGGATCCGGCCTCCGGTGCACATCCCGCTGCCAGCGATGATGATGTTCCCTTCCGGCTGTGTATTGATGTGCCTGGACTCCTCGGTCGTCTGCGCGTAGTGCAGCGGCGGGAAGTGGAAAGGGGTCGGCCGCTTGGCGAACACCTCCTGCCCTTCGGCATCGAAGTACTGCGGATAACGGGCGAAGATGCGTGTCGTGGCGATCGCGAGCGGACTGTCGAGATAGATCTTGCACTCCGGAAGCTCCTTCTCCTTCCACATCAGAAACAGCTCGTAGAGGACCTCCTGCGTCCGCTCGAGAGCGAAGGAGGGGATCAAGAGGTTCCCGCCGCGTCCGAGGACCGTGTGCACGGCCTCCTTCAGCTCGGCGGCCGATTCCTCGATCCCGCGGTGGCGCCGGTCCCCATAGGTCGATTCAATCAGGACGACATCGGCCTTCGGCGGCGAACTGGGGTCGCGCACGATCGGGTGGTGCCGGTTTCCGAGATCCCCGCTGTAGAGGAGCGTCTTGCCTTGCGCCTGGAGTTCGATCACCGCCGAGCCGAGGATGTGCCCCGCCTCGTGAAACACCGCCCGGACACCGCCCCCGAGATCGACGGGCTCCTCGTAGCCGATCCGTCGGCGGAACGCTTCGAGCGCGTCGAGGACGTCTCCAACGTCGTAGAGCGGACCGCGGGCCTGCTCGCCATGCCGGCCGGCCTTGCGCGCGTCATGGGCCGCCTCCTCCACCTGGAGATGAGCGGAGTCGGTGAGGATCACCTTGGCAATCGCCGCGGTCGGGGGGGTGGTCACGACTTCCCCCGCGAACCCCTCTTTCACGAGAAGCGGGATCCGGCCGACGTGATCGAGATGGGCGTGCGATAACAAGACGACGTCAACATCATGGGGATCAAACGGAAACGCTTGCGCATTTCGAGCCTCGACGTCATGCCCTCCCTGGAACAGGCCGCAGTCGAGCAGTATCTTCAATCCGTCGACCTCTACGAGGTGACACGACCCGGTGACGGTCTTCGCGGCGCCACAGAACGTGATCTTCATTTCTTCTCCTCTCTTCAGCCGCGACAACACCCACCATGATCATCCTATCTCGGTGACCGGTCCCACGGCAACCCCGCGGCCGCCCGGACGGCCTTGCAGGCGAGGCGTTGTCCGGCTAAACTCCTTGTCCAACCGCTGCAATTTCCAGGAGGATAGGACATGGCTGTACCGAAGTATCGAACCTCGCGCTCGAAGGGTCGGATGCGTCGCACGCACCAGAGGATGGCCCCCATCGCAGCGAGCGAGTGTCCGCACTGCCACGAGTTCAAGCTGCCGCACCGCGCCTGTCCGCACTGCGGGTACTACAACGGCATGGAAATCGTCGCGGTCAAGCAGTCCGAGGACTAGCGCGACTCGTCTCCGCCTTTCTTCTCCGCCTTCACCCGAGCCTTCAACCGCTTCTTCTCGATCTTCTGTTCCGCCCGTATCGCCTCGGAGGCGACGCATGGATCGGGCGATGCGTCTTGCCGAGGGTCGCCGGTTTCTGCCGCCTTTCGGCGGCGCGCGATCAGCCGCTCCGCCAGGACCCGGCCGAAGTGTCCAACAAACCCCGCGGCCAGCGCGGCGAGCACCCACTTCAGTATGTTCCACACTTCGTTTCCGTTCATCCGCCTGTGCGAATGGTAGGCGATGCCACCGCGGGCGGCAAGGCGCGATTCCCCTTTCCTGTTGACTTTCCGAGGCGATCGACAGAGAATGGAACGAGGAGAGGAAGATGAAAGGAAGGAAGAGATGAGCGATCGCCCCGCAGAGGGGGGGCTGCGCGACGCCTGGCGCGAGGTCCTGAACCAAATCGACGACCGCATCCTCCGCGCGTGCCTCCCCAAGAATCCACAGGCGGTCACCCTCACGTCCGATACGGTCACGATCACCGTCGACAGTGAGTTCAAGAAGGAGTACTGCCTCCGCAAGCAGGACAAGCTCAAGGCGATCGTCGACCAGGTCATGGGAGCGCATGAGCTCATCATCGGCGAGCCGCCACTCGTCGAGCGGGCGCAGGAAGAGCGGCCGAAAAGCGGACCGAACGCACGGATCGCCGTCCTTGGGATCGGCGACGGCGGCGTCAACGCGGTCTGCCGCATGCAGGCCGAGCAGCTGCACGGAGTCCGTCTCGTCGCCATCGACACCGACAGGCAGGTCCTCGGCGAGGCCCGGGTCGCGGAGACGCTCCAACTCGGAATGGACATCACGCGCGGCCGAGGGACCGGAGGCGATGAGGAAAAGGGACGCAAGGCCGCTCTGGAGTCCCGGTGGGAGATCAACTCACTCCTCAAAGGGATGGACCTCGTCTTCCTTACGGCGGGACTCGGAGGCGGAACCGGCACTGCGGCCGCTCCAGTAATCGCGCGGATCGCCAAGGAGGTGGGCGCGCTCACGATCGGCGTGGTCACCAAGCCCTTTTCGTTCGAGGGGATGGTTCGCCATGCGCGGGCCGAGAAGGGCCTCGCGGAGCTCAAGACAGCGGCCGATGTTCTCATCGTAATCTCGAACGACCGGCTCTTGCAGACTTCAGCCAAGGGCCTTGCCGTGACGCAGGCGTTCGAGCTGGCGGACGGCATCCTGCATCAAGGCGTACGAGGCATCTCCGATCTGGTGACAATCCGCGGGCTCGTCAACCTCGACTTCGCGGACATCCGAAACGTCCTCGCCGGCGCCGGTGAGGCGATGATGGGGATGGGGGTCGCTCAGGGCGACCAGCGCGCCGTGACCGCCGCGAAACTCGCCACGACCAACCCCCTGCTCGAGGGCGGATCGATCCGCGGCGCACGGAAGATGATCATGAACGTCACCGGAGGAACCGATCTGACGCTGAGCGAGGTGACGGCAGCGGCGGACCTCATCCGACGGGTCGCAGCAACGGAGTGCGACCTCTTGTTCGGAGCGGTGGTGCAAGACTCCTTCGAGGACGGCCTTCAGATCACGGTCATCGCCGCCGACTTCCAGAAGGAGATTGAGGAGGAACTCGAGCGGAAGAACCGCCCGCAGCGTCGCGCCCGGATCAAGGTGGACGAGCGGCTCGATCTGCCCGCTTTTCTGAGGCGGGAACGTGAAGAGGCCGGCGACGTCGAGAAGCCGGAGAAAGGATCCGGCTAGCCGCGGGGGAGAAGAGATCCGTGTGGAGAAGAAGCGATCATCCAAAGACACCCATGCGTCCGAGAGGCGGCCGATCGCCGGACTGAAGCCAGCCCCCGGCGGCTTCTGGGC
>Ga0272444_10006254_pt1 | contig 10196 bp, 7 predicted proteins | sample SSMForm13_FD_201033 | JGI IMG/M metagenome (GOLD analysis project Ga0272444, IMG submission 201033) | Marine sediment archaeal communities from Little Sippewissett salt marsh, Falmouth, MA, United States - SSM-Form-13 | ecosystem: Environmental > Aquatic > Marine > Wetlands > Sediment ...
GGTATGGCGTCACTGCGGTGGCTGGTTGAGGGCTACGGGTACGAGATCACCGGCGCGGACGTTTGGGCGGCCTATGACTACGCCATGAAAGCTGCCGAGAATGCGGGATGTAGATCTGAAACCTTCGAACGGATCCGCAAATTGGTTGCGGGAGAGAAGGTTGGTGAAGGTTTCGTCACCAGGGTTTTAGGCCGCGAACTCGGGTTGAAATAGGTAGGAAGAAAGAACCAACGGCAGCTTAGCACCTGGAACAAATACGGCCCACACGTTGAGGCAAGCTCATGATCGTGAAGAACTCACCCCCCGAAGCGTCTCTTACCCTTCAGAATCCTTGACAAAAAATCTATCTCCTAATAGTGTCCTGGCCATGCCCTTTTCAACCCGAGAATCCAAACAGCCAGGACGCCCAAGGCTCGAAACAAAGGGTAGGCCTCTTTTGATTTCTGTGACAGGCAGGCCCACTCCTGGCCTGCACCTCTTTCATGGAAAGGCAGAAAAGATGATGAAAGTATTGGTGGTTGTATGCTTGGTCTGTTCGCTGCCATTAGTCTCCTCCAGGGTCTCGGCCCAGGACAGAAATCAAGGCAAAAACAACTATCTAGGTGTCACACTTGGGCAGGTCTTTCCGAAGAATCTGGATTCCGATGAGCGGTATCCGGACCGCGTCTCCTTATCTGATGTAAGGCTGGAGGGCGGCCTCATCTTTGGCATCAAGATGGGGCATACTCCCAAGAGACTGTCCAGGATGGACACACTGGCAATCGCCGTGGAGGTAGAGGCATTTATGATTGACGGAACCGACGTCGAAAGTGAGTATTATTACTTTCACCCTTTTGGTTCAAACGTGGATCTTGACGCAGATATTTCCATCATGGCGCTCATGTTGAATGTCCTTCTGCGAGACCCTTATGGTCAGGTTCATCCATACGGGGGCGTTGGAATGGGCTGGACCTGGTTTGACATGGGAGATGTAAAATTGGCCATGCAACCGGGATGGGAGTGGCCTGACATGTCAACGAACGTCAATAGGCAAGGAGACTTGGAAGATGATGCCTTCGCCTTTCAGATCTTGCTCGGAACAGGTATTGACCTGACGCAGAGACTTTCGGTTGACCTAGGGTATCGATATCTTCGCACAGAGCCAAAAATTGAGTTCTCAAGAGAAGGCGTCGACCTTGACACCAAAATGACTTACAAATCCCACATGATCACCGTCGGCTTGACCTATGCGTTCTAGTGGACTGGTAAGAAGGGGGCGACGAGTGCCGCAAGCCCCCGATTATACTGGTAGGCACGGAGAGATTTGAACTCTCGACTTCTACCGTGTCAGGGTAGCGCTCTCCCCCTGAGCTACGTGCCTAAAACAGGATATCTCGGTAACAACTATTGCCGATCGTGTCAAGAAAAATGCAAGTGCCCATGGCTCCAAACAGGGCTCACGAAACCGTGGTTGGGGTCTCATCCTGGACAATGTTGAGCCCCCTATATATGTATTGTAGCCCCGAGACCACTGTCATGGCAGCCGCAAACCAGAACAAAGACGATTGCATTTGAATCATTTTCGGCACCTGGAAACCAATCAGTACGGAGCAGATTGTTGCCAGTTGGGCAACAGTGGTTATCTTGCTCAACATGGAAGGCCTTGCTTCAAAATCCCTATCCATAATGGTCAAAAGGGCCACCCCGAAGAGTATCACCACATCCCGTGTCAGGACGATCACAGCAAGCCAACTCGGGATGAAGCCTTGAACGGCCAGCGTGATAAATGCTGTCAACAATAAGAGTTTATCGGCAGCAGGGTCCAAGTAGGTCCCCAGCATTGTCTTCTGTCGATAGACACGGGCTATAAATCCGTCAAGCCCATCTGTAACTGCCGCTATGGCAAAAACCACCAAGGCGCCCACCCATAGGTGCCTAATCAGGTAGATGGCAAAAAGTGGGGTCAGTAGAATCCTGAGGAGGGTCAAGGAATTGGGAATGTTTATGGGAATAGGTCGTCTCACCATGACAGGATCCGTTCTTGTCCCCGAGTCTATCTCACCCCGCACGCCAGGTCCTGGTAAGTAGACTCCAGCCCCTTTCTGGCTAGTTTCCAACCCTTCATCAATAGGCAGGGTCGTAGGTTTTAAAATGGTCGGAACGATTCGTCTCCCAGTCGGCCTCTGGCCTTTTCGCCCCTTGCCAAACATCTTGTTTCCCTATTATCTCCAGCCTTATCCGACCCTGATCCACCTCAGAAATATTCACTCCAAAGCCCTCAAAGCGCTTCAACATTAACTCATCTGCCAGCATGCGGCTATTTCCCTTTATGTCCACGTCCATCTTGGCCTCCCCAGCCTTGATAGCCTTTAGATGAACATCCTTCACACTGCGAATCTCATCCCTGAGAATGGTCCGAAATTTGACAAAATCACCATATTCCCCAATACCGCCAACGGTCAACTCCACGAGAAGGGGTTGGCCTGCCTCCTTGGTCCAGTTTGCCACGAGTTGTTTGCTCAGATCCTCGGCCACGTCTGAAGCAGCAAGCGCAAGCGCTTCATCGCCGGCAGTCATTTCATCTGCATGAACAGAAGCCCTGGTCCTTGCAGACGAACCAATCGCCCTCCCGTTATCGGCCCGGATGGCGCGGACGGACAGCACCCCTTCAACGGACTTCACACCCATACCTGAAACGTTCCCACCGACACGAGCTGAACCGTGCCCCACGATCACCACCTCAGCATTCAACTGCCTTGCGAGCCTGAGGGCAGCATCATCGCTCACTTTGCGCCCTTGGGATTCAAGGCCCAAGTCAATCCCCAATGTAAGGGCGGTTGTCTTGTCTATGACGAAAAAACCCTTTTCATGCATGTACCTTGAAAGGGTCTTCTCAATGGTCAACGGGGAGTCACTGAAGGGGCTCTGATCCCAGGAATAGCGGGGCAAGGCCTGGCCAATGTTTTGCTCCCATAACAAGAACACGACACTCGGCATCCCCTTGTCCGTCGTAAGGACACCCACTTCCTGCAACATGCCCTGAAGGACATTACGGAATATGGTAACTCGCACCACCAACCGGTAATATGGGCCAGACTGGGACTCCGTAAGCACCTTGTAATCATGTATAACCCCGTCGGCCTTGGGATAGATTTCATCGCTCAATAGCTGAAAGCTCTCTACCACTGACGCCGACGGGATCAAAAGACCTACTCCTTGTTCAACGGCGTTTCGCAGGCCATCGGCAATCGCCTCGGTCCTGGCCTTGGCCACGTTATCACGGTAGATTCTCCCTCTACCGATCACCTCCAAGGTCTCCGTTTCTTCAGTCTGCTGGCCCCATGCCACAGGGCTAACCCCGCAGATATAGGCAAACAAGAAAACTGCCATCGGAAAATACACGTTCCTGAATTTTCTCACGTTCCGTCCCCTACATGAAATCAGGGCCCCGCTGACAAACCCTTCAGTGGCTGGCTTTTTGCTTGGCCCCTGGCAGGACAGATTCTAAATCCTACCAAAACATGGATATCCCGCTGGGGGCACAGGATCTGTGCCCTATATACTCACGGGCGTGACACTTATCAATTGCAAAATCAAGACATGGAGTGTCGGTGGTCGGCGAATGCAGCAGCACCTTACAGAACCGCTCGCTTGTCCATTTCTTCGGCCTCCAAATCGTGCTGCAACAGGAATTGAATCCGGTTGATGGCCTCTACATAGGCCTTGGCACTTGCCTTTAGTATGTCCGTGCTGGATCCCCTACCTAAAGCACGATGCCCTTCGCGGGAAACCCGCACCGTGGATATCCCCATGGCCTCTTTCGTCTCAGTAACGGCCTTAACCTGCCAGTCCTCCAATTTGTGGAAAGCCCCTACAATTTTGTCAATGGCCTTGAAGATGGCATCAATGGGCCCGTCACCTTCGGAACTTGCCTCCAGGGTGACTTCTTCCCTCCGAAGCCTCACGCGGGCCTCAGGGGCATCACCATTGCCCGTCGTTACCTTGTATGATTCAAGGACGTAAAGCTTGTCCCCTGCCAGCTGGGCAAATATGACGTCCTGGACAATGACATCCACATCCTCATCATAGACCCTTTTCTTTTTGTCGGCGACCTCCAGAAAGTGGTCATACACCCTTTCAAATTCCCCGTCATTGAGGCGGTAGCCCATTTTGGAAATCTTGTCCTTTAGGGCGTGTCTGCCCGATCTCGCCGTAAGGACCATCTCGTGCTCCGTAATCCCCAAGTCTTCGGGGCGTATGACCTCATAGGTAGCGCGGTCTTTGAGGATGCCGTCCTGGTGGACACCAGAAGAGTGGGCAAAGGCATTGGAGCCAACAATGGCCTTGTTGGCCTGAACCGGTATGCCCATAAGGCGGCTCACCAGCTTACTGGTACGCATGATCTCTTTCGTGTTCACTGAAGTCTGGAAGTTAAAATAGTCTTTCCGTGTCCTAAGAGCCATCACCAATTCCTCTAAAGAGGCATTACCCGCCCTTTCTCCAAGACCGTTCATGGTACACTCGACCTGTCTCGCCCCATTGACTATGGCAGCCAGGCTGTTTGCCGTGGCCAGGCCCAGGTCATTATGGCAGTGAACACTGACAACCACCTCATCGATATTGGATACCCTTTCTTTGAGATAGGCTATGAGCTTTCCAAACTCCTGAGGCACAGCATAGCCAACCGTATCTGGAATGTTCACCACAGTAGCCCCAGCCTCAATGACCTTCTCTACTACCTTGGCAAGATAGTCGGGCGCAGTGCGCGAAGCGTCCTCCGTGGAGTACTCCACGTTGGGGCATAGGGATTTGGCAAGCTTCAAGGCCTCAAGTCCCCGCTCCAGTGCCCTTTCTCGGTCGAGGCCAAATTTCTTCTGGATATGGACATCTGACGTGCCAAGAAAGACATGAATGCGGGGACGTTCCGCCTTTTTTATGGCCGCCCATGCTGTTTCTATGTCTTTTGGAACTGCACGGGCAAGGGCCACAATGGTGGGGCCCTTCACATTTTCAGCAATCCCTTCCACGGCCTGGAAGTCCCCTGGGGATGAGATAGGAAAGCCGGCCTCAATACAGTCTACCTGCAATCTTTCAAGTTGCAGGGCAATCTCCAGCTTTTCTCTCGGATTTAGACATGCCCCTGGGATCTGTTCTCCGTCTCTTAAGGTGGTGTCAAAAACAGCTATTTTTTCCATCTCTCCGTCCCCCTGGCTATGCGGTTAGTCTGAATTGGGATGATCGAAATCTCCCTGAGGGGCCCTCTCATTCTCCCCGACAAAGGGGGCGCCATGAAGCTTTCTGAGAAGGCTGGTTCCAACCCAAAAACAACAAAAAAGCCACAGGTCCTGCAAGCCCCCTGTGGCCCCCAAAAAGAAGGACCGCAGGTTTTGCTGCCTGCGGCCCGTGATTGCTAAGATGGTGCGTTTGACTACCGCAAGCGGCCTCCTCCCAAAAGGAGCCCCAAAAGAAGCAAAAGCGCAAGCGACAGTGAACGCATACCAAATTCCTTTCCGATCCAATGGTTATATTTAGCAGACCATGGCGTCTCCCAAATGTCAAGCCATTTTTCTATGCTATCGGCAAAAAGACAAAACCCTTGACTTGGATTCTGTCGGTTGCTAACAATCCCCCCCGATTAACGATTCTCTTGGTCAACCTTTGCGGCCAATTGCTCTGGGCGAATTTGGCCTTCTTATTAGAGGTGGAATCATGAAACTGAACGAACACATCATCACCAAGGCTATCATCCAGCGTTTCACTGAGAAGTGGCTGGACCATCTCCGTTTGGACGTGGCCATCGTAGGGGGAGGCCCGTCAGGACTGGTAGCAGCTTACTATCTGGCAAAAGGCGGAAGGAAAGTGGCCCTCTTTGAGCGCAAACTGAGCATCGGAGGCGGCGTGTGGGGCGGCGGAATGATGTTCAACGAAATCGTGGTTCAAGAAGAAGGCAAGAAGATCCTCGATGAAATGGGCGTTTCTACGGAGCCTTTTGAGACCGGCTACTATACTGCTGACGCCGTGGAAACGGCCAGCACGCTAACTTCCAAGGCATGCCAAGCAGGCACAAAGGTGTTCAACCTCATGAGCGTGGAGGATGTGATGATCCGCCAGGCAGAGGGTCCGGAATCGGTCCGAGTGGTTGGGCTGGTGGTTAACTGGACAGCCGTGGAAAAGGCCGGGCTTCATGTAGACCCCCTTACGGTCCGGGCTCGTTACACGATTGATGCCACGGGCCATGCCACTGAATTGATGCACCTTATAGTCAGAAAATCAGGAGCAAGGCTGCTGACGCCAACGGGCCAAGTCGTGGGCGAGAAGTCCCTTTGGGCGGAGGTGGCAGAACAGGCCACCCTTGAAAATACGCGGGAGGCCTTCCCTGGTGTCTATGTCGCAGGGATGGCGGCCAATGCCACGTTCGGGTCTTTCCGCATGGGTCCCATATTCGGCGGGATGCTTCTTTCTGGGAAAAAGGCCGCAGAGTTGATTCTCCAGCGATTGGAGACTGACACGTAGGGGTCGACAACCGCCCTTTACGGAGATCCCTTAAACAAGTATCTCGGCACGGCAATGACCACTCAATCTGGGTGTACAACCCTTGGGGCCTGCGGGTCTGTCCCCTTGATAAATGGTGGCCACCCCGAATGTGAGGGGATGGGCCTGAACGGCCGCAAACCCGGCAGCCCTTAAGAGGTCGCAAAAAGCATCACCATAGGGGAATGTCTCAATGGTCTCATTCAAATACCGATAGGCCCGCCCGTCTCCAGACACGAATGCCCCAACCTGTGGTAAGACATGTCGCAGATAGAAAAGATGCATGGCGCGAATCAAGGGGTTGCGGGGTAGGGAAAACTCTAGTACAAGAAGCCTCCCGCCTGGTTTAAGCACACGATACATTTCCCGAAGGGCCTTACCGGCATCGCTCATGTTGCGTATGCCAAAGGAAATGGTCACGGCATCAAAGGCCTGATCATCTGCGGGGATATCCATGGCATCACCAACCCTCAGGCTGACAGCCTTGGAAAGACCGCGGCTTTTGATCTTTCTCCGGCCGATCTCGAGCATCTTTTCAGCCAAGTCCATCCCGACCCCTGATGTCACTTTATCGCTTTTCTCAAAAAGAAAGAGGAGCTGGTCTGCCGTAGCCGTGGCAAGGTCCAGAACTTGCTGATCGTGGCGAGACGGAAGATATCCTGCCATTCTCCTGCGCCACGAAACATCCCGGCCCAAGGAGAGAACCCGGTTGAGAAAATCGTAGCTACGAGCAATCCGGTCAAACATTATCCATACTTCCTTCCGGGACGGATCCCGAGGGGTGGAAACATGGTGCGTTTCGTCTACTGTCTCGATTTTGCTGCCCATAGAAGTACCCCTTGCTGCAAAAAATCGGTCCCAAGCCTTTCTTCTGGGAACCATGTTTGACGGTTTCGTAAAAAGTCGTCCCCCCGGTAAAATCCGGGTTCCAGGGCCTTTTTGACTATCTGAATAAACTGAATTCCGGCTTTTGCCGGAATGACGTGCAATGGCCATTTTGGACTTTTCACGATTTCATCCCACTTGCAAAGCGACCAGTTGACAACTGGCGGCGGGGACGATGCACCCAGACAGTCCCCGGGCGTACACTATCTATAGGCCTACATCATGTCCACCGGGTCCACATCAACGATCATGTTCACGCCACCCTTGCCCATCTCCCGTTCGGCCCTGGCCTTGAGGGCCCTGCTCAATCCATGTAACGGTCCCACCTTCAGTCCCTTCAGCAGGAGCTGCCATCGGTAGCGTTTTTTCAGTCTGGCCAAAGGGGCTGCGACAGGGCCCAATAGCTGGATCTCCTTCTCATAGGTCTTGTTCTCCCGTTGCAGGGCACAACAGATTTCTTTCAGCCTTCGGGCATACCGGGCCGTCTGATCTCTGTCCCTTCCTGTTACAACAATCTGTACAAGGCGAGAGTACGGAGGATACTGAAGATCCCTGCGGTAGCCGATCTCGTTCTCGTAAAAGGCCGTGTAGTCCTGATGACTCGCCGTGACGATGCAGAAGTGCTCAGGATTAAAGGTTTGCAGTATCACACGCCCCTGTTGTCTCCCCCGGCCTGCGCGGCCTGCCACTTGGGCCAAGAGCTGAAAGGTGCGCTCTCCTGCCCGGAAATCAGGAAAGTTCAGGGAAAGGTCGGCACACAGGATTCCCACCAGCGTGATCTTCGGGTAGTGATGCCCCTTTGCCACCATCTGGGTCCCCACCAGGATATCGATGGTGCCTTCCCTTAGGGCCTTTAAGATCTTCACCAATGCCCCTTTTCGGACCGTAGTGTCCCGGTCTATTCGACCCACTTCGGCTTGGGGGAACATCGCCTTGACCTCGGCCTCCACCCTTTCTGTTCCAAGCCCAAGGAGTTTGATTTTGGAGCTTCCGCAGACCTGGCAGCCCACTGTCTGAGCACGAGTGTAGCCGCAGTAGTGGCACCTGAAGGCATTGGCCTCCCGGTGGAGTGTCATGGTAATATCGCAATTTTTGCATCGCACAGGGACCCCGCAGCAACTGCAGGTGGGACAATTGGCAAAACCGCGGCGGTTTAGAAAAAGGAGAACCTGTTCCCTCCGGCCCAAGGTCTCGGAGATGGCGTCCTTGAGTTCTTGCGTCATAAAAGGCTTTGTTCGGCGAGAGCCTTCTGTCTGGCGAAGGTCTACAACACGCACCTCTGGCAGGACCTGATCTTCTATCCGTTTCCAGAGATGGAGGCCTTGAAACTTATTCTCTTGCACATTGTAGTGTGACTGCATCGATGGAGTTGCTGATCCGAGAAGGGCAACGGCTCCTTCCAGCTTGGCCCGAACCACAGCCAGATCTCTTGCGTGGTACCGCAGTCCCCCTGAGGCGGACTTGTAAGAGTCGTCGTGTTCCTCATCCACAATGATGAGGCCCAAGTGGGCAAAGGGGGAAAAAATGGCAGAGCGGGCCCCAATAGCCACCTTGGCCTCCTTGCGCACGATGCGCATCCACTGGTCAAAACGCTCACCTTCGCTCAGCCCACTATGGAGTAAGGCGATACAATCGCCGAAACGGGCTCGAAAAAGTCGTTCCGTCTGTGATATCAAGGCAATCTCCGGGACCAGCACCAGGGCCTCGTGCCCTTTATCCAAGGCTGCCGCCACGGCTGCCATGTAGACCTCTGTCTTACCACTTCCGGTAATACCGTGAAGCAGATAGGCTTGAAAACCCCTGTCAAGCCCTTCCACCACCGTGGTAACCACTCTATTCTGCTCCTCAGTGAGAATCGGTGGGTTGGAGCCCGGTTCAATGGCCTCACCAAAGGGATCGCGGTACACCTGCCGTTCAAAGACATCCAGGAAACCGTCGGCAGCCATCTTCTTGACCAGGCGTCCGGCTGACGGGACCTGGGCTTTGAGGGCCCTCACGGAGATCTCGCCGAAATCGTCAACGACCCCCAGGACCTTGCGCCGAGCCTGCGAAAGGGACCCAGCATACGGAATGTCTGCAACGGCTCTTACATATCGTTCCTTCTTTGGCCGAACTCTCCCTGGCTGCACCTTCCGCTCCCTCATAATCCAGCCTGCCCGTTCCAGGCTACGAAGCGTTGTGTAAGGCACTTCCTTATCCAGGGTCCTGGAGAGCCTGGACCGACCCATAGGCCCTCGATTCGAAAGGGTTTCAAGCAATTGCCGGTCATGGCTCTTCATGGGGGAATCTACCAGCACAGATCTGCCTTGCTCCGTAATCCGCAGCCTCGTTACTTGGGTCATGTTAAGCCCACCAGGCAACGCTGCCTTGACGACTTCTCCAATGGGATAGAGGTAGTAGTCTGCTATCCAACGAAAGAACCGTATCATGGAGGGCGGAAAGAGGGGTTGGTCGTCCAGGATGTCTAAGATGGACTTCACACCTTCCTGGTCCGTGGTGTCAAGGAGGTCCAGGATGTAGCCCGTCACTTGGCGGACCCTGAAAGGGACCATCACCCGCTTGCCAACCGCCGTCAAGGCCCGAAAGGCTTCCGGTACCTCATAGGTGAAGGTTTTGGAAACGGGCAAAGCTACCGCCACTTCCACATATGGCTTGTCAGAACCATGCAATTGGTCGCACCAGTAAAGGCCCTCACAGGTGGTTATTCCCTCAAGACGGCCAGTACTTCCATTCCCTTTTTTTCTTGATCTGAAACCTTGGATTTAATATCAATGTGACCAGCATATTGCCATACAAAAGAT
>Ga0272444_10006255_pt1 | contig 10194 bp, 8 predicted proteins | sample SSMForm13_FD_201033 | JGI IMG/M metagenome (GOLD analysis project Ga0272444, IMG submission 201033) | Marine sediment archaeal communities from Little Sippewissett salt marsh, Falmouth, MA, United States - SSM-Form-13 | ecosystem: Environmental > Aquatic > Marine > Wetlands > Sediment ...
CTTCTCATCTTGGATGAGTTCGATGTTCTCTTTCCGAAACCACACAGATCCTTTGGTCGGCCTGTATAGGCCTTGTATCACGTAGCCAGTTGTGGTCTTTCCGGAGCCCGATTCACCTACGAGGCCCAGGGTTTTGCCTGCCTGCAATTCGAAGGACACGTTTCGCACCGCCCTCACACGACGCTGCGTCCTGCCGCGGATTGCGAACTCCTTCTCTAATCCCTCAACCCCTAGGATCTTAGCATTCATGCGCTACACCATCAGAATACAGGTAACACGCTACCGAATGCGCGGCCGAAATGTCTACGTGCTCCGGACGAGTGTCTGTACACACCGTCATGCAGTAGTCACACCTAGGATGAAAACGACACCCTGGAGGCGGATCTCTGTAATCTGGTATTCGCCCTCGTATCCCTTTTGCTATTCCGAGACCTGTTAGTTTCGGGATTGAATCCAGCAGGCCCTGCGTATATGGGTGCTTCGGGTCCTCGAACACTTGGGTTGTCACTCCCTCTTCCACGACACACCCGGCGTACATGATAGTCACTCTATCCGACAACAAACGAATGACACCCAAATTATGTGTTATAATAACTATTGATACCCCGTGGTCTTTAACAAGATCATTTAATAGCCTTAGTATTTGATCTTGAATAGTGACATCTAGTGCGGTCCCAGGCTCGTCACCGACCAATAACTGCGGCTCGCGCGTGATAGCCATCGCGATCAGGATTCTCTGCTGCATCCCGCCGCTCAGCTGCCAAGGATACTGCCTCAGCAACACCTCCGGATTCGAGAGGCGTACTGCCTCAAGAGCTTCTAGGATCTCCCGCTTCACCTTCTCCCGAGTTGCCCTTTCGCGATCTATTCCGGTTCTTACGATGTCATACAGCTGCGAGCCAACGGTGTAAACGGGGTTGAGACTACTCATTGGATCCTGGGGAACGTAAGACACTCCGCCGCCCTTCAAGCCTTTGAACCTGGTTCCCTCTACGATCCGGATTTCCCGATCATTGAACACCAGCCGTTTCGCGCTCAGCCTTGCCGTTCTCTCCGGAAGGACTCCTAGTATGGCTTTCATAGAAACCGACTTCCCGCAGCCCGTTTCCCCAACCACCCCTACCTTTTGCCTGTGCCCGACGCTCAGGCTGAAGCTTTCCACCACATTCGCTGTCTTCCCAAACCCAGCAAATGCAACTCTGAGAGCCTCCACCTCCAGAAGGTTCTCGCTCGACGTTACTTCCATGTCTCGCCCGTCCTTCTCGTCGACCATCCCGCCTCTCCTAAGTGTCGCCGTAACGCATCCTGTCTGCTTCTTCAATGTAGTCCAGACCGGTGTACGTATCTACACATCTCGGCTTCCAAGAATATCTCTGAGTCCATCACCTAACAGATTAAACCCTGCAACCACAAGGAAGATCCCCAACGCAGGAAATATCACCAACCACCATGCATTAGGGAGATAAAGCGTTCCCTTTGAAAGCATTGTCCCTAACCCTGGAGTTGGCGGTTGGACACCAAGACCCACGAAGCTTAGCGATGCACCCAAGAGAATCACGCCACCCATATCCAGGGTCATTTTCGTGAATAGCGGGGTTATGCAATTCGGGAGTATCTCCCCTCCAAGAATGTGTCTTCGGGGCGCCCCCAGGATCTCCGCCATCCTCACATATGGTTCATTTCGCACAGACGACACAATGCTGTAGATCATTCTGCAGTACCAAGGCCACCAGGTAATGGAGACGGCCAATAGCGCATTTCGGAGATTAGGGGTCAAGATCGAAGCTATCGTCAAAGCCAATACCAGGGGGGGCAATGAAAGAAACACATCGGTCGTGCGCATGATCACTGTATCAATGATGGATCCCTTGTAGTACCCTGCAATCAACCCAAGGATTGTGCCTACCGGCACAGCTATCGCGAGCACTCCGCACCCAAGAAGAAGTGAGAACCTAAACGCGAAGATCACTCTGCTAAACACGTCGCGCCCTACGTTGTCTGTGCCAAAAAAGTGTTCTAAGCTTGGCGGGTTAAACTTGGATTTGAAGTCCAGGAATAGACCCGCATGATCAGGATGAGTAGCAATGATCGGTGCCGCAACCGCACAGACAATCACTATTAGAACCATCGCTAACCCAACTACAGATGCCCTGTTCCGGGAGAAATCGTACCACGCTTTGCGAAGCCACAGCGCTCTCTGTGGCTTCTCGACGGCAACCTGAATGCCCTTACTCTTGCGATGCAGAAGATTTCTACGCATGGAAGGTTACCTGCTTTTCATTCCCTCGAAACGTATACGCGGATCGAGAAAACCCACTGCGATGTCTACCAAGAAGTTGGCTACAACATAGAAGAGGCCAATGAGGATAACGACTGCTGAGATCCCATTGAGGTCCTTACATAGCATTGCCCTGAGTCCATACTTGGAAATACCGGGCCAAACGAAAATAAGTTCGACAATGAAAGAGCGTGCTGTTAGGACCCCAATCTGCATTCCTAGGAGTGCCACAGTCGGGATGATCGACGGTTTGAGCAAGTACTTCACCATAAGCCGGGCGCGAGGCATATCATAGGCTCTCATCAGTTGTATGTAGTCCTTTTTGTAGTTGTCACTCATTGTTGCTCGTGTTACTCGTGCAGCTGTCGCAATGCCTCCAAAACACAAGCTCAAGGCAGGCAGAATCAAGTGCGCAAGCGCATCACCTACAACAGTCAGGTTCCCGGCAAGCAAACCGTCGAGCAGTATGAAGCCGGTAACCCGGGGAGGCTCCAACATCAGCGGGCTAAGGCGACCCCCGAGAGGAAGCACGGACAACACATACCCGAAGAGGAGGATCAATGCTAGGGCCCAAACGAAATAAGGGACAGAAACGGCAGCATAGCAGAAAAAGCGGATCGCCGCATCCACCCAGGTATCCTTGAACATAGCCGCCAAGACTCCGAGGCTTACGCCAACTACGACAATGATGAAAGTCGCGAACAATACTAGTTCCATCGTTGCGGGAACGAAGTCCTTCAGGTCAGTCATCACACGCCGATGGCTGTAGAACGATATGCCCAAGTCCCCGCGGAATATGCCTGTTACCCAGTAGTAGTATTGGAGATAGAGAGGCTCATCTAGGTGCATCTGCGCCCTCAGATCCGCAACCATTTGCTGGCTTGCCTTTGGCCCCAGTGCCATCCGAGCTGGATCACCGGGCATCACACGCGTTAACACGAAGATGAGGACCGATATAGCCAAGAGCGTAAGGATCATTGCACCGAATCGTCTGAGCACAAAACTGGTGGTCATTTCCTACAACTCCTGCCTCACAGCTTCTCCTTCGATCTTCCTCTCCCTAGCCGCCAGCACAGTTCGTCTTCGCCACTCTAGGTTCGCTATTGTCGTCGAGAATACTAGCAACTCTTCTCCTCCGCAATCCCTACCAACGCCATACCCATGCTTCTCGTTTCTTCCTATGGCTGACACTTAAACAGAGGACGGCCAAGAAGCTCCTTGAAGCCTCCTCTTGTCTTCTTGGCCGTCTGAGTCAGCTCACCCTAGCCTTCTATAGAAGAAGACCAAGCCCCCTACATCAGCCTCTATCCGTTTACTGCCATTATAATTCGGCCTTTTTTTCCGGATAAATATTGATTCTGCGCATTTCATAGAAGTATCCCATTATGGGATTCGCTCTGTCTGGCAATTCCATGTAGTGCGCCTGATACGCGAATCTGTCTATTGAGTCGTATGCGAAGATCGATGGACAGATCTCCATGATTGCCGTTTGAATCGCCATTGCCTTGCCTTGTCTTAGTTGGTAGTCACTGGTTGCGAGCGCGTCATCAATCATCGCATCAATTACGTCGTTCATGAGCCACTCTGTCTGGTTCCAAGAACCGGTCGCCTGAGAGTGGAACTTTGAGTATAGAAGTGACAATGCTTCTGGGTAGTCACCCGCAACCCAAATGAAGTACGCATGCTGTGTAGTATCAGGGCTCGACGAGGCTTCCGTTATCTGAGTCCACGTTTGTGGAACCAGCTCAATGTCGATTCCCAGTTGTGCCGCATCCCTCTTTAGCAGCAACCCGCTTTCTTCCTCCTTAGGCTGATTGCTACACCACACTACTTCGATAGGCATGTAGTCGCTCAGGGTGTCATAGTACTTAGACATCCTTAGCTCTTCCTCTGCCTTGGCAAGGTTGTGCTCATACACGAAGACATCAGGGTTGTGTCCCGGGCACAATTGCGGAACGCATCCGGCTGCTGGCGCAGCACTGTCCGTGAAAATGTCCTCGACTACTGTTACGTAATCAAAGAGGTAAGCCAGGGCCTTCCTGAAATGCAAATCATCGGTAGGCGCCTTCTGGTTATGCATCATCAGGTAGAACTGCGTCAACACGGGTTCGTTCTTTACGTCGATGCCTTCGACCGCGTCTACTTCTGCATACCACTCAGGAGTCATGTTGAATTTCGAGATATCAAGCTCCCGTTTCTGCATGCGCAGTTTGAGTGTTGTCGGATCGTAGACCATGGTCATGTGCGTCCTATCCGGAGCATTCGGAGCGAACGGACGCCAGTATTCCTCGAACTTGTCCGAGACAATATACGCGTCGGTTTGATAGTCGACGATCTTGTACGCGCCAGAGCCTGCGTCATGCCCGTCAAGAAGCCAAGCCACGCCGTAGTCCCCGCACTCGCCGTAATTCCCGTCGGACGCATTCGCCAATAGAAGGTCCTTATTCACAATGTACATCCGAATGAGAGTAGAGATGAAGGGTCCAAAGCGTTGGTTCAGAACAACCTCAGCCGTGTACTCGTCTAGCTGCGTAACCGAGGCGACTTTTCCCTTGAAGAGGAAGCTGAAGCCTTGACCTATGTCCAGGAGCCGATTGAACGAGAAGACTACATCCTCTGCTGTCAGCTCAGTCAGGTCGTGGAAGAGCACTCCCCGTCTAATATGGAAAGTATACGTCAAGCCATCGTCAGACACCTCCCACCTCTCAGCGATGGATTCGTTGGGGTCTGGTATATTATCATCGTTGAGTTGCACTAACGGATCGTAGGTGTTCAGGAACACCGCGGCTTGCTGAAACCCAGACCCAATAGCCGGATCTGGATAGGATGCAGTGCCAACTGTATAGTATAAGACCGACTCTTCCTGCGCAATTGCAGGGATAAACACAGTAGCCGTCATCATCAGTGCTATTACAAGCGAAATAACCCTTTTCATCGTCCACGACTCCTTATGCCGCTCGTTCACACACACGCATCGCCTACACTGTTACCGTACTCCTGCCTACGGCAAGCCCGGCACTTCTCGTGCTCGCAATCTCACCTCCCCTCACATGAGTGGCGCGCGTCTTCCACACGCCTAATTGACATCTGACATTGCTCCCGAAACACTATGCATCAACGAGAAGCCTCCCGCAGGAAAGCACTTGCCTGTCATCTACCGTGACCGTTGGTTGAAGGATAATTCCATCGTTGTGTGTCTTCGCCTTGATGCATCCCCCCATGCTTGTGTTCGCCCCTAATGCAATGTGTATAGTGCCTAATACCTTCTCATCCTCTAAGATATTTCCCGTTATGCGAGCCTTGTTGTTAGTCCCTATGCCTAGCTCTCCGACCATCCGAGCCTCTGGGCCGAAATTCCCTATGAACTTCCTTAGCTCCTCTGCCTCCCGGCCTCCACGTATGTCTGACACTTCCCCATTCCTTATGGTTACCTCAATCGGAACGCTCAGCAACCCAATGGGCGCCATTGAGCCATCAATTACTGCTACGCCATTCGTCAGCTTCTCAATAGGAGCAATTGCAGCCTCTCCTGAGGGGAGATTCCCCCAATCTCCTCTTTCAAGAAGACTTCCAGCATTCCTTCCGACTGCACTTCTCCCTTCGATGCTCATCTGGAGATTCGTACCGTTTGCAGACTCCACAGTTACGTTGCTTCCCTCGTCGAGCAGATCAGCGAGCTTATTACACAATGCACGAACTGACTTATAATCAGCAGTCATTGCTCCTGTTAGCATTGAATGCTCGCTTATTCCGGGCATGCTAGCTATTCTCGCTCCTGCTCTGGTAGCAGCCATGCGCGCTTCCGTATGCGTAAGGGACTGCTCCGTCACGAGAAACACAACGTCACTTGCTTTCATTGCCTCCCTGACATGAGCTGGCGGCTCCTGGCCGTGATGCGCTCTTCTTTCCATCACCAGCAAAGAAGCATCCGCCCCGACATACGTCGCGGCACAGACAAGGCTCTTCGCAATATCCACTCTTGTGAAGTCAGTTACTACGAGAACTGCCTCCCCCTTGCTAACGCCGAGACACGCCTCCACAGCAACTTTGGCTCCTGACATCAAACTGCATGTTTTCATGGTGTTTAGCCCAGCTCTCCGATCCTACGCTTCATCCTGTGAGTTTAGCTGCAATATCAACTAGATCCTTGTGGACAACTTGGCCTTTGCTCGTTATCTGTTCATCATCTAGCCATACGGAAGTCCTCAGGCAAATGACATCTGAGTGCGAGAGGCCGTCAATTCCAGTCGGGGGATACAGCATTGGGCCAACATTCCCGATTCCCCAAACGAACGCACCCCAGATTCTCTCGTCTTCCACGATTGTCCCTGACAATCGCGCATTGGGATGAAAGCCGAGGGTTGCGTGAGCGATTCTCAGCATCTGCGGATCATCGAAAGATCTCAGCCACCTATCAAACTTGGGTCCTGCATCTCCCCCTTCGCACTTCGCAATCGTCCCATTCTCCACATATATTGTTATGGGATTTGTTGGTATGCCATTTATCGGACGTGAAATACTTCCGTCTACAACTATTTTCCCGTTGATGGAGTCAAACTTGGGCGCCCAACCAATCTGCCCAGGCATCATGTGCGAGCCCGGCTTATACGCATCACCCTTCTCGCTAATGATTGGGAGGTTTGGGTCGTTATCGAACTCAATGTCACATCCAGCTTCGGAGGTTTGATGAACATGATCAGCTTTGCGCATCATATCTACTACTTTATCCTGGAAAGCATCTAGCGTCTTGTAGTCCACTCGAGCTATTAGCCTCGTCATCATGTCCGCGTCCATGCCGGTAACGCAGAGGTGCCGCAGGTTCTTGTTGTCCCTCATCGCAATATCGTACGGAGTTGTATAGAGAAGACCAACATGATTGAACTCACACCACGCGTCGGCCTTCAGCATTGCGCCCGTCAGTGCCTCATGCGGCAGGAGCGTCTTGCCGACACCTTTGTACTTCCCCAGTGGAGTTGAGTGCCATAATACAAGAGGCTTCCCACCTACTGTAAACGCCGCTCGCGCAACAGCGTTCACAACCTCCGGGTGAGCTTCTGTGTCTGCTGTAATGAGAAGCGTCTCCTCAGGCTGAAGGCGAAACAATTCTCTAACGATAATATCTGCTCCGAGGCCAAGCTCAAACTCATGATACATACTATTCACCTTTCTAAAGTTCCTACCCTGAACAACTTCGCATCTTATACTGCACTACTAGAATAGCAACAGCTGATTTGAGTGCTTCAATAGTCCAGTGCACTCCTGATCTGATTCCGCTTTCGGCAGATCGAGTGCTTTAGGAGCTGACACACCCTTCATTCACACCCCCTCTTGTACGCGTAAGTACGTCCAGTCTGTGTAACTAGTGGCACCGATATCGTAGTCAGCGGTGTGAAGCATAGATGTAATAGCGTCTCGGGCAATCTACTGTTTTGCGCAATGAACTCCTGAACGCGACACTGCTTTTGCTGTTTGAGAAATACAGACAGACTACGGCGCTCAGAGAAGCTGCTTCTCACATTGGACCAAGTCAAGAGGCAAGACAGAGGTCCCATATCAGATTGAAGCCCCTTTCTGCAGGCCAAACGCCTACTCGGAACTCACAATAGCACAAACTGCTTGGAACTGTCAAGGCCCAGCTGGCAAGCGATCCCGTCAGTAGGTTACTGCTAAGGGCAGTGTGAGTCCCATGGGAGGACTAACGTTGAATCAGCGGGAGCAGAAACGGCTGGAGACGGTCAATCGAGTGCTTGACGGGCAACTACGGATGAGCGAGGCAGCGATGGTTCTTGGGGTGTGCGAGCGTCACGCGTGGCGGATGCTGGCAGCGTACCGACGGGAAGGAGCTGCTGCCATCGCTCACGGCTATCGGGGTCGTCGTCCATCGAATGCGACCCCAACGGATGTCCCCCAGCGAGCGATTGGCTGGCCCGCACACGGTACGAGGGGGGGAGAGTGGGGAACTTCACCCATCTCACAGAGCTACTCGAAGAGCGGAAGGGTATTGATCTCAGTCGATCGACGATGCGAAGCATCCTGTTGCGTGTAGGGATGCCAAGCCCGCGGCGGCGCCGTCCTCCGCGCCATCAGGCACGCCGGAGACGTCTCCCTCAGGAGGGTATGCTCCTCCAGGTCGGCGGCAGCACCCATGATTGGTTGGAGGATCGAGGGCCACAGATGGCGCTACTGCTGGCGGTGGACGACGCCACGGGAACGGTCCCTGAGGCGCTGTTCCACCCGTTGGAGGACAGTCGTGGCTACTTCCGGCTGATGTGGAGGATCATCAAGCGCGAGGGGATTCCTCTCTCGTTGTACAGCGATCACCACGGTGTCTTCTCGTACACCCACCAACGCCGTGAGAGGAGGGATGAGGAGCCTGCCGCCAACGAGAGGAAGCCGACACAGTTCGGGCGAGCGATGCGCAAGCTTGGGATTGAGCAGGTCTTCGCGTGGAGCCCACAACCCAAGGGAAGGGTGGAACGCGTAGCCGGAACTTTCCAGGATCGACTCGTGACGGAGCTGCGTCTTGCTGATGTGCGCAGCTTGGAGGAGGCGAACCGCGTTCTGGAAGACTACCTTCCTCGCTGCAACGGTCGCTTCGCGGTGCCGGCAGCCCAGGAGGAAAGCGCGTACCGGCCACTGCCGCCGGAGATGGATCTGGTAGACGTGTTGTGCTTCAAGCATCGGCGGAAGGTCACACGCGACACATGGTGAAGCACCAATGGAGAACGTTGCAGTTGCTTCCTGACCAGGACTGCAGGAGTTCGCAGGAAGGACTGCTGAGGTCTGGGAACGACTGGATGGCGAGCTGACGGTACTCTACGAAGGCCTGGAGATTGCGACCCAGGAGGCACCGCCACCAGCGAGTGTCCTGCGGCGCGGCCAGGGAGATGACCCATACAAGGACCGAACGAGGTTCATGCAGCAGGCCGGCGCGCGCTTGCCCGCCGCTCCGAAACCTGCCAAGAAGAAGCTAGTTGAGGCGCGGAGGCCAACCCCACGGATCCAGGCCTACTGGGAAGCAATCCACGAAGCGAAACGCAGAGGTCTGTCGCTGCGGGAGATCGCCAGAGCCTGGGAATCTCCCGCAGCGCAGCCATGAGGTACGTCAAGCTCGACAAGCCACCTGTCTACAGCGAGGGCTCTCTCGAGGACGGCAAAGAACGGCGACTGACAGAATCGCTTGTCAGTTCACCCTGACGGATTCCCTCAACGTCGACAGAAGGTCAGAGGCTCTCTACGACTACGCGACCATGGACGTACTCGCGCTCTCGAGCTCACTTCGCAGGACTCAGTTCTCCAGACCTTCCGTATCGACTAATGTGCCGTCGCTCCGCAACACACAGAACAGCGGACAGAGAAACGAGCGTCACATGCGTCCCATCTACTGGCACACCGTGTTCAACCCCTCGACAGTTGGCGGGGGCATCTTCTACGCGTTGCTGTTTCTCGCGATTGCTTGGTCCCTCAACCCGCTGATCCGAAAGGGCGTTCGCAGGATTCTCCTCCGCGACGTCGAGGAACGGATCGATCGGACGGCCGTCCACTTCTTCACCAAGCTCGTCCACATCGCCGTCTACCTCTTCGCATTTCTGTTCTTCGCTCATCTTGTTCCGGCAATCCGCCATTTTGGGACCGCACTTCCTGCAGGGTTCGGTCTCGTTTCAGTAGTGCTCGCATTGGCGGCTCAGAACACACTGGGGAACATCATTGCCGGCATCGCGATCCTTCTGTACCGACCGTTCAAGGTTGGAGACACCGTGCGGCTCCAAACGCTCAACAGCGTCGAGACAGGGACTCTGGAGATCCTCGGCCTGGGGTACACGATCGTGAGGACCTTCGAAAACCGTAGAATCTCTATCCCGAACAGCCTGATGTCTGCCCAGGCGACCGTCAACCTGTCGGATCCGCGGATGATC
>Ga0272444_10006257_pt1 | contig 10187 bp, 8 predicted proteins | sample SSMForm13_FD_201033 | JGI IMG/M metagenome (GOLD analysis project Ga0272444, IMG submission 201033) | Marine sediment archaeal communities from Little Sippewissett salt marsh, Falmouth, MA, United States - SSM-Form-13 | ecosystem: Environmental > Aquatic > Marine > Wetlands > Sediment ...
GGGACGGGAGCCCCTGGCGGTTGAGCGACCATGCGCCGCTGCTGGTTGAACTGCGATGAGAAGCGGGCCAACAATGGCCCCGAGCCCGCCGGCACCGCTACACGGCGGCAGCCCGGGTCTCTTCCTCGCGGTGCCGGCGAGCCAGAGGCAGGACCGCGAGCACCGTCAGCGCCGCCAGAAGGGGAATGGCCACGACGCCCACGAAGAAGGCGGCACTCCGCAGCGGCAGCCCACTGCAAGACACCTCCCGGGCCAATGCCAACGGCGAGATCAGCCAGCACCAGCCGATCGACACGCCGTAGAACTCCAGCAGCAGATACCCGATCACCACCGGGACGAAGAGGAAGCCTACGACGTCGAGCAGGGCCAGGGCCCGCAGCCGGTCGCTGCACGTCAGGTGGATCAGCCGGTAGGCCACCGCTCCGGCGGCGGTCCCGGACAGCCCGCCCAGGAGTTCGGCGGCACGCGTCAGCGGAACCCCCGAGAACACGGCGGCCGCCAACAGGAACGGCACAGCGACGGCCAGCAGCAGGGCCACCTCCGCCAGCCGCAACCCCAACCACAGCCAGAAGCGGCCGAGGGGATCCACCTCTCCGAGCAGCGTCCCCGGCCACAGGGGATAGACCAGCAGCAGCCATGCGGCGGTCACGACGGCCACGGCCGGGAACGCATGGGCCGGGGCCGTCAGCATGGAAGTCTCTCGACTGACCAGGTCGCCCAGAACGGCCAGTGCCAGGGGTGCCAGCAGCATGAGGGCAGTCCAAGCGACCAGCGACAGGAGACGATCGGCCGGCACCGGTGGGGCGTTGCCGTCGCCCAACAGAGGTTTGTCTACGCTCTTTTCGGACATGGCTTCGTGCGGCGGGGGCCGCATCAACTTCGGACCGAGGGGGCTCTGCGGCTTCCCGGCCGCGACGGCCGCCAGATGCCCTCGGGGAAACTCACGTATTCCACACGGCCATCCAGGCCGCCCAGCTTACGGTACAGGTCATCGAGGTGGCGGAGCTTCTCGGCGGACGTCCAGCCCTCGAGAATCTCCGTCTGTCGGCATTGCGGGCCGCCCCAGAGTATACGCGTTCGGCTGCGCCTCGTATAGAGAACTATCTCGGGCACGCCCCGGTCCGGCCCTCGGCGATGGCCGGAGACGTCGATTCGCGAGAGGTTGAACTTGACCACGTGGCGGCGAACCAGGTTGGCGACATCGGCCGCGGCCAGCACTGCGGGATCGTCCCAGACCCGGCCGGGCGCCGGCGGCCTGCTGGTCACGCCGGTGACCGTCAGGAGCACGCGGTCGCCCAGTTGCGGCTCCTCACTTGGCTCGGTGCCGAGCCGAACGCCGCCGCGGTCCACCAGGTAGTAGCGCACAGCGCCCGCCGAGGCGATCTCGACGAACGCCACCGGCCGGCGAAAGGACAGCGAGACCTCGATGCCGTTGCTCTGGCCGCTCCAGCGCGGACGGTCGAGGCGGACATAGTGGACCTCGCGGACCCAGGCACTCCTCTCCAGGCACCGGGCGATGCGCGTTGCGGACCGGGGATCCATCACGCTGAGCGCCGGCGGCAGGTCGTCCAGCGAAGAGCGGACCTCTCGGGCGATATCCGGCGTCATCCAGGAGGCGGCGCGCGCAAAACGCAGGCTGCCGGGCCGGACGCAGTACGCCGTGCCTCGCCCCAGCCGACACCGGTACGCATGCAGGCCGAGCAACAGCGTCCCGGCAACAAGGACGGCCAGCGCCGCCACCAGGACCGTCCAGCGACGGCCCATGCGCTCGCGCAGGGACTGCACGACCCCCTCGATGCCCTTGGTACGTTTCCTGACTGTCATCAGTAGTTGTTTCGGCGAAATCCCGCAACCGGCTGGAGGCAAAAGCCGCTGCCGGTGCTGCGAAAACCGGGTTTCTGCGCTTCTCACGCCGGCGCCGCCGAACGGCCCCGCACGAGCGCCAGTTCCACGATGTACCGGCACAGCGACGGGAAGTCGATTCCCGCGCCCGACGCCGATTTCGGCAGCAGACTGTGCGTCGTGAAGCCCGGGATCGTGTTCACCTCCAGGACGTGCGCCGCCCCGTGTTCGTCCAGGATCATGTCCACCCGCGAGAAGTCGCGACACCCCAACGCCCGGTGAGCCTCAACGGACCAGCGGCGGCAGGCCTGCTCAAGGTCGACCGGCAAGTCGGGGTTCACGAGGTACTCCGTGGCGTCGTCGTAGTACTTCGCGTGGTAGTTGTAGAACGACTGGTGCGGCACGATCTCTACCACCGGCAGGCCCTCGGCATGCAGCACGCCCACGGTCAGCTCGCGCCCGTGAACCCACGGCTCGACCATCGCGCGATCGCGAATCGCGAAGACCTCGGCCAGCCCCTTGGCATACGCGTCCGGCGTACCCGCCAGGGTAATGGCGATGCTCGATCCCTCATCGATCGGTTTGACGACCGTCTCCGGACCGAGCCGATCGTAGGCGGCCTGCGCTGCCGCCGCGTCCCCCGCCGGAACCACCTCCCAGGGCGGCGTCGGGACGCCCGAGGCGACAAACATCCGCTTCGACACTACCTTGTCCATCGCATCGCGGCTCGCCCGGGCGCCCGAGCCCACGTAGAGGATGCCCAGGTCGTCGAGCCGCTGCTGAAGCGCCCCGTCCTCGCCGAACGTCCCGTGCAGCGCGATGAACACCACGTCGAAGCGGCATTCGACCAGGCGGTCCACGTCGGCCGGGTTCAGGTCGATCTCGTCCACCTGGAAGCCCGAGCGGCGCAGCGCCCCGGCCACCTCGCGGCCGGACATCAGGGAGACCTCGCGTTCGGCGCTGGTCCCGCCCATCAGGACGGCAACGCGCACGGCAGACGGCTTACAGGGAGGAACGTCGGCCATCAGCGGCGGCCGAGGCGTGCGGGAAGTCGACAAGGCCGGTCACCAGAGTTCGATTTCGAGTTCCAGGTAAATCTCCGTCCGCTCGTGCACCCGGGTGCGCACCAGGTCGATCAGTCCGCGGACATCCTCGGCGATCGCGTCGTCGTCGGCCAGAATGTAGTTGGCATGTTTCCGCGAGATGAACGCTCCGCCGATCCGGGTGCCCTTGAGGCCCGCCTGGTCTATCAGCGCTCCTGCGCTCATGCCCCGGGGATTCCTGAAGACGCACCCGGCGCTGCGGCTGGCCACGGGCTGGGAGTTCTTCTTGTGAAACCAGACCTGCTTCATCTGCCGCGCGATGCGCTTGTCGTCGTCCTCGATGAGCCGGAGTTCCGTCTCCAGAATGAGCCGCGCGCTGATGTTGCTCCGGCGGTACCCGAACGCCAGGTCGTCCTTCTCGCGGTAGAACACCTCACCGCGCGCGTCCATCACCTTCACGCGCTCGATGGTCTGTCCGATGTCGCCGAAGGCCCCACCGGCGTTCATCCTGACGGCGCCGCCGACCCATCCGGGGATGCCCACCAGAGACTCGAGCCCGCTGAGATGGTTCCGGGCGGCGTCACGGACGAGTTTCGACAGCCCGAGGCTCGCACCGGCTCGGACCAGGTCTTCCTCGACCGAGAAGCCACCGAACCCCTTGCGGTCGAGCTGGATGACGGTGCCCTTGAGGCCCTCGTCGGGCACTAGGACGTTGGACCCGTTGCCCAGGACGCGGACCGGCAACTCGGCGTCGGCGCAGCACCGGAGGACGCCCCGCAGTTCGTCCTCGTTTCGCGGCGCGGCAAAAAACTCCGCCGGCCCGCCGATGCGGAACGTCGTCAGCGGCGCCAGCGGCTTAGCCTGCTCGACGATTTCCTCGAACCCCTTGAAGCGTTTCATTGCCCCTCACTTTCGTTGCGTGCACCGGCTCACCGGCCGGCGGAGCCGGCCGCCTGGCTCAGCCGCTGGAGAATCCGGTCGGCTATCTCGTACACGCTGCCCGCGCCCATGGTCACCAGGCAATCCCCCGGGACCAGCTCGGAGGCAAGCCGGGCCACGATACGGTCAAACGAGTCGAGGTACCGGGCTTCGCCGCCCGCACGCTGGATCTCGCTCACCAGGTCCTCGGAGCTGACGGCCTGCTTCTCGGCCTCGCTGTCGCGAACAAAGTAGATGTCGGGAACCAGCACGATGTCGGCCGCCGCAAAGCTCCGGGCGAACTCCGACATCAGGAACCGGGTGCGGCTGTGCTGGTGCGGCTGGAAGACCACCCACAGGCGCTGGGGCTCGTAGGCCTCCGCGATGCTGCGCAACGACGCCTGGATCTCCGTCGGATGGTGGGCATAGTCGTCGACCACGGCGATGCCGCGCGAAATGCCCTTGAGTTCCGTCCGCCGGGCGACGCCGCCGAAGGTGGCCATGGCCCGCAGGATGGCGTCGATGTGCGCGCCCGCATGGTGGGCCAGGGCCGCTGCGGCCAGGGCATTCTTCACGTTGTGCCGCCCCGCCATCTTCAGTCGGCCCGACCCGAGACGACGGTCGTGGTACACGATGTCAAACCGGTACTGCCCCCGGAACGAGTGGAGGCCCACGGCCTGCCAGTCGAAGGGTCCGTCGCCGAGGCCGAACGTCTCGACCGGTGCCGAGACGCGCCCGGCCAACTCCGGGACGTTGCGATCCTCGCCGTTGACGATGAGCATGCCGTCGGCCGGCGGCAGCGCCGCGAAGGCCGCGAAGGCCGCGATGACCGAGGCCAGGTCCGGGTAGCAGTCCGGGTGGTCGTAGTCGACGTTCAGGATGGCGGCGATCCGGGGATGGAGTTTCAGGAACGAGCGGTCGTACTCGCAGGCCTCGGCCACGAAGTGGCGTCCGCCGCCCGCGCGGCTGCCGCCGCCCAGTTGCGGCACCTCGCCCCCCACCACGAACGACGGGTCGAGCCCGGCGAGCATCAGCATGTAGGCCACGAGGGCCGTCGTCGTCGATTTGCCGTGCGTCCCGGCGACGGCCACGCCGCAGCGCGACTGCATGACCTCGCCCAGAAGATCGGCATACTTGACAACCCGAATGCTCCTGTCCCGGGCCGCTGCGAGTTCGGGATTCTCCTCCTTGATCGCTGCGCTGATGACGACGCGGTCGACCTCCTCGGGGATGTTCCCCGCCCCATGCCCCACGGCGATCGCGGCGCCCAGGCCGGCCAGGTAGTCGGTGGCCGATGACGACGCCTGGTCGGAACCCGAAACAACGGCTCCCTCGCGCAGCAACAGCGCCGCCAGGCCGCGCATGCCGCAGCCGCCGATGCCGATGAAGTGCGTGCGCTGCCCGGCGAACGGGCTTGCCGCAGCGTTCAGAGGAATGGTCTGCCGAGGGTCGTCGCTCATCGCTTGCAGTTTAGGCCCTTTCAGTGAACCTGTCAACGCAGGGGTCGCCCACTGGCGTTCAAGGAATCTGTCCCACAGCACTGATGACGGCCGCAGCCACGCTCCGAGCCGCTGCGGGGTGACCCAACCGGCGTGCGGCGTCGGCCATGCGGGCGCGGCGGTCGTTGTCGGTCATCAACTCCGACAGCACGTCCCACAGGGCCTCGGCATTCCGCTCGGCGTCCACCTGGTCGAGAACCATCACCGCGGCCCCGCCGTCGGCCAGGGCCCTGGCGTGCCGCTCCTGGTGGCGGTCGCGGTGGAACGGGTACGGCATGAGCACCGAGGGCAGCCCCAGGGCGGTGATCTCGGCCACGGTCCCTGCCCCGGCCCGGGCAATAGCCAGGTCGGCCGCCGCGTACACCCGGCCCATGTCATCGACGTAGTCGAGGAGATGGTAGTTCGGCCGGTCGCCGCCCAGGGCCCGGCGAACTTCCTCGAACAGGTCGCGACCGGTAAGGTGCAGCACCTGCCACCCGCTCAACTGCGCCAGGCGGTCGGCCAGTCGCACCACGGCCATGTTGACACTCCGCGCCCCGGAACTGGCCCCCGTGACAGCGAGCGTCTTGCGCTCCGGATCGAGCCCCAGCACGGACACGGCTTCGTCGCGCCGGACGCCGAACAGTTCCTCGCGAAGCGGGCAGCCCAGCACCTCCACGCGCCCGCCGCAACGCAGGTGCCCGACCGTCTCGGGAAACTGGCAGAACACGACCGTCGCGCGGGCGGCCAGCCACCGGTTAGCGCGGCCCGGAATCAGGTCGGGGTTGAGCACGAAGGTCGGCAGGTGCAGCTTCTGGGCCTCGCGCACGGCGGGGTACGACCCGTAGCCGCCGAGGCCGACGACGGCCTGGGGCCGGAACTCGGCGAGGTAGGCCCGGGCACGCCGCATGCTCGTTATCAGCCGGATGGCGAATCCCGGCCAGTGCCAGGGCCGGGACGAGAAGCCCCGGGTGTCCTCAAAGCGGGCGGCATACGGTCCGCTTTCGAGGAGCCGCCGGTCGATGGCCTTTCGCGTGGCGACGAAGGCGATGTGCGCCTCCGGCACCATGGCGGTCACCTGGCGGGCCACGGCGAGCCCCGGGTACAGGTGCCCGCCCGTTCCCCCGCCGGCAAAAAGGATTCTCAGTTCCTGAGCCATCACACCGATGATCGCAGATAAGGTGACGAGCCGACAGGGGCTAACGGCGCAGCGTCGGCCCGGTCCGCCGTCTGAGGGTCAAGGTCGGGCGACCGCCCGGCCACGGACAGCACCAGGCCCAGGGCCGTGGCTGTCAGCACCAACCCGGTGCCGCCGTAGCTCACCAGCGGCAGGGCGATCCCCTTGGTGGGCAGGGCGGCGGTGGCCACGCCGATGTTGATGAGCGACTGAAGGCCGATCCACAACACCACGCCCAGCGACAGCAGGTACGCGAAACGGTTGGTCGTGTGCCAGACGACGCGCAGGCCCAACAGGGTCAGCGCGAGAAACAGCATGATGATAAGCGTGCCGCCGGCGACACCCATTTCCTCGCAGATGATCGAGAAGATGAAGTCGGTGGTGTCCTCGGGCAGGTAGAAGTATTTCTGCATGCCGCTGCCGATGCCCAGGCCGGCCCAACTGCCACTGCCGATGGCGATCAGGCTCTGGGTGACCTGGTAGCCCGCGCCCTGGGCGTCCTTCCAGGGGTCCAGGTAGGTCAAGAGCCGCTGGATCCGGTAGGGATACCGCCCGATCAGCACGAGGAGCCCGACGGCCACGGGTGGCAAGAGGGCCGGCAGGTGGAGCTTTCTGACGCCGCCGGCGATCATCAGGCCAACGCCCACAACGCCCACGAGTACTGCCGTGCCCAGGTCCTTGCAGGCGATCAGGGCGCAGACCGCACCGAGGATGAGCGACAGGGGCAGGAACGTGCGGCGGAACGATTGCACCTGGACCCCGTCGCGCGACAGGAACCAGGCGAAGAAGACAATCAGGCTGAGCTTGGCGATCTCGCTGGGTTGGAGCGACAGGTCCACCGGCCCCACCTGGAACCGGAACCACCGGCTCTTGAAGACCAGGAGGACGACCACCAGCAGGAGGACACTGAAGGCAAAGAGGCCGACGGCCACATAGGGTCGCCGCAGAAACCGGTACGGCAGCCGCATGGCCACCAGCATGGCGCCGATGGCCAGCGGGACGAAGACCAACTGCCGGCTGAAGAGCGTGTAGCGTTCGTCGGGGTTCACCGAGAGGCTGGCCGAGTAGACCATCAGCAGGCCGATGGCCATCAGGGCGACAATGTTGACGAACAGGAGCCGCGCCGTCGGATTGAGCCGGAAAGCCGTATCGCCCTGTGTCATGTTCGCTCGTGCTCCTAGCGGAGTTTCAAGGTGGCCAGTGCGGCGGCGGCGCACACCGCGCCGATCAACCAGAACCGGACGACCGTCTGGGTTTCTGTCCAGTGTCTGGAATTCTGGAAGTGATAGTGTATGGGCGTTCCGCCGGCGAAGATGCGCTTGCCGCCCGTGGCCTTGAAGTAGGTGACCTGGAGAATGACGGAGACGGCTTCCATGACGAAGACGCCGCCCACGATGAACAGCAGGACCTCCTGGCGTGTGGCCATGGCGACGTAGCCGATGGCTCCGCCAAGCGACAGGCTGCCCGTGTCGCCCATGAAGATGCCCGCCGGGTGGCAGTTGTACCAGAGGAAGCCCAGGAGCGCCCCAAGCATGGCCCCACAGAAGATGGCCAGCTCGCCGGCCTGAGGAACATAGGGGAACAGCAGGTAGGCCGAGAAGTCGGTCCGGCCGGCCACGTAGGCCACGGTCATGAAGACGAACGTCACCAGGGCCATGCTGCCGGAGGCCAGGCCGTCCATGCCGTCGGCCAGGTTGACGGCGTTGCTGGTTCCCCCGATGACCAGGACCGAGACGGCCATGAACGGCAGCAGGGCCAGCGGCACCGGGTGTTTCCAGAACGGGAGGCTCAGGGGCATGGCCTGCCCCGCCTCGGGGAACTCGATCTTGGGGGGCATCTGGATGCCGTGGCGACCGTAGGCCCACAGAAACGCCCCGAGCACCACGGCCAGGCCGATCTGGAAGGCCAGCTTCTCCCACATGCGGAGCCCTTTGCGGGACCGCACGATCATCTTGAGGTAGTCGTCGGCGAAGCCGACCGCTCCGAGCCAGACCACGGTCAGCAGGGCCATGAAGACGTAGAAGTTCCCGAGGTCTCCCCAGAGGGCCGTTGCCAGAACGATGGCCGCCAGCATGATCAGGCCGCCCATGATGGGGGTATCCTTCCTGCTGGCGTAGTTGACATTGATCTCGGCCATGTGGAAGTCGACGCTGCTGCCGATCTTGAGCCGCCTCAGCAACCGGATGACCTTCGGGGCGATCACGAGCGTGAGCACAAAGGCGGTGAGCATGGCCATGCTGGCGCGGAAGGTCTGGTAGCGGAAGACATTGGCGAACGTCCACAGGCCGTGGCCGCTCCAGAACTCACGAAAACTGGTCGCCATCCAGTAGAGCATCTGCCTTCTTGTTATCGGACATTCCGCCCCGCGGACTTTCCCGCCTCGGGGCGGCGTCGGCCGTAACCGACCGCCTACGCCCACTCGTCTGCCGGCTGAACCTTCGAGCGACCCAGGAAGTCTCTAGGGTCCAGCCGGCAGTGTCGATCAGTCCCCGCAAGCGGGGCCGGGAGACCACCTCCCGGGAAGAACGAGTGGGCAGCCACAGTGTTCTGTTCAGCCGGGAGCACCCTCGTGCCCGGGCGCCGCGGCAAACCGTTCTCGAATCGCCTGGGCGACGCGCTCCAGGGCGATGCTGCGCGAGCCCTTGACGAGCACCGCATCACCGGCCTCCAGCAGCGAAGGCACTTCGCTTGCCGCTGCCAGGGCATCGGGAAAATGGAATCGCATCAGCGTCTCGCGCTCGGCGGCCGCCAGCGACGTCTCGCGCGTCTCAAGGCCAACGGTGACCAGCAGCCTGACGCACGACTCGGCAATCGCGCGGCCCAGGGCCACGTGGAAGTCGAGGCTCTCGGCGCCCAGTTCGAGCATGTCGCCGTGGACAAGCACGTGCCGGCCATCGGCCCGCTCGGCGCACAGGACCTCGAGGGCCACCCGGGAACTCACGGGGTTGGCGTTGTAGCAGTCGTTGATGAGCGTGACGCCGCCGGGAAGGTCCTCCCGGACCAGGCGCATCTTGGGCGGGCGGTACCGGGCCAGGGCCGCGGCGATGGCTTCGTCGTCGAAGCCGAACTCCCGGGCCACAGCCACAGCCGCCAGCGCGTTCAGCACGTTGTGCCGACCCGGAACGGGAAGACGGACCGCGACGCCCGAGTCGAGGGTGAAGGCCACGCGGCCCGGCTCGGTCTCGATGCGGTCGGCCAGCACCTCGCCGTCCGTGACGCCGAACAGCCGGACGGTGCCCTTGGCGGCGTCGGCCATGGCGGCCACCAGGGGGTCGTCGGCGTTGAGCACCACCACGCCGTCGGCCGCGACACTGCGGACAAGCTGCTCTTTCTCGCCGGCCACGCCTTCGAGGCTGCCCAGCCCTTCCAGATGCACCGGGGCGACACACGTGACCACGGCCACGTCGGGCATGGCGATCTCCGCCAGGCGCCGCATCTCGCCCGGGGCGTTCGTGCCGAGTTCGACCACCAGATAGTCGTCGCCCGGCGCGCTGCTGAAGACGGTCAGCGGCACCCCGACAAAGTTGTTGAACGACGCGGCAGCCCGGTGCCCGTGCACCCGGGCGTCGAGCACCTGTCCTATCATCTCCTTGACGGTGGTCTTGCCGCACGAGCCGGTGACGGCGACGACGCGGCAGGTGAGTTGCCGACGGTACCACGCCGCCAGGTCGCCCAGGGCCCGCAGGGTATCGGCCACGATGACCACCGCTCCGGCGTACTCGATCAGCT
>Ga0272444_10006258_pt1 | contig 10186 bp, 3 predicted proteins | sample SSMForm13_FD_201033 | JGI IMG/M metagenome (GOLD analysis project Ga0272444, IMG submission 201033) | Marine sediment archaeal communities from Little Sippewissett salt marsh, Falmouth, MA, United States - SSM-Form-13 | ecosystem: Environmental > Aquatic > Marine > Wetlands > Sediment ...
TTGCTTGGCGAGTTTGAAGTCCGGAATACCGTATCGTAGAAGCCCGCCGGGCTTCTCGTCCTTTTCAAACACGGTAACGTGATGGCCCGCCCGGGCGAGTTGCTGCGCCGCAGCCAAGCCGGCGGGACCGCTGCCGATAATCGCCACCCGTTTGTCCGATCGCCTGCGAGGCAGGCGCGGCTTGACCCAGCCTTCAGCGAAGGCTCGCTCGACTATCTGAAACTCGATGTGCTTAATCGTCACAGGGTCATCGTTGATGCTCAGAGTACACGCGGCCTCGCAAGGCGCAGGGCAGATTCGACCGGTGATCTCAGGGAAATTGTTGGTCGCGTGGAGATTCTCCGACGCCTCGCGCCAACGCCCCCTATAGACCAGATCGTTGAATTCTGGAATGCGATTTACCACGGGACATCCGACGCCATGACAAAACGGGACGCCGCAATCCATGCACCTTGCGGCCTGGCGATGCAACTCTTCAGAATCGAGCGGGATGCTGAATTCGTCAAAGCTCTTGACTCGCTCAGTGGGCGGCTTATGCCCGATGTCGCTGCGGGTATATTCGATAAAGCCGGTCGGCTTACCCATGGAACACCTCCTCGGTGGCAGGGGTTGTTTCGGTGCCGCGATCCTCGCGTTGGCGGATTCGTTCGAGACTCTTGCGGTACTCGATAGGCATTACTTTCACGAACCGCCCCACCACCTGGTTCCAGTTGTCGAGAATGTGCCGGGCCCGCGGGCTGGCGGTCAACTTGTGGTGCCGCTCGATCAACTCGCGGAGCGTCTGGCGGTCCTCATTCTGCCATACGTATTCGAGATCCACCGTATCGAGGTTGCAGCGGGTATCGAATAACTGCATCTCATCCAGCACGTAGGCGATTCCCCCGCTCATGCCCGCGCCAAAGTTTCGTCCGGTTTCGCCTAGGATCACCGCCACACCGCCTGTCATATACTCGCACCCGTGATCCCCAACGCCCTCGACCACGGCCGTGGCGCCGCTGTTTCGTACACAGAACCGCTCGCCAACCGCGCCGTTGACGTACAATTCGCCGCTGGTGGCACCGTAAAGGATAACGTTCCCGGCCACAATGTTTCGGTGCGCCTCGAAGGGCGACTCCGGCGGCGTCTGCACGATGACCCGCCCGCCGGAAAGCCCCTTGCCCACATAATCATTCGCATCGCCGACCAAACGTAGCGTGACGCCGGGAACCAGGAACGCACCGAAGCTCTGACCGGCGGAACCGCGGAAATGGATATCCAACGTACCATCCGGCAGGCCCTCCGGGCCTCGCAACTTGGCGATGCGGTTGCTGAGAATAGCACCGACCGTTCGGTGAGTGTTGCGAATGGGTATCGCGATACGCACCGGCTCGGACTTCGCGATGGCGGAGGTGGCTTGTTCCAGAATCTTCCAGTCCAGATGGTCTTCGAGTTGGCGCGGGCGGATCTGCGTCAGACGCACCTGGCAGTTGTATGGATTCCGAGGGCTGGCCAGGATGGCGGAGAAGTCCAGCCCGCGGGCCTTCCAGTGGTCGATGGCCCGGTTGCGATCGAGACAGTCGACCCGCCCGATCATGTCGTCGAACTTTCTGAAGCCAAGCCGGGCCATCATTGCCCGGATGTCCTCGGCGACAAAAGTGAGATATCGCACGAGGTATTCCGGCTTGCCGGCGAAGCGTTTTCTAAGCTCCGGATCCTGCGTCGCAACGCCCACGGGGCAGGTGCCAAGGTGACACTTTCGCATCATAACGCAGCCGAGCGTGATAAGCGCCGCCGTGCCGAAGCCGAACTGGTCCGCCCCGAGCATCGCGCCGATAACCACGTCGCGTCCGGTTCTGAGTTGCCCATCCACCTGCACACGAATGCGATCCCGCAGGCCGTTCTGGACGAGCACCTGCTGGGTCTCGCTAAGGCCCAGCTCCCAGGGGATTCCCGCGTGCTTGATCGAACTCAGCGGACTGGCGCCGGTTCCGCCGTCATGGCCGCTGATGAGGACCTCGTCGGCCCGGCCTTTTGCGACCCCGGCGGCGATCGTGCCCACACCAACCTCCGAGACGAGCTTGACGGAGATATTCGCCTCGGGGTTGGAGCACTTGAGGTCGTAGATGAGCTGGGCGAGGTCCTCAATAGAGTAGATGTCGTGGTGCGGCGGCGGGCTGATGAGCGTTACGCCGGGAGTCGAGTGACGCAGGCGGGCGATCTCTTCGGTTACCTTGTGGCCTGGAAGTTGCCCACCCTCGCCTGGCTTGGCGCCCTGGGCCATCTTGATTTGAAGCTCGTGGGCGTTGGCTAGATAATGGGCCGTCACACCGAACCTGCCGCTGGCGATCTGCTTGATGGCGCTATTGCGGCTGTCGCCGTTGGTCTCGAGTTCGTATCGTCGCGGGTCTTCGCCTCCCTCGCCGGTGTTGCTCATGCCGCCGAGGCGGTTCATGGCGACGGCCAGCGCTTCGTGGGCCTCCTTGCTGATCGAGCCGTGCGACATGGCCCCGGTGCAGAATCGCTTTACGATCTCGCTGGCAGGCTCGACTTCGTCGAGGGGTACGGGCTGGTTGGCGTATTTGAAGTCAAACATGCCGCGCAGCGTGCAGAGCTTTCTGCTCTGGTCGTTAATGGCCTGGGCAAAGTCGTCATAGGCCTTCTGATCGTTGTTGGTCGCGGCGTGCTGGAGCCTCGTAATGGTCGTGGGGTTCCATAGGTGGTTCTCGCCTTCGCAACGGAACTGGTACTCACCGCCGAAATCAAGCTCCAGGCCAAGTCGCTCCTGGGACTTGACATCGAAACCCATCCGGTGGCGGGTGATCGTCTCGCGGGCGATATCGTCGAGCCCGATCCCGCCTATCCGTGACGGCGTGCCGGTAAAGTAGGTATCGACCATGGCTGGGGCCAGTCCGATGGCCTCGAACAACTGCGCGCCGTGGTAACTGCGAAGAGTGGAGATGCCCATCTTCGACATGGCCTTGAGGATGCCCTTCTTAATGGCAGCGACGTAGTTGTCCGCCAATTGCCCAAGACCCATCTCCTTTGGCAGGTCGCCCCGGACTCGAAGGTTTTCCAAGGCCTCGAATGCAAGGTAAGGGTTGACTGCATTGGCGCCGTGGCCAGACAAAAGGCAGAAGTGCATCACCTCGCGTGGCTCGCCGCTTTCTACGACCAGTCCGGTCTCACCTCGCAGGCCTCGCTGGAGTAGTCCGTGATGGACCGCCCCCACCGCCAGCATCGCCGGAATTGCAGCGTGGTTTTGATCGGCATCGCGGTCCGAGATAATCACCAGTGATGCGCCGTCTCGCACGGCCTGTCCGGCCTGGTCGACAAGTTCGTCGAGCCCACGTCGCAGCGCCTCTCCGGGGTCGTCGTCTCCGGCGTCGAACAGGGCGTTCACGGTGGCTATGCGGAAATCGTCGCGGTTGCTCTTTCGCAGGCGTAGCATATCCTCGTTGCCCAGTATCGGGTGCGGCAACTTGAGCATGCGACAGTGTTCGGGCGTCTCGGCGAGCAGATTACCGGATCGGCCCGTATATGACATAAGGCTCATCACCAACTCCTCGCGATAGGGATCTATCGGCGGGTTGGTGACTTGTGCGAACATTTGCTTGAAGTAGCTATAGAGCAGCTTCGGCTTGTCGCTCAGCACGGCCAGGGATGCATCGTTTCCCATCGAGCCGATGGGTTCCTGCCCGTCGCGGGCCATGGGCACGAGTATGGCCTGGAGATCTTCTCGCGTGTATCCGAACGACCGAAGGCGACGGTAGAGTGTCAGAGGGTCTGCCTCGGGCGGCTCGGGGGAACTGAACAGACCGCGAAGCTCGATGCGGTTCTGGCTCAGCCAGCGGCGGTAGGGTTTCTGGCGGGCGATCCTACTCTTGATCTCGTTGTCGGTGACGATCCGTTGCTCGATGGTATCGACCAGAAACATAAGACCAGGTCGGAGCCTGCCCTTGAGCTGAACCTGCTCGGGCGGAAAGTCGATTACCCCCACCTCGCTGCTCAGCACAACCAGCCCGTCGGTGGTGACGACATACCTCGCGGGCCTGAGCCCGTTGCGGTCGAGCGTGCCGCCGATGATCTTGCCATCGGTAAAGACCATCGCTGCCGGACCGTCCCACGGCTCTTGAATGGCGGCATGATACTCGTAGAACGCCCTCTTGTCGGTGGAGATATGATACCTCTCGCCGAAGGCCTCGGGGATGAGCATCATCATCGCGTGCGGGAGGCTTCGTCCGCTCTGGGTTAGCAGTTCCAGTGCCGCGTCGAAACACGCCGAGTCACTGGCGTCCGGGCTGAGGATGGGAAACAGGTCGGCGATATCCTTGCCGAACAGCGGGCTGGCCATGTTCATTTCATTTGCCCGCATGTGGTTCCGATTTCCGCTGAGGGTATTTATTTCGCCGTTGTGGGCGACGTAGCGGAATGGCTGGGCCAGCTTCCAGTTGGGCAGCGTGTTGGTGCTGTAACGCTGGTGCACGACCGCCATTGCGGAAATCATCCGCTCGTCGAGGAGGTCCGGGTAATACGAAAACAACTGGTGGGCCATGAACATGCCCTTGTAGACCATGGTCCTGGCCGACATCGAGCACAAATAGAAATCGTCCGCTTCGTCGCCGAATTGCTCGACCGCGAGACGCTCGGCGCGCTTGCGGGCCAGGTAGCACTTGCGTTCGAGGTCGTCACCGCGCAGGCTCCCTGCGTCGATGAACGCCTGGCGCACCCTCGGCTCGGCCGAGATCGCCAACTCCCCGAGGTCGCTGGTGTCGCCAGGCACGTCGCGCCATCCGATTGTCCGCATGCCGTAATGCTCGACCGCGCTGGCCAGCAGGTCCTCGCACGCCGCGGCGAGTTTTTCATCGCGCGGTTCGAAGACCATGGCTGCGCCGTACTCGCCCGGCGCCGGCAGAACAAGGTCCAACTCCCCGGCCTTGGCGGCGAGGAACTCGTGGGGAATCTGCATGAGTATCCCCGCCCCATCGCCGGTTACGTCATCGCTTCCGGCGGCACCGCGGTGGTGCAGGTTCAATATCACCTGACGCGCGCAGTCGATTATTCTCCGCTCGCGCAGGCCGGAAATATTCGCCACGGCCCCGATGCCGCACGCGTCATGCTCAAACTTCGGGTCGTATAGACCGTATCGAGTCAGTTTCACGGGTGTTCTTTCTTACCGACACATACCCATTACTATCATAGGCCTTACAGCAGCTCGCCTGATCTGGGCAGGCCGCAAGTGGCAACAGGGACGAGGGCATTGCCCCAGTCGTACTATTCTACGGGTTACGGTCCCACCTGTAAAAGCCAGTGGCTAATACAGTCGATAAGGTTCCCTTATATCGATGTCACCCTACACCACTTTGGTGCTTAAAACTTTGCAAATATTGCCTTTGTGATTATGGCTTGCTGGCACTGTCGTGGTTTGGCTACCGGGTTACATGACCGCGTGCCGCGTGGCGACTAAAAAGCGTGCCTTACGCGCAAACCATCTGGGTGAAATCTACGTACAATACTTCATGGTCGGTAAGACCGAGATGGTTTCGAGCGTATTGGCGGCCGCCAGGACAAAACGATAACCGAATAGGACGAGATGGCGAAAGGTGTGAGTTTCGGATGAGAGATTGCAGTTTATCTGCCTCATCCAATGACGTGTGACTCGAATAGGTACGGGAGATGAAAATGAATCGAGTGTGGAAATCAGTGCCCCTTATAGTTGCGTTGGCGTTTGCGGGATTCGTTGTATGGTACGGGCCGACGCTGATGGGCCGGGCTCAATATGCTGTTGCAGCCGCGGAAAGCCGAGCCGCGCTGGACTCTCTTGCCGAACTGAGCAAGTACGATTCGATGAGCCCGTTGTTCCGGGCTGTCAACAAGACGATCAGGCCCGCCGTGGTGGTGGTTCACGTAAAGCAGAAGGTTCAGGCACAGAGTCAGGACACCGAAGAGATGTTCCGTCGATTCTTCGGAGAAAACTCCCCGTTCGGCAGAATGCCACGATCCCAGTCGCCCCGTCCTGCCCCTAAACGAGAATACTACTCCCGCGGGCTGGGCAGTGGCGTGATTGTGGACGCCAGGAAAGGCTATATCCTGACCAACTGGCATGTGGTCAACAACGCTGATGAGGTCGAGGTGGTCACGCATGACAACCGGCGCCTCCAGGCCGAGTGGGTGCGCACCGACCAGGCGACGGATTTGGCGGTAATCAAGGTCGAGCCGGATCGGCTTCACGATGCGGAACTTGGCGACAGCGACAAGATGGAAGTCGGTGATTGGGTTCTGGCGTTCGGGGCTCCCGAGGGCCTCAGCCAGACCGTCACTGCCGGTATTATTTCGGCCAAGGGACGCACCACCAGTCGAGGCGATGCGTACCAGAACTTCATTCAGACAGACGCTGCCATCAATCACGGCAACTCCGGCGGGCCGCTGGTGAACATGCGTGGCAAGGTGATCGGCATCAATTCTGCGATTATCTCGCGGACAGGGGTTAATGAGGGCATCGGCCTGACCGTGCCGTCGAACATGGTTCGCAAGATCATGAACCAGCTTATCGACAACGGCAAGGTAACCCGCGGCTTCCTTGGGGTGATTATCCAGAACGTGGACGAGAACCTCGCCAAGAGCTTCAAACTGCCCGGGACCGAGGGCGCTCTTATCAGCCAAGTTGCTGATGACACGCCGGCAGCGAAGGCCAAGCTCCAGGCCGGGGACTTCATTGTTGAGGTCAACGGCAAGCCAATCAAGAACGTAAACGAGCTTCGCAACGCCGTGGCGCATCTTCGTCCGGACAAGGAATACCCGCTGAAGGTCTACCGCGACGGCAAGGCAAAGACGGTCAAGGTAATGCTCGGCGAGAAGCCGACCGATCTGGCGTCAACCTTCGGCGGCGAGTCCCCTGATTCCCAAGGCCCGACCGCCCAGGCAAGCCGCTACGGCCTGAAGGTCCAGGCCCTCGATAATGAGCTTCGCGAGAAGCTCGGCTACAAGCCGGCGACCAAGGGTGTGATCATAACCGACGTAGACCCAGCCAGTGACGCCGCCGACCAGGCCATGACGGCAGGAATGGTCATCACCGAGGTCCAGGGCAAGCCCGTCACCACCCCCGCCGAGTTCGCCAAGGCAATCTCCGCACCAGAAGCCTCCAGCGGCGTAAGGCTGCTCGTAACCGACAGAGCAGGCGGCAAGCGTTTCGTGTTTATCTCCCCCGCCAAGGCAGACAAGCCCAGGAAGCCAAAGACGAAGTGACCAGCCTTTAACCACAGAGTCGCAGAACCCGATAAACATCGGGGCCGCGGAGATATAAAAAGGTCAGGCAACGATAAACGCAGATGAACGCGGATGAGCATCACAAGCTCATAATCCGCGTTCATCTGCGTTTATCAATGCCGCTTATTCTTTGAGCCTAAGGGAGTCTCTAAGTATCCGGTTTTGCCGTCGGTTTTGTCAGATGGTCAGCTCCGGACTGCGGCTCTGCCGGCTGGGACTGGGGCTCAGCCGGTCTCGTTTGGATGACCTTCTCTAGCTCCGCCTTCGTGGAGATGAGCAGCACTCCGCCTTGGATCACATAGCGAGGCTCAGACTCCGGCTTTACGTTATTGCCGGCCCGTGTCAGGACAAGGTCCAGAGCACGCTTGACGGTGATATTCCGGTAATCCATGCTGATCTTCCCGGTCGCCTTGATACCCACCTGCCCCAAGGCCTGCCAATTGACCTGGATCTTGATATCAGAGTATTCGCTGAGGAATGTTAGAACGTCGCGCAAGTCTATGTCGGCAAAGCTAAGCCTCACTATTTCGCGCTTGAGGTGATGGCGAATGGCGGCTTCGGTGGGCGGGGTCTGGGCTTCCTTGCGGTCGGCGGCAGGCAGTTTCTTCCAACCATCGCCGTGGACGCGAAATGAGTACCATGGGACATTAGCATTGCGAGAGTTAGGATCCTTGACACCCTCGGCTTGCCTCTTGCGGATTCTGGCGACGTCCTTCATGAGGATGGCAAACTCAATCAATACTTGCTTCTCATTGGCAGCCCAGCAACTGGATGGATCGATTATCAAGATGTGCTCGACCACTTCCAGGGCCTCATCGTATTCTTGCCGGCTTCGAAATATTTTCGCCAGTTTCTCCAGCAGATGGACCGTTCGCCGCCGCAGGGCCTGCTGCGTTGGCGTCTCCTGGACTCCGCCGCCAAGGCCCGTTGCGGGCCTTGTGCTCGGCTGAGCAGGCTGACTTGAGGAGTGGGCTGGCTGAGTTGCCGGCTGGCATTGCCCAAAAGCCGCGCCCGCCCACGCGATGAAGACGAAGGCCGATAGTTTGCAGGCCATGTCTGTCTCCCACTTTCTTCCGCGTTCAGTAGCAGAAACGCACCGTAATATCGCCTTGCCAACAGCCATCTCGCTGCCGCCCCTTGTCCAGTGTGTGCTTGGCGAATATGTCCCGCGCGTCAGTCGTCGTCGCCTACTTCCAGGACGGCCATGAAGGCTTTTTGCGGGATCTCGACGTTGCCGATCATCTTCATGCGTTTCTTGCCCTTTTTCTGCTTTTCGAGCAGCTTGCGCTTTCGGCTGACGTCGCCGCCGTAGCACTTGGCCAGGACGTTCTTTCGCACGCCCTTGATCGTTTCACGGGCGATGATCTTTCCGCCGATGGCAGCCTGGAGTGGAATCTCAAACTGGTGTCGCGATATCTCCCGGCGAAGGCGGATCAGCAGCCTTCGGCCGCGGTTCTCGGCCTTGGATTTATGAACGATCACCGACAGCGCATCGACCTGCTGGCCGTTGACCATGATGTCGAGCTTTACCAGGTCGTTGGCACTGAAGTTGATGATCTCGTAGTCCATCGTACCGTAGCCGCGAGTGGCGCTCTTGAGCTTGTCGTAGAAGTCGTAGATGATCTCCGCCAGCGGCAGGTGGTAGGTCAGGATCACTCGCTCTTTCGACAGGTACTCGGTCTTGACGTACTCGCCGCGCCTGTCCTCGGAGAGTTGCATTACCCCGCCGATGGAGTCGGCAGGAATAATCAGGTCCACCTTCATGATCGGTTCGCGGATTTCCTCGAGGTAATTCGGTTCCGGCAGGTCGCCGGCGGAGTCGACCTCGATGACTTCGCCCTTGGTCGTCAGCACCTGGTACGGCACGGTGGGCGCGGTCTGCACCACCTCGATGCCGTGCTCTCGCTCGAGGCGTTCCTGGACGATCTCCATGTGGAGCATGCCCAGGAACCCACAACGAAAGCCGAAGCCGAGGGCATCGGCGCTGATGGCCTGGTACGTCAGGGATGAGTCGTTCAGTTGGAGCTTATCCAGCGCGTCGCGAAGCTCCGGGAACTGCGTCGTCGGCCCCGGGTAGAAGTCGCAGAAAACCATCTGCTGCGGCGGACGGTAGCCCGGCAGCGCCTTGGCCGCCTGTCTGTTGGCCAGCGTGAGCGTGTCGCCTACGTGAACCGCCCCCACACTGCGGATGTTAGCCACGACGTAGCCAACCTCGCCGGCCCGCATTTCCTTTACCCGCGCCGCACGCGGACAGAACTTTCCCATGTCCGTAACAATGTATTCCTCGCCGGTGCCCATCATGCGAACCTTATCGCCGACCTTGAGCACGCCGTCGAACATGCGCACGTACACCACCACCCCGCGATAGTCGTCGTAGGTGCTGTCGAAGATGAGTGCGGTCGTCGGAGCTTCGGGGTCGCCCTTGGGCGCGGGGAGTTGCTCGACAATGGCTGCCATCATCGACTCGATCCCATCGCCGCTCTTGGCTGAGGCGAAAATGCAATCCTCCGCGGGCACTGCGATGAGGTTCTCGATCTCCATGGCGGTGTCTTCGGGACGGGCCGCGGGCAGGTCGATCTTGTTGACCACCGGCACCATTGCCAAGCCACCTTTGGTCGCCAGGTGCGCGTTGGCGACAGTCTGTGCCTCGACGCCCTGTGCAGCATCGACGACCAGCAGCGCCCCCTCGCATGCCGCAAGCGATCGGCTGACCTCGTAGTGAAAGTCCACGTGGCCGGGCGTGTCGATCATGTTGAGCATGTACGTCTGGCCGTCGGTGTGCTCGTACATCATCGTCACGGCCGAGGCCTTGATGGTGATGCCGCGCTCGCGTTCGAGGTCCATGTCGTCGAGGATCTGGTCGCGGAACTCTCGCTGGGTTATTGCCCCTGCCAGAAGCAGCATCCTGTCGGCCAGGGTGCTCTTGCCGTGGTCAATATGAGCG
>Ga0272444_10006259_pt1 | contig 10185 bp, 7 predicted proteins | sample SSMForm13_FD_201033 | JGI IMG/M metagenome (GOLD analysis project Ga0272444, IMG submission 201033) | Marine sediment archaeal communities from Little Sippewissett salt marsh, Falmouth, MA, United States - SSM-Form-13 | ecosystem: Environmental > Aquatic > Marine > Wetlands > Sediment ...
GTCAAGCCATCCGCCGCGGGAGATTCAGATTCAAGCCCGCTATGTGCGCGCGATGGTCGTCAGTCAGCAAGAGGACTCGCTGGCTGGCGCGGCGCTCTTGGTCGAGATCATCGAGGATGATCCGGACTTCACGTCGTCGTACCTCGGACTCGGATTCATTCATCAGGCCCGTGGATTCTACGATCTCGCCCGCGACTACTACATGCAGGCGCTCGAACGCATCGCGGATCAGCTGCAAGAGGTCGACGCCCAGCTCTCGGCCGGAGGGCGAATCTCGGCGGGGGAGTACGGTCGTCTGCAGGCAACGAGGAGCAGGCTCCAACAGGAGCGAAACACCGCCCTTGAACGTCTCGACGCGCTCCCGCCGGTCGACTAGGTCCGCACATCGTCGCTTCCCGAGGCCAATTCCTTTCGGTCGTCAGGTCACGAAGCTATACTCAGCGGTGATCCTTCATGGCCATCGAGACAATTCGCAATGCAGTCGACTACATGCTGGGCCAAACCAACGCCCAACAGCTCAAGCGATTCGACAAGGAGCTCGCGGCGGTCAACGCATTCGCCGACGAGATCTCTTCCGCATCGGATGACGCGCTCCGCCAACGGTTCGAAGCCCTACGGGAGCGGCTGCAAGCGGGCGAAGCGCGGCAGGACGTCCGTGCCGAGGCCTATGCCGTGATCCGCGAGGCGGCATTCCGGACGACGGGCATGCGGCCGTTCGACGTTCAGATCCTCGGCGGATTCGCACTCGACGATCGCAGGATCGCCGAGATGCAGACCGGTGAAGGAAAAACGCTCGTCGCGACCCTTCCGGCAACCCTCAATGCGCTCGTCGGAAAGGTTCACGTCGTCACCGTGAATGACTACCTCGCGCGGCGCGACCGCGAATGGATGGGCCCGATCTACGAGTTCTTCGGCCTCACCGTCGGGCTGCTCCAAGAAGGCATGGACCCCCAAGAGCGCCAGGTCGCCTATGGCGCGAACATCACCTATGGAACGAACAACCAGTTCGGTTTCGACTACCTGCGCGACAACATGGTGCTCACCGCAGCCAACAAGGTGCAGGGACCGCTCGACTACGCAATCGTAGACGAGATCGACAACATCCTGATCGACGAGGCACGAACTCCACTGATCATCTCCGGATCCACGGCCGATGCGCTCGACCGCTATCGTAAGTTCGCCGCCCTCTCGCGGAGATTCCGGAGGGACGACGACTTCGAGATCGATGAGGAGTCGCGCCGCCTGACGCTGACGGATGAAGGAATCCACAAAGCGGAGAACGCGCTCGGAATCGAGAACCTGTTCTCTCCGGAGGAGACGGAGACGCTCCATCACATCGAGACGGCGCTGCGGGCGCTTCACCTGTTCACCAAGGAGCAGCACTACATCGTCAAGGACGGCCGGGTGATGATCGTCGACGAGTTCACCGGCCGCCTGATGCCCGATCGCCGCTACTCGGACGGCCTTCACCAGGCCCTCGAAGCGAAGGAGGGTTTGAAGGTCCAGCGCGAGTCGCAAACGCTGGCCCAGATCACGCTACAGCACTACTTCCAGCTCTACAAGGGGCTCTGCGGGATGACGGGAACCGCCAAGACCGAGGAGGATGAGTTCAAGCAGATCTACGGCCTGCCGGTCCTCGTGATGCCGACCAACCGGCCGCTCGCACGTGACGCGCGTGCCGATCGAATCTTCCGGACCGAGAAGGCGAAGTTCGCTGCGATCGCCGACGAGATCGCCGAGCTGAGCAAGATCGGCCGTCCCGTGCTCATCGGAACGAGTTCGATCGAGACCTCCGAACGCCTCTCAAAACTGCTGAAGGCCCGCAAGCTCGATCACCACGTGCTGAACGCCAAGTATCACGAGCAGGAAGCGGAGATCGTCGCCGATGCCGGACAGCGCGATGCGATCACCGTTGCGACCAACATGGCAGGGCGTGGCACCGACATCAAGCTCGGAGAGGGCGTCGCGGATCTCGGCGGCCTCCACGTGCTCGGTTGCCAGCGGCACGAGTCCCGCCGGATTGACAACCAGCTTCTCGGACGCGCAGGACGCCAGGGAGATCCGGGCTCGTCCCAGTTCTACCTGTCGATGGAGGACGACCTGCTCCGGATCTTCGGCGGAGAGCGGCTCGGAGCGGTGATGGACCGCGTTGGGATGGAGGAGGGAGAGGCGATCGAGCACAACCTGCTGACCGGCGCGATCCGTCGCGCGCAAAAGCGGGTCGAGGGTCGTAACTTCGAGATCCGCAAGCGACTGCTCGAATACGATCTCGTTCTCTCGAAACAACGCGAGGCGATCTACGCCCTCCGTGACCGGTTCCTCCTCCCGCCACCCGACGTGCAGGACGCGCTCACGACCGAGGACGAGGAAGACCTGGATACCTATCTGGAGGACCTGTTCGACGAGCGGGCGAACAACCTCGTTGCGGCGTACGCCGCGCCGAAGACCCCCGCCGACGAATGGGACATCCAAGGGCTCGTTCACGAGCTGAGTGCGATCTCGCCCGCGACGGAATCGAACTTCGCGCAGATCGCCGGCCCGTCCGATCTGATCGACCAGGTCACAGAGCACATGCGACAAGGGCTCGAAGCGCAGAAGCGGCGGATCGGCCCGCAGTTCCAGCTTCTCGCTCGCTACCTCATCCTGATGACGATCGACGAGGCGTGGAGGACACACCTCTACACACTTGACGACCTCAAGGGAGGCATCGGCTGGACCGCCTACGGCGGCGGTGATCCGCTCGTCGCGTTCAAGCGCGAGTCGTTCGTCCTGTTTCAGGAGATGCTCGGCCGAGCGGCCGAGAAGATCGTACGCACGATCCTCAATCCCCGGCTCGAGGCCCCGAGTGGCGAGCGGCGCCGACGCACCGGCCCCGACGTGCGCTACGTGCATCCGAGCGTCTCATCGACCGCCCCAAGTCGCACTCCGGGCCGACGGCCGTCCGTCGACCCATCAGGACGTCCAACCCCCTCTCGCCCGTCGGGGACCGCGCCAAAGGAGCCGGGACGCAACGATCCCTGTCCCTGTGGCTCGGGCAAGAAGTTCAAGAAGTGCTGCGGCCGCAACGTCTAGGGAGACGCTCCAGCACGGAAGAGGCTACAGCGCCGGCTCGAGGATCAACTCGTCCTCCACGACGTGATGGCGAGAGAAGAGGTCCACCAACTGCGAGACGGTCGCGTCTTCCTTGTCCGTGCCCCGAAGGTCCTCGATGATCTCGCCCTTGTGCATCATGATCAGCCGGCAGCCGATCCCAATCGCCTGCTCCATGTTGTGCGTCACCATGAGCGTCGTCAGGTCGAGTCGCTCGACGAATCCCCGCGTCAGTTCGACAATCATCGCCGCATTGCTCGGATCGAGCGCGGCGGTGTGTTCATCGAGCAGCAGCACTTCGGGCGGCACCAGCGTCGCCATCAGCACGGCAAGTGCCTGCCGCTCCCCGCCGGAGAGCAACGAGACCCGACACCGCAACCGATCCTCCAGCCCGACGTTCAGACTCGCCAGTCTGTCGCGAAATCCGCGTCGCCGACGGCGCGGCAGCGCAGGGCGAAGGCCGCGCCTGCCACGCTTCGTCGCCAAGGCGAGATTCTCCTCCACGGTCATCGACGGCGCGGTCCCGGCAAGCGGATCCTGCACGATTCTCCCGATGCGCCAAGCCCTCCGATACGCGGGCATCCCTGTGACGTCGGCACCGTCGAGCTCGATCCGCCCTTCCGACGGGGGGAACGCTCCGGCGATCAGGTTGAGCAGGGTGCTTTTCCCCGCCCCGTTCGATCCGATCACCGTCAGGAAGTCCCCTCGGGCAAGGGACAGATCCGTCCCGCGGATCGCGACCACCCGGTCCGCGCCGGTTTGGAACGTCTTTGACACACCCTCGAGCCTTAGCATGCGCTGACCTTCCTCATCCGACGCTCTCGAAGGTACGGAACGACGAGCGCGAGGATCACCAGCAACGCCGTGATCAGCTTCAGATCGCTTGCCTGGAAGCCGACCACGTAGCCGTAGCGAAGCGCAAGAATGACCGCCACCCGATAGATCAGTGATCCCACGAGAACGCTCAGTGTCATCAGGCCGACGCGACTCGACCGAATCAGTGTCCCGCCGATGATCACCGCGGCAAGGCCCGTGACGATCATTCCAAGCCCCATCCCTACGTCGGCAAAGCCACTGTACTGGGCCACCAGCGCCCCGGAGAGCGCCACCAGCCCGTTCGAGAGGACGAGACCCAGGACTTTCATCGTCCGGATGTTGACCCCTTGCGCGGTGATCATCGCCTCGCTGTCGCCGGTCGCGCGAAGCGCGAACCCGAGCTCCGTGCGCAGGAACGCGTCGAGCAGGAATTTGATCGCGATCGTCAGGAGGGCGATGAACACGAGCACCGAGAAGACCCCGAGGGGCGACCAGACCGCCTTGATGATGCGTGTCGCGGTATCGACCCGGAGAAGCGATAGGTTCGGGCGTCCCATGATTCGCAGGTTGATCGAGTAGAGCATGATCATCGTCAGCACCCCGGCAAGGAGGCTGGTGATCCCCAACCGTGTGTTCAGAAGGCCGGTAATCAGCCCGGCGATCCCCCCGGCGACGAACGCAAGCACCAGGACCGAAAACGGGTCGAACCCGTAGCGAACGAGGAGGATGGAGGCGATGGCCGCCCCCGTTACGAAGCTTCCGTCGACCGTGAGGTCGGGGAATCTGAGAATGCGATAGGTCAGGAAGACGCCCAGAGCGGCGATGCCATAGGCGAGTCCTTGCTCGAACGCATGAATCCAAAGGGCAGCCATCGTTCTCCTTTCCTGCTACTCGGCCTGCTGCTCCCAGACGACGCCGCCGAAGAGAAGGCTCGCAGCTTGTTCGACAATGGCTGCCGGAAACTCGAAGTCGATCCGGCCGGCAGCGTCTAGATTCAGATGCACCTGACCGCCGGTCACATAGGTCACAGGGATCTCATTGGGCTTGGTGCCGGAGAGCACCTGAATCACGATGTCTCCCGTCGTGAGCCCGAGGTCGTAGTAGTTGAATCCTGCAGCCAGCGTCGCTTGGGCAAGGCTGGTGGGATCGGCCATCAGGAACGGGACACGCGCCTCCTCCGAGGCGGCAAGGACCGAGTCGATCGCTGAAACCACCGTGTTGTCCGTCGTCACGTAGTAGGCATCGACGCGCCCTACCAGCGATTGCGCCGCCAGAGGAACGTTTGCCGTCGAGTCCGCCGTGGCTGTCACGATTGTCAGTCCCAGATCAGGGGCTGCGGCTTCGGCCATCGCGGTAAGGATCGCCGAATTCGCTTCCCCTGCGTTGTAGACAATCCCGATCCTCGTGATGTCGGGCGATAGGTCCTTGAGCAAGCGTAGATGCGCCGCCACCGGAATCATGTCCGAGACACCGGTGATGTTCTCGTTGCCGCTTGGATCCGTCGCGCTCGGCACAAGCTTCGCGGCCTGGACTGGATCCGTCACAGCAGAGTAGATGACCGGCGTGTCGGTCCCTCGAAACACCTCCGCCGCCGCGATCGCGGTATCCGTGGCAATTGCGACCACGAGATCGACGTTCTGCGCCTGGAAGTTCTGCGCGATCGTGCTTGCGACTGCCAGGTCTCCCTGCGCGCTCGAGATGATGTACTCGACATGGACGTCGGTCTCGTACCCAGCCGCAGTCAATGCGTCAATGACGCCCTGCTGAACGGCGTCAAGCGCCGGATGCTCGACAATCTTCGTGATTCCGATCTTCAGCGGTTGCGAGACCGCTCCGATTCCGATACCCACCACCAGCAACCCTAGGACTGCAACAACCATCAAGCGTTTCATTCTGTTTCCTCCCGCGTTATGCTTGCGGAGGTCCTTTCGGACCCATTGCGGACGATCTCGATCGATCGTCCCACCTCGCCCGCTCGCGAGCTGCCAGTACGCGCCTGCGAGCGGGCGCCCTTGTTTCTCGGCGTGTTGAGTCGGTGTTCGCCTCCTTGCCAAAAGAGAAGGACCGCGGGATTCCCGCGGTCCTCTTCCTGGCCCCTCTTCGATTCGCTAGTTGCTAGTTGCTAGCACATCGCAGAGGAGTCAGGCTCGGTCCAATACCAAAAGAAGGAGAAGCTCGGCGCGGTCGCTCTCACGTCTACACCTCTCGCTTCAGTCATGATCGGCACTATAGAAGGGGAAGCACCTGGTGTCAACCCCTCAAGCAGGATCCGATTGACAACGCCTCGCCGCTCAACTATCATTAGCAGACTATAACTGTGAGTGCTAAGAGCCATGAATGCCCTGTCAGAGCGACAAAGACTAATTCTTAAGGAGATCGTCGATCGCTACATTCGTCAGCGAGAGCCGGTCTCGTCGCGCATGATTCTCGAGGACTACGGACTCGATGTCAGCTCGGCGACGGTTCGCAACGAGATGAACGACCTCGAGGCCGCCGGCTTCATCCAGAAGCCTTACTCCTCCTCGGGGAGGATCCCGACCAAGACAGGCTATCGATTCTTCGTCGACTGGCTCCTCGACCTCAGCGAGCTTACACGAGAAGAGCGGCTCGAGATCGTGGAAACCTACGAAACCCGATGCCTTGACGTCGAAGAGACGCTCCGCCAGACCGCCTTCCTGCTCTCCAACATGACCGGGGCGGCAGCCTTCGTGATTCCGCCGCGCCCCGACGAGATGAGACTCGATCGCGTCGCGCTGCTTCGCATGTCGCCGCAATTGGCCTACCTCGTGATCGTCTCGGACATCGGCGTCGTCGAGCACGGCCTCGTCCCGCTGGAAGATGATCTCCCGCCCGACGACATCAAGCGGATCGCAACATTGATCAATGAGAATCTCCGCGGCGTGAACCTCTCGGAGGTCCTTCAGCTTGCCGACGACGATACCGACGGATGGTACGAGCGTCCGGTCCGGGAGGCGCTTGTTGTGCTCGGCAGGCTTCTGCAGCGACGCCTGCAGCGATCGGTGCAGTTCGAGGGCCTGTTCCATCTGGCGGACGCGCTGCAGGCCGTCCCGGCGGAAGAACCGATGACGAACTTCACCGCGTTGGGCCATGCGGTACGGGACGAGAAGGCGTTCGCCGCAGCCTTGGCAGCGGCGCGTACCGATCGCGAGGGGATCGTCGTGTCGATCGGCGACTTCCCCCTCGAAGGCGTAGAGGAGTTCAGCGTCGTGAGCTGTGGCTTCCGGCCTCACGCCGGGACGCTGGGCGTTATCGGGCCGCTGTGGATGGACTATGGGAGAACGCTCTCCGCCGTGCGGTATATCGCGAGCCGGCTGGAGACGCTTCTGCTCGGATCCTGCACGCAAGCGCCCCTGAGGAACAAGCAATGAGCAACCCGAAGAAGAGGAAGCGAGACGAGACGGAGATCCCGGTCGAGCAGGTCGAGGCTCCCGTTGCGGAGGATCAAGAGAACGCAAACGGGGAACTCTCGATCTACATCGACCGGCTTCAACGGCTCCAAGCGGAGTTCGAGAACTACAAGAAGCGCACTGCGCGTGAATACTCCGCAGTCGAGGAGCGCGTCGAGGACCGGACAATCCTCGGGTTTCTCGGCCTCTACGACAACCTGGAGCGTGCCTTTTCCAGCCACGCGGAGGACAAGGACACGGAGTCGTTTGTCGCCGGGCTGGAGCAGATTTTCGGCCAGTTCTCGCAGCTGCTCGAACAGTATGGCGTCGAGCGTATTCCCGGCGTCGGAGAAGCCTTTGACCCGGCGGTACACGAGGCGCTTCTGAGCGTGGCAAGCGATCAACAGAAGAACAGCATATTGGAGGAGTTCCTGCCTGGATACCGCCGAGGCAATCGCGTGCTTCGCGCGAGCAAGGTGTCCGTGAGCCGGGGCCCCACCCCCACTGAGGAGGCTGACGAATGAAAGAGAAGATCATCGGGATTGACCTAGGCACGACGAACTCCTGCGTCGCCGTCCTCGAGGGCGGCACGCCGGAGATCATCACGAATGCTGAAGGAGAGCGCATTACGCCGTCCGTCGTCGGGTTCACCGCCGATGGTGAGCGGCTGATCGGCCGGCTCGCCAAGCGCCAGGCAATCACCAACCCGACCAATACGGTCTCGTCGATCAAGCGAGAGATGGGAACCGATCATCGGACGAAGATCTCGACCGACGGGAAAACCACTGAGTACTCGCCGGAAGAGATCTCGGCGATGATCCTGCAAAAGCTGAAGCGGGACGCCGAAGCGCACCTGGGCGGAACCGTTACGAAGGCCGTGATCACTGTCCCGGCCTATTTCAACGACTCGCAGCGGCAGGCGACCAAGGACGCGGGGCGGATTGCGGGACTCGAAGTCGCGCGAATCATCAACGAGCCGACGGCCGCGGCGCTCGCCTACGGACTCGAAAAGCAGCATGACCAGACGATCCTCGTGTTCGACCTCGGCGGTGGCACGTTCGACGTGTCGGTGCTCGACATCGGTGATGGCGTGTTCGACGTGCTCTCGACCGATGGAGATACACGTCTCGGTGGAGACGACTTCGACCAGCGAATCGTCGATTGGCTCGTTGAGGAGTTTCGCAAGGATACGGGTGTCGACCTCACCGCCGATCCGAGCGCGATGCAGCGCCTTAAGGACGCCGCCGAGGCAGCAAAGAAGGAGCTCTCCAGCCGCATGGAGACGACGATCAACCTTCCCTACATCACCGCCGACGCAAGCGGGCCGAAGCACCTCGAGAAGAAGCTCTCCCGCGCCAAGTTCGAGGGGATGATCGACGACCTTCTGCAGCGCACGATCCAGACCGTCGACGGCGCCCTGCGCGAAGCGAAGAAGACGGCCGACGGCATCGATCAGGTCGTGCTCGTCGGCGGGTCGACGCGCATCCCGAAGGTCCAGGAACTAATCGCGAGCCGCATCCCCGGCAAGATCAACCGCGAGATCAACCCTGATGAGGTCGTTGCGGGCGGTGCCGCCATCCAGGGAGGTGTCCTGGCGGGAGAGGTCGACGAGATCGTCCTTCTTGACGTCACGCCGCTGACCCTGTCGATCGAGACGCTCGGCGAGGTCGCCACCCCGCTGATCGAGCGAAACACGACGATCCCGACGGAGAAGACGAAGACCTTCACCACCGCGCAGGACAACCAGCCCGCCGTTCAGATTCACGTCGTGCAGGGCGAACGCAAGATGGCGAGCGACAACAAATCGCTCGGCACGTTCCAGCTCGACGGCATTCCACCCGCGCCACGTGGGATCCCGCAGATTGACGTCACGTTCAATATCGACGCCGATGGGATCCTCCATGTCACCGCGCAGGACAAGGCGACATCGAAGAGCGCCTCGATTACGATCACCGAATCGTCGCGCCTCGATGACGACGAGATCGAGAAGATGCGCAAGGACGCCGAGGAGCACGCCGAGGAAGACAAGCAGAAGTACGAGCAGACGGAGGTCCGAAATCAGGCCGATCAGCTGATCTATGCCGTGGAGAAGGCAATGTCCGATCTCGGAGAGAAGGTCGATGCCGCCAAGCGAAGCGAAGTCGAGGATCAGATCCGGCGGCTGAAAGAGAAGCTGGAACAGGGCGCCGGACTCGAGGATCTCCGCCAAGCCGTCGAGGAGCTCACGAAGGCGTCCCAGGAGATCGCTCAGCAGGCCTACCAGCAGACGCAAGCAGACGCTGGTGCTGCCACATCGAGCACCGGCGCGTCGACGGAAGCCGAGCCGGGCACGCAGGACGATGACGGCGGCGAGTACATCGATGCTGAGTACGACGAGCCGCAGGACTAGGGGCCAATCGGCCGTGCGTCGCTCAGGCGCAACTCGCCGTTGGACCGCAATTCGCTAAACGGCGCCATCAAGGCCGAGTACAACGCGGGATAGCGCCCTCTAGGAGGAACGTGGCCAAGAAGGACTACTACGAGGTCCTCGACGTTGCACGGGATGCGAGCGAGACGGAAATCAAGAAGGCCTATCGTCAGAAGGCGAAGGAGCTTCATCCGGACCGCAATCCTGACAATCGCAAGCACGCCGAGGAGCAGTTCAAGCGGATCGCCGAGGCCTACGAGGTTCTCTCCGATCCGCAGAAGCGGGCGCAGTACGACCGCTACGGCCACGCCGGTCCCGATCAGGGGTTCACGTTCGGGTCGAGCGACTTCCATCGTGCTCGCGAGGCGTACCGCGAGTTCGGTTTCGGCGGATTCGATGATCTGTTCGACATGTTCTTCCGTCAGGGGGGTATGCGATCCTCCGCGCGCCAGCAGCGCGTTCGCC
>Ga0272444_10006261_pt1 | contig 10183 bp, 8 predicted proteins | sample SSMForm13_FD_201033 | JGI IMG/M metagenome (GOLD analysis project Ga0272444, IMG submission 201033) | Marine sediment archaeal communities from Little Sippewissett salt marsh, Falmouth, MA, United States - SSM-Form-13 | ecosystem: Environmental > Aquatic > Marine > Wetlands > Sediment ...
GATCATAACTTTATATTTCTTCATTTATTTTTTCTCCTTTCAATAATTAATTGAAATACATGTTATACAGAGGTTATTGAAACCAATATCTGTCAGTTTCACCTCCTTTCTCACGTGTGATATTGTTTTGATACCTTTTCTCCTTACCTGTCGATTCTGAACGTATCAAGCATCTTTTCGTCAATCGTTATTCCGAGGCCGGGTCCGGAAGGCACACGAACATACTGGCCTTCAAGGCGAAACGGTTCTGTTATAAGATGATCCCGAATGGGATTATCGGACTGGTCAAATTCCAAGAGGGCCTTCCCCGGCTTATTCGCCAGGACATGCAGTGACGATGCAATGGCAATCGGTGTTCCCCAGGCGTGGGGGATACAGTCAATATTCACCGCCTGTGCAAGTGCCGCAATTCTCTGGACCTCCGTTATACCCCCTGCAGAACAGACGTCGGGTTGAGCATAGCTCACGGATCGGCGCCTGAAGATTTCATTGAACTCGCTCACGAGAGCCCATCCTTCACCGCCGGCAATGGGTACATCAAGTTTGCTGCTCAAATACGCGTACCCATCGTAATCATGAGGCGGAACGGGCTCTTCAAACCAGTAGACGGCAAGCCGTTCGCAGGCACGGCCGACCTCAATGGCCTCCGGAATGGAATAAGCGCAGTTAGCATCAATCATGAAGTCTATATTGTCGCCGAGTGTGCGTCTGAATGCTTCCATAAGCAGGATGTCTTCCTTTGTCCCCCATCCGAGAAGTGCAAGGCCGATTTTTAATTTCAGCATTTGAAATCCTTTGGCAAGATTCGACTCGGCTTCTTTTTCAATAATAGCTATCTGCTGCTCGATAGTATCGACGTTGCGAAAGTAATGACCCGTGGCATAGGCACGAACCTTGTCCCGAAATCTGCCGCCGAGAAGTGTACTTACGGGAAGACTCAGAAGCTTTCCTTTGAGATCCCAGAGTGCTATATCAACTCCGCTGAGGGCAGAGTAGGGTGCAAATGAATGATAGGCCCAGCGTAGTTTAAAATGAATTTTTTCCCAGAGAACGGCATTATTCAGAGGGTCTTCACCCAGCAGCATGGGTGTAATGATATCTGTGACAACCCGATGATTACCGGCGATGGGTCCCCAGCATTCACCATACCCGACAGTCCCGTCGTCTGCCGTTATCCTCACAATGAGATATTGGCGGGCCGTCGTCCACCCCTGGGCGTTTCCAAAGGGTTCTTTCAACTCCTGCTTGATGGGAATGGCTTCAACCTGAACTATTTTCATAGTTTTCAAACCTTTTCCTGTTTTTCAACCGGCTACGATGTCAGCGATGGTTCTTCCCAATTCCTCGGTCGTTGCAGTGCCTCCCAGATCGGGTGTTTTAATATTACGATCATCGAGGGCTGTTTCTATTGCCTCTTCAATAACACGTGCCGCGCCTGGTTCTCCAAGATGTTCGAGCATCAGTGCACCTGACCATATTTGGCCGATGGGATTGGCGATTCCCTTTCCCGCGATGTCGGGGGCGGAACCATGAACCGGTTCAAACATGGAAGGGAACTCTCTCTCCGGATTCAGATTACCCGAGGCGGCAATACCAAGACTTCCCGCCACGGCCGGTCCGAGGTCGGAAATAATGTCTCCGAAAAGGTTGCTTGCCACGATTACGTCAAAATAACCGGGATCGAGAACGACTTTAGCACAGAGTGCATCAATGTGAAATTGATCCGTTTCAACATCGGGGTAGGACGAGGAGAGTTCTGCAAATATTTCATCCCAGAAGGGCATTGTAAAGACGATTCCGTTCGATTTTGTAGCCGAAGTGAGATGTTTCCTGCTCCGTTTTTTCGCCAGTTCGTAGCCAAATCTCTGTACCCGTTCCACACCTTTTCGAGTAAAGACTGATTCCTGAACAGTAATTTCATCTTCTGCACCGGTATAGATCCTGCCGCCGATGTTTGAATATTCTCCTTCGTTGTTTTCCCTGACGACATAAAAATCAATATCGCCGGCTGTTCTATTTCTCAGGGGACTCGTTATTCCCCGTAATAATCTCACGGGTCGTACATTTACATATTGCCTGAATTCTCGTCGAATCGGAATGAGAAGACCCCAGAGGGATACATGATCCGGAATACCGGGAGTACCCACGGCGCCCAGAAATATGGCGTCATATGGTTTTAATTGATCGAGCCCGTCAGATGGCATCATTTCTCCGTTTGCAACGTAATGGTCACATCCCCACGGAAAGGTCCGCCACTCAAAGGAAAATCCGAATCTCTTGCCGGCCGCATCGAGTACCCGTATTCCCTCTTGTATGACCTCTTTACCGATTCCGTCACCCGGAATAACCGCTATCTTATACATGCAATATCCTCTTTTATTCTTAAATAATTCCGGCAACATCAGATGTATGAAATCTCTATGTTCGTGTTCTTATAATGTAACTACGGGCTTCAGATAAGAAAAGTATGGCCTTACATTCCGGAAAGAAAAAATTTTATTGTATTCTGAAACGAAATCTGATTGGCGTGATTTCATTTCAATCCTGATATTCAGGAGTTATGTCACATGAAATAACCTCATGATAGTATACCAAAATAAGTTTAAATTTTAACATAAAACTATCGAGTATGGTATGAAATTATGAATAAAATTGAATGATCGGGCATGAAATAAAACCTCATTTTCGCTTTTGAAAAAAGATCTCAGGATAAGAAGCGTTTACTAATGAAATCTGTATCAATATATCAGCAGTATATTTCTGTTCATGGATATCACCGATCAAACCTTGATTTTGTCCTGAAGAAGTGAGATTATTTGTCGCACTTTTACAGTTCACTGCCGGAATATTGGTCCTGAACGTATTATCTTTTGCAGCTATAGGGAGGGTAAAAAATGAGGAAACAGCTCGTTATACTGATGACACTGTCAGTGGCAATGATGATATTATGTGGTTGCTCCAAAACAGTTACAAAGAGTAAATATCAGAACTATGTTCAATCATATGCCAAATATAAACCGGATATCAAAGGCAAACAATTAGGCATGTTACCCTTTGCGTGTAAGGTTTCATTTATCGGTGAGACGATTGGACAGAATACAGCGGGAAACCTTGTGGATACAGGTTTTGTCCTGGTTGATAGTTTTGAGATGTCTCAACGTATAAAAAAAGGAAATGTTGTTTTTTACAACGTGATGAAAAATAAGGAATACGATAAAATTCTACAGATAAGCCGGGTGGATTATCTTCTAGTGGGAAACGTGGAGATCTATTCTCCCCGGAGAAAAAGGATCATCAGTGCAACGGCCCATATCCTTGATGCAAAAGGAGATGTGGTGGTGAAAGTCAGATTCGAACCACCGAGCGGTCGATGGAAAATGACTGCAATAGGTCAGGTTCTTGCGATGGAGATAAAACGGGTTTTGGGAGTTGGACGCTGAGATACAGACAGATTGATTATTAAGAGATTTTAACCTTATATATATGTATGTTTACCATGCAATATGTATCTGGTCTTAATAATAGCCATCCGTATAATCTTGATTGTACGGCAAAGGAGGAAAACGTATGGCACTGAATAGGGACGCACTCGGGAAGAAGATCGGCCCTCTGACCCGGGAATATTCGTGGAAAGATATTATTCTCTATGCCCTTGCCGTGGGCGCCGGTTCTTCCGAGTTGGAATTTTGTTATGAAAAAAGCCTGAAGGTTATACCAACGTTTGCTCTGGCAACAACCTTTGATTTCTTCTGGCAAATTGCGAAAGAGTCGAACATAACTCTCTCCGGTATCCTTCACGGAGAACAGGAATTAATTTTTCATGATAGTATTCCACGTGAAGGAACGCTGATTACCGAAGGAACAATAACAAATTACTACGACAAGGGCAAAGACAGGGGTGCTCTGGTGATAGGAAAATGTGATACGTTCCATTCAAGTGGTACACGGCTCTTTACCAGCATCTACAGCCTGTTTGCCCGTTTTGACGGTGGATTCGGCAGTGATACGGTGCCAAAACGGATGATTACGTATCCCGATTCGAAACCACATTATATTGTGGATGCGTTACCCCCTCCCGATCAGAATCTTTTATATCGTCTGACCGGTGATTATTTTGATCTTCATGTTGATCCTGAGTTTGCAGAAACATCCGGTTTTGAAAAGCCAATCATGCATGGAGCCTGTACCCTGGGGTACGGCTGTCGTGCTCTTATCCGGAAGCTTACTCCGGGAAACCCGGAAAAACTAAAACGTCTTGCCTGCCGGTTTTCACGCTTTCTTTATCCCGGTGTACCGATACAGACGCTCATCTGGAAGACCGAAGAGGGGCGGGCTCTGTGGCGAGTTATAAACACCGAAAACGGGACAGCGATTATTGACAACGGTGTTTGTGAATATGATGTTTAAGAGAGGGAAAACAAGTTGCATAGTAACAGGAATGGAAGACCATTGTTTTGATTCGTAAATCTTGAACGATTACCTGAGATAGTATTTTCTAAGCTATTAGATATAAAAGAATAAATATACGAATTAGTGGACATGGAACCGACAGCGGCATCACAACGTGTTATAGCATCGTGCCCATGATACTGCTCTCTGTACACACGGTTGGCATTAGATGGGAGGTGTTATGAACAACATCACTGGTTTGTTGATTTATCTGGTTGTGGGAACGGCAGGTGGCTTATTGGGGTCCCGGCTCAAAATAACCGGTGGAACCCTTATCGGAGCCATGGTGGCGGTTATACTCTTCAAAATGCTGGTGCAAAAAGAATTGGAAATTCCCACAAGTTATACTTTTTTTGTACAGATCCTTATTGGAATTATGGTCGGGATCAGTTATTCTCCGGACATGAATAAAGTGTTCATGAAAATTGCTGTACCGGTGATAATCTCCACCCTGGTACTTGTTGCTGCCGGTCTGGGAATCTGCTTTATTCTGATTAAGACAGGCCTGCTCGACGCATCGACATCTTACCTGAGTACAAGCCCGGGCGCAATGGTGGCAATGATCTCACTGGCGGCAGAAAGCAAAGCCAATTCTCCGATAGTGCTTACATTCCATTTCTTTCGTATTGTTTTTATAATCCTGACGGCTCCACTCGTGTTCCATTTTATACATTATCTGTTCGACAGACCACCCGGTTGATGTGAAAGCAATAACACCGTTAGATCATAGCTAAATTGAGGAGTTGACTGGTATGTCAAAAGAAAGGATCACGCGGAGGCAAAAAGATGTATCCCGACTAATGAGAGAAAAAAAGAAACGTGAGAGGGATACGATTAAAAAGAAAAAGAAAAAGTGATGAGGTTATGTGATTGTGAGAATTCGTGATTTTGGTAAGGTTCGGGATAACCTGTGGCATCTGGGGCGAGTGGAATCGGGGATCTATATTTTGCAAGGCCAGAAACATTCGATGATTATCAACGGGGGCATGAGCTGTATCGTGCCCGATATCCTCAAGCAGATGAAGATTTTTAATATCGATGAGGGACGGATTGATAAACTGCTTATTCTCCATGCACATTTCGATCATGTCGGTATAGTACCTTTTTTGAAACGACGTCATCCGGAATTGGAAATTTATGCGTCTGCCCGGGCATGGGAAATTCTTAAGACGCCGAAAGCGATCAGAACGATCAATCTATTCAGTACACTCATTAATGAAAAAATGGGCGTCAACGCCGAGGTTTCTTCATATGATCTCGATTGGCGGGACGATGTTTCGGGTATAACGGTGAAAGAAGGAAGTAGTATCGATCTCGGTGGTCTGACCGTATCAATCATGGAAACGCCGGGTCATTCATCCTGCTCGATATCAGCATATGTTCCTGAGATCAAGGTTCTGTTTCCGTCTGATGCCGGAGGTATCCCCTATCGGAATGAAATTGTTCCCGCTGGAAATTCCAATTATACCCTGTTTCAGCAGAATCTTGAGAAACTGAAGCATGTTGATGCAGACTACATTTGTGCAGATCATTTCGGTTATGTAACCGGTGAGGAGGCCAAATCATTCATTTCAAAAACGAGCGATGTAGCAAAACAATTTCGTAAACTTATGGAATCCACCTACCGGAGAACGGGAGATGTCGAAGAAGCGGTACAACACCTGATTGATATCCGATATAAAAAACGTCCGGATTATTTTATGTCGAGAGAGATTCTTACCGGTGTATACGGACAGATGGTCAAACATATTGCTGCTGCTCTGGAAAACGCGGAGAACAAACACGAAGAGACATCGTAACTTTCCATGATGCAGACTGAAAGTAATCGGGAGAAAACGACTCAGTGTGTCTTATTTCTCCATATCAAGAACCTCCCTGATCTTCTGTGAGAGTTTGGTCAGATGGAAGGGTTTCTGAAGGAATGCGTTACAGCCCCCGTTAATAATCTCTTTTGCTATACCATCGACACTGTAGCCACTTGAAAGGATTATTTTAATATCGGGGTTCATTCTCCTCATCAGGCCGAACGTTTTTTCTCCTCCAATTCCCGGCATAATCAAGTCAAGTATAACGAGATCAATTTTTAAATCGTCCTGACTTAAGATTTTGACGGCTTCTTCTCCACGAAAGGAAGTAATGACTTTATAACCCATAGACTCGAGGATCTCCTTCGTTACAGTAATAATCATGTTCTCGTCATCAACAAGAAGGATTGTTTCTTTACCCATCAAGATTTCTTTTTCTTCTGTTTTTTCCCCTGTCGCCTTCTTGTCAGAAGCAGGGAGATAAATGGTAAACGTTGACCCCTCATTTATTATACTCTGTACGGTAATAATTCCACCGTGACCTCTAATGATTCCGTATGCTGAGGCGAGTCCGAGGCCGGTTCCTCGACCCATTTCCTTGGTAGTGAAAAAGGGCTCAAAGATCCTCTGCAGCGTTTCTTTATCCATTCCGATACCGTTATCAGTTAAAGAGATTATCACATATGGTCCAGGCTCAATATTATGGAAGTTAGCAGCAGCATCATCGAGAATTGTATTCCGTGTTTCGATACGAATGCTACCGCCTTTCGGCATGGCCTGCCACGCATTAATGTAAAGATTTAAAAGAACCTGCTCAAGTTGTCCCTGATCAGCCTCAACATTCCAGGTGTCATCGTCAAGTTTTTCCTCGATAATAATTTCTTTCCTTGTTCGCCCGAATATGGTTGATGTCTTTTTGACGACAGCATTTAAATCCGTCGGTTTGATTTCAAATCTTCCTCCTCGTGCAAATCCCAGAAGCTGTCTTGTTAAATCGGCACCGCTTCTAATCTGAGTTTCAATATTTTTCAATTTTTCATAATGGGGATGTTCCAAATCAAGATCAAGGAGCATCAGAGACGTATTCCCCTGGATTCCCATGAGAAGATTATTGAAATCATGAGCAATACCTCCGGCTAGTGTGCCAATAGCTTCTATCTTCTGTGATTGGAGAAGCTGGGTTTCCATCTTTTTTGTCTCGGTAACATCCCGGGCTATTCCACACAGGCCGATAATATTATCTGCATCGTCGTGCATTGGCGTCTTGATAATATGATACGTTTTCTGTTCGCCCGATACTGACGTAACATGATCTTCTTCAACTGTCTCTCCATTGAGAACGCGCATGTCCACAGTCCTGATATGATCAATAGAGTTCTCGTCAAATAAGTCTTTGTCTTTTTTCCCGATAATCTCAGAAACCGGAATATCAAACAAGTGTTTCATAGCAGGGTTGGCGAGTGTATATTTCAAGTCACCATCCTTAATAAAAACAGAATCACGGGCCGATTCGATAACTGCTCGAAAATGTGCTTCACTCTTCATAAGCGCTTCTTCCATGTGTTTTCGATCGGTGATATCGACAACAATACCCCTCAACCCGTTAGAGTTATTTTCTTTCCTTATCTTCGTAGCATATATGATAGCGGGAAATGTACTGCCGTCTTTTCTCACCATTGTGTACTCTATACCGGTCTGAAGTTTCTTCTCCATCCTCCCCGTGATATTGCCAGCAGCCCGTTCTCTGTCTTCGGGCACAATCACATCGAGCACATGAATTCCTTTTTTAAAATCTGCTTCAGTGTATCCGAAAGCTTGAAAAGCAAAACGATTTGCAAAGATGAATGTTCCATTCGCATCGAACTCAAAGACAGATTGGGGGAGAAACTCGACGAATTCTCGATATTTTTTTTCGCTCTCTCTCACGGCTTCTTCGGCGGCCATAAATTCCGAAACGTCTTCGTACGTTACAAGATGGCTGCCATCACCCACGATGACCGTTCGAATATGGATCAGCCTGTCCGTGCCATTTTTGCATCGAACTTTGTATGTCCTGGCACGCATTTTTCCTATTTCCGGGTCTAGTTTTAAATCTTTTTCCCAGGCGGCAATGACACTCTGCCTGTAGTCGAAATCAGGGTATGCCTTCGCGAACCATGTTTGTTTATCCGGTAAATCATCGTAACTATAACCGGAAATCTCTGAAAATCTCGGATTAAAATATTCGAAAGTAAGATCGGGGTTCATGAGTGAGATTCCGATTGGTGCATGTTCTGTCAGCATACGAAAACGTTCTTCGCTTTCTCTGAGTGCACTTTCCACATGTTTTCGGACAGTAATGTCATTGGCAAAGCTCAACGTTGCCGGTTTTCCTTCCCATGTAATCATAACCGTGCTGGTCTCAAACCACCGTATACGGCCCTCCCCGTCGATCACCCTGAAGGAATAAAGAGATAAAAAATCATTACTTTGGATGCGTTTCTGGTAATTATTGATGATAAGATCCCGATCATCGGGATGAACAAGGTCGCTGAAGGGCTTATTTGTCAATTCTTCTGAAAAATATCCGGATATTTTCGCCATCATAGGATTTACAAATTTTAACTTTCCACCTTGAGTAATGAAGATGGCCTGCCTCACGTTCTCCACGACAATACGATACTTCTCTTCAGATTCCCGCAGGACGTCTTCCATGCCTTTTTTTTCTGTAATATCAATGAAAGATGCTATAAGTTTTGTCGTTTCAGGAATCCTGGCAGTGTTGACGTACGCACTCTTCTTATTGCCTCTCTTGTCAATGAAATGAAATTCATAGCCTTTCGGTGCCTGGTCGGGATTGGTCTTCCTGAGTTTGTAATATTCCATCATCCGGAATTGGTCATCGGTCGGAATGAACTCCGTCCATTTTCTGCCTTCGATCTCTTGACGGGAACAACCGGTTATATTTTCCAGTTCTGCATTCGCCAATACGATGGTCATGTCCTCATCGATGATAACCATTGCAGTGCCTGTAGAATCAAAGATGGTGCGGTAGAGATTTTCAGATTTTCGCAATGTCTCTTCCATTTTTTTCCGGTCGTCGATATCGCGGGAACTGATTAAAGCTCCGTTGATTGGGCAGTTTGTGTCATGGGTAAGTTTTACGATTGTTTCCATCCAGCAGTACTGGCCGGATTTATGTTTGAAACGATAGGCAACCCGTTCCTGTGTGTTGGAACCATCACGTTTTTCAAATGCATCCTTTACATCAGCAAGATCATCGGGATGAACATATTCAAAAATAGAGCGGCCAATAAGTTCCCCGCTTTCATATCCAAACATTCTCTTATAGGAGGGGCTTTCGTAAAAAATATTCCAGTTAATATCTACCAGGAAGACAAAGTCATTCATCGTGTCGGTAATCAGTCGTAAACACTCGTCACCTTTTCTCAGTACCGAAAGTTCATTAATAGGCTTGTGCTTTGTTTTTTCCATATCATTCATACAAACTACTCCCTAATATTTCGTCGCAACGGACGTTATCTGTTGAGTCTCGGTTGTCCATTGAAAAGATTTGAAGTCAAAGGTTGGTAAGTGTGAGTAAAGACTTGGAAATCTCAGTATGGGTGATGTGTCTTGTTTGAAAAGATAAAAAATTGTTACCAAAATATTAGTTTTATATACCGACGACGCGCCACGCTATCGTAATATACCACGGTTTTTCTGATGATGTAATTCAAACGAGTGAAAATGCATCGGATACCTGCATGAGAATCTGACTCGTTATCTTAACCACATCACCGCAGTAACGGAGATGTTTATCATTTTTAGAACCATATATCAAATGATTTTGAAAAGAATTATGAATTGGATAATAATGGCACGTGCGGGAGTTATCTGCTAGACTTGACACAAAATGTTCGGCATTACTATTGAAGATAGTAATAATT
>Ga0272444_10006262_pt1 | contig 10183 bp, 6 predicted proteins | sample SSMForm13_FD_201033 | JGI IMG/M metagenome (GOLD analysis project Ga0272444, IMG submission 201033) | Marine sediment archaeal communities from Little Sippewissett salt marsh, Falmouth, MA, United States - SSM-Form-13 | ecosystem: Environmental > Aquatic > Marine > Wetlands > Sediment ...
ACAGCTGGCCGCCGAAAAACTGACCGAAATTATTGGTGTCGACGGAAAAGTCATTCTGGTTCGATTCAGCGAGGGCAGCAATAGCACCGGGTCCAGAGAAGAAGGCTTTCTCGACTGGATGAAAGACAATGCACCAGGAATTCGCTTGCTGTCCACTGATCAGTATGCAGGAGTGACCATGGAATTGGCCTTGAAAACCGGCCAAAATTTGTTGAATAAATATCCGCAAGTCGACGGCATCTTTTGTCCCAACGAATCGACCACCTTTGGTTTGTTGCGGGCCTTGAAAACCGTGGGCAAGGCTGGGAAGGTAGCTTTGGTTGGATTTGATTACACCGATCCCATCGCTGAAGGCATCCGCGCGGGAGACATCGCCGGTGTGGTAGTGCAAGATCCTTTTCGTATGGGTTACCAGGGTGTCAACACTGCAATGGCGGTCCTCAACGGAGAATCGGTTCAGCAGCGGGTGGAAACGGATGTTGTGTTCGTCACTGCCGACAATATTGATGATCCCGAAATCATGTCGGTAACCCAACCGGAAATCGGCAAATGGTTGGGTGAGGAATAGGAGACTCCTTCCCTGCTCTCTATGCAACACATTTGCAAGCGATTCGGCGCGGTCGTTGCTCTATCCAATGTTGACTTTAATGTTCGTCGCGGCACCGTTCATGCTCTAATCGGGGAAAACGGTGCCGGAAAAAGTACCCTGATGAAAATACTCAGCGGTAGCATCAAGGCCGATAGGGGTCAAATCCTATTTGATGACAACGAGTATTTTCCCGACGGTCCCAGGCAAGCCAGAGAGACGGGCATCAGCATGATTTATCAGGAACTCACCCTTGCCCCCCATCTCACCGTGGAAGAGAATATTACATTAGGCCTGGAGCAACATCATCTTGGGATTCTCAAGCATCAACGAACTGAAGTGAAAAATATTCTCAACCTGCTGGGCCGAGCCCGACTCGATCCCGACATACCGGTGCGTCGTCTCAGCATTGCAGACCAGCAACTCGTCGAAATTGCCCGCGCCCTGTTTACCAAAGCCGAAGTTATCGTCATGGACGAACCCACAAGCTCCTTATCCGCGTCCGATGCACAAAACTTGTTTCAAACCATAAAGGAGCTGAAATCTCAAGGCATCACCATCATTTATATCAGTCATTTTCTCGAAGAGATCCAACAAGTGGCGGACGACTATACCGTTCTGCGGGATGGCCATACCGTCGCTACCGGTTCCATGGGAAACGTGACTTTGAATCAAATCGTTACGTATATGGTGGGACGAGCTCTTGAAGATATGTTTCCTCGAGTCCCGCATTCCATGGGTAATGTGGTATTGTCGGTGCGTCATTTACAGCATCCACCTTTTATTAAAGAGGCATCTTTTGATCTTCACGCCGGAGAAATCCTTGGTATCGCCGGCCTGGTGGGTTCCGGCAGAACCAATATGGCACGTAGTATTTACGGATTGGATGCCGTTCACAAAGGCATCATCAAAATTAAAGACCGAAAAATCCAGGATACTTCACACCATCCCAGCCGATCTCTGGCTTATGGTATCAGTATGTTGAGCGAGAACCGCAAAGAAGAAGGTTTGGCTGTAACCTTGCCGATACGCGATAACATCTCTCTGTCATCTCTATCTCAACATGCGGATCGTTTCGGACGGATTCGCCAAACTCAAGAGCTTGGTCGAGTAACTCAAACCGTACAACAAATCGCTTTGAAATACAATCACCTGCTCGATCCCGTGCTTTCCCTGTCAGGGGGAAATCAACAAAAGGTGGCGCTGGCTCGAGTATTATTGGACGGCAGTCCTGTACTTTTGCTCGATGAACCCACTCGAGGTATCGACGTTCATAGCAAAGTTGAGATTTATCAAATTGTTGGAGAACTGGCAGTTCAAGGATACGGTATATTGCTCATCAGTTCCTATTTGCCCGAACTGTTCGGAATCTGCGACACCCTGGCGGTTATGCATCGAGGTACGTTAAGTCCGGTGAAACCGATTGACAGGTGGAGCGAAGAAGAGGTCATGAGTTGGGCAACGACCGGAAAAATTGAATCAAAGGTGGAAAACGCATGAAGAAAGCCTGGACACAAAAGCTTGACGTTCTGGGACCTTTTCTGGGATTATTATTTGTACTGGTCATATTTACGATTCTTGCGCCATCGTTTCTCAGTTTGTACAATATCAAAACCATTATCACCCAGACGGTGATCATCGGCATTGGAGCCTTAGGCATGACCTTCGTTATCATCAGCGGCGGAATCGACCTCAGTGTCGGTTCCATTATCGCTCTGGTCACTATTGTCACTGCCAAAGCCTTGAACCTTCTCGGCGGCGATCATGGAATTGATGTATGGATGGCTTCCTTCTTTGCCGTGTTCATCGGCTTGTTCGTGGGTTTTGTCAATGGGGTTATCATTGCGACCTGGAAGATCGTTCCCTTTATCGTCACCCTTGGCATGATGCAAATTGCCCGAGGTTTGGCAAAATGGATCGGTAAAGAACAAACCGTACTGGCTCCGCAGACCGGTTTGAATACGCTTATGAATGTCGATCCCGAGCCGTCCTGGCTGCTATTTGCGCCCGGGGTCTGGTTGATGATTCTTTTAACCGCTCTCGTATTTATCGTTTTACGATACACCGTCTTTGGTCGATACGTCTACGTTTTGGGCTCCAATGAGCAAGCCGCACGACTCTGCGGGGTGAAAATTCGCCTCAACCGTATCTGGGTTTATACACTATCCGGAGCCTTTACCGGCATCGCCGGACTCATGCAGTTTGCCAATTTAACCGTCGGAGATCCAACCGCCGCAGTCGGCCTGGAACTGGATATCATTGCGGCCGTCGTTATCGGCGGCGGATCATTGAATGGCGGCGAAGGCGGCGCGATTGGTTCGATTCTCGGAGCTATGATGATGGCGGTTTTGCGCAACGGCTGCAATCTCGTCGGAATTCCGACTTATATACAAAATATACTCATTGGATCCATCATCATCGGCGCCGTCGCCATTGATCGACTCAAGCATCCAAAACAGCAATAAATAAAAAGCTGGATACCGGAGACTAAAATATTGAAACGGATTGATAAATAAAGATTGAAGGCTGACAGGAAAATGCTGTAGGCTATAGGCTGTAAGCTTAAAGCCTATAGTTTATAGCTCTTAAGGAAAACAGGGTTGAAATCTGCAAACCAAAGCTCACTACCCTCCCGGGTGAGTTGGACATCCATCGTTGCCAATATCATTTTATTTGGTGTCAAATACTGGGCTGGAATCGTCTCCGGCTCGGTCGCCATCATTGCCGACGCCTGGCACACGCTATCCGATTCCATATCTTCAATTTTTGTACTGGTTGGGAATAAAGTATCAAAAAAACCTCCCGATGAGCGACACCCCTTTGGCCATGGTCGCGCAGAACTTATCACCACAATTTTAATCGGCATGTTGTTGGCTTTTGTGGCTTATGAATTGGCTCATCAGGCTATCGCTAAATTCACCCGCCAGGATGCGGCTCGTTATGGACCCATCGCCCTCACGGTTACAATACTATCCCTTGTCGTAAAAGAAGGATTGGCACAACTCGCATTTTGGGCGGGACGACGGATAAAATCGCATACTCTACATGCGGACGGTTGGCATCATCGCAGCGATGCCATTTCATCGCTTTTAATTCTCCTTGGAGTTTTTCTGGGACGTTTTTTTTGGTGGATCGATGCCGTGCTGGGTGTCATCGTGTCGGTTATGATCTTTTATACAGCCGTCACCATCATTCGCAGTTCCATCGATCCACTGATGGGTAAAAAACCGGATCAAGCTTTGGTTAATGAGATCATAACGTTGTGCAACCAAATTGCAGGATTTGCCATCAAAGCACATCATTTCCACATTCATCAATACGGCGATCACACTGAGCTCACTTTCCATATTGTATTTCCCCCGGATTACACACTAAAAGTAGCTCATCACTTAACCAATCAAATCGAAGAGAGTATCCGCAAAGAGTATAACATTGAAGCAACAATACATATGGAGCCCGAAGGAAAACAAAAGGATTTTCATCCTGAAGAAGAATAAAAATTTACCCGGTTTTGCCGACAAACAAGCCATGCCGGTCAATACATTGTTTAAATAATTCGTTTGACCAAAGTTTCAAATCCTTCCGTCGCTTTAACCATGACCATGGATTTATCGCATCGATCAGCCACCTCTTCGGGAATGGTGCTGCGAATCAGTTGAGCGAGCGCTTGATCGTTACTCGCGCCGATGACCACCAAATCAAAGTCCTCCACTTCCGCCAAAATGGCATCGGAGATTTGTCGAGAAATTTTATAACGCGGTTCAAGGACTTTTTGACCGACAACGGGATCGCATTCTTTGGCTATAAACTGTTCAATATCGAGGATTTCACTTCCCGGCGGAGAAACGTTCAACGGAACAATGTATCCGCCCTCCGGATCACACATGATTCCGGCGACTTCCAATGCCAGGCGACTATTGGGTCCCCCCGAGATGGGAACGAGAATTTTTTTATAGAGGGTTTCAGAACAATTTTTAAATACCAAAACGTTACTGGGTGCTTTTTGAATCACCGGATCTATCGTACTGCCGAAAATATAATCTTTCCGAGTCGTCTTTCCTTTCCATCCCATGATGATCATATTGATCCGTTTTTCGCGCGCGGCCGAAATGATGCCGCGAGCAACATTGCGGCAATACCGAATGGTCGTTGTAACCGGGAAATAGGTGGTTAGGTAAATCATGGCTTCGGTTATTGCTTCACGACCTTCCCACATGTACTCTTCTGCATTGTACAACGGCAATTGCTCCGGGACTTTGACCATGTTCAAAAGTTCTACTTGAGCTTGTTTTGCTTCGAGAAGTTTAAAACCGTTGCGCACCAATTGGATGGCATTGTTGGGATTGGCTACCGGAATCATTACTCGATAAGCTGCGGTTTCCTCAGCCTTCTCTTCCTCCAACGTGATGATTTCGTACGAGGTTGAGATACTATGTGATTTAGAATAGAGAAAATAGATAAAAACTCCGGTGAGAATCCAACCCGGCGCGATAATCCAGGCGATCATGCTCATACTGTGCATCCAAATGGCGAGTGTCGCTTGAATGATAATCGCCAGGATAGGCAGTACGGGGAAAAAAGGCATCAAGTACCCATACTGTAATTCATCACCCATATCGCGACGAATTTTGATGACGCAAATATTGACAAGAAAGAACAACAGCAAAAACATCATACTCGCACTGGATGCCACATCCATTGTCGGTAAAAGTCCTGCGACAACCAGAACAATGACGGCCGTTCCAAACAGTGCAACGTAAGGAGTTTTTTGTTTCAAGGATATTTTTGAAAAGATATTAGGCAGCATTTGATCTCGGCCCAGGGCGTAAGACGCTCGTGTCGCAGAGTATATGGTTGCGTTCAATGCCGAAGTTGATGCAAAAATCACCGTCAACGTTACCAGGAATCCTCCGAAAGGCATGAGGCGTTGCACGGCCATGCCGAAACCTTTTTCATTAAAACTTCCGATCCACTCCCATACGGCTCCCTCGACTCCCGGACTACCGGCTTTGACGCCGACCACGGCGGCAAACGCAACAATCAAATAGGTCAGCGTTACGAAAAAAATAGAATACAACATCGCTTTGGGCAGGTTTCTTTGCGGTTCAATCGCTTCATCACCCGCTTGAGCAATGACCTCATACCCTTCAAAAGCAACATACGTGAATCCCATGGTCACCAAAAGTTTCGACCATCCCAGTGGTAAAAAAGGTTGGAAGTTCTGTAGTCGTGAGGGTTCTTTAACAACTATCCATATTCCGGCAATGCCGATGATTCCGAGGGTTATCATTTGTCCCAGGGTGAAAAGAGCCCCGGTCTTTCCTGTCTCGGAAGCCCCGCGGTAATTGATATAAACAAATAAAGATGCCACCAGGATGGCTACAATTTTTTCAGCAGTGTGAAGTTCTACCGGTAACCAGGCTAACAAGCCCAATTGTTCAAAGTAGTGTAATGTATAAATGCCAAAGGTCACAGCGTACAAACTGCCCGCTACGCTGGAGGCAAACCATTCCATCCAGCCGGCGACAAAACTGGTGCTCCGCCCGAATGCGACTCTGGCGAAATTGTAGGCGCCTCCGGCTCTGGGGATAGCGGAGCTCAGTTCGGCATAGGACATCGCGGTGAACATGGCCACAAGTCCATTGAGAGCAAATGTGAGCAAAACCCCACCGGGCCCCGAGTAATGGATGGCATTCCCGACCCCTAAAAAGACTCCCGCACCGATCATCATCCCCACGCCCATCATCGTCAGATGGAACAGCTTGAGCTCTCGCGATAGTTCGGTACTGATGGAATGATCGTCAATTCGATCGGTCATGCCGCATCTCCCTCATGATTTGTCGGACATTGGTCAGCTTTTTTTCAGCAATTGTGTCGATGTTTTTGCGACTGTAGAGCATGAGATAAACCATGAATCCAAATGCCAAAACCATGATAATCAGCCCCAAAACCAAATTTATATCCATATTTCGACTTTCATTGAATTCGTTTTTCTTGTTGTGCGGAGAACCAATGTACAATGCTCATCATCCGGATGCAACGGAATTTTAAGTGTAACGGGAGTTCTTCTTGCAGGCTTAAAAACAAAGAATTTTGGTATTCAAGATCGTCTTGTTTTCCAGCTGGATCGTATAGAAATACAATCCCCGCGCCACCGGTACGCCATCCGTGGCTAACCCGTCCCATTGAAGGACATGTGTTCCGTTCTCCTGGAAGGAATCTTCCAAAACCCGAACCAGTTGTCCAAGGCTGTTATAGACTTTTATGGTCACATGACCACTGTGAGGCAATCCATATACCAACGTACTTGCTTTTTGAGTTGGATTGGGATAAAGTTGATACGTAAAATTCGGCAATGTTTGTGCTTTTTCAGTTCGTTCTACACGCGTATATCGAGTCAATTGATCATCCATCCAGGCGATATGATCCAGGAAATACTCTTTCATATAATCCACTTCTTTTTGATACGTATCTCGCTGACGCACTCCCGCCGGACTTCGCCAGATTTCTACTCCAAGGATGGGCCAACGTTTGAAATTACGCTCCTGAGCTTCATCCAAATACGTTGCAAGCGAATCAATAAAAGCAACCAACTTTGCCGTTTGCCAGGGTCCCTCGCGGTACTCGAACCATCGATCAGCCAGCCTCTCTTTGAATTCGGAATCATACCACAATTTTTTCCAAAACGCAGGATAAGCACTATTGTTTTTTTCAATGGTCCATTCTTCTACACAATCCCCGCAATTAAAAGTCGAGTTTGACAATGCCTGATCAAAATCCCATACCGGACCGGCACAGAGTTTACCACCTCGATCTTTATGAAAAAAGCTGCTCCAACCATAGGCATCCGAATTTCCGGTGGCTTCCTGCACGAGAATTTCATCAATAAAAGAATCAACATCAATCCAGGCCGGATAACCGGTTTGCGGGTCATCATAATGTTGTCTCGTCATCACGCGTCGAAACTCGTTGTCATAGTCGCGGATATATGCAATTTGTTCAGGAGTAATATCATCAGATTTTGGATATTTAAATCGTCTCCGGTTGCCGAAATCCGGCCCCGACTGCGCTACTTCCCATATGTATCCGCCGGTCACGGCAAAGCCACTGATATCCGTTGCATCCATGGTAGCGATATCCAAACGGCCCGCATCCGGTTTAATCGATTCTTCCAGAATATAAATTCCTTCGTAATTGCCGTTAAGCACGACTTCGACATGGCGGGTGCGCGGAGCCCAACGTCCCACAAGGCGAGACATGTGATAACCGAGAGCATCTCGGCAAAAAGTCTTGTCTATATAACCGGCGCGCAATATCCAGTCGTTCTCGTCGGGCATGCCGAGTAGGGAGACATTGTTGTTCGATCCATCTTCATGGCGGGTTTCAAATGTAAAGGGTTTTTTATCCGATATACCAAGGGATGCATTTCCTCGCAATTCTATACCTATGTTCCCATTATACTCATTGAACGCATCGTTCAAATGATTCCGCTGCCCGTACTTTTTAGCGATGATCCCCATATGCACCATAGTTTTCGGCTCATTTCGGATCGTCTTCCCTTGTGTATCAATGACGAAAATCGGGATATCGGAAGATTCAAACTCAAAGGGTTCGGAAAACCATGATGGAAGAGGTCGATATTGTTCTTCAGACGTGTTGAGGCCGACGAGTAAAAACGGTATTGCCGACATATCAGATGAATTTTCGTTGACATTGTGGATTTGAATGGCAAGAACATTTTCATCCGGCAACAAAACGTCCAAATCGACGGGAAAATTCTCCGGTAATCCACCGTTATACATGGATGCCTCGTGGTCGCCGGATGCGGTTTGATTGTATCCTGGCGGATTACCATTCATGTTGGATGATCGAGCAACTTCAATATCGTTAATATAGGCCACGAATCCATCATCGTAATCCATGTAAAACCGAGCTTGAGCGATTGTTGACAGGTCATGAAGGATAAAGGTCCTTCGAATATAGAGGGAAATCACGGATGGAACCGTAGTTTGATCATCATCATCACCGTACCCAAAGCCACCTTGTCCTCTTTGCCATGCTGATTCATCAAAAGAAAGAGACTTCCAATCCTGAGGCGGCTCCTCGGTAGCGATGAAATAATTCCATAGATCATTGGCGATAACAACAGCTTCCCAGTGATCAATAGTCTGTGTTAAAGCTGATGATGAAATTGTAAAGACAAAAACAAGGTGTATCCAGCGTAACATGTGTTTTCCTTTTAGTTTTAAAGAATGATCGATTCAAGAGGTGGAACGTCGTATGTGAAACATGAAACGGAAAAATAGTTGCGTTCCACTTTCCACGTTTCACTCGTATATTCAACGCTCTTGTCAACCGTTAATTACAGGATTAATTTTCTACGCCCTGATTCACTTGTTGATCAAAACCGTTCGACCCGATTCTTTCTTTAATTCAAACGCATCAATGAGCTGATCATTGAGGGAATACCCTTTGTAAGTCAAGCTACTAGGGGTCACTGAAATAATTTGATAGCATTGGGTTTCCCCTTTTTCGACCTGCATTAAATGTTCAAAGTTTGGATTGTGGTCGTAGGCTTTGGGACCGCTCACCGACACCACATATATCGGCGCCTGGGCATCATCGGCGACTGTTTCACCATCGATGATCTTGTTGGTACGACCATACCGATGATCGTGACCCTGAAGCACAAGGTCAACGTGGGCGTTTTGATAAATCGGCATTAATCTTTCCCGCAAAGGCCTATTATTCCGGTCTGATCCGGTAGAAAAGAGGGGATGATGGTGGCATGTGATGGTCCATATTCCTGTATCATCGCTGAGGGAGTCTTTTAGCCATGCCAATTGATCTTCATCTCGATAACTATTGGTATTGACACCTATAATTCGAACGCCTTGGTAATCCAGGATAAAGGCGGTTTCCTTGAGATCTTCGACAGGCGGCCCGTTCAACGGCAACGCAAAATGAACCAGGTAGAGCGGATCAATAGCCCGCGAACCATCCTGACGTTGAATCGTTCTCGAGGCATCATGATTGCCGGGTACGGCCACAATGGGAATCATACGCGGAATAAATCCCATCCCCTGAAAAAATTCGCCCCACTCGTTATCATTTTGCCCCCGATTGACCAGGTCACCGCCAATGAGAATAAACCGAGCATCCGGAGCTTTGGCGTAGGCCCTTCGCATCAATATCGAAAAATCCGATAGGATACCATTCTGGACATCACCAAGATAGATGAATCGAAACGGTTCGGGCTCTGCAGCGGCGGTTCGAAAAGAGTTCCACTCACTCCAGGTTTCACCATCTCCCACACGATAGGCGTAGGTCGTGTCGGGAATTAGGGATGAGAAACGTGCGGTATGATGATAAAAGGTTTCATCATCCACGGTAACGATTGTCTCCGTACCGGCTGCGACTGTTTCCGCTGTTTCAACCAAGTCATTGCTGTGTTTTGCTAACAAGGCCCATTGTGCTTGTGGTGCGTCTGCAGGTTGCGCGGTACGCCAAACAACCGACTGAGTCGTGGCAGGATCATTTTCCCAGGTCAGGACGATTCTGTCTATTTGGGAATAGGATACTTTACAAGTAATTACT
>Ga0272444_10006263_pt1 | contig 10183 bp, 4 predicted proteins | sample SSMForm13_FD_201033 | JGI IMG/M metagenome (GOLD analysis project Ga0272444, IMG submission 201033) | Marine sediment archaeal communities from Little Sippewissett salt marsh, Falmouth, MA, United States - SSM-Form-13 | ecosystem: Environmental > Aquatic > Marine > Wetlands > Sediment ...
ATATTGAGCAGCATGAATGCGATAAACATTGTCTTTGTTAGAGATAAAGGGTAAAACGGCCGTAACACCAACAGGCTAAACAGCCAATACCGAGTTACTACTGCTGTGAACCCATCCATCCATCGTGGGGCTGTGGCGCAGTTGGGAGCGCATTTGTCTGGCAGACAAAGGGTCGCGGGTTCGAATCCCGCCAGCTCCACCAGCTCTAATAGCGATTTGGATGCGCCCTGTTTCGCCGACCCATGCCGACTCACGTAGATTCATAGCAATCCCGTCCCAGCCAACCGCCATCCAATGAACTTCCGACAATCGCTTGATTATCTTTACAGCTTTGTTGATTTCGAGCAGACCTCAGGCTTTCCCTATGACACACGGGCGCTTGACCTAGAGGCGTTTCACGAGCTCTTGGGAATGCTTTATAGCCCCCAGGCGAGCTTCGATATCGTTCACGTGGCCGGCACAAAGGGCAAAGGCTCAACGTGTGCGATGCTTGCCTCAATACTCGAGAGCTCGAAGCACAGGGTGGGGCTTTTCACATCTCCGCATCTGCTCAACGTCCGTGAGCGGATTCAGGTAGATGGTGAGTGGATTTCCGAGGACGTGTTTGCGTCGATTCTCTCGGATATCAAGCCAATTCAAACCCGGCTGGGCGTCAGGAGGCGCTCATACAGAACGACCTTTGAGCTTCTGACAGCAACGGCGCTGGTCCATTTTGCGGAGCAGGAAGTTGACGTAGCCGTTCTAGAAACGGGTCTTGGAGGAAGGCTTGATGCAACGAACGTGGTGGACCCGAAGTTGTGTGTCATAACGAGGATAGGGCACGATCACACGGGAGTGCTTGGCGAGAATCTCTCTTTCATAGCGGCCGAGAAAGCGGGAATAATCAAGGAGATGGTGCCGGTGGTGGTAGGGCCACAGTCGCATGAATCGCACGGGGTGATAATGGATGTGGCCAGGTCGAAGAAAAGTCCCGTGGTGGACGTTGGCCAGGAGTTCAAATCTGGCTCTGAGGTTGCCGATACATTTCAGAGGCTCTTCATCGAGGGCAAAGGTCTGCGAATTGATGACATAAAGCTGCCGTTGCTCGGCGAGCATCAGGTGGAAAACGCCTGCTGCGCCGTGGCGGCCTCGCAGGTCCTGTCCAGCCAGCTTTCGGGTATTGACGCAGAGAGTATTCGTCGGGGGCTTTCGCAGGTTCGGCTGATGGGGCGCGTGGAGGTTCTGAAGAGGTCCCCCTGGGTGATACTGGATTGTGCGCACAACCTAGAATCGGCAGAGGCGCTGGTGAACACGTTGCAGGAGGTATGTGCGCCCGTGAGTAGGACAGCGATAGTCGGAGTGTCCAGCAACAAGGATGCGAAGAGGATGTTGGCCATCCTGACTCGCTACTTTGACAGGTTTCTCGTAACAAAGGCAGACACGAAGCGAGCGATGCCGCCTGAGCAGCTCGGCGCCATTCTGCGGGGCCTTGGCGCCCGGGTTGACGTTTTTGATCGAGCAGTTGATGCGGCGAATGCGGGTTGTTCCATGATGGGTTCGGATGACATGCTATGTGTTACGGGCTCGGTCTATCTGGCAGGCGAGCTTCGGCCCGTGCTGGTCCAGAAATCGGAGGGGCTCAGATGAGAGTCAGGTTCACGGCAGCGTTCTGGGTATGCGCGTTGATTGTGGCGGCTTTTGTGCTGGCTATATTCGGTTACACGGTCTCTATCCCGCTGTCCGCGGAGGACCTCCAGGTATATGTCAATTACATGTTCTTCACATCCGACGATCTCGTCCCCGAGGCGTTCTACGGCAATGCGTTTGGTATCTTGCCGGGAGAGTTTGTGCACAAGTTCGGGCGGACGCCGGACGAGATTGGCGGTGTATACAGGCCACTATTAGCCTCTCTGATGGCGCTTGATTATGCCATCTGTGGAGCCGAATCAACCTGTTATCATATAACGAATCTGCTGCTTCAGGTCGCCTGTTCCATCGCAGTTCTCGCGCTCGCCTGGCATCTCTCTCGAGGCTCCGTGCCCGCATCCCTAGCCGCCGCGCTGCTTTTCTCTGTCAACCCGACGCACTCGGTCTCCCAGGTGGTCATGCTCCAGCGAGCGGACATCCTCTGCACTCTCTTCTACGTCCTGTCGGTTCTGTTCTTTGCCCGTCACGTGGACCAAGGCCGCGACAACAAGTCGAGAACCAATTACGTGCTTTGCGCCGGATGCATGGTCTTGTGTTTCATGTCAAAGGAAATGGCCGCAACCCTGCCGATAGCATTTCTCCTGTATGATCTCGTGACTCGATTCGAGAATCCGTTCAGGCTATCGGTGGCACTGAGGCTATCCAAGCGCCACGCGATCTTCTTCGGCATATTGGTCGCCTACCTTCTGTTCAGGCTAATAGCCTTTGGCGGAGTGGGAGGTTATCCCGGCTTCACTCTCGAAAAAGACGTCGAAGGCGCAGCTGCCCTTATGATTGGACGACACAACATAACCAACGCGATCTCCGGCCTGAACCACCTGTTCGGTGTTGTCTCGAGCTCCAGGTTGGTCCGATATTCTCTGTTGGCCGTGATCTTCGCACCAATTCTCCTAGGGGTGAGCAGGCGCATCAAGTTCGCGCTCGTGATGAGCGCCGTGGCTATGCTGCCAGTCCTGACGCAGGCGTCGATAACGCCTCTTTACATGTTTCTGTCCTCGGCGTGGTTCTCGATCGGCATTGCCGCATCGCTTTGGTGGCTGCTCGAGCGGCTGGTCAAGCGGCGACTGGCGACGTGCGTTTTCGCAGTGCTCGTCGGCATCGCCATGTTCATGTCCGCCTCGAAGGTGTATGCGGACATTGGCGTGTCGAAGAGAAGGATAGATTTTGCCTATCGCACCGTGGCCGAGATAGGGCAGCTTATCTCTCCTATCCCGAAGGGCGCCAAACTGTTCCTAGTTACACCGACCATGATGGAGAGCTCCGGCCGAATTGACTTCGATCCGGCGATTGAGGCGATCTTGCGACTCAAGGAGAACGATCATTCGCTCAAGTTCTGGCCCATTCCGCTGAACGTTGAACGCGACGAGCTCATGGAGATTCTTGACGCTGCGGCCCTTGATATGGAGAAGATCGATGTTGACGAGAAGACCTACTTCTTGGGGAACCTCTCCAAGGAGCTGAGGCTTAGGGCAGACATTCTGAGCTGCTTCAGATCCAGGGCGGCGCTCCGATCCCTGCCCATGCGCGTGCCAGGGGACTACTACGGCTGGGTGTTCGATCAATCGCGCTTCGGCTGGACCGTGACTGACGCGACCGGCTCGCCAATCGAGACTGAGCTCATAGGCGGCGCTCTCGTCTTCACGGCCTCAGACAGCCCGACATTCGTCGTCTCGCCCCGCCTCGAGCTCAACACGAAAAGACTGGATAGATTCTCGTTTGGAGTCAGAGTTGATTGGGCCGATGGCCCCAGCGAGTTTCCCGTCTATGTTGAATGGGTCAGTGATACGTATCCCGACTGGTCGAAAGAGCAGTCCCGAACCGTGATGTTGAGAAATGACGGCGAGTTTCATGACTACATAGCCGAGCCCGGCATGGACTTCCACTGGGTGACGGCGAGCAACGTGACAAGGATGCGTATTCACTTCCCGCCGATGCGGGCCAAAGTAGCCCTAAGGGACACTGCGATCTACTGCAGCTGGCAGACGAGCCAGTAAAGGGATTAAGCCCCGGCTCAGGCTGGATAGCGTTGTCGGGCACCGCAGCTATTTCCAAAAAACCTGCCCCACCGGGGCTTTTCATGAATCCCGTCAGAGAGCATTTGCTGCAGCTCTCTTCTCGTTAAATATGCCGAAAAAATGGCCTTTTGTCAAACTTGGGATGAGATGTTTCCCCATTGGGGAAAAGGGGGAAGAGGCGAAGAGGTCAAAAGGCGAAGAGGCGAAAAGGGGAAGAGGCGAAGACGGTTAAAAGGGCGGCCATTTGCATTGATTCAGCCACGAATGCACACGAATTGACACGAATGGCTTGAAGCTACCAACCGTCAACCGCCAACTGGACAGACTAGAAAGCCCGCCCTACGCCACCAACTGGACAGGCTGGAAGAGGCTTTCGCATAAGTCGGTGTCGGGCATTGTAGGGGCACCGCTTGCCGTGCCCTTCTCTGATGTGACTGAACCTATCAAGGGCGGGGCAAGCACAGCCCCTACAGACGTCACTGCCCGTTGGAAGCCAAACTCCGGGCGTTTCGATACAACAGAACACGGCCACCGATCTTGACAATTGCCAGCATTTCTTGTATCATTTTTGCGCAAGTGAACGAAAAAACCTCCAGGCGCCGACTTATGGGACAGCCTCGGAAAGCCCGTTCTACGCCTGCGATTGGACAGGCTGGAAAGCCCGTCCTACGCCTGCGACCAAATCCTAAAGGCCCGCGACTAGCGAGATCGTCCGCCTCGCCTGTTCAGCCTCGAACTTCGAACCTTGAACTTTGAACTTTGAACCTTGAACTTTGAACTTGAAACTCAGCGAACGCAACGTCCCCAATCGGGCGGAAATCGCCGGTGAGGGATAGCGCGGCGGCGAACGTGTATGTTCCATTTGGAAGGCCTTCCGGCAGCTCCGTCTCAAAGACTACGATGTCGCCCAACACGAAATGTGACGGGAGGAGGGACGTGGCTGCCCAGGGAACGAGGTCGGTCGTGAGGCCGTCGGGCGTTACGCAGAAGATATTGCCGTCGGGCAGGATGAAGCCCGGATAGACATCGACCCAGAGCGGCAGGCCGGCGTTTTCGATGTCGATTGAGGCGCTGAGCACATCGCCCGGTACCAGTGGCTCCCCGGTGCCTGAAACGTCGCAGTCGATCGTGGGCGGCGTGGCGGAGTAGTGGTAACCGATGTCGGCCACGCCCGTGTCGAACACGCCGTCGGTCCGGGTCGTGAGGTTGCTAACGCCTGCGATCGAGGCGCTCGTCGAGCCCGCGTCGATGCACGGGCTGTCGGCGTCCTGTCCGGCGTCGATCGCGGAGAGGTAGTAGTCTCCCAGCGGCCCCGGTGTGAACATCGGGTCCGCCACGAAGTTCCCCCGGCCCTCAAACTCCTCCTGGAGGCAGTTATTGCGCACCTGGAAGTACCTTTCAGCGCCCCGCGAATTGCCAGGCGCCGACGAGAACAGCCTGCCGTCGTTGCCAGCAACGGTGTTGTCCTCGAAGTGCACGTTGTATCCATTCCCGATGATATACACATAATCGGGAGGGGGGGGCGACCTGAGGTGATTTCCGACAATCGTGCAGCCCTTCACCGAGAGCATGTCATCGTAGCCAGGCTGAGTTACCAACCAATTATTGAGCCTTATGGGGCCTCCGTAGAACGACATGTTGTCGCAAATGAGGGAATCTTCGATATATAACCTGCCTGTCTGCGCGCCGGAACTTCTAGTCGGATAGCCTGGGTGGGTCGTATATTGGATTGCGCCGAAGTGAGCATTGTTCTCCGCGATAACGCATCTAGTCAAACGCATGGTTGACAGGTAACAATCAACCGCAGCTGGTTCGTTTACGGTTTCAGTATGGCCCTTGATGACACAGTTGTCGATCCAAGCGTTGCTCTCCCCACAGTACAATGCGAGTCCTGAATTGTCTTCAAGCGAGCAGCCGGACATGGCCAATGAACTGTTGTAGGCCAATACGGCGCCGGCACCGTTATTGGCAATCTGGGAACGGCGTATTTGCACTTGTGACAAGGATATCCAGATCGCAAACGCCGGAAAGTCCGGGTAAGGGCGCATGCACGGGTTAGCAGATATGCGGGATGTTTCAATCGTGAAGCTGGACCTGAAGATGAAAAGCACAGTATCCCAGCCAATGTTATCCGCAACTATACACCCGCTCATGGCCACGGCTGAGTCACTGCAACTAACGGCCTTCCTGGACGAAGATCGTAAACTAAGCCCGCGCAGCCCCACGTTTGATACTGCATAACAACCGATGATGAGGCTCGCTGTGTTCTCCGCGTCGAGAACCGTCTGAGAAGCGCCCGCGCCGGCTAGGATGAGATCGCTTATGAGGGTAAGTGGAAACGTCTCGCCGTTCGTTGAGGCGCCGTAGGTCCCGGCGGCGACATGGATGGTGGCGGGAGACCAGGCAGTAGGCTCAACTTCGCCCAGAGCATGGGTTATTGTCTTCCAGGCATCCTCGGTCGTGAGTCCGGAGTTACCGTCATCGCCATTCGTCCCATTGACGTAGTAGTCCATAGCCAACGAAGGCCCGGCGCATACAACCAGCAAACTCGTCGTCAGAGCAAATACGGCGGCAGGCCTGGTAAAAGGTCTCATTTGTGATCCTCCTCTTGGATTGGGGAGCGGGCGAGGCGCTGGGTGCTGCCTCACCCGCTCGGCTCTGATTGCTATTCTGTCAAGTCTATCCAATACAGTGCAGGCCTACAATTGTGACGCGTGGCCACGATTCTTATCTCCTATTCCAAAGCGAACTGAGCGAAAGCGATGTCGCCGATCGGGCAAAAATCGCCGGTGAGGGATAGCGCGGCGGCGAACGTGTATGGCCCTTCGGGAAGGCCACCCGGAACCAGCCCGTCGAAGACCGCGATGTCGCCGGATGCGAAACCAGCGGGGAGGAGGGACGTGGCTGCCCAGGGGACGAGGTCGGTCGTGAAGCCGGTCGGCGTTACGCAGAAGATACTGCCGTCGGGCAGGATGAACCCGGCATAGATGTCCACCCACTGCGGCAGACCGGCGTTCTCGATGTCGATTGAGGCGTTGAGGGTGTCGCCTGGGTGCAGGGGTTCGTGCCCGGCGGAGACAAAGCAGTCGATCGTGGGTGGCGTGGCGGAGTAGTGGTAGCCGATATCCACCGTGTCCGCGTCGAACGCGCCGTCGGTGCGCGTCGTGAGGTGGCTCACGCCCGTGATTGAGGCGCTGGTTGAGCCCGCGTCGATGCAGGGGCTGTCGGCCTCCTGACCCGCCTCAACCGAAGACAGATAATAATCCCCCAGCGGCCCGGAGGCGAAGAGCGGGTCCGCAACGAAGTTCCCCTCCCCCTCCATTTCTGCCTGCAAGCAGCTATGATCGACGCTGGAGGGCCATGGGTACCACAGCTCATCATACATATAGTAACGGTGGAGGACCAGGCTGTTCCGGCTGAAGACGCAATCCTGAATGTCGATGCTTTCATCGACGCCGCATGTGGACTCGTTATAGGCGGTCCGCGCGCCACGCCCGCCGCCATGGTTATCAGCGAGCGAACATCTACGAATCTGAATGCGCCCCGAACCCCAGCTATCTGCCAACTGGGCTAAACCAGAGCCAAAACGGCATACGTACTTATCGACGGTCTTAAAAATCGCGCCTTCGCGGGAGACGTTGCCGGTGACCAGGCAATCGTATAGAGATATGTTGGGAATATATATCCACCAGCTGAACTCCCCCTGGGACTTGAACAACTCCGCGCGCACTTGGTTGGACTCAATTGCGCACCCATGGAATTGAGCAGAATAATGCTCGAGATTAAGAAGCCGATCACCCTCGTTATCGCGCACAATGGTGTCTTGTAGCGAGACCTCGGTAGCGCTAATAATCGTTTTGCAGCAGTTCCTCGCAATCAAGCAACGGCGCACCCTCATTAATGCGGTAGCAGCTAATACAGCTACGCTGGCCTTATTGCCTTGAATAGCAGATGATTCTATTACCGAAGGGCAGCGAGCAGAGATCACACTCTCGGCCGTATTGCCTTCAATAGCGCATGCTTCGACTGTTAACGCCACGTATTCCCCCCGGGAGGCGATGCACCAACCCTCATCACCGGGGTTGTTGTTGCTGATGGTGCAGCCGCGCAGGGTCAGCGAGCCAAGCAGCGGCCTTGGCCGCGGTCCTCTGTCCTCACCATCGGCCAAAATCGTAGAAGCACGGCGGTTGTTGAGGATGTGGCAGTTGTTGATCATAACGAACGAATTGCAGCAATAGATGACAGGATCGTGCGACCCACGGGTCAGACAGAGGCTAGCTATCGTGGCGTCAAAAGCATCTTCCGACTTGATTATGCCGCCAACGTACTCCGCATCCAAGATGGTCGTTCGAGGGTCCTCGCCGCTGAGCGTCAAGTAGCTTTTCAACATCAGCGGGAACCTCTCCCCGTTTGTGGATGCTGCGTATGTTCCCGGGGCGATGTTGATAACGGCGGGATCACCTTCGGTCGCCGAGGCGGCCTCGATGGCGTGCGTAATCGTCTTCCAGGCGTTATCCGCGCTCAGTCCGGAGTTGGCGTTGTCGCCGTTTGACCCATTGACGTAGTAGTCCATAGCCAACAAAGGCCCGGCGCATACGACCAACAAAGTCGTCGTCAGAACAAATACGGCGGCAAGCCTGGTAAAAGGTTTCATTTGTGATCCTACCCTTAGGTAGCGCAGCGGGCGAGGCGCCAGCCGGACCCGCCCTTACAAGGGCCGTTTAGGTCGCATCATATCCTCTTATGATAAGACGTTACTGCTAGCAAAAGAGAATATGACATACACGCCAATTAGATGTCAACAGTTTCTTCGGAGTGAGTTCCAACAAGGCGACTCCAGCGCGCCAAACTGAGAGGTTTCCTTGATCCGGCCCTGACATGGGCAGGTTTCCCTCCTGCCACAGCAGCCCAGAATTGTGACTCTTGCCGATGATTCACTGTCTTGATAGGGTATTTGATATGCCTGATAACCTCTATATCTTCGTCAATTGGTCATGTGGGGCGCTGCTCGCTATGACTCTGCTCAGGCGATTCGCCCCTCAGTGGTCAGTCTGCGAGCGGCTTTTCTCGCGCAGGATGAGGCCCATCCGGATCGGGCTTCTCGTCGCTGTTCTTGCCGTTGCTGCACTGGAGTTCTTCCACACGACGCTCTACGAGCCGATGTTTCTGCGAGCTCAAAAAGGCGATCCCATGTTCCAGCTGTCCGATGGCGCCCAGCCGAACGCCGACAAATCCCCTAAACTGCCCAAGAGCCTCGATTTCGCCGAATACTGGCTCGGCTCGACCGACCTTGCCCTCGGCCACAACATCTATCGGGACATGGCTGAATACATCCACTTCAAGGCGGCGGAACACAAGAAGGATGGCAGGGACGTCTCGATGGCGAGGTATGCGGACTACGAGCCAGTCAGCAGCGAGGGCTTTGAGAGACTTGAGAAGCTGGCCACGGAAAACGGCATCCCCGTCTTTCCGTTTTTCACGTATCCGCCGACGTGGTATCTGCTCTTCACACCGTTTACCGCTATGGACTGGCGCGATGCGCACGACCTTTGGGTCTGTGCGAATCTGGTGTTCGTCGGGGCGGCAGTCGCGCTTATTCTGCTCGCAGTCGGCTACAGACCGAGGTCGGGCGAGGAGGCTATGGCGCTAGCAACGCTCATCCTGGGCTACTCGCCGCTCATATTCGCGCTCAAAGAGTGCCAGGCGAACAGCCTCGTCCTTCTCATCGTCTGCGCAGCCCTATACCTCGCCTCACGAGGCAAACACGCCCCGGCTGGGGCCCTGATTGCGCTCGGCGCCGCGGTCAAGGTCTTCCCCGGGATACTGCTGCTTTATTTCCTTTGGAAGCGGAAATTCAAGCTCGCCGCCTGGGGATTTGCCTCGCTGGCGGCCATCGTGCTGGCCTCGATCGCCGCCGTCGGCTGGGATGTGCACTACTGGTATTTCTTCAACGTGGCGCCAACATGGGCATCGAACATGCGAGCCTTTGACATGAACCAATCCATCGCCGGCGTCATCGCCAGAGCGCTAATAGGTGGCGAGGGAATTGCGGCAATCGCGCACAGCCCGGTGCTCGCTAGAGCGATGATCGCTGTCTCCCAGATCGCACTGCTTCTGATTCTCCTATGGGTGAGCAAGGGCCGCATGAAGCGCTTTGCGAATAGCGGATGGCTCGAGATCGCTCTCGTGATAGTCTTTTATCAGATCGCCTCAACGTGGGTCCTTATTCACCACCTTCAATGGCTGCTGATCCCGTTTCTATTAGTATGGGCAATTGCAGCAATGGACGCATCGCGGCTCTCGCCCAGGCTGCTTGCCGTGTTCGCGCTTTCATATCTTCTGACCGGCGTCAAATACATCTATTATCGCGAGGCGTTTAGGGGAGGCGCCATGGCGCTCTTCGCGTCGTTCAAATGCTTTGGGATGATCGTTCTGTTCTTCGCGCTCGTCGTGGCGATTCGGCAGTTGCGCCTCGTAGGGGC
>Ga0272444_10006264_pt1 | contig 10182 bp, 21 predicted proteins | sample SSMForm13_FD_201033 | JGI IMG/M metagenome (GOLD analysis project Ga0272444, IMG submission 201033) | Marine sediment archaeal communities from Little Sippewissett salt marsh, Falmouth, MA, United States - SSM-Form-13 | ecosystem: Environmental > Aquatic > Marine > Wetlands > Sediment ...
GGGACAATGTAACCATACAAGGTGAGTTGATCACTCCCATAGCCATGGAAAAAGAACTCAGATTTGCCATCCGCGAAGGTGGTCGTACTGTTGGCGCCGGCGTCATTAGCGAAATACTGGAATAGGGTCGCAATGATGAATCAGAAGATAAGGATCCGGATGAAGGCCTTTGATCATAAGCTCTTGGACCAGTCGACTACCGACATAGTAGACACTGCTAGGCGGACTGGTGCTAGAGTGGTGGGGCCCATTCCGCTCCCCACAGTTGTCAATAAGTACTGTGTGCTACGATCACCCCATAAGGACAAGAAGTCGCGGGAGCAGTTTGAAATCAGGACGCACAAGCGCCTTTTGGATATCATGGAACCGACACAACAGACGGTGGACGCGCTTATGAAGCTGGATTTGTCAGCTGGTGTGGATGTAGAAATAAAGCTGGACTAAAACTATCCCCTTCTCGCACAGTCCCTATGATGACGGGCTTGCTGCCCGGATGTGTTTTCGCCAAAGAACAAAGACGTCCCCTGACGCTGTAGGCGGTGTGATTTGCGGCTTTCGCCAGGGTGTATAAGCAGCGGCCTCCAGTGAGCGCCGCCGGTGTCTCTTATCTGGGCAATAGCTCCACGGAGTCTGACTAAATGGGAAATAGTGATCATGCCTAAAGGACTTTTGGGTAGGAAGTTTGGAATGTCAAGCCTCTTTTCCGCCGAGGGAGAGCAGGTTCCGGTCACGGTGCTCCAGGTGGGGCCCTGTGTTGTGACCCAGGTAAAGACACGGGATACGGATGGATACGATGCCTTGCAGGTGGGTTTTTTGGAAAAGCAATCCTCATCGCGCACCAGCAAGGCGCTCCAAGGACACTTCAAAAAGGCCGGCGGTCAGGGGTACGGGTTTGTAGGAGAGTTTGCCGTAGAGGACCCCTCAGAATATGCCTTAGGACAAGCCTTGACCATAGATGATATGTTCAAGATAGGAGATTTGGTTGATGTCGCTGGCATTTCCAAAGGCAAAGGCTTTGCTGGTGTTATAAAGCGTTGGGGATTTAGCGGAGGCCGAAAAACCCACGGATCTATGTTCCATCGTGCTCCTGGCTCTGTTGGGGCCTCTGCAACACCTTCTAAGGTTATCAAAGGTCGCAAGCTGCCGGGCCATTGCGGGGACCGGCGGGTGACCGTCAGAAATTTGGAAGTTGTCGATATTCGCCCGGAACAAGATCTCCTGATCGTGAAGGGGGCGGTGCCGGGAAGTAAGCTTGGGCTGGTTGAGGTACGAAGACCGAGTATTCGGCGTAAAAGGCATTAAGGCGGGAACAAGGCTTATGGCAGTTGCTGATGTTTACAACATGAACGGAGAGAGGGTCTCTGAGACTGACCTGCCAGACGGAATTTTTGATGTCGCCGTCAAGCAGCATATCTTGCATGAGGTGGTCAGGATGCAGATGATCAACAGGCGTTCCGGGACAGCGGCCACAAAAGGGCGTTCTTACGTCCGTGGTGGCGGGCAAAAACCTTACCGCCAGAAAGGAACTGGTCGTGCGAGGGCAGGATCTCGAAGGTCTCCTCTTTGGCGCGGTGGAGGTGTCGTGTTTGGGCCCAGCCCGCGCAGTTACAGTTATCGGGTGCCCAAGAAAGTGCGCAGACAGGCCCTGAAAATGGCCTTGACAGGAAAGTTGCAAGGCAATGATTTGATCGTGGTGGACCGATTTGATTTGGATACTGTCAAGACGAAGCGATTTGTAGAGGTGTTGAACGCCCTGAAAATCAAAGAGGCCCTCATTGTAACGGATCGGGAAATTGAAAATTTGGAGCTTTCCTCCAGGAACGTCCGCAATGTCAAGGTGCTCCGGTCCGAAGGCTTAAACGTTTATGATATCCTTCGGTTCGATAGACTCATCTTGCTTGAACCTTCGGTAAGTCAAATAGCGGAGAGATTGCTCTCATGACGCCCTACGAGATACTCAAGAGACCGGTGATTACTGAGAAAAGCACCATCCAGAAGGAGGCAAATAACCAGCTTACCTTTGAGGTGGATCGGAGGGCCAACAAGGTGGAAATACGCCGGGCCGTGGAACAGGTCTTCAATGAAAAGGTCGTCAGTGTTCGCACCATTCAGATGAAAGGCAAAGTGAAACGTTTTGGACGGACCCTCGGCAAACGTCGTAACTGGAAGAAGGCGATTGTGACATTGGCCCCGGGCGCACGTGTTGACTTTTTTGAAGGCGTGTGATGGTCACATGGTCAATGGCTGAGGGCCCTTGACTAAAGGTTAACAGGTAAGAAACATGGCACTTAGGAGAACAAAACCCAGCTCACCGGGACGACGATTTCAAACGTATGACACGTTTGAGAACGTGACGCGCTCGCTACCAGAAAAGAGTCTGGTGCGGGCCATGAAAAAGAGCGGCGGCCGCAACGCCCATGGCCGCATAACATGTCGACACCGTGGCGGCGGACACAAACGACGTTATCGCCTGATCGACTTCAAGCGCGATAAGGTGGACGTACCGGCCAAGGTCGCCTCTATAGAATACGATCCCAATAGATCGGCACGCATAGCGCTCCTGCATTATGTAGACGGGGAGAAACGATACATCATTGCCCCTCAGGACCTTGCTGTAGGTGATACGGTTATTGCCAGCGAGGGGGCTGATATTAAACCCGGCAATGTGCTACCTCTTCGAAATATCCCCCTTGGCACTCAGATCCACAACGTGGAATTGCGTCCGGGCAAAGGAAGTCAGCTGGTGCGGAGTGCAGGCATTTACGCCCAATTGATGGCCAAAGAAGGACGATATGCCCAGGTGAAGCTCCCCTCTGGCGAGGTGCGCATGGTATTGCTCGATTGCAGGGCTACGGTTGGTCAGGTAGGCCATTCAGAACACGGCAATATCTCTTTGGGCAAGGCGGGCCGAAGGCGCTGGCTAGGTCGCCGGCCAAGGGTTCGAGGTGTGGCAATGAACCCTGTGGACCATCCTATGGGCGGAGGTGAAGGCAAAGCCTCAGGCGGGCGGCATCCCTGCTCGCCATGGGGGATGCCAACAAAGGGATTTAGAACTCGCAAGAAGCGCAAAGTGAGTGATCGTTACATTGTCAGACGTAAGCAACGGTAGTCATCCCACGGGTCATTCGCTCAGGGAGAAGGAGTCTTTTTACTCTTGGCGATATGATCAGTGTCTTGGAATCTGCAGGGACAAAGAAAAACAGGAGAAGACATGCCACGTTCACTGAAAAAGGGGCCTTACGTGGAGCCCAAACTGCTCAAAAAGGCCCTTGCGGCGCAGGAGACAAGGAGTCACAAGGTCATTAAGACATGGTCTAGACGTTCTACCATTGTCCCTGAATTTGTGTCGTTGACGCTAGCCGTGCATAACGGGAAAAAGTTTGTTCCGGTGTTTGTTTCAGAAGACATGGTGGGTCACAAGTTGGGAGAATTTGCGCCGACAAGGACTTTTTACGGGCATGCCGGTGTGAAGAAAACACGTTTGAAAGGTATCAAAAAATAGACGGATTGACACATGGAAGTCATGGCAATAGCAAAATACGTAAGGATTTCTCCTACGAAGGTTAGAAAAATGGCACGGGCTATAAAGGGCAGAAGGGTGGAGGATGCCCTGAATGCCTTGCGTTTCATGCCACAGCGTTCGGCTGATATCCTAGCAAAAGTGATTCGTTCTGCAGTGGCCAATGCTGACCAGAAGCCGGACGTTGATGTGGATACGCTATCGATCTCAAATATTGTGGTCGATCAGGGTCCAAGCCTGAAACGCTTTAGACCCCGAGCCATGGGGCGTGCAACCAGAATTCTGAAACGCACCAGTCACATAACGGTAGTCTTGGCGGAACAGTAGAGGAGGTTGGTTTGGGACAAAAGGTCAATCCCTTTGGCTTTAGGTTGGGAGTCATCAAGTCCTGGGATTCTCGATGGTTTGCTGGCAAAGAGTATGCTAGGTTCGTCGAAGACGATTTTAGAATTCGACAATTCCTGAAGAAAAAACTGTATCATGCAGGCATCTCGAAGATTGAAATCGAAAGGTGGGCCAAACGCATTAGATTGCGTATATATACCGCTCGCCCCGGAATCGTCATTGGGAAAAAGGGGTCTGAGATCGAGCAGTTGAAGCAAGAACTGGAAAAAATGGTTTCTCAGGAAGTGGTCATAGATATTCAAGAGGTAAGAAAGCCAGAGGTGGACGCTCAGCTTGTTGCTGAAAATGTGGCACTCCAAATTGTGCGGCGCGTAGCTTTTCGCCGGGCCATGAAGCGGGGTGTGGCCTCGGCAATGAGATTTGGTGCCCAGGGTATTAAGGTGTGTTGCGCAGGGCGCCTGGGTGGCGCCGAGATGGCCCGATCCGAATGGTATAAGGAAGGCAGGATCCCCCTTCACACCTTGAGGGCAGACATTGATTATGGGTTTGCCGAGGCCCGCACGACCTATGGTCTCATAGGCGTGAAAGTGTGGATATTCAACGGTGAAATCCTCGAAAAGGAAAAAGCTGTAGCCGCTTAGGGAGAGACGTCATGTTGAGTCCCAAGAAGGTCAAGTATCGGAAACAACACAAAGGTAGAATGAAGGGTGCAGCCTATAGGGGAGCCAAACTGACCTTTGGTGAGTTTGGACTGCAGGCGATGGAGTGTGGCAAGATGACCGCGCAGCAAATTGAAGCGGCACGTATTGCCATGACGCGCCACGTCAAGAGAGGCGGGAAGATTTGGATTCGCGTTTTTCCAGACAAGCCGTTTACTAAGAAGCCAGCTGAAACGAGGATGGGCAAGGGAAAGGGAGCTCCCGAGGGTTGGGTGGCCATTGTGAGGCCTGGCCTCATCCTCTACGAAATGGAAGGGGTGTCCTTAGAGCTTGCAAAAGAAGCCCTTCGCCTCGCCTCACACAAGCTTCCATTTAGAACACGCGTCGTCTCAAGAGGTTATCACTCATGAAAGCCAGCGAAATCAGAGAATTAAGCCCAGAAGAAATCCGTCAGAAATTGGGCGAATCTACAGAGGGGTTGTTCAATCTTAGATTTCAGCACGCAACGGAGCAGCTTGAAAACCCCATGAAAATGCGCGATGTCAAACAGGACATCGCCCGGATGAAAACGCTTTTGAGAGAGCAGGAACTAACGGCAACGCGAGAGGAATGATCTCCAACTGGTTTCTCTTTGCTCGACAAGACATATTGGACAAGGCAAGGGGCCTATTGGGAACCCCAAATGGTAGTTGAATAGCCGACATATGGAGTAGCGTTTAAGGGTTCACGGAAAACATGAAAAAGCGAGGCATACAGAAAAGGCGGATTGGCACGGTGGTGAGCCACAAGATGGACAAAACGATTGTTGTGAGCGTAGACAGGACTGTAAAAGATCCTGTGTACAAGAAATACGTCAGGCGCCGCTCTAAGTGCGTGGCTCATGACGAGCAGAATATGTGCAATGTCGGAGACAAGGTCATGGTAGTAGAAACGAGGCCTTTGAGCAAGACTAAACGGTGGCGTGTTCACGAAGTCATGGAAAAGGCTGTTTGATGGGAATTGAAGGCCGATGATACAAGCGGAAACGAAATTGCAGGTTGCAGACAATTCAGGTGCAAAGACGTTGTATTGCATAAGGGTTCTTGGCGGGACCAGGCGACGTTATGCCAGAATAGGCGACATCATTGTTGTTGCAGTCAAGGAGGCCATCCCCCACGCTAAGGTGAAAAAGGGCGATGTCATGCGAGCCGTCGTGGTGCGAACTAAGAAGGAACTGCGCAGAGCTGATGGTTCTTACATAAAGTTCGATGATAATTCAGCCGTGTTGATCAATCAACATGGAGAGCCGATTGGGACCCGTATATTTGGTCCAGTGGCCAGAGAACTCCGGGCAAAAAAGTTTATGAAGATTATTTCACTGGCCCCAGAGGTATTGTAGCTTAGGGTTTCAGGTAAAGGGGAATCTGTCTATGTCAGCCCAACGGTGCACCATAAAGAAGGACGACAAAGTCAGAGTTATTGCTGGCAGGGAAAAAGGCAAGATTGGCAAAGTCTTAAAAGTGTTGCATGACAAGCAGCGTCTTGTGGTTGAAAACGTCAATTTTGTAAAACGTCATACAAGGCCTGGGGGGAAAACAGCCCGTGGCGGGATCATAGAAAAAGAAGCTTCCTTACATTGGTCCAACGCCATGCTCATGTGTGACAAGTGCATAAATCCCATGAGAGTTAAGATGCGGCGTCTTGAAGACGGCAAAAAGGTCAGGGTCTGCGGGAAGTGCGGAGAAATTATCGACACCTAGGTTCGGAGTCTTTTCCCTTGTTGGCAACAGATGATGAGTACAAGATCGAAAATAACACATAGCAGGTGATCCATTTTTAGAGGCTTATGATGTCGCATCTCAAAACCGTTTATCGACAGGAGTTGAGCCCAAAGCTGATGGCAAAGTTTGGGTACAAGAACGTCATGCAGGTCCCAAAGCTCAGCAAGATTGTGCTGAACATGGGGCTCGGGGAGGCCATCCAAAATATCAAGATTCTTGATTCTGCGGTGGAAGAATTGGCCTTGATTGCCGGTCAACGGCCCTTGGTAACCCGTGCACGCAAGTCGATAGCGTCTTTCAAGCTTAGGGCCGGACTGTCTATAGGCTGCATGGTGACCCTTCGAGGAAACCGTATGTATGATTTCTTCACAAAGCTTGTAAACATCGCATTGCCAAGGGTGCGAGATTTTCGCGGAATTTCGGGCAAGGCCTTTGACGGTCGGGGCAACTATTCTTTGGGAATCAGGGAGCATATTATATTTCCGGAAATCGATTACGACAAGATTGACAAGATTACGGGTATGAACATTACTGTCGTGACGACTGCGCAGACTGATGAAGAAGGTAAAGAACTCCTTAGGTTGATGGGCATGCCTTTTAGAAACTGAGAGAGAGGAGAGGTGCGTGGCAAGGAAAGCAATGAGGGTCAAAGCAAGACGCGAACCACGTTTTTCAACCCGGGCCTATTCAAGGTGTCCTGTCTGCGGGCGGCCAAGAGCGTTTATGCGCAAATTTGGGGTGTGCCGTATATGTTTCAGGAATTTGGCGCTCAACGGACAGTTGCCTGGAGTCGTTAAGTCTAGCTGGTAACCAGGGCATCACAGGCGATGCGCAAGGAACAAACGTTGCATAGTCAAAGAGAGACAGGAGACAAGGTATGGCGATGAGCGATCCGTTGGCCGATATGCTGACCCGCATAAGGAATGGCAACACAGCCAAACATAGTAAGGTGGACATTCCTGCATCTAAAATTAAAGTCAGTCTGGCCAAGATATTGAAGAGCGAAGGCTATATACGGAATTATAAACTACTTAAAGATCAGGGACACGGAATTCTTCGGATTTATGTCAAGTATGATGACGCCAGCCAGGGAGTGATCACTGGGATAAAGCGTGTCAGCAAGCCTGGCCGTCGCGTATATGTAAAGAAGAGAGACATCCCATTTGTTCTCAATGGGATGGGCGTTGCCGTGCTGTCAACGTCTAAAGGAATTCTCGCCGATCGGGAAGCAAGAAAAGAAAACGTTGGAGGTGAGCACCTCTGTAGCATTTGGTGAACGTGAGCACTTGGGCCGCGCGCCGCCGTCAAAGGGGCGTTAAGTTATAGGGGCGAAGCAAAATTTCGTCTGATCTAGGAAAGGGATAGCAACGATGTCACGAGTGGGAAAGCGACCGGTTCCCATACCCGACAAGGTAAAGGTGGTCTGTGATGGTAGGAAAGTGACCGTGACGGGGCCAAAGGGAGACTTATCTCGTGAAATGAACCCCGAGGTGGCGATCGCCATCAAGGATGGCGTTGTCAATGTGGTGACGTCTGGTGGTAGTAAAAAAGCCACTGCCATGCAGGGGCTGACACGTACGCTAGTAGCCAATATGATAGCTGGCGTCACGCAAGGGTTCCAACGGGTCTTGGAAGTAAATGGTGTAGGATACCGCGTCGAGTTGAAGTCCAACGTCTTAACTTTTACCTTGGGATACTCTCATCCTATTGTATACAAGCTGCCAGATGGTATTACGGCTGAAGTAGAAAAGGCCAGGGTTGTTCTTTCCGGGATTGATAAAGAGCTATTGGGGGCGGCTGCTGCGACTATAAGAGGTTTCAGAAAACCAGAGCCTTATAAAGGCAAGGGAATTAAGTACGTTGAAGAGCGCATCAGACGTAAGGTGGGCAAGTCTGGCGCCAAGCAATAAAGGTAATCCAAGTATGGGGAGACTTAGCAAAAAAAAGGAAGCCCGTTTGAAAAGGAAAAAGCGGGTGCGTAAAGGGGTCTTTGGAACTCAAGATCGACCGAGGCTTACGGTTTTTCGGAGCGCCCGGCACATGTATGCCCAGGTCGTCGTTGACACCACAGGTAACACGCTGGCGGCAGCCTCTACCCTCGATAAAGAGGTGCGCGAGCATCCTCCATTTGAAAGCAAGGTGGAGGCCGCTAAATTTGTGGGCAAACTTGTTGCACAAAGGGCCATGAAAAAAGGTGTGTCCGGGGTTGTATTTGACCGGAACGGATTTTTGTATCATGGCCGGGTGCGTGCAGTTGCTGCAGCGGCCCGTGAACAGGGCCTCGATTTCTAACAAGGAGATAAGCGATTGGTTGGCGGAGACAGAGAAGAGATTCAGTTAATAGACAAGGTTGTTCATATCAGCCGAACTGCCAAAGTCGTCAAGGGTGGGCGCCGCTTCAGTTTCAGTGTAGTGGTGGTAGTTGGAGACGGTAGCGGTAGTGTGGGTTACGGTTTGGGCAAAGCCAACGAGGTGCCGGAAGCCATAAGGAAGGGCGTTGAGCGGGCGAAGAAAAGCATGGTCCAAGTCCCTTTGGTGAACCACACCATCCCTTACGAAGTTGTGGGGAAATATGGTGCTGGCCGTGTGCTCCTTAAGCCTGCATCCCAAGGTACTGGAGTTATTGCAGGTGGTGCAGTGCGCGCAGTACTGGAAGCTGCTGGTGTTCAGAACATCCTTACGAAATGTATGAGGTCCCACAACCCTCACAATCTGGTCAAGGCCACGCTGGACGGCCTCACCCAGCTTCGGAGCCGGGAAAGGATTGCGGCCAGACGCGGCAAGCAGCCAAGCGAGATCTGACCAGTGGTTGCTGCCAGCCGGATTATCCGTTCACTTTGAACAAGCCCTTGGGGGAAGGGGACGCTAGTTTTCAATCAGAGGAAATATTGATGTCTGGAGCACTTAAGATTAGGCTTATCAAAAGCGTTATAGGCAGGCCCGAGAAACACCGCAGGACTGTTCGAAGTTTGGGTTTGGGCAAGTTGAACAGACACGTCGTTTTAAAGGACACGCCTCTTGTCAGGGGAATGGTTCAGAAAGTGTCTCACCTATTGGAAGTTGAGGAAAGCGCAGATGGAGCTAAGTAGACTGTCACCCCCAAAGGGCGCCCGCAAATCTCGCAAACGGGTTGGCCGAGGACCGGGCTCAGGTAATGGAAAGACCGCGGGCCGAGGGTCAAAGGGTCAGAAGTCCCGCTCTGGAGGCAACACCAGGCCTGGGTTTGAAGGCGGTCAGATGCCGTTACAGCGCCGCTTGCCCAAACGGGGCTTTACGAATATTTTTAAGAAGCAATATGCTATTATTAATCTCCGAGACTTGAAACGTTTTGAAAAAGACGCTGTTGTAGATCACACCGCCCTTGTGGAAGCAGGGCTCGTTAAGCGACAGCGACAGGGCGTGAAGCTGTTAGGCCACGGTAACATAGACCACCCTCTGGTTGTGAGGGTGAACCGATGTAGCAAGTCGGCACAACAGGGTGTGGAAGCTGCTGGCGGACGGGTGGAGCTGGTTTGATATGGTAGGTGGTTTTCAGAATGTTTTTAAGATCCCAGAGTTAAAAAAGCGCATTTTTTATACCTTCGGGCTTTTGATGGTATATCGTATAGGCTGTGCTGTGCCAACTCCGGGAATAGACAGCGATGCGCTGGCGGCTCAGTTTGCCCGTGCCAGAGGGACGCTGTTGGGGCTCTTTGACATGTTCTCGGGTGGTGCCCTGGAAAGGCTTTCAGTCTTCGCCCTTGGCATCATGCCGTATATTAGCGCCTCGATCATTTTGCAGCTCCTCACGGTGGTGATTCCGCACTTGGAAAGGCTATCCAAGGAAGGAGAGTCTGGACGGAAAAAGATTACTCAATATACTCGTTATGGAACCATCATGTTAAGTATCATCCAAGGT
>Ga0272444_10006266_pt1 | contig 10180 bp, 6 predicted proteins | sample SSMForm13_FD_201033 | JGI IMG/M metagenome (GOLD analysis project Ga0272444, IMG submission 201033) | Marine sediment archaeal communities from Little Sippewissett salt marsh, Falmouth, MA, United States - SSM-Form-13 | ecosystem: Environmental > Aquatic > Marine > Wetlands > Sediment ...
AGCGTCAGCTCCTTCGCGACGAAAAGCTGCGCGATGTCCTGAGCCAGGCGCGCGGCCTCGCGCTCAAGTTGTTCATGGGGGCGGCTCACGAGCCGCCCTCAGTTGATCTGACCGAACCAGAAAGGGCGGCTCGTGAGCCGCCCCTACGGGCGATTTGCCGCCTCTCAGACACCCGTTTCCCTCCCGAGGAGGCGTCTGACGAGTTTTTTTGCCCCATAGATCGTGCCGAATATGCGTCCGAGGCGTTTCGTTCGGCTGTTCATGTAAAACAATCGCTTCAGGCCAGTCTGTGTCTCCGGAAGCGTCGTCTCGTCGGCGGAGAGTAGGCTTTCCTCGACCGCAATCTTGTGAAGCGCAGTGTGCGGCTCGACGCGGATGTAGCTGGCAAAAACTCTGCATCGGGAGCGGAGTTTCAGCTTCGCGCCGATGAAGAACCTGAGCAGCTTTAGGAAGTCGGACGGCGTCTCGCCGGGAGGGCTTATGAAGAAATTGTAGGAGACAGACGCCCTTGGATCGCTGCGGGCCATAGAGAGCGTCCGTTCGATATCCGCACGCCTCGACACCTTGCCCATCCGCTTTAGGACGGGATCGGTGAAGGCGTCGGGCGAAAACGCGAACTCCACGCAGCCCGCCTCGAGCGCGAGGTCCCACTGCTCTTTGCTCAGGAAACGTTCGGCGAACCAGCCGATCCAATCGACCTTTTGGCCCAAGTTGCGCTCGATCATCTTCGCGCAAACCGCCTCGCAATGAGCCGGCGGGATGTTGAAGACCGGGGCAATAAACTGGAACGTCTTGACGCCGTGCTGCTCGACGAGCATCTGGACCTCGTCAACGATTCTATCGGGCGGTCTTAGTCTCACTCTTGGTCCGTTCAGGAAAGGATACACGCAATAGATGCACTGCTGGGCACAGCCGCGTGAGCTCTCGACGCCTATGCCGAATGGCACATCCCGATATGGCTCAACGGGCACGACGTAAGGCGCATCGTCCGGATAATCACTCATATCGAACAGATTGCCAGCCCCGCTGCTCTCAACTTCGCCATTGCGGCGGAATAGAACACCACCAACCGACGCCGGGCTGTCGAGACTGTCAAGCAGGTCCGTGAACGTTCGCTCACCCTCGGAGACGATGCCGAAGTCGATCTTGGGCACTGCTCGCATGATCTCGTGCGAATAGATCGAGAAACCAGGGCCACCGATGACGAGGCGGCAGCTGGGCCTCGTCTGTTTGATCGTGTGCGCGATTCGGGGGACTTCCTCGAAGTAATAGAAACGGTCTCGGTATTGCGTTGTATCGACGTTCCTAAGCGAGATTCCAACCACGTCCGGCTCTTGGTCTTCAAGCGCCTCCTTCAGAGCGTGGTATGGCCGTTTGTGGACGTTCATGTCCAGCACGGAGACATCGTGTTCGGTCCGCAGGGCTAGGTATCGGCCGAGCGCGTTCAGCCCGGCTGGGAAGATTGGCGGCTCGAATCGGCCCAGGTAGGCCTGAACAAGCAGTATTCTCAACGCTTGCTTCTCTTTCGCGAGGTTCTGAAGCCGCTGAGCAAGAGAATCACAATCTGGGCAGAAGCCGCGCCAAGAAGGTCGGCCCCGATATCGGGGAGGCTCGCGTATCTGCTCTTCACGAAGTATTGGTGGAACTCGTCGCTCACCGCGTACGCAACGCAGAAGAGCGTTGCGATGACAGAGGCCATCCCGATTCGGAACGACAGCGGTCTGGTTCTGAAGGCGAGGTTAGCCAAGAAACCCATTATGAAATACTCGATGAAATGGAGCACGTAATCAGGGATCTTGCTTAGCTCCCGGGGCACTTGTGAGATGGAGGACCCGACGAACACCAACGCGCAGTATCCGACCAATATACCCCAAACCAACATCGGTCGATTCGTGAGCCCGCCCCGGTTGCCAAATGGTCTCTGGCGACTTGATGCGAGCGAGTTTTTGCGTCGGCCCATCTTTGACATTATCAGCACCAATCGTTGTCCACGGTGTTTAGACTAGTGGTTGGGCAGCCCTATCCCAATCAACTCCACTCTCTATTCTCCCTGCAGGTTACACACAAGATGGGTGGTTGAGCAAGTTGTGCCCGCAGGATGAGAATGACGACATGGAGGAGGCGAAGGTGTTCGGAGAACACGGCCGGAGCAAAAGCGGTTGCAAGGCGTTCGCCGGTGGCTTACTTTTGGTAATGGAGAGATGCCGGAGAGGTCGAACGGGGCCGACTCGAAATCGGCTGTGCGGCTTAAACCGCACCGGGGGTTCGAATCCCTCTCTCTCCGCCAAAGGCTGCCGCTTGACGGTTGCGCAGTCCTGTGATCATGAGACAGATAGGCGACGTTAGAGGAAGTTGAGCAAAAGGTAATGGATAGAGAAAAAGGCCTCAAACGTCACAAGGCAAGCGCAGTCCGAACGGGAATAGGTTTTGGTTCAGCGCTGGCAATCGCTATCTCTTGGTCAGTCAATAAGTCGATCCTCTGGGCGATAATTCACGGGTTGCTGTCTTGGATATACGTGATCTACTTCGCCGTGACCCGTTGACGATATGTCTGCTTCACGGAGATAGCGGCGTCGGACTCGGCTGAGACGATTGTCTCGCGGAGGTCCCCTTTTGGCATTTGTGTTTTTGGAGAGGTGTCCGAGAGGCCGAAGGAGCACGACTGGAAATCGTGTAGGCGGCGAATACCGTCTCGGGGGTTCGAATCCCCCCCTCTCCGCCAGCGCGCCGAGATACCCAGCTCTTGTGGGTCCTGAACGAAATAACGCAGCCTGGCGGCTTTGACGCGCCGAGCTCGCTCGGGCCCGGTATCTCTTACCATTCAACGGCGAGCCGCGCACTTGCGCGTCGCCACTTGCACGCGTTGGATCACAGTGCGCTCTATGCTATTGTGGGCGAAAGTATTCATATAGTACTTGGGGACGATGATGCTGCGAAGGAAACTAGTAGTTCTGATAATAATGGACGGCTGGGGTCTGAGCGATGATAAAGAGCATAATGCTGTTTATCAGGCCAACACGCCGAACATGGATAAACTGTGCCGAGACCACTCATGCACGCAACTTATGGCCTCGGGCGAGGCTGTCGGCCTTCCCGAAGGCCAGATGGGTAACTCGGAGGTCGGCCATCTCAACCTTGGCGCGGGACGAGTCGTCTATCAAGAACTGGTGCGAATATCCCGGGCTATACGCGACGGCTCCTTCTTCGAGAACAGAGCGTTAGTTACGGCTGCTGAGCATGCGAAGCAAAACGGGAGCGCAGTTCACGTCTTGGGCCTGCTCTCTGATGGCGGCGTGCATACCCATCTGCAGCACATACACGCACTGGTCAAGCTCTACCACTCGCGTGGCGTCGAGAAGGTGTTTCTACACTGCTTTTTGGATGGCAGAGATACGCCGCCTCAAAGCGCGCTCAGCTATATAAAAGACACCGAGAGATTGCTGGCGGAACTCAATGGTCCCAAGATTGCATCGGTCGGCGGCCGCTACTACGGGATGGACCGCGACAACCGTTGGACGCGTGTGGAGAAGGCATACAAAGCGATCGTGATGGGTCAGGGACTTAGCGCACGGAGTGCTGCCGAGGCCGTTCACGCGGGATATGCGCGAGGTGAGGTGGACGAACTTATGCTTCCCACGGTTATCGTGGATGACAAAGATGAACCCGTTGCGCGTGTGCAAGATGGAGACGTCGTGGCGTTCGCCAATTTCAGGGCCGACCGAACAAGAGAAATCACATCAGCACTCATATATCCTGATTTCAGTCGTTTTGAGCGCAAGTTCCTCCCGAAGCTCTCGAAGTTCGTCTGCATGACAGAGTACAAGGAGGAGTTCAGCAAGATGGACGTCATCGAGGTGGCGTATCCACCTCAGAAGCTCGAGCGGATTCTTGGAGCTGAGATCGAGACGGCCGGCAAGAGGCAATTTCATACTGCAGAAACGGAGAAGTATGCGCACGTGACGTTCTTTTTCAACGGCGGCGTCGAGGAACCTTTTGAGCATGAAGATAGGATGCTTATTCCTTCCCCTGCTGTCTCGACTTACGATCTTAAACCCGAGATGAGCGCCTACGAGGTACAGGACGTCGTCGTCAATCGGATACTCTCGCGGAAGTACGCATTTGTGGTTGTGAACTTTGCCAATGCAGATATGGTAGGCCATACAGGTATGCTCGACGCTGCGGTCAAAGCAGTCGAGGTAGTTGACGAATGCCTCGGAGAGGTGGTCAAGGCAACGCTTTCGGTCGGAGGCTGCGCGATTGTCACCGCGGACCACGGCAACGCCGAGAAGATGTGGGACGATGCAACCAACGCGCCTCATACGGCGCACACTACGAATCCGGTGCCATGTATTGTCGCTGGCTTGGAGTGTGGTCCTCTGCTCGAACAGAGCAAGCTGTCGGACATAGCCCCCACGATCCTCACTGTGCTCGGGCTCGAGGTCCCTGAGCAGATGAGCGGTAAGGTGCTCTTCGCAAGATGACAACCGCTGGGATTGGAGATTGGCCAGATTGAGGGGCGATGCCCGACACCGAATTATGACCCACGCTCCTCGTCTGCGCACATTTCAGATTGCGGGATATCCTCTTCGGGTGAAAGGCGCATCTGATGTATAACGACAGTGTCCTCTATTACGGCGACAATCTGGAGGTCCTAAGGCTGCATGTGAAGGATGAGTCCGTTGACCTAGTCTATCTTGACCCACCGTTCAACAGCAACCAGACCTACAACGTGCTATTTGCTGAGAAGAACGGTTCGGCGTCAGCCGCTCAGATCAAGGCCTTCAAAGACACCTGGCACTGGGACCTTCAGGCGGCCGAGACCTATGAGCAAGTCGTGGAGGCGGGGGGAGCAGTTTCGGAATCAATGCAGGCCTTCAGGAGGCTACTTGGGAGTAGCGATATGATGGCGTATATCACAATGATGGCTCCACGGCTAAAGGAGCTGCGGCGTGTGCTGAAGCCGACCGGCAGCATATATCTTCATTGCGATCCTACCGCCAGCCACTATCTGAAGCTGCTCATGGACGCTGTGTTTGGACCGAGGAACTTCCGCAACGAGATAGTCTGGAAGCGCACCTCGGGACACAGCGACGCGAAGCGCTGCGGCCGCATTCACGATATCATCCTCTTCTATGCGATGTCGGATGCGAGCGTCTGGAACCGGACATATCAGTCCTACGACCGAGACTATGCGGATCATTATTACCGTCATAAAGACGAAGACGGACGCCGCTGGATGTCGGACAACCTCAGCGCCGCAGGACTGACGGGCCGGGGATACGAATATGAATGGAAGGGAGTCCAGAGGGTCTGGCGATGTCCGATAGCCACCATGGAGAGACTCGACCGGGAAGGTAGGCTGTACTATACGAAAACGGGCCTGCCACGCCTGAAGCGATACCTAGATGAGGCGAAGGGCATGCCTCTTCAGGACGTCTGGTATGACATTCAGGCACTGCGCTCATGGCACGTGGAGCGTCTGGGCTACCCTACGCAGAAGCCTGAGTCGCTCCTCGAGCGAATTATCAATGCAAGCACCGTTGAAGGGGACGTTGTGCTCGATCCGTTCTGTGGATGCGGCACTACGATCGCGGCTGCGCAGAGGTTGAATCGGAAGTGGATAGGTATCGACATAACGCATCTCGCGGTTACTCTGATCAAGTATCGCCTCCGTGACACGTTTGACAGCAAAATTCGGTACGAGGTCATTGGTGAGCCCGCCTCTATATCAGGCGCGATGGCCCTCGCAAAGGAGGATCCATACCAGTTCCAGTGGTGGGCGCTGGGCCTTGTCGGGGCGAGGCCTGTCGAGGAGAAGAAAGGCGCCGACAAAGGCATCGATGGGCGCCTCTACTTCCATGACGAGCCAAAGGGCGGCAGAACCAAGCAGATAATCTTCTCGGTGAAGGCCGGCCAGGTAGCCGTATCACACATCCGGGACCTGAGAGGTGTAATCGAGCGCGAGGATGCTCAGATGGGAGTGCTGATTACGATGCTGCTACCAACCAAGGGGATGACCGACGAGGCGTTGAGCGCCGGGTTCTACGAGTCGAGTACTTGGCAGAAACGCTATCCCCGTCTCCAAATACTGACCGTTGAGGACTTGATGCAAGGCAAGGGAGTTGACTGCCCGCCTCTCAGGCTGACGAATGTCACCTTCAAGCGGGCTCCGAAAGCCGTGAGCCTCCAGAGCGACAATAACAGCAAGTTGTTCGATTGACAGTTTTGAAGGCCCCCACAGAGGCAACCATCATCGCATCATGAAGGTTAAAAGCTACTCGGACCTTTACAGGAGACTTGTCGGGCTTCACGCCAGACTTCCCTACTATATCTCACCCAAGAAAGCTCTGCCGCCGCTTCAGGCCTTTTTTGAGGTTACGTATCGCTGCAATCTCAGGTGCGAGATGTGCCAGTTCATCGATTTTTTTGAGCAGAATCTCGAGGCGGCTGACAAGCTTGGCGAGCTAAGCACGGACGAGATCAGGCGCGTTATTGAGCAAGTTCCCAGACACTCGCTACTATCGTTCAGCGGTGGCGAGCCGTTTGTGCGTCCCGACTTGATGGAGATTCTTGAATGGGCGTCACGTCGCAACACGACGCACGTCATCACTAACGGCACGCTCGTTACCGAGAAGAAGGCGAGGAGATTGGCGGAGCTCGGCGCGGGAGCGCTCGGGACCAGAGGGCTTGTTCTCGTTGGCGTCTCGATACACGGCGACGAGAGCCTTCACGATGGGATAACTGGCTCACGAGGTTCATACCAGAAGGCTTGCAGAACCGTCGAGATGATCCGACACCACAGGGACAAGCTGGGCAAAAAATACCCACTCATCAACATCAAGACGGTGATCACCCACAAGACCGTCAACTTCCTCGAAGACATGTTCGACCTCGCGGAGAGACTTGGGGCCGACATCTGTAACCTCCTAACAATGAACAGCGCACTCGATTTCTACTGCCGTCTGGCGAGGCTCGAGGACATGACTAAGATAAGGGCATGGGCAAACACGCCGGCTGTTCCCGAGAAGCTCGACGTCGATCTGCTCGATACGATGCTGCGAAGAACGGAGCAACGGGCGGCGGGAAGCCGTGTCCAGTTAAGGCTTTCACCACAGGGAATCCCCAGACAAGAGCTGGTCGATTTTCACAGGGACAGGCTCAATCTCGCGCGATATGTGTGCTTCATGCCGTGGTCAAAGGTATTCATATCGGCTTACGGCGACGTTCTCATCTGCTTCAATCAGTGGGTTGGGAACCTCCGCGAGAGCAGCCTCAAGGAGCTCTGGATGGCGCCCAAGATGATGCAGTTTCGGCAGATGCTCAAGGACGCGGGCATATTCCCCGCCTGCGCCGGCTGCTGTCAATCGGAATACGCCGGAGGTTAGCGGCCGTGGTCAGGTCGCATTCCAGCAAGGGCGCAGCAAGCAGCGCCCCTACATCTAGTGCAACGGGGGGCCGGCTGACGATCTTGCTGATAACGCTCCTCGCAGCGGCGCTTCGGCTCTATCGGCTAGGTCATCTCTCTTTCTGGTATGACGAGGCGGCGACCATCGTCCTCTCCAGCAACATCTCCGCGCTGCCGCAATCGCTCACAACCTCCGCCCCGCTACCATTCGTCATCGCTCACTACTGGAACCTGTTTGGCGGGTCCGAGTTCTGGGTCAGATTGTGGGCCGCCGCCTTCGGGATCGCTCTGGTCCCGCTGGTGTGGGCGCTCGGCAAACGGCTGTTCAGCAGTCGGGCAGGACTTTTTGCCGCGGCGCTCGTCGCGGTCAATCCGCTCTGCGTCTATTACTCGCAGGAGGCCCGGGCATACTCAATGCTCCCTTTTTTTGTGCTCATCTCGGGCTACTGCTGGCTCCGAGCCCTTCAAAAACAGAAATGGTGGGCTCACGGCCTGTGCGCCTCGGTTGCGCTTGCCCTGGCCTTCTTTTCCCACTACTACGCGGTCCTATGGGTAGCTTCGCTGCCGCTCTCGGTCTTGCTGATGGCCCGGTCGAGGCGCGATCTTGCCTCCGGGATAAGGCTCAATATCAAAACGCTTGTCGCTTCGCTCGTTCTCGTCGCCCCGTGGCTTGCGATATTCTTCGACAAGGCTACCACCACCGTATCCGCAGCCGATTTCTGGGTTCCGAAACCGACCCTCAAAACGCTCTTGATAAGCCTCAAGAACATGTCACTCGGCTTTCACGCGCCTTTGAACGCTGGCGTCATCGCCGCGATTCTCGTCGCGCTCGCGGCCGCCTTCGGCCTAGCCTGCGCGCTTGTTCGTGGATGGAGTACCCAGGTGCGGTTTCTTGCGGTAAACGCCTTCATCCCGATTCTCATTGCCTTTGCAGTGTCGAAGCTGGCCAAGAACTCTATCTACCTCGATCGCTGCCTCATCCCGTCGGCCGTGTTCTTTTTAATGATGGCGGCCTATGGCATCTCCGTATTGCGACAATGGGCGGGCCTCGCCTTGCTCCTGTTGCTCCTTTTTCTGACATCATTCTCTCTTTACAATCATTACAACAACGTCATTCCAGACATATCACACTGCCCAGGTGTGCGCGAGCGCAAGGAGTTCAGACAGGCGGCTGAGTTCGTCGAGCATAACCTGATCGAAGGCGATCTTGTCGGTCACACGTGCAGAAGCTCGCTTGCGCCGTTCATGGTCTATCTTCCAGAGGGGCAGAAGCAGATAGTCCTCGCATCGAGCTGGCAGCACAGAAGCAGAGTGATGCAGAAATACCCATACAAAGGACTTTGGAACAGCAAGCTGAGTGAGATGACGCTCCCTGTCCCGGTTTATGACCTACCACTTGGCCGAAAGAGACTGATCCTCGTCGCAAGCGAATGGGACGTAGGCAAGGGCGACTTCTACTCTAACGAGAAGATCGCGATCAAGCGCTTTCTCGACGGCAATTACCCCCTGATCACATCAGAAGAGTTCTACGGCGCCCCACTGTATTTCTACGATCTGACTAAGCCACTGGTGCGCAGCAAGCACCGCCCCTACGGCCAATCGCAAGCTGCACGTGAATAATCCATGAACCTGAAAGCATCAATCAAGAACTCCTACGATTCGCTGGCGGACAGGGCCGCGCAAAACATGGCTTTTTCAGCTGCGTTCAGCGTGGTCCGGGGCTGCCGCGTGCTCCACGAGCTCTTGGTTCCACAGCGGTTCTTCGAGAAGACGACTGTCGTTCGGGGGCCGGCGGACGGAAACCGCGCCTCGTTCAGCAGCTGGGGCAACGAGAGCAGCCTGTGGTATCTCTCTCGATGTTTCGAGCGGTCCGGGCTCTCCATCGAAGAAACTCGCGAGCCCACGAATGTGAAGCCAGAGCCATCAATTAGGTTCGTCTGGCACAATCGCGCTCTCTCAGCGAAGTTCAGGCGCCGCGGCTGGCTGGTGCTGCCGGGGCAGGTACGCTCCCGAGTTGACCTTTCTTGCGGCATGGATGCTGTCCGCGCGAGGTTCCTAAGAAGCGCGAAGGCCGCAGTGCGCAGTATCCATAGGGCAGGACTGCGCTACCACGTTTTCCCGTGCGATGACGTTCTCCAGCAGTTCTACGACGAGATGTATCTGCCGTATCGCAACGTCCGTTTTACCGGCAACCCTATCGTCAAGGAGTTCGATCTCGTGCGCGATTTCGCCAGAGGTTCGGTCATGCTTGCTGTTACCGAATCAGAGGTCAGATCGCGGCCGAGACTGGATGAGACTCTGGGGGCGCTGATCATCCGACGGACAGGCGCAAGCGCCACTCCAGATATGCCCGGTGTCAATGGTGATCCCAAGGTCGCCCTGGAACGAGGCGTCATCGAGGCGCTCTATTACTTCTCGCTCGAGTGGTGCCACGAGCAGGGAGTCCAATCGGTCGATCTGGGACAGAGTCACCCATTTCTCGATGATGGCATCCTCAGGTTCAAATCCAAATGGGGCGCGAGAGTCGAGGCCAGCGAGACGGGCCTTCACAATCTCGCCATCCGGTTCCTGGACAACGGGTGGCTTGGCAAGCACCTCCTCGCTAATCACCCGCCGATCATCCTTAGTAGCCGTAAACCACCGACTCTAGATCGATGGTGGCAGGCTGGAAAGCCCGCCCTACACAACAGGCAGGCTGGAAAGCCCGCCCTACACAGCAGGCAGGCTGGAAAGCCCGCCCTACACAACAGGCAGGCTGGAAAGCCCGCCCTACAC
>Ga0272444_10006267_pt1 | contig 10179 bp, 5 predicted proteins | sample SSMForm13_FD_201033 | JGI IMG/M metagenome (GOLD analysis project Ga0272444, IMG submission 201033) | Marine sediment archaeal communities from Little Sippewissett salt marsh, Falmouth, MA, United States - SSM-Form-13 | ecosystem: Environmental > Aquatic > Marine > Wetlands > Sediment ...
GGCAGGAACTGGCGCCCTATACGCCTTGTTACGGCGCCAGTTCCTGCCAGTCGGTGATGACTCAACAGGGTTACCACAACGAATCGGGCCACAGCCTGGCTTTGCTGGGTCTTTATGATCCGGACGGGGCTTACGGCGTTGGCGCCTGCGAAATGGGCGGCCAACCGGTGCAGGCGGCTCAGCAAGCGGTGAACGCGGCAATCGACCAGGCCGACCGTCCGGGCGAGTTGCCGGCGATGATTCTGGTCACCGCGGCGCCGGGAAGCGAAGAACGGCTGATCGAGGGGATTCAGGAAATTGTGGGACCGCAGGTGCCGATCATCGGCGGCACGTCGGCGGACAACGAGATCGCCGGCGCCTGGCATCAGTTTACCCATCAAGGTCACTATCAGGATGCGGTGGTCGTCGCAGTCATGTATCCGACGACGGAGGTGTATTTCGCTTTCCATAGCGGTTACGAGCCGAGCACGTTGAAGGGCAAAGTGACCGCGGCGGAAGGACGTCAGTTGCAGGCCATCGACGGTCGTCCGGCCGCCGAGGTGTACAACGAATGGACCGAGGGCGTACTGGGCGACAGCTTGACCGAAGGCGGCGACGTGCTGGGTAAAACCACCCTGCATCCGTTGGGTCGCATCGCCGGCAAGATCGGCGAGATTCCCTTTTTCAAATTGTCGCACCCGGAAAGCGTGTTGCCGGAAGGTGCGCTGTCGTTGTTCACCGAAATTGCACCGGGCGAGGAAATCTTTTTGATGCGGGGTACGCAACAAAGCTTGATTTCTCGCGCCGGTCGGGTGGCGCATTCGGCGTTGCAGGATTCCGATACCCATGACGGAGAGCTTGCCGGCGCATTGGTTTTTTACTGTGCCGGTTGCATGTTGACCGTCGGAAATGATATGCCGCAAGTGGTCGAAAGCTTAAACGAGGCCCTGGACGAAAAACCATTTCTCGGCACCTTTACATTCGGTGAGCAGGGTTGTTTCCCGGGCGGAGACAACCATCACGGCAACTTGATGATTTCGGTGCTGGCATTCGTGGAATGACGCAATCGACGAACGAAACTGAGCTTCTACGCGAGACGCTGATCGACCTGGAACGATCGCGGAACCGGGAACGCGACCTGCGCCTGGAAAGCGAAGGCCTGCTGAAGGGTCTGCGCATTCTGGCGCTCGAAGCAGGCGGCCAGGACACGTTTAATCGCCTGTTGGACGTGTTGCAGCCGGTTTTCGGTTTTCAAGACGCTTTTGTCGTCGACGTCAAGGAAGACGGATCGTATAAACCGTTTGTCTGGACCAACAATGTCTTTCGCGACACCCGTTGGCAGCCGCAGAAGTTTTTCGAGCGTTTGTTCAAGGGGCGGCCGGCGGCGCTGTTCGACGTCACCCAGACGCCGGAATGGAGTTCGCAACCCTCCGAGGTGCTTGATCTCGCAAAATCGGCGTTGCATATTCCGCTGCAAAGTCTCGAACGAAAAGCGCTGATGATCTGCACTCATCCGGAGCGCGGGTATTTCGGCCAACAGCACCTCAATGCCGCCCGGCGATTTGTGCCGTTGGCTTTGCAGGCGCTGATGAACGTCGAATTCCGTTTGTCGCTGGAGGCGCGCTCGGACGAACTGGCGCGCGTCAACCAGGAATTGCGTCACGAGGTGAATGAGCGCAAGCGAGCCGAGGAAGCGTTGAGTCAGCGTATTCTCGCCTTGACGCGTCCGACCAGCGACCTTTCCGACATCCGCTTTTCCGACCTTTTCAACGTCGAGGAAATTCAACGTATCCAGGACGCGTTTTCCGACGCCACCGGCGTGGCTTCGATCATCACCGATCCGCAGGGTAATCCGTTGACTAGCCCCAGCAACTACTGTCGCCTGTGCCGCGACGTCATCCTCAAAACGGAAAAAGGGATGGCCAACTGCCGGAAGACCAACGTGCAAATCGCGAAAAAATGTAGCAGCGGGGCCTGGAGCCAGCACTGTTATAGCGGCGGCATGATGGACGCCGGGGCCAGCATCTGCATCGGCGATCAGCAAATCGCGGTCTGGTTGGTCGGGCAGGTGCGGGATGCCTCGATCGACACAGCCGAAATATTGACCTATGCCAAGAAAATCGGCGCCGATCCGGAGGCGTTCGCGCAAGCGCTCGATGAAGTTCAAACGATGACGAACGATCAATTCCAGAGCATCATCGTCGCGGTTAACCTGTTGGCCAAACAATTGTCGACGCTCGCCTTGCAGAACGTGCAGCAAGCCCGGGAGATTTACGAGCGGCAGCAGAAAGACGCGGCCTTGCGGACGGCCAACGCCAAACTGCAAACGTTGATCCAAGCTATCCCCGACGTCATTTTCTTTAAAGATGCCGAGGGGCGGAACCAGGTCGTTAACCGCGCCTTCGAGCAGATGTTCGGTTTGAGCCAAAACGACATCCTCAATAAATTCGACGATGAAGTTATGCCCGCCGCGTTGGCTGTCCAGTGCCGTGAAAGCGACCAGGCTGCCATCGATGCGAAAAAACCGGTCCGTTTCGAAGAACAAACCAGCAACGGCGATGGGCAACATGCCTATCTGGAAACCATTAAAGCGCCGATCTTCGACGACCAAGACCGTTTCGCCGGCCTGGTCGGCGTCAGCCGCGACGTTACCGAGCGCAAACTGGCCGAGCAGGAGCGGGAACGCCTGGAAGAGCAGTTGTTGCAATCGCAGAAAATGGAAGCCATCGGCCGCCTGGCCGGGGGTATCGCGCACGACTTCAACAACATTCTGACCGGCATCAACGGGTACGCCGAAATGCTGCTGTCTACCCTATCGCAGGAAGATGCGATCTACGCCGACGTCGCGGAAATCCTCAGCGCCGGCAAGCGGGCGGCGGGGCTGACCAACCAGTTGCTCGCCTTTTCGCGCAAGCAGGTCATTCTGCCCAAAGTCGTGCAACTCAACAAAGTGGTCGAGCGATCCAAGAATATGTTGGCCCGGCTGATCGGCGAAGACGTCGAGTTACGTTTTGAACCCGGCGAAGGCCTGTGGCCGGTGCGCGTCGACCCGGCGCAGATCGATCAGATTCTGATCAACCTGGCGGTCAATGCGCGCGACGCCATGCCCGACGGCGGTCGTTTGAAAATTGAAACCGGTAACATTGAATTGAATCGACAAGAATTGACGACCAGCGATGAAATGATTTCGGGCCGGTTCGTCGGCCTGGTTGTCGGTGACAATGGACAGGGCATGCCGGCGGACGTGCGGGAGCACGTGTTCGAACCGTTCTTCTCGACCAAGGGGCGCGGCGAGGGAACCGGATTGGGCCTGGCGACGGTGTACGGCATCGTCAGCCAGAACAACGGATATATTGATTTGCAATCAACGCCGGGCGAAGGGGCGACCTTTACAATCTACCTGCCGGTCGTCAACGAGTAAGCTTCCGTCAACGACGAATCACAAACACATCAAGACCGAATTTGGCGCCGTTGGAAACCGGGTTTTTCCGACGGCAGGCAACGGTCAGGCGATGCACGCCGGACGCCAGATCGACCTCGCCGAGCGTCAGGAAGTCGGAAGGTTGCACCGACGGCGCGTAAGCGTCGAGCGGCGATCCGATCGTTTCGCCGTCCAGCGCGAAATCGACGACGCCGTAATCGGCGGCGCGGGTCAAACGCACTTGCAGTGTGCCGCGCACCGGTTCGGTTATGGTGAACGTTAAATCGACGATGACGCCCGCCGCTTCGGCATCGACCAACAGTTGCCGCTTACCGCTCCATTCGCCGTCGAAAGACGACATATCCTGCACGAGAGCGGCGACATCGCCGGCGAAATTCATTTGCTCGGCTTCGGTGCGCCAGACAACATCGCCCGCGACTGAAGTCTGCGTCGGCGCGGCGAGTTTTTCCGGAAGCACGCGCAACACGGTCAACGGTCGCGAACCCTCGCCGATGGTGTCCACGACCTCATAGGCTTCCTGCGCCAGCATTTCCTGCAGGTTCTTCACCGGGCTGGGCGCGAAGCGATGATCGGCGATCGACTTATCCAGCACGACGTAGTGCTCGTCGAAGGCGTCGGCTTCGAAAAAATTGAGATCGTTGTGGTGTCCCCGATCCGGCCATCCGGGGAAGTTGTGTTTGAACTTCGGGTGCGCGTAGCCGGTTTTCAATTCCAGGTGTTGCATGTAGGTGTGGGGTAACCACAGATGTCGATCCGGGTGCTCGTTGACGTATTTCAACAACGCCTGTTTGTGCGGCATGATCTGGCGGTATTGCCGATGATGATGGGAAACGACGGCGACCGAGGATACCGCCACGCCGGCGATCAGCGCCAGGTGCATCCACTTTTGCAGTTTGTGCGTGAACCAGGCGTGCAAGGTGGTGTGGAAACCGACGGCGACCAGAATCGTCAGCGGCACGGTGACGGCTGACAGATGGCGGATCTGCTTATGCGGCGGAGTGTAGTGGAACAGGCTCATCGAGCCGAAGGTGAAAAACAGGATAAAACCGCCGACCCAAATCAGCGCCGCCGCCGAATCGCGGACCAGTCGCCGGGTATACAGCAGCAGCGCGAAGGCGAGCAGGTAAAAGTACATGCCGTAGCCGCCGTAATTGTTACTGTCCCAATCCGCCAGCCGCGGTGCCAGCGATTTCCAGTCAAAGAGCATCGCGGGCATGAAAGAAAAGCGCAGCGACGGATCATTCGCGAAGTCGCCTTGGGCTTCCAGTCTGGTCAGATGCAGCAAACCGATGCGCCATGACTGCAGCGCATCGCCGACGGCCAGTTGGAAAAACACCGCCTGCGCGACGAAAAACAACGCCACCCCCGCGGCCACCCAGCCGAATCGCAGGGCCGGTTTTTTCATGCGAAGAGACTGGGCGAGGAAAAACAGAAAGACGATGAAAAAGCCGGTCCAGCAGGTTGCTTTGATCAGCGTGCCCAGGCCGAGACAGAAACCCAGCGCGACGGCCCAGCCCGCCGAGCGACGATCGTCTTGTGCATCGCCGAACAACCCGGAACGAAGCAGCAGGTAGGAGCACAATCCGAAAATGAATCCCGTTTCGATGTCGCCGCGAATCGTCGAAGCGACGAACACATCCAACGGGTAAACCGCCACCAGCCACACGGCCGTCAGCGCGGTCGGCGGCAGCAAACCGAGACGGCGAACGATCGCGTAGGCCAGGAAAATCTGCGCGATGGAAAGAACCATCACCGGTGCGAAGGCGGTCAGGTAAGACGGGCCGAATAGTTTGAACAACAGCAACATCGGCGCGATGACCAGAACCTTGTGACCGTAGGAGGTGGTGAACACCTCGACGAAGTCGCCGTGGAACATGCGCCGCAGGTAATAGAGGTAGGCGAAGTCGCCGTGGCCGCCGATGCCGTTGAAATAGGTCAGGCGCAAATAAAGCGCCACCGCGACGCACAGGCCGAGCGCCAGCGCAAGACGTCCGCGTGACGGTTTGTCTTGGTGGTCAACCAGCCGCGGCGCAATCAACCCGGCGACCAGCGCCGACAGCAGCGGCAGCCAGTCGACGCTGCGCAGGCCGTAGCGTTCGGACACCCACAGCGCCGTGATACCCGCGCCGAGCAGAAACAGCACGGTGCGCAGTCGTGGGGTAAACCGGGTTTTCGTTGCCGCCAAAACGTTTCCTTTGTCGATGTCGATTGAACTTCGGGCAAGATACCACCCCGGGTCGGATAGGCCAACCGTTATGCGGTTTCTAATGGAACAAACGTTTTATTTGTGTATGTAATAAATATCATTTTTATTATTGTTTATAATATCAATACATTTTTTATTTAGAACGAGCGGTTGTTTTTTGAGTGCCCACTCAAATCCCGATCCGTTTGTTGCAGGTGATAGAATAAAAAACTAAGTAATATTAGGTTTTTATGAAATTTACAAATTGTTCTTGACAACGTCGCCTATGCCAAGCATATTTAATTTGTAAATCAGGAAAGCAAAAAAATTTCCGGATTTAGTCAAAGCATGTATTTATTGAATTTGTTGTAATGTATTTGAGCTAATGAGGGAGGGAAGTGAAATCGAGGCCGATACGCAGGCCTAAGGGTGAAGAACCCGCTTTTCCCTCCAAACGTGAATTGTGTGACTAACTTTAAGTTGGTTTAGCCAAGACGTCAGAGATGGGTAGCTCTCGACAATAGATTTGCTCTTTTAGCTCTAATACTTTGAAAGGCAGTTAAAGGATGGCAAAGAAGAAGATTTTATTTATGTCGTCTAACGACGACGTCGCAAAACAGATTGCCGGCTTTTTGTCAGAATTCCTTTATCAGGTTCACACCTGCAACAATTCAACGAATGCACTCGAGTTGGCGCTGTCTTTGAAACCCGACCTGGTATTAAGCGAAGACACCCTCGATGTTCTTTCCGGAAAGGAACTGGCTAGGCTGTTTAAAAACAGCGCAAGCTTACGCGAAGTGCCCTTCCTGTTATTGACATCCCAGGCGCTGAACTTGGACGACATGATGCGCATCGGCCAACCTGTTTGGGTGGATGACATCATTCGGCCGCCGATTACGCAAACTTCGATTTACAGCATGGTGACGCAATGGTTGGAAGCCGACGAACGGCCGATGAGCATCGCCGAGCGTTGGACGGGGCCCATGCAGAAAAAGGGCAAAGAGGTGGAAGAAAAAACCTGGAAAAAAGGGAAAATCGACTGCAAGAATCTCTCGCGCCTGCTGTTTCATATCGCACGTCATAGCGAATCCGGCATCATCAAGCTTCAAAAAGAACGTCGCCATATGGAACTGATCATCGATTCCGGGCATTTGGTCAACGTGAAATCGAATTACATCCGGGCCGATTCGCTGGGTGCGTTTTTGGTCAGAATGGGCAAGATTACAGAAAAAGAAAACAAGGCATCGATCGCCAAAGCGCAACAGGAAAAGATTCCACAAGGTCAGGTGCTCGTCCGCATGGATCTGTTGGAAAAATCCGAGTTAAACGCCGTTGTCACCAAACAGAAAAAGCTGAAGGTGATGCGATTGTTCCGCGGTGACTGGCGGGGCGCCTCGTTCAACTTCTCCCTGGCCAAGGTCGACCAGCAAGAGAAAATGGCACCGCCAATTTCATTGATGGAGATTTTATGCAACGGCATCTTGCGCGTCGCGCCGAGTAAAGAGCTGTTCGACGTGTTCCTGCAAAACGACAAGATCGATTGCCCCATTCATTTCCGCAAAGGCAGCGAGAAGATCATCGAAAAACTGCTGCTGAGCGACGATATGATTGGTCGCGCCAAATCGTTAAAAGGAAAAAGCATCGGTCAAATTCACAACACCGGCACGCCGCGCTTCGATGAATATCTGCGTCTGGCGTTTCTGCTGGTGATTACCCATACCGCAAGTTTTGAACAGACTGTAGCACCGAGACCGGCGACCAAAATTGACGACAAGCCGCAAAGGCAAAAAGAAATAAAATTGAAGCCCCAGCGGAAAAGAGATCAGCCGGCCTGGGATGTGACGGCGTTCCAGAAAGCGTTGGCCGAAGGCAAAACCTTTCTGGACAACAAAGATTACACGTCGGCGCTGACGTATGTTGATAAAGCGCTGAAGATCAATCCCGAAAGCTCGGAAGCCATCTGTCTGAAAGCCTGGGCGAGATACAATCTGCGCCACAACACCGACCTGCCGGAAGTCGTTCAGTGCAAAGAGTGGTTGAAAAAAGCCATCAATCTCGATGAAACCAACGACCTGGCTCTTCTCTACCTGGGCATCATTTTCAAAGATGAGGGAAAACCCAGCATCGCGCTGATGCATTTCAAAAAAGCCTACGCACAGAATCCGGCCAACGAGGCAACGAGGCGCGAAATCAAACTGGCGGAAATAAAAAAACGAAGCGCACGAGACAAAGGCTTTCGAGTATAATCAAGGGCGCGGGGGGAGTTTTGTATGTCTAAGACTTCGGTATTGATTATTGAAGACGATGATGTCGCTGCCGAAATCCTGCAGCAATTCATGGCCGCCATCTTGCCCAAAGCGAAAATCGATTGGTGTTGGGACGGCTACGAGGCCCTGGTCAAGCTGGAAGAGGTGAAGCCGGACATCATTCTGCTTGATTTTATGATGCCGAAACTCGACGGCATGAAATTTCTCGATCAGATGAAATTACTCGATCCGGATCACAAGGCATGCGTCATCGTGATTTCGGCCTATGCCGACCCGAAAATGGAAAAGAAATTCATCAAACGCGGCGCGTACAAAGTGCTGCCTAAACCGATCACGCTTGAAATTTTGCAACCGGTCATCGAAGAAGTCACGAAAAAAGCGAAGAAGAAGAAGTAAGGCGAACATAGATCGAAACGATCACCCCACGACTAGTTTCTTTATAGCTGGCTGAACAGCCAGTAAAACAGAAGGGCGAAAAAGATACCTCCGCCGTTGAGCACCAGGCCGACGATCGACAGAACAAGAGGAATTTGCTTTTGCTTGGCTTCGAATAACGCGAATACGCCGATCAACAGGCCGATCGGAAACAGAATTGTCGACAGCCCAGAGATAAATGAAGGCGAATAGTGCATCGCCGGCGGAAAATTCTTGAAGATGTGGTGCCAGTAATCAGCGAAAAAAATCAACGCCGGAGCCACCCCGGCAATGATCGACAGGAGAGTCAGGCGAGTCATTTGATCACGCTGCCGACCGCCTAGCGGCAAATTATTTCTCCGCAATGGATTTTGAGTATTCATGCCATCGGCTCCCAGTTGCTTGGCTGTTCGCTAGTTTCGTTAATTTACTTAATGAATACCGATTGCTCAGCACTACACCGTCAAAGAAGCCGCTGAATTTCTCAAAGTCAGCACAAAGACCATCCTCCGCATGCTCCACGATGGACGCCTTCGAGGCATCAAAATGGCCTCCGGCAAAGGCGGCGAGTGGCGTATACCGGAAAGTGCTTTACTGGAAGCTCTGAGTCGGAAAGCTAACCGATAACCTCACGCTGCTACGCCGTTGCACAACAACTCAGCCTGTTTAATGACTGTGGCCGTGGCCGATTCCTGTTTATCCGGCGGGTAGCCGTATTTTTTGAGAAGTCTTTTTACAATCACCCGCATGTGGGCGCGGGCGGACTCCTTCAGATTCCAATCGATGGTCACATTCTGCCGGATTGACGATACCAACTCATGAGCAATCGTTTTTAGGATTTCATCGCCCAGCACTTTCACGGCGCTATCGTTGACTTCAAGCGCATCGTAAAAGGCGACTTCTTCTTCCGATAGTCCGAGGTCTTCGCCTCGTTTGTCGGCAACTTGAATTTCCTTTGCGAGGCGGATCAACTCTTCGATTACCTCTGCCGACTCAAGCGTTCTGTTTTGGTATCGCCGGATGGTTGCTTCCAACATTTCCGCAAACGAACGCGCCTGTACGATGTTTTTCCGCTCCCGGTTTCTGATCTCGTCACTCAATAGTTTTCGCAACAGTTCGAGGGCTAAATTTTTGTGCGGCATGTCTCTTATCCCGGCGAGAAAATCGTCGGAGAGAATCGAGATGTCCGGCTTCTTGAGTCCTGCCACTTCGAAGATGTCAACGACCTTATCGGTGACAACCGCTTCCGAGACAATCTGCCGAATCGCCAAGTCGAGTTCTTCGGAAGTCTTTCCACTTCCCGGTTCGGTTTTCGCGAGGGTCGATTGTACGCTTTGGAAAAATCCCAACTCATCGCGGATGCCAAGGGCCATTTCATGCGGTACGGATAACGCGAACGCCTGCGATAATTCGGTGACGGCCCGCATAAAACGCTTTTTGCCGTCTTCAAGGCCAAGAACAAAGTTCGCCGTTGCTCCCATACCGGCCAATCTTTGTTCCGGCGAGCCCGTTACATATTGCTTGTAGTCGAAACCGTGAAGCATCGTGAGGACGATATCGTACTTTTCCATCATCGCTGCCACGGCTTCTTCTTGTGGAATGCCTACTTGGTTGCGGTCGCCTTCGGTAAAGTCCACCAAGGCCAGGCGCAAATTTTCGGCGAGTCCGAGGTAATCGACCACAAGTCCGCCTTTTTTATCTCGGAATACGCGGTTCACGCGGGCGATCGCCTGCATCAATCCATGCCCCCGCATCGGCTTATCCACATACATCGTAGTCAGGCAGGGCACGTCAAAGCCCGTAAGCCACATATCCCGCACAATGACAAGCTTCATCGGATCGTTCGGATCTTTAAACCGCTTGGCTAAATCTTCACGGCCCTTTTTGGTGCG
>Ga0272444_10006268_pt1 | contig 10179 bp, 7 predicted proteins | sample SSMForm13_FD_201033 | JGI IMG/M metagenome (GOLD analysis project Ga0272444, IMG submission 201033) | Marine sediment archaeal communities from Little Sippewissett salt marsh, Falmouth, MA, United States - SSM-Form-13 | ecosystem: Environmental > Aquatic > Marine > Wetlands > Sediment ...
GCCCTACTGCTCCTACATCTGCTGCATGGCCTCTTTAAAGCAGGCGACCTATGTTCGGGAGCGCTACCCGGACGCAAAAATTTACATCTTCTACATCGATCTTAGAGCCCCGGGCTACCGCTACGAAAAATTTTACAAAAAAATCAAGGAAGACGAGAACGTCTTTTTCATCAAGGGCAAGGTAGCGGAAGTCAGTGAGGATCCGGCCACCGGCAACATCGTCGTGGTCGCGGAAAACGCCGTGACCGGTGAAAAAATCCACCAAACCGTTGAAATGGCGGTACTGGCGACCGGCATGCAGCCGACAGCCGCCGCGGCCAGACCGTCCGCCGATCTCAAATACAGTGAGGACGGCTTCATCATCAATGATTTCAACGGCGGCGGCATGTTTGCGGCCGGGTGTGCCAACAAGCCGTTGGATGTCGTTTCCTCCAATCAGAATGCAACGGGTATGGCGCTCAAAGCGATTCAAACGCTGGTAAGGAAGTAGGAGGTTTCCCATGGATAAAAAATACGGTGTGTACATATGTGCCGGCTGCGGTATCGGCGAGGCACTGGACATGAAAGCCCTGTGCGAAATCCCCGAAGAAGAGGGAGTGCCGGTGAAAACCCACCCCTTTCTCTGCAGCAAAGAAGGGGTCGAACTGATCAAAAAAGACATTGCCGATGGCACCAACACGCTAGTGATCGCGGCCTGCTCGCGCCGCGTCAACACCGATGTGTTCAAATTCGACGGCTGCATCGTGGACCGCGTCAACCTGCGGGAGCAGGTGGTGTGGTCGCACCCGCGCACGGAATTCCCGGCACTGACGGAAGCGCAAAAAGGAGACGACGAACATTTCGACCGCGTTGAAATGCTGGCGCAGGATTACATCCGGATGGGCATGGCCCGGGTGGAAAAAGTCAGCCTGCCGGAGCCCTACAAACTGGAAACCCTCAACCGCCGGATTCTCGTAATCGGCGGCGGCGTCACCGGCATGACGGCGGCGCTGGACGCGGTCAAAGCCGGCTACGAGGTGACCATCGCCGAAAAAAGCACCGCCCTCGGCGGGCACATGAACGCGTGGCGCCGGCAGCTGCCCCTTCAGCCGCCCTATGAAGACCCGGTTGCCCCCATCGTGGCGGAAAAAGTCGCGGCCGTGACGGAAAATCCGGCCATCACCGTGAAAACCGAGACCATGGTGGCCCGCATCGCCGGCGAACCGGGTGATTTCACCGTTACCTTCAAAAAACCGGGCGAAAGAATCGCCTTCGACGTTCCCTATCCCCTGCCGGAAGAGATGAAAGTGGATGAGAGCGGCAAAGAGCTGAACGCCGAGCAGCTGCACGAAAAGTTCATGGCCTACAATGAAGGCAAAAAAGACATTCTGACGCTGGATCCGGAAGGCGAAAAATACGGCGCGGTGATCCTGGCGGCCGGCTGGCGGCCCTATCGGCCCAAGGAAGGCGAATTCGCCCACCTGGGCTTCGGGGAGCTGCCGGATGTGATCACCAACACAGAGTTCGAGGAAATCGCCAAAAGGGGCAAAATCATCCGGCCGTCCGACGGCAGGGAGGCCCGGTCCGTCGTGTTCGTCCAGAGCCCGGGAAAAGGCGATGACAGCGATTTCGACTATGCCGGTTCGGTGACCAGTCTCGTGTCGCTGAAGCAGGCCGGCTACGTGCGCGAAGATTTCGCGGACGGCAAAGCCTTTGTCTTTTATCAGCACATGCGCACGCCGGGTCTGAGCGAAAATTTCTACAAGAAAATGCAGCAGGATCCGGGCATCTTTCTCACCAAGGGCGAGGTCAGTGCCGTCACCAAAAACGGCGGCGGCCTGGTCGTGGAAGCGGACGACACCCTGCTCGGCAAAAAAATCAAGGTCAAGGCGGACATGGTGGTACTGGGGACCGGCATGGTACCCGTCACCAAGGACGACCCGGTCATCAATCTGGCCTATCGCCAGGGCCCCGGTTTCAGGGACAACGCCCTGTTTCAGGACTATGCCGATTCCAACTTCATCTGCTTTCCCTACGAAACCCAGCGTACCGGCATTTATGCGGCCGGCGCCATCCGGCGGGCCATGACCGTGGAAGAATCCATTGAAGACGCCGCCGGTGCGGCGCTAAAAGCCATTCAGTGTCTGGAGTCGGTCCACCGCGGTGTGTCGGTCCACCCCCGTTCCGGCGACATGACCTTTCCGGACTTCTTTTTCCAGCGCTGCACCCAGTGTAAGCGATGCACCGAGGAGTGTCCTTTCGGCGCCATCGACGACGATGCCAAGGGAACGCCCAAGCCCAATCCGGCCCGCTGCCGCCGCTGCGGCACCTGCATGGGCGCCTGTCCGGAACGTATCATCGGTTTCGCCGACTACAGCATCGACAGCATCGGCTCCATGGTCAAGGCGGTTCAGGTGCCGTCGGAAGACGATTTTGACGACCCGCCGCTGCGCATTCTGGGGCTGGTGTGCGAAAACGACGCCTATCCAGCGCTGGACATCGTAGGGCTGAACCGCATGAGCTACTCCGCGGATGTGCGCCTGATTCCGGTGCGCTGTCTGGGATCGGTCAACGTCATCTGGATCAAGGACGCCCTGTCACAGGGCATGGACGGTGTTTTTCTCCTGGGCTGCAAGCACGGGGACGACTACCAGTGCCACTTTGTCAAAGGTAGTGAGCTGGCGGAAATCCGCATGAAAAAAATCGGCGATGCCCTGGCCAGCCTGGCCCTGGAGGAAGAACGCGTCGCCCAGTATCAGGTGGCCATCGATGAATACGACAAGATTCCGGAAATCATCAACAATTTTGTGGAAATGGTCGAAGAACTCGGTCCCAACCCCTTCAAGGGCTTTTAACACAACCGCTCGTTTCGCATGAACGAACGGATGCTAAACAGGAGGTAGTCTTATGACGGATGCATACATCGTTGATCCGGATGTCGAATTTATCAATGAGATTTCGGCGCTCGGCGGGCAGGATCTGAAAAAGTGCTACCAGTGCGCAACCTGCTCGGTGGTTTGCCCGATTTCGCCCGACAACAAGCCGTTTCCGAGAAAGGAGATGATCGCCGCATCCTGGGGGCTGAAAAACAAATTAGTGCCCAACGGCGACATCTGGCTGTGCCACAACTGCGGCGACTGCTCCATCAAGTGCCCCCGGGGCGCCAAACCGGGCGATGTGCTGGCCGCCATCCGGGAATACACGATCAACGCCTACGCCCCGGTAAAATCTCTGATCAAAATCGCCAGCGATCCCAAACAGCTGCCGGTCATGCTGGGCATCCCGGCCGTTTTGTTCATCGTGCTGGGTCTGATCACCGGGCTGCTCGATTTCACCCCCGAGGGCGACCGGATTGTGCACGCCCACTTTTTCTCCACCTGGCTGGTGGACCTGGTGATGATTCCGGCGGCCCTGTGGACGATCGGCAACTTCGCGGTCGGCCTCAAGCGCTTTATCGCCGACATGCACCAGAATGCCCTGGATGAAGGCAAAACCGACATTCAGAAAATCGATCCCAAGGGCTTTATCCAGGGACTTTTGCGCATCATCCCCCCTATTTTGAAACACGACAAGTTCAATGAGTGCAGCGAAAACAAGGAACGCTCCACCGCCCACATGATGGTGCTGTTCAGTTTCATCGGCCTGTTCATCGTCACCAGCATCTTTTTCATCGCCATCTATGGTCTGCAGATCCATGGACCCTACTCGCAGCTGAACCCGGTCAAGTGGCTGGCCAACGTGAGCGGTGTGGCCCTGGTGATCGGCAGCCTGCTGATGATCCGCAGCCGCCTGGCAAAAAAGGACCAGTTCTCCACCTACAAAGACTGGTGGCTCATCATCTGGGTCTTCGCGCTGGGCGTCACCGGCCTGCTCACGGAAATGACGCGCCTGGCCGGCATCGGCGGATTGTCCTATTTTATCTACTTCGTGCACCTGATGTTTGTCTGGAGCCTGTTCTTTTTCGTACCCTACTCCAAGCTGGCGCACCTGGTGTACCGCACCACGGCCATGGCCTACAACGAATACATCGGTCGCAAATAACCGCGTCGGAGATGCGGTTGGTTGCGACGGGGCGGCTGCGCCGCAAAAAAATTATAAAGGGAACGACCATTTCGCCGTTCCCTTTTTTTTATGCCGGCAAGAGGTGTCGGCTGTCCCCGTAAACGTGAACGGACATGTGCGCGTGCACGGATCTTTCATTTTTCCCAACGCTCCACTTGTCAACGCCAATGATACCGGCTGTGCGGCCAGTAAATGGTTACCAGGCCAGATGACCTTGCGGCCGACAACCGACACGTGCACGCGAACGTTTAGGTTTACGTTCACGTGCACGAGAGACATTCACGAGGGAATAAAAAGAAGTCGTCGGTTTTACTGGATTCCGGCGTGCGCCGGAATGACGATTCGTCGACAAAAAGCGAATTGCCAATGGCGAACAGTTGGTTGTGCCGCGTCTCAAAAGCCAAACGACGAATCGAAATCGGGCTTTCGATGGTTGCCGTGGCGGTGAAAACGCATTATGTTATTTCAAGTCATGAGCCGTTTTTCACTTGGAACCTCGAACCCGCGGCTTTCTGAATCCTGTTTCACCTCGACCGGCAAAAACGCTATGCAAAAAAATTACGGCGACAAATCTGAAAAACACCCACAGCGCCTGTTCACCCGCTTCCTGGACTGGATCGCCAAAGGCGCCGGCGGCGGTGGTGGACCCGGGCATGCCGCCTGCGCCACTTGAGGGATAAAACCGCCGCCGCCCGGAGGGCGGTCCGACAACCGGCGCCGCCATCATTCACGACGGAAATGACGCCTACCGCCGCTATTCCTGAAACCGTCCTGTCCCTCGACAACTTGCGCGTGCGCCGCCAGGGCAAAACAGTTCTGCAGAATATCAACTGGCGCATCCGGCGCGGCGAGCAGTGGGCGTTGCTCGGTCCGAACGGATCCGGCAAAACCACGCTGCTGGAGGCGATCGCCGGCCGCCTGCCCACCGCCGGCGGCGGCATCACCTTTCACCCGCCGGGTGCAGAGACCGCCACCCACAGCCCCAAAGTATTCGGCATCGGCTTTGTTTCGGCCGACCAGCGCCGCCGTCTCTTCGAACGCCATGCCCTGGCCGACGAAATCCGCCACTTCACCGGAAACGTCCATCAGCGCTGCACCGCTCTGGAATACGTAACCGGCCGCCTGGTTCACGATGAACATCCGGCGAAGCAGCGGATGCAGCGATTGGAAAAATATCGTGACGCGCTGAACCTGAGCGATGTTCTCCAAAAAGAGCTCGACGCTCTGACAACCGGCGATATCAGCAAACTCCTGATTCTCAAGGCGTTGCTGGACTTCGAACACCCCCGCATGCTGATGCTGGACGAACCCTTTAACGGATTGGACCCTTTCGCCAGAGACCGGGTGGCTGATTTTATCCATCAACTGGTAAAAGGCGGGCTGCAGATCATCCTGATCACCCACCGCCTGGAGGAAATCCTTCCGGACATCGACCACGTTATGTTGTTGACGGCAAACGGTATGCAAAAAAAGGGCCCCAGAAAAAGGATTCTGTCGCCATCGGTGATCCGGACAGTGTATCCGACAGCGGAGACGGTTTCCAAACCGCCAAAACCTTCGCAGGATAATGCCCGGCCGGCGCATTGCACCACGGACATCCCGAACCCCCATCGAAACGATCCCCTGGTCGCGATGAAGGCCGTAACCGTTGTCTACAAGGCCAATGTGGTTCTGGACCGCATCGACTGGACTGTCCGCCCCCGCCAGAACTGGATGGTATGTGGACCGGACGGCGCCGGCAAGACCACCCTGCTGAAACTGATCACCGGGGAAAACCTGCAGGCTTATGCCAACGACATTCGTCTGTTCGGCCGCCAAAAGGGCAGCGGCGAAAGCGTGTGGGAAATTCGACGCCGTGTCGGCTGGGTTTCATCGGACCTGCAGGCGCGGTATCCGGCCCGCACTAGCGGGCTGGACGTCGTCTCCTCCGGCTTTTTCGACTCGCTGGGTCTTTACCACCGGACCAACGCGGATCAGCGGCATGTTGCCCGCCGGTGGCTGAAACATCTTGATATCCTGCATCTGGAGCGGCAACAATACGGCCGCCTTTCCAACGGCCAGAAGCAGATGCTGCTGATCGCCCGCGCCATGGTCAAGGACCCGATCCTCCTGCTGCTGGACGAGCCCTGCGACGGCCTGGACTTTGTCAACCGTCCCAAGGTATTGCAGCGCATCGATTACATCGGCCGATGCACCTTTACCACCGTCGTGTACGCCACTTGTGATCCCAACGACATGCTGCCCTGTTTTACCCATCAGCTGCATCTCAACCACGGCCTGGCCGTCACCCGCTGTTCTTAAACAACTCCGCCGGCCGCTGCCACCTCGATTTCCCCCCCCCCCTTAAAGGAAACGATGCTGATATTGCAGGGACCTGCCGGAAAGGCATCCGGATGACGATACCGGCTGTAATAAATGCTCTGATTGACAATTCCGCGCCTTTGTCATAAAGAAGATGTTGTGTTTTTCATCAGGATTTATGCATGAAGGCTGAAAAAAAAGCGTTGCTGCAGATCGGCACCGTAGCCAAGGGTGCCGCCACCACCATCCGCACGGTGCGCTACTATCTGCAGTTGGGACTGATTAGCGAAGCCGATCGCAGCCCGGGCGGCTTCTATCTGTTCGACACAGACGCCGTCGACCGCGTACGCTACATCTGCCATTTGCGTGAACTGGGGCTTTCTCTGGGCGACATTCAAAAGCTTATCGATATCCGGCGCCATTCACCTGTCGGTGCGACCGCCTCCCGCGGTTTGCGCGCGCGCCTCGAACTGCAGATCCGCGCCATCGAACAGAAAATCGCCGATTTCCGGCAGCTCAAGCAGGAAATCGCCGCCGCCGTTCAAGTGCTCCGGCAATGCGCCGACTGCGACCGCAAACCCGACCCCTCGGTTTGCGCCGCCTGCCCGGTGCTGCACTCCCTTGACGATCCGCCCACGCCCATGAAGGTCGTCTTTTGATTGCATGTTCCCGCAAATCATTTTAGATTGTTTTTTCAGCACCACGACACCCGTACAGAAAGGAGGCAGGACATGCAGGATACACAGAAAATACTGCTGGTCGGCTGTGGTGAGCTGGGGGGCATCATTTTGGAATACATGTGCCGCATCCCGGGCATCGGTGAGATTGTCGTCACCGATGTCAATACAGAGTGGGGCCGCCGCAAGGTCAACAGCGCGATTCTCGGTGCTTCCTACCTAAATCTTTACCCGAAAATCCGTTTTCAGAAAATGGACCTTCTGGATGTGGGCCGCACGGCGGAGCAGCTGCGCGACATCAATCCGTGCATTATATTGAACGGAACGACGCTGCAGTCCTGGTGGGTGGTCAACGAAATCCCCCCGGAGCTCAACAAACGCCTTTACCAACCCAAGGTCGGCCTGGGCGCCTGGGTGGCCATGCATCTGGCGCTGACGGCCAGGCTGATGGAGGCCGTCAAGGCCGCCGGCATCGACACGCACGTGGTCAACACTTCCTTTCCGGACGTTACCAATGTCAGTCTGCACCGCGTCGGCATGGCGCCTACCGTCGGCATCGGCAACGGCGATCTTCTGGTTTCCTACATCCGTAAAACCTGCGGTGAAATGTTCAATGTGCCGCTGAACAACATCACCGTGGACCTGATCGCCCATCATTACCACGCTTACAACTGGGCCCGGGCCGGCGCTGGAAGCGAGGCGCCCTATTACCTGAAAGTTTACCTGGGTCGTCAGGAAATCACCCCCGACCTGGGCGATGCAGCGGCTTTTATCGCCAAACTGCCCCGGCATGCCGGGCGGCCGCCCGGCCGGCACGGCCAGTTTCTGGTGGCGGCGTCCGCTCTCAAAAACCTGTTGGCGATTTACTTTGACACCGGTGAACTGACCATGGCCCCCGGCCCCCAGGGTTTGGAGGGCGGATATCCGGTCCGCCTGAACCGGCAGGGCGCCAGGGTGGTTCTGCCCGCCGACATCTCCCTGGAACAGGCCAGAGACCTGATGCTGGAGGCCCAGCGATACGACGGTATAAAGGCAATCAACGATCAGGGCGACATCGTTCTCACCCCGGAAGCCGCCGCCATGCTCAGTAAGGAACTGTCGGTGGATTGGTCGGTGGTGACGATCAAGGATGCTTATGACCAGGCCATGGAATTGCGGAGCAAATTCCGGCAGTGGCTGCAGCGCAACGGTGTGAATTTGCCTCAATAGCGTCAGTCCGATATCCGGGCGCGGTTGGCGGGACAGCCGCTGTGGCGGCAGTGCTTGCACAAGTACAGCTGGAAAAAGGCCAGAAACGGCGCCAGCAGAACCCAGAAATATACACGAATACATCTGACTTTCTCTGTTGCATTTAAGCCGCTGTGCCGCCGTCAATTTTCGATTTTCCGATGCTGAAAGGGAGGTTTGCCAGGCGCTCAAACCGGACCTTGGTGCCATTGACGGATACGGTGTCAACCAGTGACGCATTGAAGACATACACCTTGTCCGGCCGGTAGGCCTGGATAAAGCTTCTCAGAGAACGGCTTATTTTGGGACGTCTTGTTTTTCCTGATTTTACTTCAATGGCCGTCAGAGCATCGGTCGTGCGGACGACAAAATCGACTTCGGCACCGGCGCTTGACCGCCAGTAATGGATTGTGTCCAGCAGCGGGTTGGTGTTTTTGCACAATTCCGAAAATACGAGATTTTCCGTCAGCGCCCCGCAATCGGCACGTTGATTTTCAGGAGCAAACCCACCGAACAAAAGATTGCGCAACCCGTTGTCATAAAAATAAATTTTAGGTGTGGATGTCACTTCGGCCCGTTTGCCGCCGACGAACGGCGGCATCAGCTTCACGAGGTGATTTTCCGCCATCAGGTTGACATATTCAATCACCGTGTTGACACTAACCCCGGTATTTTCCGCCCAGTTCGAAAAATTTACCAGATTGCCGATCTGTGAAGCGGCCATGGAAAGAAGCTTTCTGAAGGCATCCGGACGTTTGATTTTGTGAATATCCGAGGCATCGCGGAGAACAAACGCTTCGACCAGCCGGGCCAGGATCACCTGTTTGTCGCGATTCAGCACCACTTCCGGGTAGCCGCCCCACAACAGCAGCTCTTTCCATTGCGCATCGGCGGCTTCCTCTGTGATGTATGGCGCTTGTCCTGTGGGCCAGAGTTCCGCCATGCCGAACGGAAGAAGATAGTGCCGGATCGCCCGACCGGCAAGGGATTCCCGTGTTTGGCTTTTTAAATGGTAGCTTGCCGATCCTGTGACAAAAACCGGTACACCGGGTTTTAAATCCGCCAGGCCTTTCAAAAACAAACCCGCCTCGGGCAAATGCTGAACCTCCTCAAAAAAAAGCCCGGGCAGCAATTCCGTGATCTCTCTGACAGCATTTAAAAACAGCGCCGGTGAGCGACAGAGCGCTCTGCAGGATGGTTCTTCGCAGTTGACCAGCAGAAACGGCTGGGACTGCTTTGCCAGGAAGTGCCATATCAGCGTTGATTTGCCGGATTGTCGGGGGCCGATGACGAGATGAACCTTGTCGGCCGTGCATTCGAGCGCGGAATCAAGCTGCCGGGGGACATACCGGCCGGGCAAATGACGGACGACGGTGTTCCGCCATGCTTTTTTTTCGCGCAGCCACGGGTTGTGTCCCAGCAGCACCTGAAAAGTGACCGGATCCATAAAGATGAATTTTTATTGGTCTTATTTTAGATTGTTTTGAATATTAACACGGATAATTTTGTTTTACAAGCAAAACAGTGCAATTCATCAGCCTGGACGCAAGCGAATGGCTTCCTTCTTTGATGACCGGCTGTCACCCATCTTCGCGACAAATCCTTTTTCACATCATCGCCGAAATATGTCAAAAAACAGACACCATCGGCGCCCCGTTGATCAACCGTCAGACAAATCGTGTATTCGGTTCGGTCTGTCTGGATTTTCTAACGGTTGAGTGCTCGTTGCATTCCATCGAGCAGGCTTATGCCGCAACCGTAAAGCGGATTGCACAGGAAATTTCTGACAAAATAATCGCGGATTAGCGCGTTTGCCGGAGAAAGGATCCGCAAGGGCTGAAATTAATCGAAATCGGGATCGCAATCGAAAAATACCAGAATGACAATTGGACACGAAAAGCTGGATGTCTGACGTCGTTCAATCGGATATGTC
>Ga0272444_10006269_pt1 | contig 10179 bp, 11 predicted proteins | sample SSMForm13_FD_201033 | JGI IMG/M metagenome (GOLD analysis project Ga0272444, IMG submission 201033) | Marine sediment archaeal communities from Little Sippewissett salt marsh, Falmouth, MA, United States - SSM-Form-13 | ecosystem: Environmental > Aquatic > Marine > Wetlands > Sediment ...
AGGGTAAAAATGATAAAGATAGTACGGATTGATCTTTTCATGTGCGCTCCTCCCTAGTTGATAGATTATTGAACCCGTGTGCCTGACATTGAATTGATATTGACCCGGGCGTTTGGTCGGCGGCATCACCTCCTTTTGGATGGTATGCGGATTACCGGCAATATCTTCGGTCTAATGACCCTGTGGGCCTCAAAGAGACCAAACAGACCACTACTTGGCAGGTTTCAGCGTGTCGGAGAAAAAAGATACCAGCTGGGAAGTCATCGCGGTGCGTTTATCAGCAGTACGAATGTTGTGGAGTTTGGCGTTCTTTAAATACCAATTAAAAAAACATCGCAAACGGGATTATCAGGAATAAATCCCCTATCTTGAGCACGAGTTGAGCCGATTGGTTAAGCAAATACCTTGCCTAATTATTAATTACTTTAAATCATTATATTATATAGCATTGCCCAAGGGGCTTGGGGTGGGGCAGTTACGAAAATTGCACACGGACTGGACCATCAAAGTCATTTTTGTGGTTTATATCATGAACTTGATGGTTTGAACAGCATGTTTTGAAATCCATTTGAGGAAAACTGAATGATGCTCAAACTTCGTTGTATTTCATCTCGATCCGTTTTTGCTTGATTTTAGCGGATTCATAATAATTGCTTTTTTTATCAATCCACCAGCTGTTGGCTTTGTTTTCACCAGCGGTAAAACCCAAATCATAGCCACGCTGAGCGCCGGCCATAAAAATGGCGACCATGAGAAAGATAGCCATGGCCGCCTTTGCAAGCCTGCCTTTACTAAAAAAAACTTTCATGATGGAACAAAATCCTTTGTACTTAAATTTCAATAACACTTTCGGCCATTTTTCTGATAACTTGAACTGATTTTGGCTAACCGGATAAGCATTGGGCAATTTTTTAGGTAGTTGCGTGGTCTATGATTTTCGACGAGACAATCTTTCGATGGCATTCAAACGGATGGCCCAGAAAAACCAGGCGTCGTTTATAGCGGATCAAGTATTGATTATTTATCAACCATTCTGGTAGGATAAAAAATTATAACGCCTCTTGATTAATCCAGCCGGTCTCAGATGAGGAATCGTGAATCGACCTCCCCGGAAGCGACATCCAGCGTTACCAACAAAGACCATTGTCGGCATTCATCTCTCAGTATTTTGGCCATTGTGGGCATATGGTCGGCACCGACAAGATTGGGGTGATGATTGCTCATCCGTTTCAATCAAAAAGACTTGATTGTTGAACGAATTTAAGATGAAATATGACGGTTTAGATTTTCATCAAAACAAACGTCTTTTCCCTTAGGGGATGAAAAACAGCAACCACAGGCAGTCGTTTATGATCGTTTACTGTGAAGAGTGCGGCTATAAGAATGTCATTGATGAAAAACGCGTTTCGAATATGGGGTCTCATATTCCATGCGAAAAGTGCGGTGAATTCCTGCGCTTTTACGGAATCAAAGCCGAAGCGCTAAAAGCATCCCTGAAAAAACCAAAAAAGACGCCCCAAAAAGCACCAAAAAAGACCCCACCCGCTTGCCTGATCCTGAAATATGGAAAGGTGGTGGTCATTGTCAACGAAACCCGGTCCCGGGTAGAAATCGGCCGCCAAAAAAGCAACGACATTCAGGTGTCCAACAACAGGGTTTCACGAACGCATGCCATCGTCGAATTCAAAAAGGGGACCTATTATCTCACCGACCAGAGTTCTAACGGCACCTATTTACTGATGGAAGGCACTGAAGGTGTTACCGTAAAAAGGAAACAGGTCGAGTTGACCGCCAAAGGTGTCATCGGACCCGGATACAAGGTCGATTTTAAATCCTCCGATGCCATTCAAATTATATTCGAACCAACCTCCTGACTACCTATATCGGGCCTAACCGCAAATGCCAGTTGGCCCGATAAAAAGGCGCAAAGCCGACCTGACGTGGTACAGCAACCCAGGTCGTGATGATTATTTTCAGCGTTAAAATGTCCTAAACACAAGGAGACCATACCCATGTGGCCCCTGCTGTTAAAACTGTTTCTGCTGCTATTGACCGCCTATGCAGCCGGTATCCTGGCCCAACTTTTCCGGCAAAGTGCGATCGTCGGCTATCTGCTGGCCGGCAGCATTGTCGGCACACTGCTCTTCAATTACGCTACGGTCGCGTCAGTCGCCGAATTGGGTGTGGCTCTGCTGCTTTTTTCAATTGGCCTTGAATTTTCTTTTCGGCATCTTAAATCCCTGGGCAAAGATCTGCTTTCCGGCGGCGCCCTGCAGGTCCTCATGACCCTGATCATTGTCACCGCCATCATGCGATTTTTCATTCCGACTTCCCAGGCGGTTGTAATCGGTTGTGCGTTTGCCGTCAGTTCAACCGCCATTGTTCTGCGGGTTCTTCTGGACAACGCCCAGATCGATTCCAACCGGGGACGGATGTCCCTTGGCATTTTGCTTGTTCAGGATCTGGCCGTGGTACCATTGGTACTGTTGGTGAGTCTGATCGGGGAAGCCAGCACGTTGGCATCCATCGCCCTGCGCATCGGCAAGGTGATTGCCGCGGCCGGTGGCCTGGTACTGGTCTTTTACCTGATGTTCTATTGGATCATTCCCTGGTTGTTGAAACGCGAAGGGTTATTCGCCAACCGGGAACTGATGATCTTGCTGGCAATTCTGTCGGCCATGGGCGCCATTGGGAGCGCGCACCTGGTTGGACTGTCACCGGCGCTGGGCGCTTTTCTGGCGGGAATGCTATTGGCCGAATCCCCCTTTGCCACCCAGATCCGCTCGGATATCGATGCCATTCGAACCTTTTTTGTAGTGCTGTTTTTCACTTCGATCGGCATGCTGCTCGATTTAGGTTGGTTGGCCACCCACCTCCACCTGGTTTTACCGGCGACATTCGTTGTATTTTTAATTAAAGTCCTGATTATTTGCTTTATTTTCATATTGCTGCATGTAGACAACCAAGTAGCCATAGGCACGGGGATCACCCTGGGTCAGGTGGGAGAGTTTGCCTTTGTGCTGGTGGCAGCCGGTCGGGATGGCGGGATTATCGGCCCGGAGCTTTTTACGGTTGCGGTGTCGATTACCACACTTTCCATGTTTTTAGCACCCTACATGGTCAGTTATGCAGAGCCCCTGGCTGAAAAGCTGCTCGTCTGGATGTCCAAACAACCGGCAACCACCAATGTACTCCAAAATGAACCAACCGTGTGCAAAAAGGCCTTGATCATCGGATTCGGACCGGCCGGCAAAAAAGTAGCTAACAATTTGAAATCCATGGGCGTGGACCCGGAAATAATCGAACTGAATCCCTCGGCCATTGAATCCGCCGCAAAGGAAGGTGTCGTCATCTATCTTGGAGACGCCACAAGAGCCGACGTGCTCGACCATGCCGGCATCCATGACGCCGCGGTGGTGGTCGTGACCGTACCCGACAGCCGCACGGCAGCATCCATGATCCGGATGGTTCGGGAAATGACCCCACAGGTGAAAATTATCGCAAGGGGGCGCTACCATCGACATATCACCTTGTTGGAAGAAGCCGGCGCGTCATTGGTGGTGGATGAAGAACAGATGGTGGGCCAAGGGCTCGCCACTGTCACGGCGGAGCATCTATCGGAAACGGACATTATTACGATGGCCTGCCGGATGATTGGCAAAAGGCCCGCTACAGATTCCGCGACGCCCGAAACCGAGAGCAATGACCCGGCCCCCCAAACGGCGTCGACGACATAAAAAAATCATTTGTTACCCATTTCGAAAGAATCGCTTTTAAGGACTACGAATGCCGCGATTTATCAGTAAATCTTTGAAAAAGGTGGGCAGTTCTCCCGGCACACTGATTCACGTGGGGGAAATAAAAACCGAGCAATCCAGCCTTTCAATGCTGCATTTTGATGCCGAGACACACATCGAGCAACCATTGACCGATATTGGTGAGGCCACGTCCCTTTTAACTCCCGATGCCACGACGTGGATCAACGTGGTCGGTATTCAGGACATCGCCCTGATCGAGGATATCGGCAGGCACTATCACATTCATCCGTTGACATTAGAGGATATCCTCAACACGACACAACGCCCCAAGGTGGAGTCGTTTGAAGATTATCTGTTTATCGTCATCAAAATGCTCGAACACGACAAAGAAAAGGACAGTATTGCTTCCGAACAACTCAGCCTGGTACTGGGCAAAACGGTTCTCATCTCCTTTCAGGAAGATGAGGGTGATGTTTTCAATCCGGTGCGGGAACGGATTCGCAAAGGGAAAGGGCGAATCCGAAGCGCGGGTTGCGATTATCTGGCCTACGCCCTGATTGATGCCATTGTGGACAACTACTTTGTCATTCTGGAAAACGTGGGCCAGCGACTGGAAGCTGTGGAAGAAGCCATTGATAGTGATCTCGATGCCGATATCCTCGAAAAAATTCATACCATCCGACGCGAGCTGATTTATTTGCGCAAGCAGGTTTGGCCGATACGGGAAATTATCACCTATCTCCAAAAGGATGGTGCCCCATTGATCGGTGAAGCCACCGGGCCATTCCTTCGCGATGTTTACGACCACACGATCCAGGTAATCGATACCATTGAATCATTACGGGATATGCTGTCTGGAATGCAGGATCTTTATCTTTCCATTATCAGTAATCGTATGAACGAGGTGATGAAGGTGTTGACCATCATTGCCACCATATTCATACCGCTTTCCTTTATCGCCGGCATCTACGGCATGAACTTCAACCACATGCCGGAGTTGACCTGGCGCTGGGGATACCCGGCTGTATGGTTGCTGATTATCGGCATCGTGGCCATGATGATCGTTTTTTTTCGGCGAAAAAAATGGATCTGAGGATCATGAAAATACATCTCGTGCCCCATGATATAATCCTTCGAAAAACCATCCCTCTGTTCTTTGCCCTTTTTTCACTGATCGGCTGTGCGCTGATTACCATCATGGTTTTGTTGTACCAGTCTGAAATCACATCCAACCAGATCGAGCGCAATGGCAAATTGACGCAGGCCATTGCTATACAACATCATATACAATAACGGTCAGATCAGGGCCGTCGACACCGCGAGCCTTCAGAACAAAGCCGGCCGATACTATTTTAAAGAATCAATTGCCCTTGATCTCGGAAATACAGGATCATGGCGACAACAACTTGAGTGAGGTGATGTTGCTTAATCCGGCGGCGTATTGGCTGCTCAGTCCCAAGCCACACCAAGCATGGGGATTTATGATTGATGATCGACGCGACCATCGATTTTCCCTTCACTATCCAGAGGCGTGGCCGTTTATCTCCCACCACCCAAAAGGCCAGGTCAATACTCAAAACGGGTTGTTCGTGTTCAGCCGTATTTATCCTTTGTTGGAAGGACGTTTTCCGCCGGTTGATGAATCTTTTGCAAACGAAACTGCCCCCAACCCGCCCGATCAATATTCCACCTACTACTGGATACTGATCCATATAGTCGCCATAACCGTAAATTAGGATTGCTGTATATTGATATCGACGGATTCAAAGCGGTCAACGACACGAAAGGTCACGATGCCGGAGAGGTTAAAATCGGGGCGGCTGTTTTTCCCGACCATGCAACCGATGTCGACGGGCTGGTCAAAGCCGCGGATGAGGCTATGTACCAAGCTAAAATCACGGGTAAAAACAACTGCGTTGTCGCACAGACGTGAGGACCCTCCATGGCATGGATGGTCATTTTTTGACGATTGACGGCTCTCCGTCAGTTCCGTTTGGATCTTTAGATTCGGTCTCGATTGTCTGCACCACGATGGCTTGTTGACGGACCGACCACCTGATATTGAAATCATAAATCCGCATACCAAATTCGGTTCTTTTCGATCCACTGCGCATATAGGCGGGACGCGGATCGGCCTGCAGCACCTGTTCAATCAAGTCACTCAATCCGGGATAGGTTTTCTCCAGTTCCGTGCATGTCTGCCGGCTTTGATTGGTAAACTCAACCGTTAAGGATGGATGAGGCGGATCGGCAGCAAATCCGCCCCTCGCCCGGGGAATCACGTCTGCATAAGGCAGGTAGGGTTTGATATCAAGCACGGGGGTTTGATCGAGCAGGTCGATACCGGACAAGTATAATATCAGTTTGCCCTCCACCCGGCAGATCTTTGTAAGACCCACGGCGGACATGCCAATGGGATTGGGCCTGAACCCTGAACGCGTGGCAAAGACGCCTGTTCGCCGATTGCCTCCCAGCCGGGGAGGACGAACCGTGGGCTGCCATTTACCGTCGGGAATGCCGTGAAAAACAAAAATCAGCCACATATGGGAAAAGGCCTCAAGCCCCTTGAAGGCCTCATCCTGGTCAAAGGGCGGCAAAATTTCCAGCGTTGCCTGGGCCGCTGCAACCAGACCCGACTGCCTGGGAATGCCGAATTTTTCCTTGAAACAAGAGTGAATGATGCCGATAGGCTTAAAAATATAGGTTGAATCCATGAATAAGCTCCTGTAATGCTGCGCGACTGGATTTTATACAAGGGGTTGTAACACAGCCCCGCCCCCTTGAACAGAAGGTGCCGCATACTCGCATTTATCCTTGACAAGGGGTATCCTCTTCTCCAAAAATCAATAGTTTATTAGTCAGGCAGCCCGATGGATACAATAATAAATTGGAGACCAACCGATGTTCAATCCTGAAAAAATTCTCGGTGGACTAATTCGCAGCAGCACCCGGGGGAGTCGTGGTGGGCTTGGAAGCCTGCTATCCGGTGGTGTCGCACTAGGCGCACTGGGTGTGGCAATGGAAGCGGTTGAGCACTATATGAACAGACCGCCCTCAACAGCAACACCACCGCCCTTGCCCGGTGATCGGTCAGCACCGCCACCGCCACCACCCCCAAAATCAAGTGGACCAGGGCTAATGCCGCCACCGCCACCCGTGGCGCCCCAATCGATCCAACCATCCGAGTCAGTGCTGCTGATTCGGGCCATGATCGCTGCAGCCAACGCCGACGGCGTTATCGATCAAACGGAACGTGATAATATTTTGGAACGTCTGCAATCGGTCGAACTTTCTCCGGAAGAGCATGCCTTCATTGCAAAGGAGCTGCTGTCACCGACTGAAATGGAAGCAATCGTGGCCGGCGTCAGCACACCGCAACTGGCCGAGCAGATATACATTGTGTCCCTGATGGCCATCGAGGTGGACACCGACCAGGAGCGTCGCTATTTGGCTGCATTGGCCGGTCGACTGGACCTGGATCAGGCAACCGTTGAATCCATTCACCGTAACCTGGAAAGTGAATGAAAAAAGCGTTTTAAGGAGGAAACACAAATGACCCAATGGTATCTGAGTTATGACGGCAATCAATTGGGCCCCATGGATCTATCCCAGGCCGTTGCCCAGGCCCAGAATAATCCCAACGGTTTTGCATGGCGGGACGGATTGGCCGAGTGGCAGCCCATCACCAGTATCGCCGAGCTCAATCCAGCGCCTGGCGTAGCCGTGCCCACCCCACCACCAGCGGCCGCTTCAGCGCAAACGCGGGCTGATGAAATCGACTACAAGGTTTTTGGTGCCGAGATGCAGTTTGTGGAAGTGGAACTGGATCCCGGAGAAAGCGCCGTGGCCGAAGCCGGGGCCATGATGTACAAAGATGCTTCAATCGACATGCAAACCGTTTTCGGCGACGGGTCGGCGCAGTCCGGGGAGGGTGGCTTCATGGACAAACTTCTGGGCGCCGGCAAACGGCTGCTTACCGGCGAAAGCCTTTTCATGACCGTGTTCACCCACACCGGTCAGGACAAGGCCCATGTGGCATTTGGCGCCCCCTACCCGGGCAATATCATTCCTGTTCCCCTGCCCAGTGTTGACGGCTGCTTGATTTGTCAGAAGGACAGTTTTTTGTGTGCTGCCAAAGGGGTTTCCGTCGGCATCCACTTGCAGAAAAAAATCCTGACGGGCCTTTTTGGTGGAGAGGGGTTTATCATGCAGAAACTCGAAGGGGATGGAATGGTCTTTGTTCATGCCGGTGGTACGGTAATCGAACGCCAGCTCAAGCCCGGAGAAATTCTGGATGTGGATACCGGGTGTATTGTAGCCCTGGAGCAAACCGTTAATTTTGATATTCGCCAGGCCGGCAATATTAAGACCGCCCTGTTTGGTGGTGAAGGGCTCTTTTTTGCCACGCTGCATGGTCCGGGCAAGATTTGGCTGCAGTCCCTGCCCTTCTCACGGCTGGCTGGACGAATGCTCCAGGCCGCTCCTCAGCGCGGCGGCAGTCGCGGTGAAGGATCAATCTTGGGATCTTTGGGAGGCCTGCTGGACGGGGATAATAATTATTAGTGCCTGTTTGAAGCACCCAATCGTTGTCGTTGTCAGCGAAGTGGTTGTCGTTATCGCAATCGATAAAAAAAAGCCGCCAGCGACAACCGCTTCGCTGGCAACACGCATTCGAGGGAATTACCAAACGAAAAAGGATAGCGTGTCATCGTTTTCCTAAATACGCCTTTTTTCGCAAATCGGCGCACAATCATATTCGTTAGGATTATCATCGCGCAGCCAAACACGATTGCACCATCTTTGGCCGCCTCGAAAAAAACAGTATGAAAAACCTGCTGCCATTGGGTGCTGTCCGTTGACCAATACACTTCGAACGGCCAGAAAAAAGATACCGGTGCCGTCGTTAAAAAATAATCGGCAAGGTTGTGTGAGAAAACAATGGCAACACAGGTTTTCCAGCTTAAAAGCGGCGCTTTTTTGAGCCATAAGGCTGCTTTGTAAACCGCATACCCACCCACCAAAGAAAATAGAATGCTATGTGTCGGTCCCCGATGGAAAGCACTGCCATTGTTTTGAAGGATAAGACCAAAAATTACATCGATGTCCGGCAAATTTGAGAGGATGACGATCAACAGCGCAACTTGCCAGTTGATTGGCTGACGTTTGCCATCCGAAAAGATATTATGTGTTGCCATTCCGATTGCAGCGTGACCGATTGGTAAAGGCATATTACCGATCTCCCTTTCGAATTTTATCTAAACCCAATTTCCGAACCAAAACGCTCCATTTAGCAAAATTCATGCACAAAATCTAATTTTCTAATATTTATTAATATATCAAATATTTATATCCGATTCGGCCCGTCAATTATAACAACAAGGATATGAAAAATATTTCCCATTTACTCTACTGGTTTGGAATTGATTCACTCGGAAACAATATGGGCGACCAGCCGGTCGCCCATGGATGGAGTATCAAATGTATATGCCATTTTGCAGCAATTGTAATTATGCCATGTCGAATTTTCCGATTACGATTACGAGCACCGCATAGCTTAAGCACGAGCACGACGGGCATTGGCGTTTTTCGTGCTCGTGCGCGTAATCGTAATCGATCATCTTAATGATTCTCAAAACTCATCAATCCTCCCTTGAGCATGCAGACCTCTTTATATCCAGCATTTTTCAAGTATCGAACCGCCAAGGGGGCTTGCTTGCCCTTGTAATCCACGACAATCACTTTTTTGTCACCTGGAATTTTCTGATAACGACTGCTGAGGTAAGCCAGGGGAATCTTGTGAATGTACCGTTTACGGTGTGTCGATGAAAGCATTGCCATTTGGCTGCTTAGATGCTTGGAAAAATGGCCCATGGTGTAAAGTTGGGGAATGCGAATATCAACAACACAAAAATACCGCAGGTCTTTCTTAAATGTCGCTGCGTCGATCATCTCAACATCATCCTTGGGCAGCGGATTTGTTTTTTCAATTTCGTACCCGGCTGATTTCCAGGCCTTCATACCACCTGAAAACGTACTGATATTTTTATACATGCAATTCACTGCCATACTGGCAGCCTCGCGGTAGTAAACTCACTTTTTACTAAGACAGTAGGTGACGATGGGCGTTTTCAAATCCTTTGGCATTTTTTTTGACTGTACCATGGTGTGAAGCGGGACATTCACCGAGCCAGGAATGTGTCCCTCATTGAATTCAATGTCGCTAAGCGGGTTAAGCAGGAACAACGGCTGGTTGGAATCCAACATGGCTTTGAGTTCCTGGGCAGACAGATCCCGTATCTCGCCCTGACTGACAAATGGTAAGCAAACAATCAAGAACACAACGATAAAAAGTAAACCTAAATACTTTGATTGGCTTTTCATAAGACTCTCCCACTTTGCTTGATGATGATAAAGATTACCA
>Ga0272444_10006270_pt1 | contig 10178 bp, 12 predicted proteins | sample SSMForm13_FD_201033 | JGI IMG/M metagenome (GOLD analysis project Ga0272444, IMG submission 201033) | Marine sediment archaeal communities from Little Sippewissett salt marsh, Falmouth, MA, United States - SSM-Form-13 | ecosystem: Environmental > Aquatic > Marine > Wetlands > Sediment ...
TCCCGGTGACGTTTGGCTTCGCGGTGCTGTTTGGAGCTGTAACCGCTTTTCTCGGTATGTTGATTTTGAACAAATTACCGCAACCGTGGCATCCGGTGTTTTATTCGGATACCTTTGAAAAAGTGACCACTGGAGCCTTTTTCGTCTCCATTGAAAGTCAGGATGATAAATTTGATCCACAAAACACGGCGGACTTTCTCCGCAGTATCGGTGGATTTCAAATTGAATTGCTTAAGGAAAGCTCTGATGACCGGTAAGATTAAACAAGCATTCCTTTGTTTTTTGGCATGTGTCCTGGTATCCACCCCGGGATGTTATCGCGGCCGTTCGTCCAAAAAGCCTCCGATTCACATCATTCAGGATATGGACTCCCAACCCAGATACGATACGCAGGAATTCAGCGAGTTTTTCGAGGATGGCTCAACCATGCGCATGCCGGTTCCCGGGACTGTTGCAATGGATCGACTCTTTGAGGATCCGTCCTATTATTCCGGCAAAGACGAGCGCGACCGATATTTGAAACAAAATGCCCTTCCCATCACCATGCCGTTACTACAAAGAGGCCGGGACCGTTATAATGTTTACTGCTCTCCGTGCCATGGAGGAATCGGTGACGGCAACGGGATTATAATCAATCGAGGTTATGTGCCGCCGCCGACATTTCATCAAGATCGCTTGCGAAATATTGAGGATGGGTATGTTTATGAAGTAATTGCCATTGGCATCCGCAACATGCCCGGTTACGCTCATCAAATCCCGATTGAAGATCGATGGGCTGTTGTATCCTATTATCGGGCTCTTCAGCTCAGCCAAAATGCCGCACTGGATGATGTGCCCGAGGAATTGAGAGAACAACTTTACAAGAAATGAGATGAACTCGAAAATTCAAATTCAGAAAATGGTGTTGCCGAAACTCGGATTGATCCTAGGTGTCCTGGGATTGATTGCGAGTGCTATAGGCTATTTTATGAATTCGGAGCAATTCTTTCACAGCTATCTGGTGGCATTTTGTTATTGGTTATCTATCGGTTTGGGCGGATTATTTCTAACCTTGCTCCATTATTTGACGGGAGCTGTTTGGAGTATTGTATTCAGGCGTCTGTATGAAAATTTTATGATCCTTTTGCCCGTCCTCGCTCTGTTTTTTATACCGATCCTTTTCGGAATTCACGATTTGTATCATTGGTCCCATGCCGATGCCGTTGAGCATGACGCCATACTCAAAATGAAAACCCCGTATCTCAACATTCCATTTTTCGCCATTCGCGCCGGACTGTTTTTCCTCGTATGGTCACTTTATGCTCGTACCTATTATTCACTCTCTCTGAAAAATGATCGAAGCGGAGATCCATCTTGTCTGATATCAGCGAAACGAAAAAGCCCCTTTGCCGTCATTGTATTTGCCGTTACCGTGTCCTTTGCTGCTTTTGATTGGTTGATGTCCCTCGATCCGCACTGGTACTCGACGATTTTCGGAGTCTATTATTTTGCCGGGGCGACTCTTGCGACCTATTCATTGATTACGATTTTTGTCATTTACCTCGAAAGATTGGGAGTTCTCAAAGACCGTGTGACCAAAGATCATTATCATGATTTGGGCAAGATGCTTTTTACTTTTACCGTATTTTGGGCGTACATAGCCTTTTCGCAATACTTTTTGATATGGTACGCCAATATACCGGAAGAGACGGTTTGGTTTCTGCAACGATGGGAGGGATCATGGAAAATTGTCAGTCTTGTTTTAGCTGTCGGACATTTTCTGGCGCCCTTTTTCGTCCTCCTTATCCGAGCGATGAAACGGAATTTGGTCGTACTCGCAGTGATGAGTATGTGGCTCTTGATAATGCATTTTGTTGACTTGTATTGGCTTGTCTTACCGAATTTGCACAAGCACCACGCTGTTTTTCATTGGCTTGATATAACGACATTGATCGGTATCGGCGGCATTTTCATCGCCCTGGTATTTCGCCTGTCGGCAAAATACGCAATTATTCCGATAAATGATCCACGTCTTAAAGAATCCATTTATCATAAATTATAACATGACACAAAACACACAATATCAGCCACAATACGAGCGTTCCGACACATCCAAGCGAAACCTGTTTCTCACTGCCGGGACTATATTGGTGATAATCGCCATTATCATTGTAGCTTTGAATGAGATATTTATTGCCACGACTGAAAATAAAGTTTATGAAACCGTTCTTACTCCTGAATCCACAGAACTACGCAACCTCCGCGCTAACGAGACCAAAGTGCTCAATTCCTATAAGCTCCTGGACGAATCACAAGAGATTCTACAAATTCCAATAGATCGCGCTATGCAGTTAATGGCTGAATCCCGCACATCATCCTTGCGGCGGTGATTGAACTCTCCTTGAACCCTGTCCTTTTTTTTGTTATATTGATATACTTGTTTCATGTATTAAGATTTGAAAGGAGGATTGCCATGACAACTTTGAATAAAGTGTTCGTCATGCTATTCTCTGTTACTCTATTCTTGCTTGCCCAGGAAAAACAAGTCCCCGCCTTCCGAGCGCAAATCTCGGTAAATTCGTCACAAGAGTATATCCTGGCCCAACAAATATTGATGGATTTTGATTTTTCAGGATTCGGTATTTACGCACCTGCAGATTACCCCTTGACGACCAAGGTCCCTCTGCAAAATGGAGAAATAATTCCGTTTGATAAAATAAAAGAAATGACGCTTTGGAGTGAACGCGTTATACAAAAAAAATACGTTTCTCCCGAGAATCGAGCTCAATATAATGTTGACAATCAAGGTTATCGCTATAAAAGCGAATTTGTGATCAATGTTACTTTGGTGGATTGGGAAGGAGATACTCTGGTCAGCCGAATCAAACAACCCGAATATTCAGATGTTTACATCCGCGGCCAAACCAAAAGGGGGGATGTTGAAATAATATTAGATCACGAAAGTGATGATGTTGTCCACGTCGTTTTTCTGCCCAACTATGTGTTGCAATGTTCGGGTGACAAGTCTCATATTTTCCCCAATGCAGATTACAAATACTGTCCCAAATGCGGCAAACTGTTGATAAAGATCACCCGTTATGATGTTTTGAAAACCAAACAACCGGAAAAGCAGAAGGAGGAGGAACAATAATCATCTTGAATGCGCTTTTACATCCAAAGGCGTAATAACGCTATGGGCGTAATACGATTTCCAAAACCGGTCTGTCTTGTATGTGCGATATGTTTCAAAGACCAGGTACTTTTGCCGAAAGTCCTTGAACGGATTTGTGAACAATTTGGCGAATCGAGCTCCGTTTCCGAACTCTTGATGTTTCATCATACTGAATACTATCAAGAAGAGATGGGCTCTCCCCTGTATAAAATCTATGTATCTTTTAAAAACACTATTGATCCCGTGTTACTACCGGATGTAAAACACTTTACGAATGATATAGAAGCGAGCTGGGCCGACAATAACTCAAGAAGGGTCAATCTTGATCCCGGATATATCGAACCGGCAAAACTGGTCTTGGCTTCGACGAAAAACTACAGCCATCGTATATATTTGGCCAAGGGAATCTACGGCGATGTACAGCTGGTTTGGCGCCATAACCGATTTCAATTTAATCCGTGGACGTATCCGGACTACAAAGAAGATAAAGTCGTCGCTTTTTTCACCACAGTCCGAAATGTATATTTTCTAAATTTAAAAAAGGAAGAAAAACGTGAACGTGAGCTATAAAAATTCCGGTGTCAATCTTGACGCTGCGGAACAATCGACTGAATCGATTAAAAACCTGGTGAAATCAACATTCAATCCATTGGTTTTAAATGATATTGGCTTGTTTGCAGGATTTTATAAAATTGATATGGCATCTTATCCCGATCCAGTCCTTGTGACCAGCATCGACGGTGTCGGCACCAAGTTGAAAATTGCCATCAAAATGAATATCCATGATACCGTCGGACAGGACCTCGTCAATCACTGCGTCAATGATATCATGACCAGCGGTGCGGATCCGGTTGCTTTTACAGATTATATAGGCACGGGGCTTTTAAAACCCGAACAAATTTCCGCCATTGTTCGGGGTATGGCCCTGGCGTGCAAAGAAAATCAATGCGCCCTGATCGGCGGCGAAACCGCTGAAATGCCGGGCTTTTACAGCAAGAACGATTACGACCTGGCCGGCTCGATCATGGGACTGGTGAATCAGCAGGATATCATAGACGGCAAAACAATCAGGACGGGTGACATCTTAATTGGCATTCCTTCCAATGGACTGCATACAAACGGATATTCTCTTGCACGTAAAGTATTACTTGAAACAAATAAAATTGATCTGCAAGCGCATTCCGACGAATTGTCCGCGAGTTGGGGCAAAGTGCTTTTAAAGATACACAAAAGTTACAAATCGATAATTCAGACCGTTCGAAAACACAAAGGGTTGAAGGGAATCAGTCATATTACCGGGGGTGGTATTGAAGGTAATACAAAACGATTGCTTCAAAAAAATTTAATGTTACATATAGACTGGGAGGCATGGCAAATTCCCACAGAGTTTAAGCTCATTCAAGAAATGGGCAATGTATCGGATGAAGAAATGCGTCGTGTATTTAATTTAGGGATTGGACTGGTTTTTGTTGTTGCCGGGGAATCAGTCGATTCTATGATGAGCATCATCGCCGATGCCGAGGAAAAACCAATAATTATCGGACATGTAAAGTAAAAGATTATGCGTAATAATACAAAAACAAATGTGACCATACTGGGTGCGGGAAGTTGGGGAATCGCGCTTGCCGATCATTGTTGTAAATTAGGGCATAACGTAACGCTATGGGAATTTGAAAAAAAAGCCGCCGAACACCTGGCAAAAACGAGAGAGAGGCCCCAGGTACTCAAGCACGTTAAACTACACGAAGATATTCAAGTCACATCAAATCTGGAAAAAGCTGTTTTTCGCGCGCAACTTGTTTTGCTCGTTGCACCGTCTCATGTCATTCGGAGCATTCTCGAGCGTTTAAAATCAACACCCATTCCTCCTGATGCGGTCTTGATTAATTGTGCGAAAGGTATTGAAATCGACTCACTTTGCCGTATGTCTGAAATTGTCGATCAAGAGCTGGCGAATTTCTCCGGAAGGTATGCGGTATTGTCGGGACCCAGTCATGCCGAGGAGGTCAGCCGAGAAATTCCGACCGCTGTGGTCGTCGCTGCCTTTGACGATGCTATTGCACGAGATGTCCAACAAAGTCTGAGCAGTATAAGATTCCGCATTTACCGGAGTCTTGATGTAATAGGAGTGGAGCTCGGCGGCGCATTGAAAAATGTGATCGCCATTGCTGCCGGCATTTGCGACGGCGCCGGATTCGGCGACAACACAAAGGCAGCGTTGCAACCCCGCGGTCTTGCTGAGATCGCCCGTCTCGGACGGGTTCTCGGTGCGAATCCATTAACCTTTGCCGGACTCTCGGGAATGGGCGACTTGATCGTGACCTGTATGAGCAAGCACAGTCGAAATAGATATGTAGGAGAACAAATCGGCAGCGGAAAAACTTTGGATGAGGTCGTTAATTCCATGGTAATGGTGGCGGAGGGAGTTCGTACCAGTCAAGCCGCCGTGCAGTTGGCGTCAAAATGGAACGTTGATTTGCCCATTTGCGAGCAAATTTATAATGTATTGTTTCAACAAAAAAATCCGCGACAAGCTCTGGATGATCTGATGTCCCGTGAAGTGAAACCCGAAGTCTGGTATTAACGTTTCTTGGCATGATAACAGGATTATCAAATCCAGCACGCGAGTTTTAAAAACCTATAAATCAAAAAAATCGGTATTACGGAAAGGATGATTGAATGGCAGAACAAACCTTTATAGCAAACATTGCAGATCATGTAGAAAAAACCATCACGATTTCCGGGTGGGTATACAATAAAACCAGTAAAGGTAAACTGCATTTTATTATGGTTCGCGACGGCACCGGTACCATTCAGGCCGTTGTCTTTAAAGGCAATGTCGCTGAGGATATTTTTGAAGCATGCCATACGCTCACTCAAGAGAGTTCAATCAGCGTTACCGGCAAAGTCAATGCGGATGAGAGGGCAAAAGGAGGGTATGAACTTCAGGTTTCCGACCTGCAAGTGCTTCAAATTGCCGAGGAGTATCCGATTTCGCCAAAGGAACATGGCATTGATTTTCTCATGGATCACAGACATTTATGGCTGAGATCGTCGAAACAACATGCCATCTTGAAAATTCGCCATACGATTATCAAAGCAGCGCGTGATTATTTTGACGGGCTCGGTTTCACATTAATAGACGCGCCGATTTTTACACCTTCCGCGTGCGAAGGCACAACGAATTTGTTCGAGACCGATTATTTTGACAGCAAAGCCTACTTGACTCAGAGCGGCCAGCTTTACATGGAAGCCGCAGCCATGGCATTTGGAAAAGTGTATTGTTTTGGTCCGACTTTCCGCGCGGAAAAATCAAAAACAAGACGGCATCTGACCGAGTTTTGGATGATTGAGCCCGAAGTGGCCTATTGCGATCTCTATCAGGATATGGACCTGGCCGAGGGAATGATTGTTTCCATTGTTGAGCGCGTTTTGGAAAACAACCGTCCGGAATTGGAATCATTGGAACGGGATATCAGCAAATTAGAGGTCATAAAAACACCGTTTCCTCGCATCACCTACGCCGAAGCCGTAGATATTTTAAAAGAGGCGCAGGCCGATTTTATCGATGGTGATGATTTCGGCGGTACGGATGAAACGATTATATCTGAACGTTTTGAAAAGCCGGTGATTATCAGTCATTATCCAGCAGCCGTTAAAGCATTTTATATGAAAAGAGAGCCCAAAAATCCGGATTTGGCTTTGTGCGTTGATATATTGGCTCCGGAAGGTTACGGTGAAATTGTCGGCGGGGGTCAACGTGAAGATGACCACGAGGCCTTGTTAAAAAGACTCCGAGAACACGATCTTCCTGAAGAATTTTTTCAATGGTATTTGGACCTTCGCAAATATGGAAGTGTCCCCCATGCCGGATTTGGTCTCGGTATTGAGCGAACAGTAGCGTGGATTTGCGGACTCACCCACATTAGAGAAACGATTCCCTTTCCGCGCACGATTTATCGATTAACCCCGTAAACGAACTCGATATGAACAAACAAGCCAAAATGACGGTCATAGGACGCGTGCAAGGCGTTGGGTTTCGTTTTTTTGTCTACAATGAGGCAATAGCTTTAAATCTCACCGGCTATGTACGTAACCTTTACAACGGCGATGTGGAAATCGTTGCGGAAGGGGATCAATCCGCGATTCACGCGTTGTTGAAAAGCGTTCGTGTGGGTCCGCGACTTGCGGATGTCACATCTGTTGATGTCACATGGCTGGAGGAGCCGCGGGGCTATAAAGGATTTCAAATCTTGCACTAGGAGGGGATCTTGAAATAAAAGGGAGGAAAAAGTAGTCAGGAGTATAAAAAAACAGTTCGCGCTAAATTAGATTGCGGAAAGGAACGCATAAATGGAGCTCATTGAAAAAATCAGGAATGTCCCGGATTTCCCCAAACCCGGTATCGGGTTCAAAGATATAACCACGCTGTTAGCCGATCCAATTGCCTTTCATCAGACCATATTGGAAATGCAAGACCGATTCAACAACGAAAACATCGACGTTGTCGTCGGTATTGAATCGAGAGGATTTATTTTTGCTGCTGTGCTGGCTTACAATTGGGGCGTCTCCATGGTCCCGGTTCGCAAGCCCGGGAAATTACCATATCATAAATTGAGCGAGTCTTATGAACTCGAATACGGTACGGATACGCTGGAAATTCATGCTGATGCCGTCAAAGCAAATGACAATGTGCTGATTGTCGACGACCTTTTAGCGACCGGGGGCACTGTCGAAGCTACCGCCGGATTGATCGAACGATTAAAAGGACGTGTTGTCGGATGTTGCTTTTTGGTGGAACTGGATTTCTTGGATGCGAGAAAAAGGCTGAAAAAATATCGAGTTGAATCCCTGGTCCATTATGATTCTGAATGAAAAAAATAGAATAGTTTAGCTTGACTTTTACTTGGAATTTCTTTATAATCTACTGTGTATAATTATCGGAACTCCCTTTAAAAAAAGGTGTTAGACATATATAGAAAATTACGCTCTTTTAGGAGGTCCGGTGTTTCAAGTACTGGTCATAAATCCCGGCTCGACAACAACGAAGATTGCACTTTACAACGATGAGACTGAGCAACACAGCCATACTTTCGATCATTCGACTGAAGACCTGCATCCGTTTGATTCGATTTTGGATCAATACAATTTTCGTTGCGAGCTTGTACAAGACTGGCTATCGAACAATAACATTGATCTTCAGCAGATCGATGCTTTTGTCGGTCGGGGAGGACTCGTATGTCCCATTCCCGGAGGCACTTACCTCGTCGATGAAGATTTAATCCACGATCTAAAAACAGGGATTCAAGGGGAGCACGCTTCAAATCTGGGTGGTTTGATTGCCGCCTATTTTGCACGTCAAACAGACAAACCCGCCTATATCGTAGATCCGGTAGTAGTTGACGAATTACAGGATGTGGCCAGGCTCTCCGGCCATCCCGCGCTTCCGAGAAAGAGCATATTTCATGCTTTGAATCAAAAAGCAGTGGCACGGCAAGTGGCTGCGGACTTGGGGCGAGCGTATCACGATCTCCGCTTAATCGTCGCCCATCTGGGAGGCGGAATTTCCATCGGTGCCCATTGCAACGGCAAGGTCATCGATGTGAATAATGCGCTTGATGGGGAAGGTCCCTATTCACCGGAACGATCCGGGACCTTGCCGGCCGGAGATTTGGTGCGACTCTGTTACTCCCGTTCCTATTCTTTTAAAGAAATCACCCGGTTTATCACCGGCAGAGGCGGTTTGACGGCCTATCTCGGGACAAACGATATGGAGACGGTCGAAGCTCAAATTGCGGAACCCGAAACACGTCAAAAAGCTGAATTAATATATCAAGGGATGGCATATCAAATTGCAAAAGCCATCGGTGCTATGGCTGCAGTGTTGAAAGGAAAAGTTGATGTCATAGTAATAACCGGCGGAATATCACATAATAACAAATTTGTTGATACTATCAAACAGTACATTGATTACATTGCTCCTGTTGTCGTAATTCCGGGCGAGAAAGAGATGCAAGCGTTAGCCGACGGAGTTTTGCGAATTCTGCGCGACCAGGAATCAAGTAAACGATACAAAGAATCGATTCTCGATGATAACGTCGTTTGATGAACTCGTGGCCTCGGTGAAAAGCAGGCCGAAAAAGATCATTGCCGTCGCCATGGCGGAGGAAGAAGAAGCGTTACAAGCCATTTCCAATGCGCGAAAAGAGGGACTGGCGGATGCCATTCTGGTTGGACAGAAAAAAAAGATCATCAGCATTGCGGAACGATGTCAAATCGATTTATCTGATTTTGATATGGTCAATGCCGAGTCCGAAGTTCAATCGGTTGTTCGGTGTATTCAGATGGTACGCGAAAATTTTGCCGATACCATCATGAAAGGCAATTGCGCAACAGCTACTCTGCTCAAAGGCGTTCTCGATAAAGAACACGGCATTCGTACCGGAAAAGTGTTGTCCCATGTCGCTGTTCTGCAAGTCGAACGGTATCACAAATTGCTCTTTATGAGCGACGGTGGGATGAATATTGCACCGGATGCGGAAATAAAAATCGCTATTATTGATAACGCAGTGAAAACGGCGAGGAGCTTCGGCATTCGCAAACCCAAAGTGGCCATGATCGCCGCGATTGAAAAAGTGAACTACCAATCCATGCCGTGTACGGCGGATGCCGCCATCATCAGCAAAATGGCGGAAAGAGGACAAATTCGAAATTGTCTTGTCGATGGACCGCTGGCTTTGGATAATGCCGTCAGCAAAAAAGCGTGCGAGATCAAAAACATCAAATCGCCGATAGACGGCGATGCGGATATTTTGCTCATGCCGAATATCGAAGCCGGCAATGTGTTCTACAAAGCCGTCAGTTACTTTGGAACCTGTAAAACCGCCGGCATGGTTGTCGGCGCGAAAACTCCCATCATTGTCGCATCGCGAGCGGACAATGATGAAACAAAATTTTACTCCATTGCGCTTGCAATGCAAGCCATTGATTCGTAACATGTAATTATGCGGGCTGTTGGGCGTGTGAT
>Ga0272444_10006271_pt1 | contig 10175 bp, 11 predicted proteins | sample SSMForm13_FD_201033 | JGI IMG/M metagenome (GOLD analysis project Ga0272444, IMG submission 201033) | Marine sediment archaeal communities from Little Sippewissett salt marsh, Falmouth, MA, United States - SSM-Form-13 | ecosystem: Environmental > Aquatic > Marine > Wetlands > Sediment ...
TCACTGTTCACTATACTATTATGGTTATTCTTATCCCGATCACTGTCTTTTTGATAGTGATCGTAACACATGAACTCGCGCACGGGTACGCGGCTTATCTTCTGGGCGATACGACCGCCAAAGACGCGGGCAGGCTTACGCTCAACCCGCTGGCGCACGCGGATCCCATCGGCACGATCCTTCTGCCGGCGCTGCTTATCCTGGCACGGTCGCCGATAATATTCGGCTGGGCCAAACCGGTGCCCGTGAACCCTTATAATTTCAAGGATCCCAGAAAAGGCATGCTCATAACCAGTTTCGCCGGTCCGGCCGCCAATTTCGCGCTTGCGGCCGTATTCGCTCTTTTTTTCAAGGCCGGGCTGGTGGCCCCGCAGTCACTTCTGTGGACCTTTCTGCTTTTCGGTATCATCATCAGCCTCGTGCTCGGCGTATTCAACCTTATCCCGATACCGCCGCTTGACGGGTCTAATATCCTGGCCGCGCTGCTTCCGCCGAGGCTCGCGCAGAGTTACATGCAGATAGCGCCCTACGGGTTCTTTATACTGGTAGGGCTTTTATATCTGGGTCTTTTTGAAAAGGTCATTTTGCCGCTTGTGAGCGTTTTAACGAAGATGCTGGTGCAGTAAAGTCGTATGTCGCAGGTAGCAGGTAGCAGATCGTAGGGGATTTATGGAAGATAAAGTAAGGCAAAGAATACTGGATTTTTTCGGCAAGAACAAAGATGGTTTCGTGTCCGGGGAGGATATATCCAATATGCTGGGGGTCACCCGGGCGTGTACGTGGAAATATATGGAAAAACTGCGCGAGGACGGTTATATTATCGAAGCTGTGCCGCACAGAGGGTACAGGCTCAGGTCCTCTCCCGACAAATTGTACGCCCATGCGATAACAGGGGCTTTGCGGACAAAAACGATAGGCAAAAGATCCGTGCACCACTTTGAGAGCCTGGCTTCCACCAATGACAGGGCCTATGAGCTGGCCGAGAACGGTGAGCCCGAAGGCGCCCTTGTCATAGCCGAGGGCCAGACGCGCGGCAAGGGCAGGCTTGGCAGGAAATGGGAGTCGCCGAAGACGGGCGGACTGTACATGTCGATAGTGCTGAGGCCCGATGCGGACATGGACGAGATCCCCGCCATAACCGTTATCGCGGGGATTTCCATCACGGATGCCGTGGAAAAAACGTGTGGTGTGCATGCTGAGCTGAAATGGCCGAATGACGTGCTTTCCAAAGGGAAAAAACTGGGAGGCATATTGACGGAGATCAAGGCCCAGCCGGATATGGTGGATTTCCTTATCCTTGGCATAGGTGTCAACGTTAACACTGCAGCCGGAAAACTGCCGGCCGAAGCGACGAGCCTTTCCATGGAATGCGGGCACAGTGTGGGCAGGCTGGAGCTTCTTAGATATGTACTGGAAGAGTTCGAGAAGAACTATCTGGTGTTCCGGGTGAAAGGTTTCGCCCCTTTCAGGGAAAAATATAAAAAGATCTCGATGATGCTTGGACGCCGTCTTAAAGTATCCGAGCACCACCGCATGGTGGAAGGCACCGCTGTCGATATTGACGAAAAAGGCGCCCTGATAATAAGAGCCGATAACGGCACTTTGCAGAGGATATTCAGCGGCGACGTGCTTTTATGCCGGGAGAAATAGATGAAAAAACACAAATTGCTGATAGACATCGGTAACACGAACACTTCGATCGCCGTTACGAGGGGCAGGAAGATATTAAAAAAATATTTTATACACACCTCCAAAGATGAGGTAAAGCCTTCATCGTTGAGGAGGCTGCTTAGAAAATATCTGCCCGGCATGGACGGGGCATTGATAGTCAGCGTGGTGCCCGAGTTTTTAAAGATAGTGGAGAGTAGCGTTAAAAGCGTCCTTCCCGGCGTAGCGCTGCTTGTAGTGGGCAGGGACGTAAAAGTCCCCATGAGGGTGAAGTACGGGAAGCCGCGGCAGGTCGGCCAGGACCGCCTGGTGGTCTCATACGCCGCGTCGCGTTTATCCGGATGTCCCGTGCTGATAATCGATTTCGGCACAGCCGTTACTTTCGATCTTGTGAACGCCCGGGGGGAATATGAGGGCGGACTGATATTCCCCGGCCTGCGTCTGGGGCTCCAGAGCCTTGCCGATAATACGGCGCTGCTGCCAAGGATAGAGGTCAGGCCGGTGAAGGGCCTGATAGGCAAAGATACCCGCGGCAGCATGAATAAAGGTGTATTACTAGGATACGCGGCCCTTTGCGACGGCCTTATCCGGAGGTTCAAGAAGGAGCATGGCGGCCGCATAAAGGTAATAGCCACGGGCGGCGACGCCCGCCTGGTGGCCAGATATTCTTCCCAGATGAAGAAGGTCCTGCCGGACCTTATCTTTTCCGGCATGATATCCCTGTCAGCCGGGGATCTTTGATCCCTTAAAAAAAGTCTTGACAATAGGGCGGGTTATTCTATACAATGTGTAACCCGTTAGCACTCTAAGTTAATGAGTGCTAATTATGACAGGAGCACAGGGCGTTAAGATATCCACAAATTGAAATGGAGGAGGAAGATATGAAAGTACAACCGCTTGGTGACAGAGTTCTTGTTGAGGTCCTTGAGGCCGAAGAAAAGACAAAAGGCGGGATTGTGCTGCCGGACACGGCACAGGAAAAACCGCAGCAGGGTAAAGTCGTCGCTACAGGCAAAGGCAAGATCTCCGAAGACGGTAAATTGATACCGCTTGAAGTGAAAAAAGGCGACAAAGTATTATTCGGCAAGTATTCGGGGACAGAGCTGAAGATGGACGACAAGAGCCTGCTGATGTTAAAAGAGGAGGATATTCTCGGGATCGTATCATAGGTCCATAGAGATCGCGATTTTCAAGAAAAAATTAAGGAGGAAAAATGGCTAAGCAGTTACAATTCGGTGATGAAGGCCGCAGATCGATATTGAGCGGCGTTGAAAAGCTTACCAGGGCCGTGAAGATCACATTGGGCCCTAAAGGGAGGAACGTCGCTATTGAGAAGAAGTTCGGCGCTCCCACTATAACAAAAGACGGTGTCACGGTAGCCAAGGAGATCGAACTCGAGGACGCTTATGAGAACCTCGGGGCGGAGATGGTCAAGGAAGTCGCTTCCAAGACCAGCGACGTCGCCGGTGACGGCACGACTACCGCTACGGTCCTCGCGGAAGCCATATACAAGGAAGGCCTGAGGAACGTGACCGCCGGAGCTAACCCGATGCAGATCAAAAGAGGCATCGAAAAGGCGGTTGAGCTCGTCGTCAAGGAACTTAAGAAACTCACGACCGAGATCAAGGACCAGAAAGAGATAGCCCAGGTGGCCAGTATCGCGGCCAATAACGATAAGCTTATCGGCGAAAGGATAGCCGAAGCGATGGGCAAGGTCGGCAAGGACGGCGTTATCCAGGTGGAAGAGGGCAAGGCTCTTGAGACCAGCCTTAAACTTGTAGAAGGCATGCAGTTCGACCAGGGGTACCTTTCCCCGTACTTTGTGACGGACGCCGAAAGGATGGAATGTGTGCTGGACGATCCGTACATACTCATACACGAGAAAAAGATATCCAGCATGAAGAACCTGCTGCCGCTTCTTGAAAAGATAGCCCAGGCGGGCCGGCCGCTTCTGCTTATAGCGGAAGATATAGAGGGCGAGGCCCTGGCGACGCTTGTCGTCAACAAGATCCGCGGGACTTTCTCATGCTGCGCGGTCAAGGCTCCGGGATACGGTGAAAGACGGAAGTCCATGCTTGAGGATATCGCGGTCCTTACGGGCGGCAAAGCCGTCACAGAGGACCTCGGCATAAAGCTGGAGAACGTCACGCTGCAGGATCTCGGTCTGGCGAAGAGGGTCACCATCAACAAAGAGGACACGGTCATCGTCGAGGGCGAGGGGACCCAGGACGCCGTTAAAGCCAGGATAGCCCAGATAAAGAAAGAGATAGAGACAAGCGATTCCGATTATGACAAGGAAAAGCTGCAGGAACGTCTGGCGAAACTTTCGGGCGGCGTGGCCATCATAAACGTCGGCGCGGCGACAGAAGTCGAGATGAAAGAGAAAAAGGCCAGGATCGAGGACGCGCTTCACGCTACAAGAGCCGCTTCGGAAGAAGGCATAGTCCCGGGCGGCGGAGTGGCCCTTTTAAGGATAAGCAGGAAACTCGACAATGTAAAAGTTTCCGGTGACGAAAGAACGGGCGTTGAAATAATCAAAAGAGCCCTGGAAGAGCCCGTGAGGACCATAGCGTGCAACGCCGGGAAAGAAGGCTCGGTCATCGTTGAAAGGCTTATCGCGGAGAAAAAGGAAAGCGTCGGTTATGACGCTGACAGCGACAAGATCACCGACATGCTGGAAGCAGGCATTATCGACCCGACAAAGGTGACCCGCAGCGCTCTGCAGAACGCCGCCAGCATAGCGGCGCTTTTACTGACGACGGAAGCCATCGTCTGCGATAAACCGGAGAAAGAGGGCGGCGCCGGCCATGGTATGCCGGGCGGTATGCCTGGCGGAATGCCCGGCATGATGTAAATGAGCACATGACTTACGAACACGGCAGTGTGAGTAAGTCATAGGTGCGAATTTATCCTGAGCGACCCCGAACCAAGTGAGGGGGAGCCGAAGGATCTGCTATAGATTCCTCGACTCACTCACGTTGTTCGTTCGCTCGGAATGACAGCGAGATTGTCATCTCGAGCGAGTGAGCGGAGCGAACGAGTCGAGAGATCTAAAACAAATATTGACCCGGCGATATATTGCTGGTAAAATATTACAAACTTTGGGGTAAGGTGAAGATGCCCTTCGGGGCAGATAATCCTTAGCCGGCGGTGATTTCCTGCTGGTATGCCAGCAGGGATAAGTCCGCGAGTCCTTCGGGGCAGAATCCGTGAGAATCGGGTACCGACCGTAAAGCCGGGATGGGAAAAGTTTTATGAATAACCATGTAAAAAGGAACCCTGAAGTTTATGCTTCAGGGTTCCTTTTTTTTAAAGGTGCGGAATGACCTATAAACTGGATAGAATAGAAGATGTGATCGGGGATATCAGAAAAGGGCGCATGGTCGTCGTGGTGGATGATCCCTCGCGCGAGAACGAGGGGGACTTGATAGCCTCGGCCGGGCTCATCACCCCCGATAAAGTCAATTTCATGGCGAAACACGGCAGGGGCCTTATATGCGTTCCTATCGATGACGGTATAGCCGATAAACTCGGACTGCAAAGCATGTCCCATGAACCGCGCGACCCGTACCAGACGGCGTGGACGATGACGGTCGACGCCGCGGAAGGTATAACCACGGGGATATCCGCGCATGACAGGGCGCGCACCATAAAACTTCTTGCAGATCGGGAAGCCGGAGCGGAAGATTTTGTACGTCCCGGGCACGTGTTCCCTTTGAGGTCCAGAAAAGGCGGGGTTCTCGTGCGCGCGGGTCATACCGAGGCAAGCGTGGACCTTATGAAGCTCGCGGGCCTGCCGCCGGCGGGCGTAATATGCGAGATCATGAATGAGGACGGCACGATGGCGCGCATGCCCGACCTGGCCGGGTTCGCCGCGAAGCATAAACTGAAAATATGCTCCATCGTGGACCTTATACAATACCGCATGGAAAGGGACCATCTTATTGAAAAGGTCGCGGAAACCGCGCTTCCCACGCCTTACGGTGAGTTCCGCTTATACGCTTACAGGTCCATGATAGACGATTACCAGCATCTGGCGCTGGTCAAAGGGGACGTGACAAAAGGGATGGTCCCGGTAAGGGTCCATTCGCAGTGCCTGACAGGCGATGTTTTCCATTCCTTGAGATGTGACTGCGGCGGTCAGCTGGAAAAAGCGCTCCGGATCATATCAGGGGAAGGAAAAGGGGTGCTATTGTATCTTTCCCAGGAAGGGCGCGGTATAGGGATATTCAACAAACTCAAGGCTTACCAGCTTCAGGACAAGGGTCTTGATACCGTGGAAGCCAACGAGAAACTGGGCTTCAAGGCGGACCTGAGGGATTACGGGATAGGCGCGCAGATACTGGCCGACCTGGGCCTGAAGAAGATCAGGCTGCTGACCAACAATCCCCGGAAGATAGTGGGCCTGAAAGGATACGGTCTGGAAGTGGCCGAAAGGGTGCCTCTGGAGGTCAAGCCCGGCGAGGATAACAGGGATTATTTAAAAGCGAAAAAAAAGCGTTTGGGGCATAAACTGAAACATGTGTAGGAGGAAAAATGAAAAATGTAAAGACGATCCAGGGCAGTATGATAGCTAAAGGGAAGAAGTTCGGCATAGTGGTGTCGCGCTTCAATGAGTTCATATCGTCAAAACTGCTGGACGGGGCCGTTGACATCCTTCTGAACCACGGCGTAAAAGAGGAAGATGTTTCCGTGGTGTGGGTGCCGGGCTCCTTTGAGGTGCCCGTACTGGCGGGCAAAATGGCCTCAACAGGCAAATACGATGCCGTTATCTGCCTGGGAGCGGTGATAAGAGGCGAAACGCCTCATTTTGAGCTTATCGCCGGCGAGGCGGCCAAAGGGGTCGCGAAAGTCGCGATGACGAGCAAAGTTCCCTGCATATTCGGCATAATAACGACCGACAATCTGGAGCAGGCAGTGGAAAGAGCCGGCACCAAGAGCGGCAACAAAGGCAGGGAAGCCGCCAGGAACGCCATAGAGATGTGCAACCTGTACGCGCGGGTATAAAAAAGACCCAGGACGCAGGACCCAGGACACAAGACTTGTCCTGTCTTGAGTCGTGAGTCTTGAGTCCAAGATACACGGGAGATTAAACTAAACATGAGAAAACGCACCTTTTCGCGTGAAATAGCGCTGAAAATCCTTTACGCGAGCGATATCAGTAAAGAACCGGTCCCGGAGTGTTCCCGGAAGTTCTGGGAGCACAACGATGTAAAGGATGAGACGGTCAGGGATTTTGCCGATTTCCTCACATCCGGCGTCAGCTCGAACCGCGAGGAGATAGACAAAAGAATAGTCAAGTACGCCGAGAACTGGACCCTGGAAAGGATGGCGACAATAGACCGCAACATCCTGCGGATAGCTTCCTTTGAGCTTTTGTACGCCCCGGACATCCCGCCCAAGGTCGCCATAAACGAAGCGATAGACATGGCTAAAAAATACGGCGATAAAGATTCAGGCAAGTTCGTGAACGGCATACTTGATAAGATCAATAAGATAGAAAGGCGTCATGAATAAAAATACAGGTAAAGAGCTGGTCGACCTGCACGTCCACACCAGTTACTCGGACGGCGTGTTCCCGCCGGAAAGGGTGGTGCAGGAAGCGTTAAGGCTGGGGCTTAAAGCGGTAGCCATTACGGACCATGATTGTGTTGACGGCATTGAGCCCTCCATCGATGCCGCCAGGGACACGAGCCTGGAGATAATCCCGGGGGTCGAGATCTCCTCGGTAAAAAAGGACACAGAAATACACATCCTGGGATATTTCATAGACTGGCGCGAGACGGCTCTTGTAAAAAAATTGCGTGAGATCCGCGAAAACAGGGTCGAACGAATAATAGAGATGCTGGACCGGTTAAAAGAACACGGGGTGGAGATAAGTCTTGATAAGGTGCTGGCAAAGATCACCACGGGTTCCGTGGGAAGGATGCACCTGGCCCGTGTGATGGTGGAACAGAACGTCGTCGGCACACTGGCGGAAACGTTCGAAAAGTACATAGGTGATGACAAACCCTGTTACGCGCCGCACAAGAGAGTAGATTACAGGGACGCCATAAAGTTGATACGGAACGCCGGCGGTGTCCCCGTACTAGCGCATCCGGGGACGATGGGTAAAGATGAATATATCCCCGATTACGTCAAGGCGGGTTTGAGGGGAATAGAGGTATTTCACACACGGCACCGCCCGGGCGTGAGCGACGCTTACACGGCGCTATCAAAAAAATACGGACTGCTGGTGACCGGCGGGTCCGATTGTCACGGCACGGGGAAGAACGAGATATTGATGGGCAAGGTCGAGGTCGGATATGACATTGTTGAAAAATTACGCGAAGAAGCCGAGAAGATCAGGGAAACAAGAAAATAAGATGGATCGTAAAGGCGATAAAAGATATATGGATATGGCCCTGAAACTCGCCCTTAAAGCCGCCGACAGGACCTATCCTAACCCGATGGTAGGCGCGGTCATCGTTAAGAACGGCAGGGTCATAGGGAAAGGATACCACCGCAGGGCGGGCGCGCCCCATGCCGAGATCAACGCTATCCGGGGAGCGCGCGAAAGCTGCGGGGGAAGCACCATGTACGTCACGCTTGAACCGTGCGACCATTACGGCAAGACGCCTCCCTGCACGGAAGCCATAATAAAAAGCGGCATCAAAAAGGTCAATATCGCCATGAAGGACCCCAACCCGGCGAACAACGGAAGGGGTATAAAAAAACTGAAAAAAGCGGGCATAAAAGTAAATAGCGGCATATGCGCCGAAGATGCGGAACTCCTGAACAAAAAATATATTAAGTTCATAAAACAGGGGCTTCCTTACGTCACTGTCAAACTGGCGCAGTCGCTTGACGGCAAGATAGCCGCGGGTGACGGTTCATCAAAATGGATATCTTCCGGCAGTTCGCGGAAACGCGCCAGAAAGATGCGCGCCGGTTTCGACGCGGTCGTCGTGGGCGCCAATACCGTGCTCGCCGACGATCCTTACCTGCTTGACGCCCAAAGGCACCCCTGCGATGTGGCCCGTGTCGTGGTGGATACGCGGCTCAGGACCCCGGAGGCGTCCAATCTCGTAAAGACCGCCGGTAAAGCGCCTTTGATCATAGGCACCACGGAACTCGCTCCGGAAAACAAAATAGCGGCGCTGCGTGAAAAAGGCGTAAAGGTACTGGTCACAAAAAGCCGCAAAGGAAAGGTTCCTTTAAAAATATTTTTCAGGGCCCTCGCGGGTGAAGGGCTGGTCAACATCCTTGTCGAGGGCGGCGGCGAACTTGTCGGCGGCCTGATGGACGAAAAACTGATAGATGAAGTGATGTTCTTTATAGCCCCGAAAATACTGGGGGGCCCTTACTCTTCCATAAAAGGCCGGGGAGCGGGGAACATCGCCGCCGCGCTGGACGTAGAAGGCGCCGAGGTCAGCATGTCCGGCGGGGATATCTTTGTGAGAGGTAACATATGTTCACGGGTATAGTCAGGGAGATAGGCACGGTGAAAAGCATCGCCAGAAAGGGCCGGTTCGCGCGGCTCGAGGTCGCGTGCGATAAAGTGAAGGAAAATATCGACCTGGGTGACAGCGTCGCCGTCAACGGTATCTGCTTAAGCGTCATCGCCGTCAAGAGAACGTTGTTCTTTGACGTGGTGGGCAATACCCTGAAACAGACGAACCTTAAACGATTAAAGGCCGGAGACAAGGTGAACCTTGAAAATGCCCTCAAAATAGGGGATACTTTAAGCGGGCATATGGTGTCGGGGCACTCGGACGGCGAACGTCCCGTAAAAGCCAGCGGCAAGGTCTCCCGGGGGTGTATCCTTGACATAGGCATCAAACCGGGTGATGAGAAATATGTTGTTCCCAAAGGTTCGGTCTCGGTCGACGGCGTGAGCCTTACCATAGGTGAAGTGAAAAGGGATCTTTTCAGGATATTCCTGATACCCCACACTTTACAGAACAGCACGCTGTCCTTCAGGAGTCGCGGGGATCACGTGAACGTGGAATTCGACATGATGGCCAAATACTCCGGGAAAGGCCCGGGCAAAGGCGGGATAACCAGGAGCGTTCTCAGCGAAGAAGGTTTTATTTGAAACTTCATATTTATTAACGTTAAAGAAAGGACAGAAAGACATGAAAAGATCCATAGCAATAATGATAATTTTTTTATTGTTCCTTTCACTGATCCCTCGGCTCTACGCGGATAATGCCGTGACAAAACTCGGCAGAGGCGTTGCTAACGTAGCGACATGCCCTTTAGAGCTTCCCAAAAGCATGGGAGAGGCTAACGAAGAAAGCGGGATCTTCGCGGGTATGACGTGGGGTCTTTTTGAGGGATTAGTGGGTACGGTAAAACGCGCCGCGGTCGGTGTGTATGAAGTCGCCACATTTCCCGTGCCGCTTCCCAGCCAATACAAGCCTATATTGACGGATCCGGAATTCTTCCTTGAGGGCCAGCAGACCAGGAAAAACAAACTGGGCACTTATTAAGGGTATATTGGATAAACGCAAGTTAACAATAAT
>Ga0272444_10006272_pt1 | contig 10173 bp, 10 predicted proteins | sample SSMForm13_FD_201033 | JGI IMG/M metagenome (GOLD analysis project Ga0272444, IMG submission 201033) | Marine sediment archaeal communities from Little Sippewissett salt marsh, Falmouth, MA, United States - SSM-Form-13 | ecosystem: Environmental > Aquatic > Marine > Wetlands > Sediment ...
TCCTTCCAGGCGATGGGCGTCTCGCTGGTGATCCACCCGCGCAATCCCCATGTGCCGACCTCGCATGCCAATGTGCGTTTTTTCATCGCCGAGAAGGAGGGGGCCGATCCTGTGTGGTGGTTCGGCGGCGGTTTCGACCTGACCCCCTACTACGGCCAGCGCGAGGACGTGGTGCACTGGCACCGGACATCCAAGGCAGCGTGCGATCCGTTCGGTGCCGAGGTCTACCCGAAATACAAAAAATGGTGCGACGAGTACTTCTACCTCAAGCACCGCGACGAGCCGCGCGGTGTCGGCGGCCTGTTCTTCGACGATCTGAACGAGCCCGGCTTCGATAAATCGTTTGCCTTGATGCGCAGCGTGGGCGACCACTATATCCCGGCCTACCTGCCGATCGTGCAGAAACGCCGCGACACCGGGTACGGCGAGCGCGAGCGCCAGTTCCAGCTGTACCGTCGCGGCCGCTACGTCGAGTTCAACCTGGTGTACGACCGCGGCACCATCTTCGGCCTGCAGACCGGTGGGCGCACCGAGTCGATCCTGATGTCGCTGCCGCCGCTGGTCAGCTGGAAGTACGACTACCACCCGCAGCCCGGCACGCCCGAGGCGGAACTGTACGAGGTGTTCCTCAAGCCGCAGGACTGGCTCGACTGAGCCCCGGCTTGCCGGGTCGACAGATGCTGAGAACCCGCCGCAACCGCAACCTCAAGGCCCGCATGGCATGCGGATACCGGAAGCGCCTGTTGCCGCTGCTGCTGGGCCTGGCAAGCACGCCGCATGCGACAGCGGCCTGCGATCCGCGAATAACCGGCACCTTCAAGGGCGGCTGGAGCAATGCCGGGCATGCCGGCAGCTACTGGCTGACCACCCTGGTGATGCGCTGCAGACAGGGTGAGCTGCACGCGGTGCTGACCTGCCAAGGTGAAGACCCGGTCGGCCCGCCACAGTGGGTCAGCGGCGTACCCATGCAGGATTTCAGGCCCTACACCCATCTTGCCCCGGCCAAGGTCCGCATGCAGGGCAAACAGGTGTTCATCACCCTACCCGACGACGCGAAAGTGGCCTGCCATCTATCCGATCTGCACGGCGTCTATCGCAACTATCGCGGCACCGAAGAGATCATTTTCCACGACCCCAGCGCGTTCAACGGCTGCGACCGCCTGGTCAAGCAACAGCGTACCGGCGGCCTGCCGCATCCTACGCGCTGAGCAGCTCGGCATCCCGCCAGTGCAGCGAATGTGCCGGAAGGTCTTTGCCGGGGCCGGTCAAGCCGCGGGCAACAGGCTTCCACTCACAGCGGATTTGTTGATCCGCCGCCGGCCCACTAGCATAGGTATCTGTTACTGCCATGCCGCACTGGCGGAGTGAATGCATTGGAATCCATCCTCCTTGCCATCGACCCACGGGATCCTTTGTGGATCGCCATCGCCTTTGCCTTCGGCTTCCTGGTGAAGCTGTTTGGCCTGCCGCCCATGGTCGGCTTCCTGATCGCGGGATTCGTGCTGCACGCCGGTGGCGCGGAGCCCAGCGAATTCCTGCTCACCACCGCCGACTTCGGCGTGACTCTGCTGCTGTTCACCATCGGCCTGAAACTGCGGCTGAGCTCGCTCGCACGCCCCGAGGTATGGGGCGTGGCCAGCATCCACATGGTTCTGGTCACTGCGCTGTTGAGTGGCTTCATCCTGTTGCTCGCCGGCCTGGGGCTGCCACTGGTCGCCGGCATCGATCAGGGCACCGCCTGGCTGATCGGCTTCGCCCTGTCTTTTTCAAGTACCGTGTTCGCGGTCAAGATCCTCGACGAACTCGGTGCCTCCAGCTCACGCCACGGCAACATCGCAATCGGCGTACTGATCGTGCAGGACATCGCGGCCGTCGCGTTTCTCGCCACCTCCACCGGTAAGCTGCCCAGTTGGTGGGCACTCGGCCTGCTGCTGCTGATCCCCGCGCGGCACCTGCTGCAACGCGTGCTGGCGAAGAGCGGCCACGGCGAACTGCTGATCCTCTACGGTATCGTGCTGGCGCTCGGTGGGGCCGACCTTTTCGAACTGGTGGAGATGAAAGGCGATCTCGGCGCATTGGTGCTGGGCATGCTGCTGGCCGGGCATCCCAAGGCCAACGAACTGGCCAAGTCGCTGCTCGGTTTCAAGGACCTGTTCCTGGTCGGTTTCTTCCTCAGCGTCGGGATGAGCGCCCTGCCCGGCTGGTCGGAACTGTGGGTGGCCCTGGCGCTGCTGGTGTTCCTGCCACTCAAGGTGGCGCTGTACTTCGGCCTGTTCACGCTCTTCAGCCTGCGCACCGGCACCGCTTGGCGCAGCTCGCTCAACCTGGCCAACTACAGCGAATTCGGCCTGATCGTCGGCACCCTCGCAGCCGCCAATGGTTGGTTGCCACCGCAGTGGCTGGCGGTGTTTGCGATTGTCCTGTCGTTGTCGTTCATCATCGCCGCCCCCCTGATGACGATCCGCGACCGCCTGTATGCACGCTGGCGACCGCAGATCAAGCGCCTGGAACGACGACACCGCCTCGCAGGCGAGGAAGACATTCAGTTCTGCTCGGCAAACATGGTGGTGTTCGGCATGGGTCGGATGGGTTCGGCCGTGTACGACGCGCTGTCCAGCGATCCGCAGGCGCGTGTATGCGGGGTGGATATCAGCCCGCACGTGGTTGAAAGGCACAAGGCCAACGGCAAAAAAGCCATGGTGGGGGACGGCACCAACCCGGACTTCTGGTCACGCGTGACCCAGGGCACCCGCGATGTCGACTGGGTGATTGCCACCCTGCCCAATCACCAGGCCAACCTGATGGTGGTCGAGCGCCTGCGCGAGGCCGGCTTCAAAGGCCGTATCGCCGCCACCGCCAAGTACCCCGACGAGGCGGAGGAGCTGGAAAAACTCGGGGTGGAGTTCGCCTTCAATATCTACGCCGAGGCCGGTATCGGTTTCGCCAACGACCTGCGCCGCCGCTTCGGCTGAGGCGGCGGTTCGCACCTATTCCAGGCAAAGCCGGTGGCAAATCACCGGCCCGAGCAGGCCTCAGCCCGGCTCTACCTCGATCCCTGCGGCGGCCAGCATCGCCTTCACCTCGGTCTCCGCCTGCGACCAGTCCGCATCCGGCAGGCCGTTCTCGAACAGGCGCTTCTCGGCGATGAAATAGGCGGCCATCGCCACCCGCTCACGGTATTCCGAATAGCTGATGGTCTGCACCACGCGGGCTTTCGCAGCCGCCTTCTTGGCGACCTTCTTTGTTGCCACCTTCTTCTTCGGTGCCGCCTTGGCAGCCACTTTTTTCTTGCTCGCCACCTTCTTCTTGGCGGCGACCTTCTTCGCCACCTTCTTGGTGGTGGCCTTCTTGCTGGCCGCTTTCTTCTTGGCGGCCTTCTTCTTGACCGGCTGGTCTTCAGTACTGCTCATACCTGCTTTTTCCTATGCGATCTTGAAATGTGCTTGCGGCCGGTCAGCCTGCCCGCCGCCCGGCTGGATATTACGTGCAGAATGCGTGCCTGGTGCAAGGGATTGGTGACCGGCATGGGAGATGGATCTGCCTGCCCCATGCCGACAGGGTCGCGTCAGGCCAGCGTGACCTGGTCGCTCAGATACACATCCTGGATGGCGTTGAGCAATTCCACGCCTTCCGCCATCGGCCGCTGGAAGGCCTTGCGCCCGGAGATCAGGCCCATACCGCCGGCGCGCTTGTTGATCACCGCGGTGCGCACCGCCTGCGCCAGGTCGCCGGAGCCGCTGGAGGCGCCGCCTGAGTTGATCATGCCGACCCGCCCCATGTAGCAGTTGGCCACCTGGTAGCGCACCAGGTCGATCGGGTGCTCGCTGGTCAGCTCATCGTACACCTTGTCATGGGTCTTGCCGAACTTGATCGCCCGGTAGCCGCCGTTGCCCTCCGCCTGCTTCTGCTTGACGATGTCCGCGCCGATGGTCGCTGCCAGGTGGTTGGCCTGGCCGGTCAGGTCCGCCGCGGTGTGATAGTCGACCCCTTCGTGTTTGAAGGCATTGTTGCGCAGATAGGCCCACAGCACCGTCACCATGCCCAGCTCGTGCGCATGCGCGAAGGCCTCGCTGATCTCCTGGATCTGGCGGCGCGATTCGGGCGAGCCGTAATAGACGGTGGCACCGACCGCGACCGCGCCCATATCGAAGGCCTGGTCGACCGAGGCGAACAGGGTCTGGTCGTAGAAGTTCGGATAGCTGAGGATCTCGTTGTGGTTGATCTTCACCAGGAAGGGGATCTTGTGCGCAAAGCGGCGCGCCACCGACTGCAACACGCCCAGGGTCGAGGCCACCGCATTGCAGCCGCCCTCGATGGCCAGCTCGCAGATGGCGGCCGGATCGAAATAGATCGGATTTGGTGCAAAGGATGCACCACCTGAGTGCTCCACGCCCTGGTCCACCGGCAACAGCGACAGGTAGCCGGTGCCGGCCAGGCGGCCGTGATTGAACAGCTGTTGCATGCCGCGCAGCACGCCGGTCTTGAGATCTTTCTGCGCCATCACCCGTTCGACATAGTCGCCGCCGGGGAACTGAAACAGCGTGCGGTCGAAGGTGTTGCTCTGGTAGGTGAGTAGATCCTCGGCCTCATCGCCGAGCAGTGCCTGGATATCGGTCATGACTGCCTCGCTGCGGTTTGCGGGGCGTCGACTGACGCCCCATTCAAGTACTTAAAGTAGTCGATGTTTGTGTCCTTATTTATGCAGCCCGCAGGCGTAAGCCGACTTGAGTGATGTCGATCAAGTCCGGTGTGCATGGCCTCGATAGACAGGCTCAATGCTGCCGGTAGAAAAAATCAATTTTGGTCCTCTCACCCTGCACCGCTAGGGTGGGCCACCACCAATAACAAGGACCTTGCCATGCACGCCTTCCTGATCGACCCCGAAGCCCAGACCATCGAAGCGATCGAACTCGGCAGCCGCGACGAGCTGCCCTCGCTGATCGGCTACCCGACCATCGAATCCGATTCCATCGGCGATAGCGACCTGCTGTTCTTCGACGAGGAATGTTTCATCCGCGGGCTCAAGGGCCGCTTCCAGATCGACAAGCTGATCCCGGTCGCCGGCAAGGGCGTGGTGGTCGGAGCGGATGGTGACGAGCTGCGCGATGTCGCTGTGGACCTCGAAGCCCTGCGCGCGCGCACCAAGTTCCAGTAAAACGGCGAGGACCAGGGGTCGGAGTCGGCCCTTGTGAGCACGGCGTATTGACCTACCCCGGGGTAGGCCGACTCCGACCCCTCATCCGCTCAAGACTGACTTTTGAAAGAGAACACAGCATAAAAAAAGGGCCTGCCCGGGGAGGGGACAGGCCCAGAAAAGCGCCGTGTAAAGCGCCGGAGGAGGATCGAAACGCAAAGCACACAAGTGCTCTGTTAATCGCCTTAGCGTCTCCGGCGCGTGAAACCTGACAAATCTGCGAAATTTGTTCCTGAGGGCAATCCCCTGCCCGGCGGCAGGCGGTATGCCACTCAGGCCGGTTGCAGGTGCTGATCGATCCAGTCGTGGATCCAGCGCGCCGGGTGCGCACCGGCAAAGCGCCCGCGTTCCTCGCCGGCGACGAACAGCATGATGGTGGGGAAGCCGCGCAGCCGGTAATGCCCGGCCAGCTTCATGTTCTCGCCCTCGTCCACCTCGACCTTGGCCAGGCGCACCTCGCCGCCCAGCTCGTTCACCACCTGGGTGATGTGCGGCGCGATGGCATGGCAGGGCGAGCACCAGTCGGCCCAGAAATCGACCAGCACCGGGGTCTGCTTCGAGGCCTCGATCACCTTGGCATCGAACTCGTGCAGGTCGACGTTGAAGATCAGCTCGTTGTGCGGATGTCCAAAAGTCATATCGCCACCCCGCCTCAGTTCGCTGCCTGCTTGGCCGCCGCCTCGATCGCATCAATCACCAGCTTCTCCACCTCTTCGATCACCGGCAGGGCCGGGCTGCCCTGGGCGTGCAGGCTGGGGCGGGCGAACAGCATGCGCGTCTTGCCGTCCTTGTGGGTGACCGCCACGCGCAGCGGACACAGCGCCAGCATGTCCGGATCGTGGTTGCTGACCTCGTTGGCGTACCAGGCATTGCAGGTGACCAGCGCGCGCATGCCCTGCAGGCCGTTACGGTTGTAGTTCTCGCCCAGGCGCTCGGCCATGCCGGCGATGGTGCCGCCCAGGTCCGCCTCGAACACCACCCACAGGCGCTGGTTCTCCAGGGCCTGGTACAGCGCCTGGTAGACCTTGGGCATGGGCGCCTCGACCTCGGCCTTGAACAGCGGCGAGCCGGCAGCCGCAACGCCACCCCACAGCAAAAGCAAACAAGCGAATAACAGCTTTTTCATAATCAATACTCCTTGTGCGGCGGCAGTATATCGACCGTATCCGGCAGCGACCATGCGGTCGGTCAATTGTGGGAAGGGCGCTGAGCCAGTAGCATTGCCCCCCATTCCGTTAAACCGGCCACGCCGCCAGCCAGTTGCAGACCATGACCGAGACCATCCGTATCGCCACCCGCAAATCCCCGCTCGCCATGTGGCAGGCAGAGCATGTCGCTAGAGCCCTGCGTGCCGCGCACCCGGGCATCGAGGTGGAAATCCTCGGCATGAGCACCCAGGGCGACAAGATCCTCGACACCCCGCTGGCGAAGATCGGCGGCAAGGGCCTGTTCGTCAAGGAACTGGAGGCGCGCATGCTCGAGGGCGAGGCCGACATCGCGGTGCACTCGATGAAGGACGTGCCGGTGGAACTGCCCGAGGGCCTGCACCTGGCGGTGATCATGCAGCGCGAGGACCCGCGCGACGCCTTCGTCAGCAACAAGTACGCCTCGCTGGACGAGCTGCCCGAGGGTGCGGTGGTCGGCACCTCCAGCCTGCGCCGCCAGTGCCAGCTGGCCGACCGCCGCCCCGACCTGCGGATCGAGTCACTGCGCGGCAACGTCAACACGCGCCTGAGAAAGCTCGACGACGGCGACTACGACGCCATCATCCTCGCCGCCGCCGGGCTGATCCGCTTGGGTTTTGGCGAGCGTATCCGCGCATTCATCGAACCGGAGGACAGCCTGCCGGCGATCGGCCAGGGCGCGGTCGGCATCGAGTGCCGCACCGACGATGAACGTGTCAACGCGCTGCTGGCGCCGCTGCACCATGCGGATACCGCCGACCGCGTGCGCGCCGAGCGCGCCATGAACGCACGCCTGGAAGGCGGCTGCCAGGTGCCGATCGGCGGCCATGCACTGTTGCAGGACGGGCAGCTGTGGCTGCGCGGCCTGGTCGGCACGGTCGATGGCAGCGAGATCATCCGCGCCGAGATCGCAGGCCCGCGCGAGCAGGCCGAGGCGCTCGGCAAGGCGCTGGCCGAGGAACTGCTCGAACACGGCGCGGCCGCGATCCTCAGGGAACTGTACGACCAGGCCGATGGCTAAGCCCTCGCCCTGGGACAAACACAAACCGCCGTGCAACCTCGGCGGCCTGAGCGTGCTGGTCACCCGTCCCGAGGAACAGGCCGCCGCGCTGTGCGAGGCGATCCAGGCGGCGCATGGCCGGCCGCTACGTTTCCCGGCACTGGAGATCCTCGGCCCGCCCGACAAAAAGGCGGTGCGCGCGCAACTGGCGGACTTGGGCAAGGTCGACCTGCTGATCTTCGTCAGCGCCAACGCGGTGCGCTACGCCTTCCCGCAGATGCCGGACAACATCCCGCTGGACCTGCAGGTGGCGGCGGTCGGCAGCGCCACCGCCAAGGTGCTGGACGAGTACGGCCTGGAGCCGACCCTGCTGCCACAGGACTCGATGGACAGCGAGGGCCTGCTGGCGCTGCCGCAGCTGCAGGACGTGGCCGGCCGGCGCATCCTCATCGTGCGCGGCAATGGCGGGCGCGAGACGCTGCGCGAGACCCTCGAACAACGCGGCGCCACGGTCGAGTACGTCGAGGTCTACCGCCGCCGGATCCCCCAGCGCAACCCGGCCAACCTGATCGCCAACTGGGCGCAGATGGTCGAGGTGGTCACGGTCAGCAGTGCGCAGATCCTCGACAACCTGTTCACCCTGCTCGGCACCGAGGGCGAGCCCCTGTTGCAGGGCACACCGCTGCTGGTGGTCAGCACGCGCATCGCCGAGCATGCCGCCGGGCGCGGCTGCGAGGTGATCTACGTGGCCGACTCGGCACTGGATGCCGACGTGCTCGCCACCCTGTGCGAGATCAGCCGCGAGCTGTTCTGAGCAAAGCGCCCATGAGCCCGTGGACACTACTGACCCTGCTCGCAATGATCGGCTTCGGCGGCTGGGGCCTGCGCCGCTACCGGCGCTCGGCGCGTCACGCCTACCTGCAGTCCTACGGCTTTCCCTCGCGCCTGCACAAGGTGGTGCTGGATCGCTACCCGCACCTGGACGAGGCGCAGGCGCGCCAGGTGATCGCCGCGCTGCGCCAGTATTTCCGCATGTGCCAGATCGGCGGGCGCCGCAACATCGCCATGCCCTCGCAGGTGGTGGACATCGCCTGGCACGAGTTCATCGTGTTCACCCAGCTGTACCGCAGGTTCTGCCGCCGCGCCTTCGGCCGCTTTCTGCATCACACCCCGGCCGAGGCGATGAGCACGCCGCAGATCGCGCAGCGCGGCATCCACAACGCCTGGCGCCTGGCCTGCCGCCTCGAGGGCATCAATTCCAAGCATCCAGACCGGCTGCCGACCCTGTTCGCCATGGACGCCCTGTTCGACATCCCGGACGGTTTCCACTACGTGATCAACTGCCACAACATGCTGCGCAAGGCCGGCGACGGCCCGCTGTACTGCGCCTCGGCGATCGGCTGTGGCTCGGGCTGCGGCACGGGTTGTGGTACCGGCTGCAGCAACGGCGACAGCGGCTGTGGCAGCAGTTGCGGCAGTGGCTGCGGTGGCGGTGACTGAGCGCTCGGGCGGCTACGTGCGACGAGACGTCGACAGCCCGCCTTTGCTAGTCTTAGCCGGTACACAATAACGATGAGCTGTAGCCAGGAATGAGCGACAACACCGAAAAGGAAGGCGTGACCATCGATGTCACCCCAGAGCGGGAAGAAACCCCCGAGCAAGCCTCCACGGAAACGCCTGAACACAAGCCCGCTGCCAATGCCGGCAGCAAGGCTCCGCTGATCATCGCCATCCTGGCCCTGGTGCTGGTCGTCGGCGCCCTGGTCGCCGCCTATCAGTACACCCGCCAGGCGGCCGACGACCTGGCCTCGATCAGCGCGCGACTCAATGAGAGCCTGCAGCAACAGAAGGTGCTGGAGACCCAGCTGGCCGCCGCCGACGCAGCCGTGCGCGAGCAGGCCGAGCGCATGAACGCGCAGCAGCAGTCGGTGAAGCAGCAGGAGCAGGCACTGGCCGATGCGCGCGAGAGCTTCGAGCAACAGGAACAACTGCTGGATGCGGAGCGCCTGAAGATGCAGTCGCGCGAGGCCGAGCTGCGTGCCAGCGTGGCCGATGTGCACCGCCGGGTCGGCGCCTCCGGCACCCGCTGGATGGTCGCCGAGGCCGAGTACCTGATGCGTGTCGCCAACCAGCGCCTGACCCTGGCGCGCGACACAGACACCGCGCGCAGCGCCCTGCTGCTGGCCGACCAGCGCCTGGCCGACACCGAGGACCCGGGCTGGAACCCGGTGCGCGACCAGATCGCACGCGACATCCTGGCCCTGGACAAGGCGCGCCTGCCGGATGCCGCCGGCATCTCCGCCAAACTCAATGCCATGGGCGAACAGGTACCGCAACTGCGGCTGACCAGCGCCACCCTCGGCGGCATACCCCGCGGCCCGGACGAAGCCGAGGGCGAGGCGACCGCACGCCAGGGCCGTACCTGGGACACCCTGCTCGAGGATCTGCTGGCCGGCTTCAAGGACGTGGTGCGGGTGCGACGCAACGACCAGCCCTTGCAGGCGATGCTGCCGCCGGAGCAGCAGTTCTTCCTCTACGAGAACCTGCGCCTGCACCTGGAGACCGCGCGCCTGGGCGTGGCGCGCTTCGACCGCGAGCTGTACCGCGACAGCCTCAACACCGTGGGCAAGTGGCTGGGCAATCACTTCGACCCGGCCGACAGCCTCACCCAGAACATGCAGAAGGGCGTGACCGAACTGCTCGCCATCGACATCCGCCCGCCGCTGCCGGACATCAGCCAGTCGCTGCGTGAGCTGCAGGCACGCCGCAAGCTCAACGACGAGCTGGCACGCAGC
>Ga0272444_10006273_pt1 | contig 10171 bp, 8 predicted proteins | sample SSMForm13_FD_201033 | JGI IMG/M metagenome (GOLD analysis project Ga0272444, IMG submission 201033) | Marine sediment archaeal communities from Little Sippewissett salt marsh, Falmouth, MA, United States - SSM-Form-13 | ecosystem: Environmental > Aquatic > Marine > Wetlands > Sediment ...
TTTTCATCTCTCTCTCTTCCTCTTTTCCCCTGCCTTCTCTGTCATAGAACATCCGGCTTTTTTCAAAACCGACCCGCTCTTTCTTAAGCGGGCTCCTAATGTATCAACCTCTCTCATCACTTCCAAATATTAAAAGAGAAAAAAGAAAAAAAGACCTGGAATTGAGAGGGAAACGATCGAGGCCTAATGAGTGAGGGTAGCGCGCTGGTGAAGCGCTGGATTGCAGGAAAAAAGTACCTACGGCACTTGCAGGATGGTATAACGCCCATAGACATTACCGTGCCTGACCCGTGAAATCCAAACACCTGTTTCAGGGGCAGTACAACTTCATGCTCTTAGCCCTCCAATGTACGCTCAGGCTCACCTAACGGTAAGGCATCAGGCTCGAAGGATAACTGGCGGTCACCAAAAGCAAACGCTTTGGCGGCTGCCACAAAACCGACGAACAACGGATGTGCGCTACGAACCCTTGACTTGTACTCCGGATGGAACTGCACACCGACAAACCACGGATGGTCACGGATCTCGATAATCTCAACGAGGTCGCCGTTGGGCGAGGTTCCGGAAAAGAGCATCCCGTTTTGCTCTAACTGCTCACGGTACTCGTTATTGAACTCGTAACGATGCCGATGACGCTCATTGATAAGAAACTTGCCGTAAGCTTTATTGGCCAAGGTATTTTCTTTAAGAATACAGGGATAACTACCCAAGCGCATCGTTCCGCCCTTCTCCTTGACCTTCTTCTGATGCTCCATCAGATCGATGACAGGCTGACGGCACCGTTTATTGAATTCAGTTGAATTAGCTTCGGAAAGCCCGCAAACGTTTCTGGCGAACTCGATCGTGGCGCATTGCATTCCAAGGCATATTCCCAGAAAAGGAATATTATTTTCACGAGCATGCCGTATAAAACTGATTTTTCCTTCTATCCCCCTGTCACCAAAACCGGGAGCAACCAGGAGCCCGTGAACATCTTTCATAGCTGTTGCTATGTCGCAACCGCTCTCTTCAGCGTCTTCAGACCGTATGAAGCGGACGGTAATCTTGACATTATTGACCGCTCCGGCATGAACAAAAGACTCAAGTATTGACTTGTAGGCGTCAGGATATTCAGTATACTTGCCGCAAACTGCAATCGTCAGCTCTCCGTCCTCCGGATGCATTACCTTATCACAGAACTCCCGCCAGTAAGAAAGCTCCGGGTCCTGATACTTCTTGATACCCAGTTTCTTCAATACCCGCTTGTCAAGCTGCTCATCAAGCAGCATAATCGGCACACCGTAAATGGTTTCGCAGTCGCTCAGTCCGATAACGTCGGCTTCATGAAGGTTGCAGAAATGACCAACCTTGTTTTTAATCTCGCGTGAAAGAGGTTTCTCACTGCGACAGACAAGCATATCCGGTTGAATACCGGTCTCAAGAAGCATCTTGACGCTGTGCTGCGTCGGCTTGGTCTTCATTTCACACGCCGCCTTGATGTAGGGCACGAGCGTCAGGTGAATGTTCAGCAGATTTTTCGTCCCAAGATCAAGCTTCAACTGCCGCATGGCCTCAAGAAAAGGAAGCGATTCAATATCACCTATAGTACCGCCTATTTCAGTGATCAGAACATCAAGATTGGAATTTTTCGCCAGATCGTTCATTTTCGCCTTGATCTCGTCGATCACATGCGGCACAACCTGAACGGTACCTCCCAGATATTCACCCTGACGCTCCTTGTCAATAACAGCCTTGTATACCCTCCCCATAGTGAGGTTGGACGCCTGGGATGTAGGCTCGTCAAGAAACCGTTCATAGTGTCCGAGATCAAGGTCTGTCTCGGCGCCGTCATCCGTCACATAGACCTCGCCATGCTGGTACGGAGACATCGTCCCTGGGTCCACATTGATATAGGGATCGTATTTCTGAATAGCCACACGCAAACCGCGCGACTTCAGCAAAAGACCGAGCGAAGCGGAAAGTATTCCCTTACCCAGCGATGATACAACCCCGCCTGTGACAAAAATATGCTTTACGTTTTTGGGTCGAGCCATATCAGTAACAATATTTAACTTTCATTTATCAATCATCTCTCCTGAAGCAACTCGTGTGATCCATCGCAGAACGGTTTGTTTTTTGATGAACCGCAACCGCAAATCGCAACAGTTTTCGCCTTTTCAATCTCAACCTTGTAGGAGTGCATACCGGTTCCATGGTGAGAGCCGTCACAGTAAGGCAGGTTTCTGGACAAACTGCATGCACAGTACTTTTTCAATCCCGGCTCCTCGTGCCGGATATAGGGCTTAGTTCTCTTTTCCATTGTATCCTCTCTCGTTACGTTCATCTCAAGAATCAAACAGCTCTATCTGATCCTCAGGCCCGGATAGAGTGCCATTCTCTTCCTCATCAACGCTTTTCGGCACTCTCGCGGTAGCGGAAATCGTATCACCCTGCATCAGGCGGACAATTCTGACGCCCGAAGTATTACGACCGGTCAGTCGAATATTGGAAACATGCTGACGATTGACAATGCCGTTCGAGGTGATAATAATCAGATCGTCACTATCATTGACATCGAGCAGTCCGACAAGATGACCGACCTTCTCATGCGCTTTCAGAGTAATGACACCCTTCGCCCCCCTTCGGGTCAACCGGTAATCCTCAACCTTGCTTCGCTTGCCGAACCCGTTGTCAGTCACCGCGAGTAAGGAGGTATCCGGCCGCTTCGAGGTAACCATAGAAATACATGTTTCTCCCTCATCAAGACTGATCCCCTTTACGCCCATCGCCGTTCTTCCCATCGGACGAACATCTTTCTCCGCAAAACGCACCGCATAACCGGTGTTCTTGGCCAGGATAATATCATGTTCACCGTCGGTCAGGCGGGCATCGATAAGTTCGTCGTTCTCTTCTATAGTTATTGCAGCTATACCGTTTCGGCGAGGTCTGGAAAAAGCCTCGATATCGGTTTTCTTGATAATGCCCTTTGCTGTCGCCATAATAATAAAGAGGGGATCATCGAAAGTCTTGACATTGATATATGCCTTGATCTTCTCGCCCGGCTGAAGCTCCATAATGTTGGCAAGAGACCTTCCCCTTGCAGCTCTACCCGCTTCAGGTATCTCGTAAACCTTCAGCCAGTGGCATCTTCCCTTGTTGGTGAAAAACAGAATGTAATTGTGCGTTGAGGCTACAAACATATGCTCGACAAAATCCTCATGTCTTGCCTGAGCGCCTGTCACCCCCTTGCCTCCCCGGGCCTGACGACGGTAACCCGACACAGGAAAACGCTTGATAAAGGTTTCATGAGTGATCGTAATAACCACATCCTCCTGAGCGATCATATCCTCGATGGAAAACTCGCCCTCCTGCGGCCTGATCTCTGTACGTCTCTCATCGCCATACACCTGCTTTACTTTCAGCAGCTCATCCTTGATAATCTGCATCTGCTTTTCAGGGTTTGCGAGAATAAAACGCAACTCCTCGATCAACGTCAGTGTCTCGTTATAATCCTTTTCGATTTTGTCTCGCTCCATTCCGGTAAGCCGTTGAAGGCGCATTTCCAGAACAGCTTTGGACTGTAGCTCGGTCAAGCCGAATTTCTCCATCAGCTTTTCCTGTGCGACACCGGCGTTAGGAGACTCACGAATGGTCGAGATCACTTCATCGAGGTTATCGAGACAGATCTTCAGACCTTCGAGAATATGAGCCTTTTTCTCGGCAGCTGCCAGCTCATACGTGGTTCTGCGGAGAATAATCTCATTACGGTGCTTGAGATACGCCTCCATCATCTCCTTCAAGGTGAGCACCTTCGGCACACCGTCAACAAGAGCAAGCAGAATGACGCCGAATGTATCCTGCATCGGGGTATGCTTGTAGAGATGATTGAGCACCACTTTGGCAACAGCGTCACGCTTCAGCTCGATAACAAGCCGCATACCGTCGCGATCAGATTCATCCCGGATATCGGCAATCCCTTCTATTTTTTTCAGGTGGATCAGCTCCACGATCTTTTCAATCAGGCGTACCTTGTTGACCTGGTAGGGAAGCTCAGTTACTATGATCGACTCCCGACCGTTTTTCTGCGTCACCTCGACAACCGCGCGAGCACGGATAACAACCTTGCCCCGACCGGTATGGTAGGCCTGTTTTACTCCCTCATATCCATAAATAATACCTGCAGTGGGAAAGTCCGGAGCGATAATATGCTCCATGATCTCATCAATAGTAATTTCCGGGTTTTCGATCATCGCGATCAATCCGTTCACAACCTCGCTGAGATTCTGCGGCGGAATATTCGTCGCCATTCCGACAGCAATGCCGGATGCCCCGTTAACCAGCATGTTGGGCATAGCCGAAGGAAGAACAGTCGGTTCTTCAAGCGAATCATCGAAGTTCAGTGAGAAGCCAACAGTCTCCTTTTCCAGATCCTTCAGCATTTCACCCGCGATGTTCTTCATGCGCACTTCAGTATAACGCATGGCGGCAGGAGAGTCCCCGTCAACTGATCCAAAGTTGCCCTGTCCGTCAATCAGAGGGTAACGAAGGGAAAAATCCTGAACCATACGCACAAGACTGTCGTAAACCGCATTATCTCCATGAGGATGAAACTTACCCAGAACCTCACCGACCACACGAGCTGATTTTTTATACCCCTTTCCCGCCTGCAGGCCAAGTTCATGCATGCCGTACAGAACCCGTCGATGAACCGGCTTAAGACCGTCACGAACATCGGGCAACGCACGGCTCACGATAACCGACATGGAATAATCGAGGTAGGAGTCCCTCATTTCGTCTTCTATGCTGATCGGTAAAATCTTGTCGCGCTGCATATCTTTTCTGATAACTGATTATTGTAGTAATAGTAGTGGGAGTAATGTAACAGAATACCCCGTTAAAGGGAAGACGGTGAGAGAATTTGTCATCCGCCATCGACAACAACCTTGTCGCCCTCAACCTTCAGTTTCTGTTTTGGCGCGTCGCCCCACAACGATTCAAGGTCATAAAATGCCCGTTCTTCAGGCATGAAAATATGTACGACAACATCGAAATAATCAATCAGTACCCAATGAAGGGTATCGCCGCCCTCGATATGCAGAGGGCGTTCATCTTCGTGCTTCAACTCGTCGACAATATGCTCATAGGCTGCTTTGGCCTTCCTCTCGGAATCAGCCGTCGCAATCACAAAAAAGTCAGTCACCGTACTCACACCCCTCACATCGAGAATAACGACATCTTCACATTTTCTTTCCAGCGAAAGCTCTGCCGCTCTTTTGGCAAGCAGTTCACTTAACGCTACCTCTTTTACGCCCACTATCCTGCCTTCTCCACCATCTTGTTCAACCATAAACATCTATTTATCTCCAGGGCACTTCTATAACTTTGTAGAGGCCCCCTCTATTATTAAAACATTCACGCCTTACTGCTTTCCCGGAACGGAGAACAAGTATAAACGGGTGTATCAAAATATAGTAATATTCAAAGCTTTCTGAAGCGGTTGATTATCTGTTTTCCAAACACCTCTATAACAAGACAATCCCCTCAAAAATTCAGTCCCCTTCGAATGCCCCTCACAACAACCCGCTCAGACCGCTGAGTATAGGGGGTGTGTTGTAATCATGCGGCAGACCTGTTACCTGTTTGAACGGAATTGCTGCAGATAATCGGGGGTAACCATTTCAAGAGAAGGAACCTCGCCGGCCATATACGTCTTTTCCGCGATCGGAATCAACGAAACAGCCGTAAAAAAATCAGCCTTTACGGCATCCACTCCTGCTCTCCTGCACACCTCTTCCAGCTGGCCGATGTCCTTTGCGACAACCGCGCACCGCCCCCTGTATCGCTCAAGAATCTCTCTCAGGCTGTCGACAGGAACGTACGCTGTCTTTTCCACCTCTTCCAGCCCTTTTTCGTTCGCACGATACACGGCGTAATACCATTCACCTTTCCTTGCGGGAATAACCGGTACCAGAAAGCAAGAGCCGATCTCTTCAAGAGCAGAAGCAGCGATCGCCTCCATAGTCGATACAGTCACGAGAGGGAGACCAAGCCCGTACGCCATCCCCTTTGCCGTTGCCATACCGATACGTAACGCGGTAAAAGAACCGGGCCCTGAAGAAAGCGCAAGAAAATCAATGTCACTCATAACCATTTCCGCAGCAGCAAGCACCCGGTCTGCCAATGGAATAATAGACTCGGCTGTCCGCTGCCATTGATGAACCGTTTCTTCAACAACACCCCGGAGGCCAACAGCCGCCACGCTGATAGACTGATGTGTGCACTCTATGGCAAGAATTTTGTGGGAAGAAGAAGTCACAAGTCAAAAATCAAAAGTAAAAAGTCAAAAAAGAAAACCGCCAGGAAACACCCGTAAACAAAAAACATCCTCAGCACCGCGATTAACGACCGGATATTTTTCAAACAAGTCAACAGATAATCAGATCAGCAAATCAACACTTCAACCATCAAGAGCGATTCTTCTCTCGTCTTCCCCAACGGCTTCAATAAATACTTTTTTTGCGTTACCGGGAAATTCGCCGGAAAATTTTTCTCCCCACTCGACAACCGATATGGCCGGGCCATCGATATACTCACCGAATCCAAGCACATCGAGCTCTTCAGGAGTCTCGATACGGTAGAGGTCGAAATGCTGCAGCTTCACCGGCTCGCCTCTCAGGCTGCCGTTATAGATGTTGAAAATTGAAAAGGAAGGGCTCGACAACTGGTCATCGCAGTTGAAAACCTGTGCGATCCCGCGCATGAACTCGGTCTTGCCCGCGCCCAGATTACCGCTCAAAGAGACGACATCACCCGGCCGCAAGCCTGCAGCGAACTGCCGGGCGTATTCTCGGGTCTCCTCAACCGAACGGGAGTAGAATTCTTTCATGGGAAGAAAGTCAAAATTCAAAAGTAAAAAGTCAAAAAAACAAACACCGTGATACCCCCTGCGAAATAGATACCCTAACTTCACGGGACTGATGCAGACGCTATTTCATACACTGGCTACTATAACCAAGAAATGAAAGTACTTTTGCAGTCGACAAATTTAAAAAGATATTCGGCAATGTGATAGTAACAAGGTTATAGCAACCCTCATGGCTTAACATTTCCGTGCCGAAGGCACCTTTTTGCTTTTTGACTTTTGCTTTTTGCTTTTTGCCTTTTGACTTTTGACTTTTGACTTTTGACTTTTGACTTTTGACTTTACTTAAGCCTATGCATGACTAAACCGGTCATTATCTTGGGATAAAAATAGGTTGACTTCTGCGGCATAACCTCGCCTGCCTGTGAAATATCCCGTACCTGCTCGACGGTGGTCGGTTTAACCACGAACCCTACCTGCATACTCCCGTTGGAAACGTTTTCGAACACTTCACGGTCGTCCTCGATATAAACAAGGTTGGCCTGGCTGCGCATCGCCTCCGGCGTAATGCCAAGCACACGCTGCAGAATCAGTTCGTGCAGCACGACCACGCTGAGTTGCAGCAGAGGAGCGGGAACAGCGTCACCGAGCAGGGTTTCCGGAGGAGTTTTCAGGCTGATGCCCCAGACGCCCGTAGACGTCACGACACCATAGGCATGGTTCGATGTTTCTCCATCGAGGTACTGCTTCAGCTCGTCCCTGCCGCTGAGAGGGGTTATCGAAAAGCTTGCGCCAAGCGCTTCGAAGAGCGCATCGGCATTGAAGGTATCAAGGCTGTGTACCATCCTGTGCAGCGGAAAAATGATCAAACCCCTGTCGAAGATGTTGGCGAGATAGACAAGGATGAAATTGTATGGCTCCTCTCCGGTGTGCGAAGGATTTTCCTCCGCCCGAAGATTACGATAGTTCACCCCGGTCTCGTAACGGTGATGACCGTCGGCAATGTACACCTGCCGATCGAGCAATACCTGCTGCACCTTACCGGTAATCTCAGAATCGGTAATCTTCCAGAGCCGGTTCCGCACCCCCTGAAATGCTGCATCGACTACCGGAGCATGCGATGAAGCATATTCCTCGATCAGCCTGTCCGCCTGCAGCTCTTCATCGGCATACAAACCGAAAATACTGCTGATATTGGCCTGTGTCCGCTTGAACAGGTTCAGACGATCTTTTTTCGGCCCTGACAGTGTCCGCTCATGAGGCAGCACCTTTTTTTCGCTGAACTCGTGCAGGCGAAGCGCACAGAAAAAACCCTTCCGGGTATAGGTGTTACCCTCCGGATCGGTATAGGTCTGGAAATAGGGATAGAGCGCAGGTTCGTCGTCCTGCAAGAGAGCCCCCTCCTGCATCCACTGCGCAAGACGTTCCGCCGCCGCCCCGTATGGGTCGTCTTCCTTCGGCAGCTCCAGCCTTACCGCGTTATACTCTGAGCTCTCATACAGCTCATCCTGCATCGACGGAGGAATAATATCATAGGGAGGACAGATGATCCCTCCCATGTCACCGGCGGCTTCAGGATTGTACCGCAAACCTTCGAACGGACGAATTTCAGGCATATCAGTAGTAGTATTTACTCTCTGTATAATAAGTTATTCTTTTCTGCTCTCAAGATAAAAAAAGCCGGGAAAAAGCCCGGCAATCAAACCCGTTTACAACCCGTGAGAATCCTTTTCCCTCGATATAGCGCATGGAAAATCAAATTACTTAATTCAATAAAAAGAAAAACCTGGTGTAATCTCTCTCCTTTTCTGCCTATCCGGCGTCTCTATCCATTGTCCGCTGACAAGTTAATCCGCCGGAACGTCTCGAAACAGGTGCCGTCATCCTGCAGGGTTTCTTCTATCATCCTCAGCACGACATAGTCACGGAACAATATCCGCTGCTCTTTGGGAAGATATGGCAGCAGGGGAACAAGGCTGGGTTGGTCGACCCATCTGATCATGGTTTCCTTGTTGGGAAAGTAGCGATCGGCATTCTCGCCCCAGACCTTCACGTTCCGTAATCCGCTTGAATCACAGAGAGCGGTATACTCGTCAACCGATGGCATGTACCACGGCCAGTCGAAATCAGTAAAATGTTCAGCGAACCGCTCATGGGCCATAGCCGCCTGAATCACGTTGAAAAAGCTCCGGCAGTTACCATCGCCGGCGAAGTTGAAACGAACAAGACCGCCGGAACGGAGTGCGCGGCGGACATTCCGCAAGAGCTTTCGGTGATCCTTTACCCAGTGCAGGGTTGCGTTTGAATAGATGATATCAAACTCATTCACAAAGGCAAGATCATCGATGTCCATCAGCAGAAAGCGCAGGTTTTCCTTTGCTTTCGGAAGGGCAGCGTCGATCATCCCCTGCGACGCATCAATACCGGCAACCTCGCCGTCCGGCAGAAGATCGGCGACCTGCGCGGTGAGGCCACCGTCGCCGCAGCCGAGATCGAGGACATGCTCACTCCCCTTGAGACCAAGCTCCGCGATCAGCTTCCTGCCCCACTCCTTCTGATGAGAGGATGCTTGCTCGTACTTTTTTCCGTCGAATTCATGTGCCATCGCTATGCTGATGAATACGTTGCGGAAGAAATGCTGCGAAACATTCAAGAACCGAACTACAGACTCTGCTTCCCTGACATCCAGAAATCATCATACCCGTCCTTCACAATCACGACGATCTTCTGACGGCGGCAAAGCTCAAGCACCGCAAGAAAGGTCACGACAAGCACAAGAGGTTCGCTGACCTCTTTGACTATCGTTCTGAATGAGATCTGTATCGATTTCCTCAGTTTCGAGAGAATCAACTCACTCTGCTCATCGATGGTTACCGGAGCTTCGTCTACGTTCTGCACATGCACTTTCGGCATGTTCTCCAGAACCGATTTATAGGTCATGATAAGATGATAAAGCGTGGGGCGATTGAGAGGCTCATCGAGCTCATCGATCACGTCAGCTTCAAGTGACTCGAAGCAACCTCTGGGAAACATGAGGTTTCTTGTTTCTGCGAGCGAACGCATTTTCCCCGCTCCTTCCTTTATTCGCTTATACTCAAGAAGCCTCTCAACGAGGTCTGATCTGGGGTCGAACTCAGAAGCATCGCTATCGTCAAGGGCCTCGTTTGGCAGAAGCATTTTCGCCTTGATGCTCATCAGAAGAGAAGCCATATAGATAAAATCAGCCGCCACCTCGATGTTGAGCGTCTGCATGGTATCGAGGTATCCGATAAAATCTTTGGTAATTCTGGAAATCGGGATATTATAAATATCAAGTTCGTCCCTCTTGAT
>Ga0272444_10006274_pt1 | contig 10170 bp, 19 predicted proteins | sample SSMForm13_FD_201033 | JGI IMG/M metagenome (GOLD analysis project Ga0272444, IMG submission 201033) | Marine sediment archaeal communities from Little Sippewissett salt marsh, Falmouth, MA, United States - SSM-Form-13 | ecosystem: Environmental > Aquatic > Marine > Wetlands > Sediment ...
GGCATACTCTTTCAAGGGGGTTTTCGGGGGCGTCAGTGAACAGGCGGTGGAACCACGGGGGCGTGATGTCGCGCCACGGCGTGTCCAGGCGGTCGAAGGTGGGGGCGCGCAGCCGCGTGCCCTTCCAGTTGTTGCCGCCGTGCTCGATGCCCAGGAAGCGGGCGGCGTAGTCGCTCGGGGCGGCGAGGCTGTCGAGGCCGGCGGCCTTCACCCGCGTGGCGAAGCTCATGTCGCCGCCGCGCGCCACGGCGGGGTCGTGCCCGCCCACCGCGAACCACAGCGTGCGGTGGTAGAAGAAGGTCGAGCCGCAGTTCAGTTGCAGCGGGTGACCGTTGCCCGCCAGTTGCCACACGTTCGCGTCGTCGCGTGGCCGCGCCCAGCGCGTGTAGGGAATGTGGCACACGGCGTCGAGCGTGGCCCCGCCGTTCTGGAGCGCCGCAAGCTGCACGCGGAAGCGGCAGGGCGGCTGGTAGTCGTCACAGTCGGCTTGAGCGATCCAGCCGCCACGGGCCGCGGCCACGCCGATGCCGCGCTTGGCGCTCAGCGGCGTCCACTTGTCGAGGCTGATGACGGTCAGGCGGGCCTGGTAGCCGTAGTCGGCAATGATGTCCCGCACCACGTCCACGGTGTCGTCGGCGCTGTCATCGACGATGATGAGTTCCCAGTCGGCCATGTCCTGCTCGCACACGGAGCGGACGCCGATCTCGACGACGGCGGCGGAATTGTAGGTGGGCATCACGCACGAGACGGTGGGCATCATTCTCTCCAGAGTCCGAAGTTCCCGAAGCACGTCACATCGCCGATCTGCTCGATGGCCGTCTTGACCTTCGCGTGGCTCGACACGTTGTGGAACAGCACGAACCCGCACTTGCGAACCGCCTCGAAGTCCGCCAGCACCGCGTCCGTCTCGTGCAACCCGTCGATGAACGCCGCGTCGAACGGCGAGGCGCGCAGGAACCGCTGCTTCTCCGCCTCGTTCTCCGCCAGCACCGCCCACACGTTGTCGAGGCCAGCGACCTCGAAGACATCGGCCACGCGGGCGAAGGCGGTCGGCCCGCCTGGCGACCCGGCGTGCGCGGGCACGTAGGTGGCTACGTCCACGGTCGTGACGTGCTGGGCCACGAGGCCGAGCACGGTGGCCATGACGCCGTGGCACGTGCCGATCTCGACCATGTGCAGCGGGTTGTGGTATGCGATCTTGTAGAGCGCCCACAGCAGGTCGGGCGTGTCGTTGCGTGCGGCGGTCGCCACCAGAATCTTCGCCCCAAACCGCCCCGTGAGCCTCGCCAGCAGGCTATCGACTTGTTCCGCGATGCTCGGTATCTCGCTACTCACTGAGTATCTCCTGTGCGGCCTGGACGCCCTGAAGGAAGCACTGGTCCATGTGCCCCTGCTCGTAGCGCCACGTGCCGAACCGACCGACCGACCAGATGCGGTTGTTGCGCGTGCGCCTGAGCATCCACGCAACCAACTCGTCGCGGTCCAGCGTCGGCACGGGATAGGCGTAGTGTTCGTATCGGTGAATGTCCGGCGGCGCGCCTTCTTGGTACTCGTTCCACTCGGCGGTGTAGGCGTCCCGATCCCTCGGATCGCCCATCGCCGCGTAGCGGACGTTCCCCAGTGCATACCACCGCTCGTGGTCGTCATCATCCCAGCCCGTGTGGTAGGTGACGTGGAGCGACGTGTACTTCAGCGGAGGCGCTTTCAGCGGCGCGCTGCTGATGACGGCGTGGTTGCGGTCCGCCAGTTCCCATGCGTCGGCCTTGACGCCGTACTTGATCTTCCCCGCGAACGTCGCCGCCAGCCGCGTCCACACCTCGCCAATCCCGCCCATCGCGGGATACAGGCGCGGGCAGTCGAACGCCCCGCCTTTTTTCGGCACGAGGTCGCCCAGCCAGTCGCACGACATGGTTTCCAGCGGCACGCCCCACAGGTCGCGGTTGTAGGGGAAGAAGAAGTGCTCGCAGAGCGTTGGCCCGAAGGCGTCGAGCAGGTAGACGAGGAAGTTGTTGCGGCGCGGCACGGCGGGCAACTGTTCCTGGTCGGCCTCAGCGAGCGGGCGCCACGACTCTGGCAGTGCGTCGATGTGCCGCTGGATCGGGTAGGGCACCGTCGCGCCGCTCAGTTCGATGACGCGCCGCTGCGGGTGCTCCACCAGTTCGTCGTCCGCGAACAGTTCCGCCAGCATCGCCTTGAACGGCTCGTTCCGCACGTAGAGCACGTGCCCGCCGAAGTCGTACCATTGGCCCGCACGGTACTCGCTCGACGCCAGCCCGCCAGGCACCCCACGCTGCTCGTAGATGGTGAAGTCGTCGTGCCCCTGCCGCTGCAACTCCCACGCGGCGCCCAGCCCAGCAGGCCCCGCACCCACGATGGCGACGTGCCCGTTCATTCGTTTGCCTCCAGCCACAGGACGAGCGAGTATTTCCGGAACAGACCGCGTGCGCTCTGGCGCTCGTCCCAGCCCACAATGTCCTTGAACGGGGACGCCTTGATGGTGTCGCGCATCGCCGTCGCCACGTCGCCCTTCACCCAGTCGTAGTGCCCCTGCCAGCCGGCGTTCCGCCGCCACGCCGTCGCGGGCGGCACGCCGATGATCTCGGCGTATGTCCGCAGGAAGTGCTTGTTGGCCCGCTGCTGCTTCGTGAGCGTGTTCACGCCCCACTCGACGAGCGCCGGCACAGCGAACGGCAACTGCACGGCCAGCCCCAGCATCTCGGCGGGCTCGATGGTCTTCCAGACGACCATCGTCAGCGTCTCGCCAGGACCCCACGAGCAGAAGTCCGAGAACGCATGCACGTTGTCGCCCGCGAGCACGGTGTCCAGCCCCAGCCGCTTCGCCTCGCGGCTGCACGCATAGCTCAGCACGGCGGCGCCGTCCATGTGCGGTTCCAGCATCGTGGGCAGCATCTCGTTGGCGATCCTCAGGGCGTCCTCTGGCTCCACGCAGACGTGGTGGTGGGTGCCCGTGAGGCCCGCGTCCGCCACGAACCGCTGCGCCGCCAGCCACTCCGCTGGGTTCCCGCCAGCCACCGTGCCCGTGAAGTAGTGCGCGTCGGGGCTGTCGTAGAGCTTCGCCAGCACGCTCGAGTCCACTCCGCCGCTCAGGTGCAGCGCGAACGGGCCGTCGGGCCGTTGCGCCTCCAGGATGTCGGGGAACGGCTTCGAGATGCCCCAGTCGGCCACGTTGCAGCCGACGCACTCGACGCTGCGGAACCAGCGGCGATAGATGGTGTGGGGGGCGAGCAGGAAGCTCCTGGTCTGAATCTCCAGCACGCGGTCAACGTCAAGCTGCTTCCGCGTGCCGTACATGCGCCGCGTGATGCGCCAGTGCATCATCCCTCAGGCCCCTCCTCGGTGACGAAAGGGTCTTCGGGCGGCAGGTCGCCCGTCGTGCCCGTCGGCGGCAGCACCGCACGCTCCGCCTCCGCACGCTCCGCCTGCACGGCCTTCCACTCGTTCTCCGCGACCTTGGCGTTCATCAGCGACTTGTTCACCCAGCCCGTCACACGGCTGCACTGCACGGTGTCCGGCATGAGCCGATACAGCCTGTCCAGGCAACTCACGACGTGCGGGATGCCCTTGGCGATGGCCTCCAGACGTTCCGCGTCCGTCATCTCCTCGATGGGCTTGCTCTCGTCACTCACGTTCGGTCTCCTTGTGTGAGGATGAAGTTCTTGCGTCGCCCTGTGCACTGAAAGTTGTATCTCCACTCGACCATAGTGGGGGCGGGCGGCTGCCAGAACCTATCGTCGTAGGCGTCCATGATCTCCTGCCAACGCTCGGCTCGCCGCCGTTCGATGGCCGCAATGAGGTCGGCGGTATACACGGCGCTCGACGGCGGCCTCTCCCGCACGGCGTCCACGGCCACACCGCCGCACACCGCCGCCGGCACCAGCCGCACCAACGCCCGCAGGAACTCGCGCCGCTTCATACCCTGTCCCCTACGATGTCCTCGGCGTAGACCAGCACGTACGCGGTCTTGCCCAGTGTCAACTGCTCGGCGCGGTGGTTGCGAAACCACACGTGCGTCTTCCTCTGGATGTCGCGCGCCACGCGGCGCCCGCTCCCGTCCTGGATCAGACGCCCAGGCCCCACGGCCTCCACGATGCCCTGACTGTAGCCGTCGTCATCGGCACCGCGGTCCGCAGGCCCCAACTCCTCGGCCTTCAGAGGCCGCACCAGCACGAGGTCGTCACGCGGTCGAAAATGCATCACGAGGTCTCCGGAAAGGGGTTGCCAGCCGCCCGAGGCCATGCCAAGTGAGGAGAGCAAGGTGAGAGGCCCCGGGCAGCCAGCACGCTACGCTGTCGTCGCTCACACTCTCGATAACGCTCCGCTCGACGCGACGCTCGAAGGCGGATCACACCACGGCGAACGAAAGGCACTGTCACTCTCGCCGCCTCGTCCGCAGGGCAACGCACCACCGCGCCGTCGGGGGCGTCCTTCAGCATCTTCGCCCACCCCCGCTCCACCTCGTCCGTAGGGGAACGCCCTGCACGGATCGCCTCCCGCTGCGCGGGCTCCACCCAGTCTCCGATGTCGTCGTGTTGTGTCATCGGGCACCCCGCCACTCGCAACCAACCTTCTCCCCGTCCCGCAGCATACGGATGATGTGGAACCCCTTCGGAACGCTCACCTGCGGATACAACGCCTGCACCTCCACGCTGTGACGCTCCAGCCGCACAGGCCACCGACGCTTCGCCCACCCGGGGAACCACCGAGCCTTCAACGCATCCCACCACGTCGCTGGCCACTCGAAGCTCTGGTCAGCCAGCACCTCGCCAGGAAGCAGCAGGTCGATGTGGCTCACCAAGGCTTCCCGCATCCGGTCATCACGCAGCGTCGCTACCAACTCTGGACGCAACCCCGCAAGCGCGCGGCAGTCAAACGCCACGCACGCCGTCTGCCAGAGATTCTGCAACTCCACCTGCACGATGGTGTCGGTGACCACTCGCTCAATCTCGTCGTGTTGTGTCATGCTCGACTCTCCTCTACCACCCAACATACTCACAGCCTCCCCTCCTGTCAAGCATAATCGGAACACTCCTTCCGACTACCTGTGCGTCTACGCACAGCCCCACACCAGGCGACACACAACCCCACTCGAGCCACCCTACCGACACAAGGCTACCAGACCACCGCCCGAACACAAACTGCACCCACACGAAGCACCAGCTGCCATGCCGATGGACTACACGACCCAAGAGGGTTGATATCTTAGGTGAACCTCGCCCGCGAGGGCGGGGGGGCTGGCAAAGATTTCCCTGGGATTAGGGTCCCATACCCGCCGCATAGCAAGGTGAATATAATGATGGTTATATGCGCCCGGCAAGGGCCATCTGGCAAGGCAGCGCTGCCCTTAGGGCAAGCCTGGCGCCCACCGAAGCCCATCGTTATATTCACCTTGGGCACGACCTAGCCACGGTCCATGCCCAGTCTGCCCACCGTCCGAGCCAAGTCCCCGGGCCATGCCCTACCCGCATAGCCGGGGAAGAAGTAGACCTTCCAGCAGAAGAGCTAAGACTCCTCCGGTAGTAAAGCCGGACCAGTACAACCAAAGCAAAGCAGAATACAATCAGAAGATCAGAAGATCAGAAGATCATAGTCTTCGATCCTACGCGCGCGCGAGGGGCGGAGTATGCTGTACAGTGGGTGTGCGCCGTGGCATGTATCGTTACAGATTCTTGCGGGTGCCGAAGTGCTTGGCTTGTCGTGGCTTAGGGCGATAGGGCATGAAATGTGTAACGGGATGTTACAGATTGGTATGCTGGGCTCGTGCTACGGCAATCGGTGTAAGCTCTTGCGGTGTTGGGCGCTACAATTTTGTGTGTGCTTTGGCACGGGGATTGCTTGTGTAAATGGTAGGTTGACAATGAGGACTTTTGCGGTAGCCGGCCGTGCCGGCCCGCGTCCCGCCCGAAGCCTTGCAGGAGAAGTGCAATGGCAATGCAGCAAGTGTTGAGTGTTGAGCTTGATGACGGCGCCAGCCTGGTAGGTGCCACGGCAGGTGAGTTTGACCGCAAGCTTCAAGTCTATGATGACATGTTCGGCCCGCTATGGGTCTATGGTGAGGTGTACGGGCCGATCGCCGTGGTCCGCGCCCAGACCTTCCAGGACGCATACGAAATCGTGGTTGACGACATTCTCAAGCCCATTGATCGAGCCGACGTGCCCGAAGCATACGGATTCGACACGCAGGACGATCTTGACCGCGCCGTGGCACGGGCGCGGGAGAATGGCGAGGAACTGCCCCACCTGATCGAAGGATACCAGTATCAGCCCAACTGCACTGATACCGGGATCGTCTCCATCAGCGACTATGAATGGATGGAGGAATTGACCGAAGCCCTGCGCGCCCGACACAAGATCAAGATCGAAGTCGAAATCAAGGACTAGACTACCCAACACACCGCATTGCAGGAGAAGGCAATGGCAACGCAGCAGATTGACGGATTCGAGGGTCTGACGCACTGCACAACTGGACTCTGCCCCGGTTGTGTTGAGTGCGCCGATAGGCACGGCAAGAGCCTTCACGGCATGAGCCTTGCCATATCCACCGGTGCCGTGTATGATGAGGGCTCATTCTCATGGAGCCCTTGCGAGGGGTGCGGGTCCACGCTCGGCGGCACGCGCTACGCGGCCCACGGCGTTGACAGCAACGGCGACATCATCCACCTTGACATATGCGAGGATTGCCTGCTGGCCCTCAACTAGTCCCGACACACCGCATTGCAGGAGAAGGCAATGCTTGCGACAAGCCTTGACCACAACTTGCGGCCCTGCCCGGTGCTGCACTGCTCCTCTAGTGTGGCCACTTCTCACGGGCGAGGCCGCATTCATGACAGGGGATCGGACATGGCGACACGGCGACTGCGGATCGACTGGCGGCGACGGGCGGCGGAGTGGCGCGAGCGGGCGCGGCGGGCGACCTCGCCGGCCTGGGCGGCGCTGGCTCGCGACTGGGCGGCGATCTGCGACGGCATGGCCCGGTAACCTTTGGAAAGGGGTAGCATCGTGAAGAAGTCGGAAGCATTGCGGCGCTGGCGGGGGCTTGAGGCTGGGTTGCCCATCCTCCCCCACATGACACCCATACCTTACAAAGCCAAGGGCACGACCTACGGCGCGTGCGGTATCCGCATTGACGGCAACCCCGCCTTTGTGGATGCCGTGCTGTCCCGCTTGCAAGACGTCCTGGCGGGCGAAAACCAAGTCACTCGGCTTGGGCTCAACAGGCGCGAGGTCAACGGCGACTTCAAGCCGTGCTACAACAGGGACAAAGGCGCGGAATGCTGCTATATCCGCTTGCACGTCCGGGGCCGCCAGAGCGCGAGCATGACGACGTGGGGAAGCACGCCGGAGCAACGGGAAGCCACTGGCGCGTACGCTGAAGCGATGGGCATTGCCACGGAGTAGGGACCATGCCACGGGGTAGCACAAACAAAACTTGCGGGCGCGCGTGCCGGAGCAACGGGGGCCGCTACCCCTCCCCCGCCGGCCGCGCGTCCCGCACTGCTAGGGGTAGCAGAATGATCGTGCAGCGGTCGGAACTCGACAGGGATGCTATGTGGGAACGCGGATATAGCGATGGGGCGGATCGCAAAAACCGCAACGCCCGGTATGCCGACGATCCCGACTATGAGGACGGGTACCGTCAAGGTTGGGAGGGTGTTGACGCCCCCCAACCGTACACCCCGAGCGAACTGATTAGCGGTTGGGAGGGATAGGACATGGCCGCAATCGACATGCACAACCCCGCCGCAACGGTGCTCGGAGTGCTGCGCGAGTCGCCCGACCTCGATACGCTCGCCCGCGCGATCTGGGAGGACAGCAAAGAGGATAAGGTGATCCCCGCGCGGGGCAAACGCCCCGAACGAACGCGCCACACTATCGGCAGATGGACATGCCCGCACTGCGGCGCAATCGGCACGCCCACGTATGGCGGCTATACGATCTGGGCGGGCGGGGAGGAGTCGCCAGAGGGGCCGGGCCTGTACATGTCCGTGCTGGCCCAATGCCCGTGGACCATGGATAGGCTAGCGCACATCAACAGCCACAGGGCCAACGGCAAGCGGCAACGCTACTGGCGGCCGTACCATGCTACAATGGCCCCGTGCGGCGAATCGTACGAGTTCACCACGCGGCGCATACTGTGAAGAGGACTAACACACGGGGAGAGGAGGATCGGACATGGCAGAATACAGGGATTGCCCGTGGCGCGGGTTCACCAGTGGAACGCCACAAGCTAACGGAAGGGGATCGGACATGTGGATCGTAGAGCACTGGGACGGGTACAACTGGATCGAGGTCAGCCGGCACGGCACGCTGGCCAGGGCGGAGGCCGCCGAGAAGCGCGTGATCGGCCTCGCGGTAGCGAGTGGCAATATTGACCCGTGGCTCTTTCACTGTTTCCGCGTGGTGGATGGCCGCTAGGCTCCTGCCCCGCCCCCTTCGGGGGTCGGGGTTGGGGCCGGCCGCCGTGGCTGGCCGACTGACACACGGGGAGCGGAGGAGATAGGGCGATGGAACGCGAGATCGTACAGTATGGCGCGGGAATGCTCGTGGCGCACCGCAGTTGCCACGAGGAGCGTAGCAAGCGGATCGAGGGCCGGCCGGGCGTGGTGGAAATCTACCACGGGAGCGATCCGCCGGCGAGCGTGCGACGGCGCCGCTGCCAATTCTGCCATAGGCCGGCGGGCGGGCCGGCGGGCGATCCGTGGGCACCCTCGCCCGTGCGCCCCGACTGGGGGCCGGACGGGCCGCGCCATGCCGATCTGCCGGAACTCGGCCCGGACAAGTAGGACTGACCCGACGCGAGCGCGGCGCAATCCGCGCGGAGGGCTACGACATGGAGACGCTACGCGACAAACTGATTCGGCTCGGTGTGCGGAACTTCTACGGTGTGGACCTCAACACGGCAGGTAGTCGGTTCGCCGTCTACTACCACGACTCCGAGACGGGCGAGCTTGAGGTTCTCTGGCCGTCCGACTCCCACGAAGGCAAGAAGGCCGCCGACCGGCCCCGCGCTCTCGGCTTCAGCACGCGCGAGGGACTGCCCGCGTACCACTTCCACTACACAGGCGGCGGCTACAGCAAGCCGTATAGCTGCCGTATGCACATCGCGGAGTGGCTCGGGGTGCCGGCTCTCGAAGTGCAGTTGAGCATGCTGCGCGGCTGCTCGCCTAGCCGCGCCTAGACCCGACCCGCCCCCTGGGGCTACTCGCCGCGTGCCAGGGCAACGCGCGGCACTGGAGGATCGAGACGATGACGATGCGAGACTTCATCCGCGACAACCGCGCCGAGATCGACGCGGCGATCAACCGCGTGCTGTGCCACGTGCCCGCAACCGCGAGCTGCTATTGCCCGCTGTCGGGCACCGACCACTACCACGAGCCCGACCCGCTGAACGACGCTGAGCGGCGGCAGTGGGTGATGAATGACGAGGGGCTGTACATGTGGGCGCGCCGCGAGGGCGTGCGGGTCTGACACGGCGGGCCGCCGGCCCGTCCCGACACGGGGAGATGGAGGACTTGACGATGAGGATCGACTTGGTGTTTTCGGTGGTGACTGACGCGGACAGCCCGCATGCAGCGGACAACTGCACGATCCTGCGCACGACCGAGCGCGAGGAGCGTGCGACGGTGGCGCGGCTCTACCGCAACGCCGGCCGCTGGGAACTCGACTACCTCAATGGGCGCGCCGGTGGCGCTACGGGGTTGGCGGTCGGCGCGGCGCTGCTCGCAAACGTGACGGCCATGCCCGTCGTCTACCACGGGCAGCCGTACGCGGCACCGACTGCCGACGCGGCGGCGACCGACTGACACACTGACACACGGAACGGGGAATGACATGGAATTTCACCCATCCTTCTATGACGCCATCACCGTGTTTTTCGGCACCATGGGCGTCGGGGGCGCTCTCGCCTTACTCGGCTACGTCATCTACGCCTTCGTTGCGAAGTGCCGTAGGCGCAATGAGCCGACACGGCGGGAGAATGACGCATGACCCGCGAGCCGCACAGCGGCCTCGATACTTCGAGGGTTTAACTATTCGAGGGCCGCACTGTTCGAGCATCTGAATACCTGCCGCGATGGCGATTATCGCCTTGACGGGCCGCGCGGCAGGCGCTATGCTTGTTGTAGGACAACGTAGGAGACCCCTTGATGACAC
>Ga0272444_10006275_pt1 | contig 10169 bp, 7 predicted proteins | sample SSMForm13_FD_201033 | JGI IMG/M metagenome (GOLD analysis project Ga0272444, IMG submission 201033) | Marine sediment archaeal communities from Little Sippewissett salt marsh, Falmouth, MA, United States - SSM-Form-13 | ecosystem: Environmental > Aquatic > Marine > Wetlands > Sediment ...
TCCAAGTATAAAGAAAAATTGCCAAGCAGGCTGCGGCAATCAAAAAAACCTTCACCCATCGTGGAATAACCTCCTTGGAGGCTACTCCATCACTAAGCCAGTATCTAAGGGTGGAATAATAAGAAGAGCCTTTGTCGCTTTTCCAGTGACGTAAAGACTCATCGATGGCATCGATGATTTCTTTATTCCCTCCTTCCACGACAGCGTAATAGAGGTGACTTGGACCAAAGATTATTGGACTGTCAACAAGGTCAAACTTTGGAGCATTTACAATCCCAAAAATGTTTGGAGCGATTCCCGCTGCTGCATTTCCATCTTTTACTAATGTAAAGACTTCTTTATGGGAAGGAAGCTCAATAAAGTTACATTTAACGTGAAAATCCTCCGCTAATTTTCTGAAATTTTTTCCGTTTTGATCCCCCTTCATCAAGGCAACATTTTGCCCGTCAAGGTCCAAGATATTCGCAATTCCAGAATCAGGACGGACATAAGCTTCTCCCCAAATCGTGAAGAAGGGTTCTTGGGAGTACTCAAGAAACTTATCTCTCTCTTTGGTGTACATTACGGAGGTTATAAGATCTATCTCTCCAGATTGAATCCGCTCAAGCCCATCATTCCAAGAGCCGGGAACATAGATTATTTCCCAATCGTTTTCTTCCGCGATTTTGTTGATCAAATCAGCATTGATCCCACTTGCAGAATCATTCTCAGACATGAAAATAAGAGGTTTAACAGGGAAAACACCAACTCGGACTTGTAAATCGGCACTTGCCGGTAGGGGGAGAGAAAAGATGATGAAGAAGATAAGGATCAAAAAAATTCTATCAACCAAGTGTAATGTCCCTATCTCCATATTTGGATCATTGACGTTAACGTGGCGATTACTTAAGAAACGATATTATATCGATCTAATCATCCTGGGCAAGTTATTTGAAAATCAAATAGTTGCCAATTAGGCATCTATCTATACCTAGTCATCTTAACATGTATGGAGTTTCGGAACAGGAATGCCGCCGGAAATGGTCCGACGGCTCTTCAAAAATTCACGAGTTGTGAGACAGAAATTGTCAATGGTTGATTTTTGTTGATAGCTATACGATTCGCTAGAATGAATCATCAAAGTTCATCACGCAATCAAGCGCCAGAACAAGGCAACGATACCACAGATGACAATCCCGAACACAACAGGTAAAAAAGTGGCCAGTGCCGTCCACTTAGCGCTTTTTGTTTCCTTCCAGATTGTATAAATCGTCGTGGAACATGGATTATGGCATAAACTGAAGAGCATCAGGCTGACTGCTGTCAATGTGGTCCAGCCACCGTCCCGCAGTATTATTGCCAGAGACGATTCACTGCTGGCATCGAACATGACGCCAGCTCCTTGTTCACCCACTCCTGAAATACCCGTTACCATGACTGTTAGCATGAGAATTGTTGGGATAACAATCTCATTTGCCGGAATAGCGACAATATAAGCGACCAGAATCACGCCGTTTAAACCGATGAGCCACGCGATTGGGTCAAGGCCATTGATGAGCCACTCAGCAATGGATGCACTGCCGATGTTGATGTTGGCCATGCTCCAGAGAACAATTCCGGCTGGAGCTGCAAATACGATAGCCCGCCACAGCACGATCAATGTCCGGTCAATCAGCGAGGTATAGAGAGTTCTCAAAATCTGAGGTGGTCGATAGGGTGGGAGTTCCAAACTGAAAGTGGAGGCCTCTCCTTGCAAAACGGTCCGTGAGAGCATCCATGATGCCAGAAACGTGAGTGCAACACCAAACAGGGCGATACCGAGGACTGATCCTGCGGCGACAAAGCTGGCCAGTCCAGGGGAAGCCAACGTTCCCAGAAACACTGTTGCAATCAGGATCTGCGTCGGCCAGCGACCGTTACAGAGGGCAAAGTTGTTCGTGATGATTGCAATCAAACGTTCACGAGGGGAATCAATGACTCGCGTCGCAACAACACCCGCAGCGTTACAGCCCCATCCCATGCTCATCGTCAGGGCCTGTTTCCCATGAGCACCGACGCGATGAAACAGATTGTCAAGATTAAAGGCAACGCGTGGCAGGTAACCGAAATCTTCAAGAAGCGTAAACAGTGGGAAAAAAATCGCCATTGGTGGCAGCATAACGCTGACAACCCAGGCTGTTGTCAGATACAAACCATCAACCAGAACACCTGAGAGCCACCACGGCAAGTGGAGCGTATTATCGGCAAAGTTTTTCAGTAAAGGGTGACCATTTTCCAGGAGTAAGGTTGCTAACCATCCTGATGGGACGTTTGCACCTGCAATAGTCAGCCATAGGACGATTGCGAGCATGAGCACCATCGTCGGGTAACCGGTCCAACGATTCGTCAGGAACCAATCCAGACGACGTTCCCACGAAAGCCGGTGTGATATGCCGCTCTGGTCCAGATTTCGCGAGGCAATACGATCCGATTCTGCATAAATATCCTCTATCCAGTGATCACGCACACCGGGTGGGAGGCCCATACGCAGTTTTTCTGCACTTTTGATAATTTCTTCACCCGTCATATGTCTACACCATCTTATTCAATGTGTTAGGTTGCGGCGTGATCTGCCATCAGGTTGCCGATTTCGCCGGAAGCGACCGCTGCGGCGATCCGGGGATCTCCTTCCAGCAGTCGCATAGCAATCCATTCGCGGTGGGGAACATTTGGATAGGCCGCTTCAAGCTCTGCTGTAATCTTTTCCATCGCTTCACGCAGGCCGGGAACCTCATATTTAAGTTTCTGGGGAGAGGTCGGAGTGTTGCCGTTGGCCATGTCACCAATTTCCTGTAGCAATCGATCGATACCCTCTCCCTTACGGGCTGTGGCCAAGACAACTGGAACACCAAGATCACGCGCCAGGCCACGTTCGTCGACAGTGATACCGTGAGCCTTTGCTTCGTCAATTAGATTGACGCAAACAACAGCACGATTTGTGATCTGGAGGACCTGGAGTGCCAGGTTCAAGTTACGTTCAAGACGTGTCGCATCGATGACAACAACTGTTACATCCGGTCTGCCAAACAAGATGAAGTCGCGCGCAACCTCTTCATCATCTGTTGCCGAAAGCAGGGAATAGGTTCCCGGTAAGTCGACGATTTTATACTTCTTGCCGCCGAGTGAAAACGCACCTTCCGCTCGGGCAATTGTTTTCCCGGGCCAGTTTCCGGTATGCTGTCGAAGTCCGGTGAGTGCATTAAAAATTGTACTCTTGCCTGTGTTGGGATTTCCGGCTAAAGCGATGACGTAGTCAGCCTGGCCGAGTTTCATTCCGAGTTTTTCTAATTTTGAAACGGCTGCAACCTGGCAGCTCTCACAAGAGGATGGAGCGCAGTTAGTCATTGATGTCATCCTTTACTTTACGAATCAATACCCGTTCGGCCTGTTCTCGACGCAGGGCAATGGCCGCTCCACGAACGCGGTAAGCGGTGGGGCTTCCGGACGGGCTGACGAGATCAACGGTTATGATACTGCCCGGGACCATTCCTAAATCCAGCAAGCGATTGCGCTCCAGCCCACGACACAGGGGAGAGAGCCGTACGACTTCTGCTTTCTCCCTGCCTGTCAGGCTTGAAAGACGGACCAGTGTTTCGTCAAACGATTCGCTGTCCGCCAATGGCACAACGGTTATATTCTCAGTTACTGTGGTTGAAAAACGGAATTCACATCCTTCCAGCGCGACCTTCAGTTCCTGATTATTCTTTTCGACGATGCGAAGTACGGTTCCGGGTGCGATGCTGGCCGCCGCGATGATCGCATACAGGTGAGGAGGTTTGTCTTCAACATGAACAACGCGCCCCTCCCAACCGACAGGATATTCCGTCAACGGTTTGCCTCGCTTTGGAGGCATCTCCCCCGCCGCAGTTGGGATGGGGTCTCCGTGCGGATCAAAGCGCGGATAGTCCAGCTCGCGTGCTAACTTTTCAACATCGGCGGCAGACATTTTGTGCTCTTCGACATGTGCCTGAACATGCCATTGGCTCTCGCTGACCCCGGTTTTCCTCGCCAGATAGGTTTCGTAGAGGCGATGTGCCCGCAGGACATGTAAAGCATATTCTCGCCCGGTCTCAGTCAATGTCAGGGAGCCCGGCTCAATTAATTCGGCTGCTTCCAGATCATGGAGCAAGCGGTCCACCTGATCCTGTGCAATGGCAATTTCGGCCGCAATCGATTCCTTGGAAACGGTGAGTTTATCGTACTCCCATTCTGCAAGGTGCTTGAGCGTGTCTTGTATGAGTATCTGTTCGTCCATGAGCTAAAGCCTAACACAATAAATGGCGCATGACTCCATCACGCAAGTAGATAAAAGGTAAATATTATAATTCTCTTCAGATAAGTATCCGCGGCGCAAAAATTGTTCAACAAAGCGTACCTATCGTTTTTCTTGGGGGGCGCAAGAAGAACATGATTTCGGACCCGGGTAACCCGTTGACTTTGTTGAATACTTAGAAACTAGGCCGTTCTGCGATGAATTGTCAATACGTTAGGTCTATAACGAAAGGGCTGTCTCAAATATCTGGATTTGGAAACGCTGAAAAGAGAAGCCCCGGCGAAAGCCAGGGCTTTTTTAACTCACCAGTTTCGAGACTGTAAGTAATGTGCCTATTGGTGCTTGTATTTATTTATGCCTCGACTTTGTTTCGGCCGCTATTTTTAGCACGATACAATTTCATGTCAGCACATTCGAACAATGAGCTTCCTGAATCGACTTCTGCACTTGAAGCAACACCGATACTAAATGTGACAATACGATTCATTGCGGTTTCAGCATGAGGAATCTTCAATTCCTCAACCGCATGCCGCAACCGGTCGGCTACGATGGTTGCATTTTCAATCTTCGTACAGGGAAGAACCACAACAAACTCTTCACCACCATAGCGGGCAATCCAGTCAATTTTTCTATTTAAATTCATTTGCAGACATTCTGCGAGTTTTTTCAAACATTCATCCCCCTTTTGATGCCCATAAAAATCGTTGTATTTTTTAAATTGATCAATATCACAGACGAGAATGGAAACCTCGCACTTTGAACGATTAGCGTTGCTGATTTCACGGTCTAGCTCTTCATCAAAATAGTGTCTATTATAAAATCCTGTCAGTCCATCATAGATCGCTTTTTGTTCGGCTGTTGCCAGGCGGAGTTCTCGATTTAAAGCCACAACCAAAAGGACCTCAATCAAAAGAAAACCTGCCAGCGCATAGATGATATTGACCCATAAGGAGTGGCGAAAAGCCTGAACAGCGGATGACACATCTTCCCATAAGAGCACAAGACCTGCTGGAGGTAGAGATGGATCCTTTTCACCTTGATAATCTCGGAGCGGGAAGTAATAAACAGACATGTCTTGATCGGCCAATTTAATCAATTGTATCTGTGTTGTCACAAAATCGGGATTTGTTTTTATCCTGCCTAATAAATCCCATATTTTACCTTCCACATCGGGCCTGGAAGAGGATTCCAGGTAAAATTTCTTTTGTGTATTGCTACCGAAAATTTTTTGAACAAATTCAGGCCACATTCGCTCTTCAACATGCTCTTTTGTCAAGAACACAGCAGAATCCACTGAATAATAACGTCTGAAAATAGGCAGAATCATGTCAAAAGAGGTTCCTACTTCCAAAGCACCAACGTGCAGGAATTCACCTGTGGTTGGATCTGGAGCACTGATAGGGCTTACAGCCCGTATCCCTCCATAGATTCGTCCGGTTTCATATCCCGTGCGAGCGGTTTGTTGAGCATTTGTATCAACCACCGTATGACGGATATTGTCCATGTTGTCGCCATACTTATCAGGCCGGTGAACACGCAGAAAACTCGTACTCCCGGGACCTAGATGATAATGGAGTTGACGCACGTTAAATTTATCTGTGAGCTTATCCCAAGCGGGCTTAACCCGGGCAAGAAGCTCTTGTCGAGCTTTTTGAACCGCCGGACTTTTGTCAGTTGCGCCTGGTTTTTGTAATGCCTTTTTACCCTCCAAAAAGATCTGATTTAAATAATGATCGTTACCAATAAATTCTGCCATCTGCATCATGTTGGAGTAAGTCATCTCTAGCGTGATGCCAAATTCATTTTGATGAGTCAGTGCGCTAGTCGCAAGGTTCTTACAAAGGGCCTTCTTTGAGTAGAAATAATTGATGACAACAAAAGACATGTCTAAAGAGAGGAGTATTATGCTTATAACAAGAAAGGATTTTTTTGTATGCCTTTTGGCATACTGAATAAAATTACATAAGGGCATAATTTAAAAGCATTATATTCATTTATAGTTTTAGCTGAATGTACTGTTATCCCCCCCCGCAGCGGACAAATTTTCGTATAACGAAAAAATTAGAGGCAATTATAAATATATCTCTTTTATATTCAAGCTTTTTAATCTTTGGTGATTTGAAGAGTTGTATGAAATATATGGAGTTTTGGGCGCAGGTAGCGCCCCAGCCAGAACTCAACCGATCGCCTTCTCAGATGTTGTGTCAAAACCAATTTCAAAAGTCCTTGGAAGTTGCTGACAGGGTAACGGGTTTCACACAATAGGCATTTGATTCAAGCGAAAAAGTTGCTTGTCACTGTAAATTGGACTTGACATATTGGATGTCATGCTTAATCATTTGAATATATATTCAAATGTGGAGGGCCTATGACCATTGCTCAAGATGCTTGCCAAGTAGAGTTTGTTCATTCTGCCGTTGTCAAACAGGTTGCAAAAAAAATGGACCGGGAAGAGAAGCTCTTCCTGTTGGCTGAATTATTCAAAGCTTTCGGGGATTCCACCAGAATTCGTATTCTTCATGCACTCTCTTTTACTGAGCTTTGTGTCTGTGACCTGGCGTATCTGCTGAACATGAGTTCTTCTGCGATCAGTCATCAACTCAGGGTTCTGCGTGGCCAGAAAATTGTGAAATACCGCAAAGAGGGGAAAAATGTGATTTACAGTCTGGTCGATAGCCACATTAAAACCTTGCTGGATCAAGGACTTCAGCATGTCAACGAATAGCTGCTCTTAAATATCAAACGTGAATGTCCCGTTTTTATTTTCCCTGATATGTGAACATGTTGTCACATGTCACTAGAAGGATTGAATAATGGCCTTATTGGAAAAAGTTCTTGTTGAAAGTTGGAATGTTCTTTGCCTTTCCGCACCTTACATGCTGTTCGGTTTCTTTGTCGCAGGTTTGATGAAGGCTTTTATTCCCGATGATTTTATTGTTCGGCACCTTGGCCGGGACGGGCGGACGAGTCTTCTAAAAGCTGCTCTGTTTGGTGTCCCAATCCCTTTATGCAGCTGTGGCGTACTCCCCGCAGCTGCCGGAATCCGTAAGCAGGGAGCCAGTAAGGGTGCGACCACAGCTTTTTTGATTGCGACCCCTGAAACCGGTGTTGATTCTATCTCTGTCACCTGGGCATTGCTCGATCCTTTAATGGCTCTTTTTCGTCCGGTCGCGGCATTTTTTACAGCCGTTGTAACGGGTCAGCTGGTCCGTATCTTCGACCCGGAGGTCGCAGATGTTGAAAAAAAATCTGTTTCATTAGAGAAAATAACTATGTTCAATTCAGAACATGCTCCTGCAAGTGAACAAAAAACATATTGTGCCGGAAGAGAATTAAATTTTTACGAACGTTTACGAGGTGGCCTTCAATTTGCGTTCGGAGACCTTTTCAGGGAAATCTCAGGCTGGTTCTTTTTAGGTGTCGGAATTGCTGGTCTGATCTCTGTTTTTGTGTCACCGGAGCTTGTTGAGCAGTGGCTGGGAAATCCTTTCGTGGCCATGTTGGTTATGCTGGTTGTTGCAACCCCTCTTTATGTGTGTGCGACGGCTTCAACGCCGATTGCTGCGGCACTTGTCCTTAAGGGCCTCAATCCGGGAGCTGCTCTGGTTTTCCTCCTCGCAGGACCGGCAACCAATGCTGCGGCACTTTCAGTGATTACAAAAATAGTCGGGAAGAGGGCGGCAGTGATTTATCTTATGGGGATCCTGTTGGTTTCATTCGGGCTGGGATTTGCTATCGATGCGATCTACGCGTTCACTGACCTGACAGCTGGGTGGCAAGCGATTGCTCATGAAGAGCATAGAACATTTCTTGGAACCCTGAGCGCCTTGGCTCTTTTTGCTCTGGTCTTGTTTCAAAAGAAAAGCGGTGTTTGTTCAGATGCCGGTTGTGCCTGTGGTTGAACAACACTGCTTAAGGTTCCGGTTTGAAAATAAAGAGGTAACTTTGGAATTGACATTGAGCATTTTGGCTCTAAAGGTCTGAATCACTTCAATTCAAATAGAAAATGAGGTTGCCGATAACTACTGGTTTTGCGCTTTTACTGAGTCGGAACTACACTGGATTTAAAACAAAAATGCATTTCTGAGAAAATCACATACCAATAATACGGTCGCTGTCTGGAATTTTTTTCCTTTGGTCTGAGCAGGTCATAGCAAGAAAATACTTTTGTCCGTTCCTGCATATATAATATTTTAAAGTTATGGTATATCCAGAAACAAAAATTTGTAGATATTTTTTTGCGTTTTTCCGGTTGAATTTTTTTATGATGCTGACTTGGTCTGACCAGAAGGTTGTGATGAATACCGTTTTTGAAGAAATAAAAGTTGAAAAAGTTTCCGATAAAATCAGCGAACAGATTGTCAAATTGATTGTCGATGGCAAGCTGAAACCGGGAGATAAGCTTCCCGGGGAAAGGCAGCTTATTGAGTTGCTCGGAGTCGGGCGCTCTTCACTGCGTGAAGCGCTGAATCGTTTGGAAACACTGGGTTATATTGAAGTTCATAAACGTAAGGGGAATTTTGTTAAATCCATCGACTCGACATTTCAACTCGATCCGTTAAAGAGTCTTATCCAGACGGATTTAAAAAAAATCATTCAGTTGTATGAAATACGCCGAGACCTGGAGCAGGCCAATGCCTACAATGCTGCGAAGAACAGGACGTCTGATGATATCCGCAATATAAAAACAGCAATGGACGACTTTCTGAGGCCATCAGGACCCGTTCATTTTTCCTGGGGAGCTGATCAGGCGTTTCATATTGCCATTGCGCAAGCGACACAGAACTTTTTACGCGTACATGTCATCACGAATATTTTTGAGTTCTCAGAGGAATTTCTTCAGCCGGCGATAGAAAAAACAGCAGAACATAATAACAATCAGACCATTATTTACGATCAGCATCAGGCTATTTTTCAGGCTGTTTCGGATCAGGATGCTGAGCGCGCCAGGCTTGCCATGGATCAACATTTAAGTTGGACAAATGAACGGCTGATTGAAATGCTTGACGCAAAATAAACCGCTCGAAAGCTTAAAAAACGGGCTATATGTTCAGCTCAAATCTATTCATCGCCTTTGGCGTTTGCAGAGTAAAATATTACTGCCGACCTGTTTTTTAGCCGCTTTTTTCGTTTCCGTACAGATATCGATGATTTCGAAAACGGACGCAACTTCACGTTGTGAAAGGTCGACTGCACCCATACTCAGACTCACCAGGGGGTGATGTTTCTCCTCCCCTTCGCGATTAAGAGCAATGACATAACCTCTTTCAGCATCTTCTGCGCTATAAAATTCAGAAATCCCATGATTCATGCGCTGAATAATTTCATCTGATACGGCGATGTATTTTTCCGGCGGCACGATGAAGACGAAATCATCGCCACCGATATGCCCGAGGAATGCATCCGTGCATCCGTTTGCTTCCAGTGCGACCCTGATGACATTGGCCGTGAAGATAATAACGTCATCCCCTTTAGAGAATCCATAGGTGTCATTGTAAATTTTAAAATGATCAAGATCCGCGTAAATGACGCAGTCTGTTCTCTTGTTTTTGATGAGTCGCTCAAGTTCGTAACGAATGCTGTTATTGCCGGGCAACCCCGTATTGGGGTTGGCGTCAAGAGCGAGTTGATTCAGGCGTTTCAGTTCCGTAATTGCATCACTCAGCTTGAATTGGTTTTTGATCCGGGCGAGGACGGTCGGGGCGTTGAACGGTTTTGTAATGTAATCGACGGCACCGACAGTAAATCCCATTTCTTCTGCGCTGACACTGTCGTCGTCGGCGATGAGAATCACCGGGATGTCACGGGTGCTGTCTTGTTGCTGCAGCCTGGAACAGAGATCAAAACCGTCTGTATCTCCAAAACCTGTGTCCAGAAG
>Ga0272444_10006277_pt1 | contig 10168 bp, 7 predicted proteins | sample SSMForm13_FD_201033 | JGI IMG/M metagenome (GOLD analysis project Ga0272444, IMG submission 201033) | Marine sediment archaeal communities from Little Sippewissett salt marsh, Falmouth, MA, United States - SSM-Form-13 | ecosystem: Environmental > Aquatic > Marine > Wetlands > Sediment ...
GGCGCAACGCCTCGCGCAGGCCGGAGCCTGCAAAGATCACGAGCCCAAGGAGACCGGCAAGACCGGCCTCAACCCATGCCCACAGAAACGCGTTGTGAGGATGGCTGACCTCCTCGGGGGCGGTGGCCAGCTTGTGGGTCACATAATGGCCGCCGAAGTTGGCCGGCCCGACGCCTAGCCACGGGTGGCGGCGAATCACTTCCCAGGTGCCGCGCCAGTAGTCCCATCGGAAGCGGAGGCTGGCCAGCGATCCCGAGCCCCGGCCGCTGTCGAGCACCAGCACCAGCAGCGAAACGGCGATCAGCCCCGGAATGACCAGGAGCAGCGCCTTCGCCGTCCGGCTCCGGGCCAGGCCGAGCACCAACACCAGGTACAGGCCGGCGGCAGCGGCGGCAATGGCCGCACGGCTGTGGGTCATCACGAGCGGCACGACCAGGATCGCTGCCAGCGATGCCAGCAGGAGGCTGCTCACCATGGTCTGGGAATTCCCCCTGAACTTCGACACGAGGCTCCCCCAGGCTCTGGCGATCCCGGAGCGCTTCGCGGATTGGAAGTCGTCGGTCTCGCGGCCCGACCCGGCCACGTGGCCCATCACCAGGCCGGCGGCAACGAGAAGGCCCATGGCCATGTAGCACGCCATCAGGTTGGGATGGTAGAAGGTGCCGATGAAGTCGCTCGCGATGCGGATGCGGTAAAGATGCTCCTCGGGCGATCCCGGCGCGATACCGCGCGCCGCCAAGATGTCCAGGCGATACTGGTTGAAGTAGTCCATCAGGACGCCGGGTGACGCGGTGACCCGATTCTGTATCGACACGACGGCCGCGGCCACCGCTCCGGCCACCAGGGCCGCGAGCAGCCAGCGGATGGCATGTCGCTCGTCAGCCACCAGCAGGACCGCCAGGAAGTAGAGCACCACCAGGACGACCTGTGTGGTGCCGACCAGGGAGGCGTACCGGTTCTGGGCCGCCAGTCCAGCGGCCACGGCGCCGACCGCCAGCAGCCCCACGCCGACGACCAGCCCCGTGCGAGGCAGCGACAGTTCGCCCCGCCGCACGGCGTCCATCAGGGCGGCACAGAACGCGCCGACGATCACCAGGCCGAACCAGACCAGCCCCTGGATGCCATTGAAGTCCGTGCCCGTGGCCATGGTGTTGATGTGGCGAGCCACCAGCGGCAGGACGGCGGTCACCGCGACGACAAGGATGAGCCCCAGCGACGGGGGTTGCCGGTCGGCCGGCGTCTCGGCCGCGGCGGCGGCGCGCGATGGTTTGCCTCTGCGCTTGCTGGTCATTCCTTCAGGGCCCGCTCACCCGCGATCCGCTCAAAGACCGCGATGATGGCCAAAATGCAGACGGTCTGTGCGAAAACGAACAGGGCCTCGACCGTTGTGGCCTTCCGCAACACCAGCGCCCCGAGCGCCGTGGCGACCGTCGCCAGGTAAACGATCAGCACGGCCGCGCGGCGAGACAGCCCCAGGGCCACCAGCCGGTGGCTGAAATGGTTCGTGTCGCCGACAAAGGGGCTCTTGCCTCGCACCAGGCGAATGGCCGTCACGCTCAGGAGGTCGTACAGCGGGACGGCCAGCAGCACCAGGGGCATGAACGGGCCGAAGGCCCCCTCGCCCGGCGCTCCGCGGTAGTAGTTCGCCAGGACGGTCAGCACGGCGACGAGGAACCCCAGCGGCTGGCTCCCCGCGTCGCCGAGGAAGACCGACGCCGGCGGGAAGTTGTAGACGAGGAACCCCAGGACGGCGCCCAGCAGGACCAGGGCGAGCACCGGGACGAAGATCTGCCCGGCGGCAACGGTCACGGCTACAAGAACCACCAGCACGATGGCCGCCACGCCGCCCGACAAGCCGTCCATGTTGTCGAGAAAATTGAACGCGTTGGTCACGGCGACGATCCACAGCAGCGTCGCCACCTGCGCGGCCCACGCGACCGGCACGAAGAAGGTAGCCCGAATGCCGAGCAGCCAGACGACAACGGCCGCCGCAGCCACCTGAGCGGCCAGTTTGGGAAAGGGCCCTAACCTCCGGACATCGTCGATCTGGCCCATCACCGTCAGGCCGGCCGCCAGAAGCAGAAGCCAGCCAAGGTCCCGGGCACGCAGAAGAATCCCGTCGGCGTGGGTACAGAGCACGTCGCGGCCCGGCAGCCAGGCCAGCCACGGGGCGTCGCAGAACAGCACGACCAGCACGCCCGCGCCAAGCACCAGTGCCAGCGTCATGAAGACGGCGACGCCGCCGCCGTAGGGCATCGGCGCGCCGTGGATCTTCCGCTCTCCGGGATGATCCACAAATCCCCTGCGGCGGAAGTCGCGGCGAACCACCGGCACCAGGACGAGCGACAACGCCAGCGCCGCAACGAAACTGATGACGAGAACGCCTGTCATGAACAGCGGGCCTCCTTGCGGTCGGCCAGCAGCCGCTCGCGCAGCAGGGTGAAGAACGCGTGATACTCCGCCGTCCGGTAGTCCGGATACGTCCACGGATGCGCCTGCCACCGGCCGCCGGTGTAGGAGAGCGTCGCCTCGGCGTAGACGCCGTCGCCGAGGTAGACGCGGTGCGCATAGTCTTTGCATGAGACCAGAACGAGCTTGGCCGGCGTCACGTAGCCCGGGTCCAGGTTCACCGGCCGCGCGACCGGCCACCTGCCGGTCGCAGCAAGTTGCCGCTCAATGGCATTGGTTCCGCACTTGATGCCGGCCAGATCGGCCGGATCGACCAGCCGATTGAACGCTACGAACCCGCGCAGCAGCGGGCCGCCCATCTCGCGCCGGTAGTAGTCGGTGAACTCGTGAGACAACGGGGCGCTCTTCAAGTCCACGGCCCCCCATTGCGCGGCCAGTTCCAGCTCGGCGGCATCAAGAGCATCGGCGAACGCCGAGAGCATTCCGACGAAGAGCTTGACGGGCTCGGCTGATCGCGGCTCGGCCATGGACGTGATCCTTGCCCCCTCTCCCTGAGGGGGAGGTGCCGGCTCTTGGCCGGCGGTGGGGGTGATACGTCCCCAGTGCCCCTCACCCGGCCCTCTCCCGGAGGGAGAGGGGTGACAAGCCCGCCGCAGCGCACGCTGAACACGTTCCCCCCTCCAAGGGAAGGGGTAACACAACGCGCTGATGAGCACGGCAGCACACAACGGTCCCCGTGGCACCCACGGTTCACGGATTCAGGGCCGCCAGCCGGGCACGCACGTCATCGGCCAGATGCTCGCAGGCCTCGCCCAAGGGCACCTTGGCCACCTCGCCGGTGGCCCGGTCGCGGACCTCGACGATGCCCTCGGCCAAGCCGCGGGCACCGACATTCACGCGGATGGGTATGCCGACGAGGTCGGCGTCGTTGAACTTCACGCCGGCCCGGGCGTTGCGGTCGTCCAGCAACACTTCGACGCCGGCCCGGGTGAGATCCTCGTACAGCCGTTCGGCGGCGGCCAGTTCCTCGCCCTTGACGCGGATAGGCGTGATGAGGACCTGATACGGCGCCAGGCTCATCGGCCAGACGATGCCCGCGTCGTCAGCCAAGGCCTCGATGGCACTGGCAAGGATGCGGTTGACGCCGATGCCGTAGCAGCCCATGACCATGGGATGGCTCGCGCCGCTCTCGTCCAGATAAGCCGCGCCGAGCGCGTCGGAGTATTTCGTCCCGAGCTTGAACACGTGGCCGACCTCGATGCCGTGGCTGATGGCCAGCTCGGCGCCGCAGTGCAGGCACCGGTCGCCCGCCGTGACGAACCGCAGATCGCATACGTTGTCCAGGGGAAAGTCGCGACCGGGGTTCACGCCGGTCACGTGGGCATCGGCCGCATTGGCCCCGGCGACGGCACCCGCCATGACGCTGACGGCATGGTCCACGTAGAGCGGCACGTCAGGTGCGAGGCCCTGCGGGCCGGCGAAGCCGACCGGGGCGCCGGTGACGCGCTGGATGGCATCCTCGTCGGCCAATTCGACAGGACCGCCTGCGACGCGGGCTACCTTGTTCTCGTTCACGTCGTGGTCGCCGCGCACGCAGACCACCAGCGGCTTGCCGCCGCAGACGTAGACCATGGTCTTGATGAGGTCCGACGGCTGGGCGCCGAGGAACGCGGCCACATCGTCGATGGTCCGCTGGTCGGGCGTGTCGACCCTGGTCATCTTCTGCTGCGCCGGGGCGCCGGCCGGGGCCTCGGGCGGCTTGGCGGCGGCCTTCTCCATGTTGGCGGCGTAGTCGCACGACAGGCAACTCACGATCAGGTCCTCGCCGGCCTCGCTGGGGACCATGAACTCACTGGAGGCGGACCCGCCGATGGGCCCGCTCTCGGCTTCCACCACGACGTACGGCACGCCGCACCGGGTGAAGATGCGACAGTAGGCCTCGAACTGGGCCTGGTACGACGCGTCGAGCCCCTCGGCGTCGCGGTCGAACGAGTAGGCGTCCTTCATGAGGAACTCTCGCGACCTCAGCACGCCGAAGCGCGGGCGAATCTCGTCGCGGAACTTCACCTGGATCTGGTACAGCGTGATCGGAAGCTGCTTGTACGAGCTGATCGTGTTGCGGACGATGTCGGTGACCACCTCCTCGTGCGTCGGCCCGAGGATGTTGACCTTGTTGTGCTGGTCGCGGCACTTCATCAGCAGCGGCCCAAAGTCGTCCATCCGTCCGGACTCGTCCCAAAGTTCCTGCGGCTGGAGGACCGGCATGTGGACCTCGACGGCGCCGGCGCGGTCCATCTCGTCGCGGACGATCTGCTCGGCTTTCCTGAGGGCCCGCCAGCCCAGGGGCAGGTACGAGTAGGCCCCGGCGGTCAGCTTCCGGATGAGGCCCGCGCGGAGCATCAGCCGGTGGCTCCGAATCTCGGCGTCGGAGGGAACTTCTTTCAACGTCGGGATGAGCGTCTGTGTCCAGCGCATTCGGCGTCCTTTGCCAAGTGTGATCAAATATAGGGCGGCTGCTCGCCACAGAGCCCGAGCTTGCCGAGGGGCAGCCGCCGAAATCCAATTCCGCGTGGCTGCCCATACGGGTCTTCGCTTCGCTGCGACAAGCAGCCACCCTACGTAACTGAGCCGCCATGATAGACAAGCGCCGCAGGCTTTTCAACACACCACGCACGGAGCCCTGCTTCAGGGCGCGGCTTTTTCTGCCTCGAGGACGAGCTGCCCACGGGCGGAATGCACCGCATACTTCCCGAGGTCGCCACCCGCGAACATGACACTCTCCTTGCCGTCGCTGCGGTGCACGCGAACGGGTATTCCGAGACCTCCGTGGTTGATCTCGATATTCTCCACGCCGGGCTTCTGCCCGGCGCGGCACGGCTCAAGCACGGTGGCGAACCAGACATCACTGCCTGTGCACCGAACCACCGCCATCGGCACACGGTCGTCGACGCTGCGGAACGGCCCGGTCGCGGTGAACACGGTGAACACCTGATCGTACGGCAGGCCGGCCATCCTGAGATGTGCCGTCGCTTTCTCACCAGGGAACGTCACGACGATGTTGCCCGCCTCGCCGAGGCAGTGCGCCGAGACGTCCTTCAGGTAGCGGTACCCAGGATGGTCGCCCAGCGTAGTGTCAGCCTTCGGCAGGTCGCAGGTCGCCTTCCCGCCCCGGTTGTGGTAGACCCAATCGAACGTGTGCTCCTTGTCGTCCTTGGACTTCAACCGGTCGACCACAAGGAGGTAGGTGGGTGTCAGGAGCAGGAAGCGCTGGTGCGTCACGTTCTCAAATGCCGGACCCGCGTCGGCGGCCACGGCGGAGTATGAACCGTTCGCCGCGAAGGCAAGGAGCTTCCCGTCGGCCTCCTTCTGGCCCTTGCCATCGACTAGGACCACGTTGTGGCCGACGCTCGCCTTGTACCACTGGCGGTGAATGGGCAGCCGGTAGGCCTGGCTTTTGGCGCGGCCGGGATCGACGCCCAACTCCTGGCCGTGGCCGAAGAGGACAAAGGAGAGCTTGTCGAAATGGCCGTGGAACCCGCCGTACGGGCCGAACGTCATGGCGGCCGAGAGCTTGCCCGGCCCGTTGGTCCGCAGGATGGCATGCCCTGCCCCGCGGATGACCTTGCTGGCGGGCGCGGGCGGCGCGGCCTTCTTCGACATGTCGCGGCCCAGGAGGACACTGCCCCACGTGCCCTTGGCCGACAACGTGGACAGAATCCGCTCATCCCCGTATGCAGCATAGGCCTGTTCGTTAAGGCGCGCGTGCGGCGTGCTCTGGACGGCGTCGCCGAAGCGCGGCAGGCTGCCGTCGCTCATCACGTAGTCGAACGCCAAGGTGTACATCCCGCGCAGCAGTGGGTGGCTGTAGAGGTCGATGCCCAGCCGCCGGGCGCCCTCGGCGATGTGCGTCATCGCCGACAGCGTGTAGTAGTGGTAGCCCCAGGAGTTCTCGTACCACATGCCCTCGGGGCTGACGCTGGCTTTCATCTGGAACGCGAAGCCGTTCTTCGGCCGGTCCATAGCAGCGCGGACCATCGTCTCGTCACCCAGGACGGCCCCGGCCCACAGCAGGGCCGCATTGTGCCACGTCTGCCAGTTGGACTTGCCCGCCTTGTGGACGTCGATGCACTCGGCCATCGCCCGGATGAAGCGCGTCTCGACGCGGCGCTTCTCGTCGTCGCTGAGCACGCCCGAGTCGTGGATGAGGTCGTAGGCTGTCGCCAGGGGAATCATGCCCATCGACTCGTTCAAGGTCTGTTCCCACAGGTGGCCTGCGCTCTTGTACCTTCCGTGCTTCTGTGCGGCCACGTCGATGCTCTTGTCCGACACGTGGGCATGGAGCATCGGATAGCCGAGGTACCGGTCGGCGTAGCCGAGCATCACCTTGGCCGCGAATTCGGCGTAGCGGCGCTCCCCGGTGACAGCCCAGGCCCACGCGGCGTCCTCCATGCGACGGATGTTGCGACTGTGCGTTCGGCCATAGAGCACGTTGTCGTAGGGGAACCCGCTGTAGACCTTGCCGCACTTGGGGCACTTGTGGTGATGGGCATCGACGGTCTTGAGGGCCATCTGGCACTTGTCGCACTGGTACCACTGGTTGTGCTGGCCGCCCTCGGGGGGAAACGTGAGGCCGTCCTTGATGGCCTGGTCGGCTCGGGCGAACCGCGCCGCCAGGATGTCGTGCGCGGGGCCGTCGGCGGCCCAGGCCGCCTTGAGCCGGGCCATCTCGTCGGCCGTGCAGGCAATCACCGGGTGCTTCGCGGGCCGCGCCAGGTGAACCGCGGGCAGCTTCCAGGCCTTCGCGCCGCCAGCCTCGTCAGCTCCGGCCGCCGATCCGCTCGACAGACATGCCGCCATCAGTACCAGCCTCCAGATAAGTCGTGTGGCATCCATCACGGAGCCTCCAGATCAGGGGAATCGTCCCACCGTGGGCCGCCCAGGGAGTCTACCACAGGACAGCACGAACCTGGGCCGATAAATGCTCCAACCTCCGGCCCGCCTCCGGTGTATAATACAGGGGAAGGGCTCCTCCCGCCATACGCGCCGCCGGAGGAAATGCACCATGAAGAGACGAGTTCTGCTGGGCACGCTGGCCATCGTCGCCTTGGTTTCGCTGGGCGCTTCCCCCGCCGAGGCCCGGATCAGGTTCCACTACTCCAGCGGCCACTGGGACATCCATGGCCGCTTCGGAGGGTATCCCCCGTACTGGCATCTGCCGGGCTACAGCTACTACACCGGGCCGGTCTACCGCTACTACGTGCCGTATCGCAGGGTGCTGCCGTTGACCCGCATCGGGCGCCTGCCATACATCCCGCCGGGAACGATCTACTCGGTGGATTCGAGTGCCTATCGTTCGCGCCGCTACCTGCCGTACTACTATTATGGCTACGGGACGTGGCCGGGCGCTTCGTTTGCCGCCGCTTACCTGGCCAGCGCTCCCGTTGTGAGCACGTCGAGCCACACGACGGTTCAACCCGCCGTGCCGCCCGTGAGGAACGACGTCAAGGTCATCGTGCAGGTCCTGCCGCAGGAGAACAGCGGGACGAACGTTTCGGTGAGAGCCGGCGCGTGGGACAACAAACTGTGGCGCGTGCCCGTCGACGGAGCGACGCGCCGAACCGACGGTGCCAGGATAAGCCAAACGGGCAGCGAGGTGCCAGTTCGCGTTGCTGCCGCCGGACGGACGGAAGCGCCTCCACCCGGGCCACGCCGCAGGCCGGCGCCACCCGCGGATACTCAGCCGGCGCACCTGAGGGCGCTGAAGCGCGGCGACGACGATGCGCGGCTGAAGGCGGCCGAGGCGTTGAAACGGTTCAACACGCCGGCCGTCATCGAGGCCCTGGTCGACACCCTCAAGAAGGACGGCGCGCCGGCGGTCCGTAAGGCCGCCGCGGAGAGCCTCGGTGCGATGCTGGCCTACAAGGCCCGCGGGGCGCTGTGGCAGGTGGCGCGCGAGGACACCGACGCTGGCGTCCGCAGGGCGTCACGCGACGCCGCATTGAAGATCGAGGCCTATTACGACGTGAAGCGCTAGCGCCGAGACCGACACCACTCGGGCGGCCTGGCTTGGCAAAAGACGTGACGGCGCCGTTTCCTCGACGGGCACATGCGGCCTGCTGTCTGTCTGCGCCTCGGCTCAGGCGTTGCCCACGCGCCTGATCTCTGCTATCATGCCTCAAGAACTCGCAGACACCCACCGGTACCCAAGGAGAAGTCCATGGCCGAAAGGCGGTACATCGAACAGTTGGTCCGCGAAGGGACGACGTTCGACGAGGTGTTCCTGCTCGCCGAGAAGGAACTGCGGACGACCAACGCCGGGAAGCTCTTCGTCCGCGGAATGCTCCAGGACCGATCGGGCCAGTGCCGCATGATCATCTGGGAGGCCACGGAGAAGTTCTACGAGGCGCTGCCCCGCGGAGGGTTCGTTCGCGCCAAGGGCCGCGTGGAGCTATACCAGAACCGCCCGCAACTGATCATCGAGTTCTGCGCCCCGGTCGACGAGAGCCGGATCGACCTCGCCGAGTTCTTGCCGTCGACGTCCCAGGACGTTGCGGCCATGGAAGCGGAACTCCGCGAGCACCTGTCGTTGATCAGCGGCGCGCCGCTCAAGGCCCTGGCCGACGCGTTCCTGGAGGACGAGGACCTGATGAACCGCGTCCGCCGCTCGCCGGCCGCTAAGACGCTTCACCATGCCTACCTGGGTGGGCTGCTGGAGCACACCGTGTCGATGATGCGTTTGGCCGACGTCGTTCTGCCCCTGTACCCGGTGCTCAATGCCGATCTGCTCCGGTTGGGCGTTCTCCTGCACGACATCGGCAAGACGCAGGAACTGTCGTGCGATCGCGAGTTCGGCTACACCGACGCCGGCCAGTTGGTCGGTCACCTCGTCCAGAGCACGCTGATGGTCGACCAGAAGGTCCGCCGGCTCCGCGACGAGGGCACGGAGATCCCCGACATCATCGTGCAACAGATCATGCACCTCATTCTGGCGCATCACGGCGAGTACGAGTACGGCAGCCCCAAGCTACCCATGACCGCCGAGGCCGTGGCCCTGCACTACCTGGACAACATCGATGCCAAGCTCCAGGCCTTCGCCCGCGCGGTCGACAACCATCCGGCCGAGGAGGAGACGTGGACCTCGCGGCAGTTCATGTTCGACAACCGGATGCTTTTCCGGGGAACAGAGGAGGACCGGCGCCGACGCGGTCAGGCGGCGACCGAGCCAACCGAGGCCGAGGAGCGGCCCCACAGAAAGGGCGGGATAGACTGACCCGGGGCGACCGGGACTAATCGCCCTCAGACGCCGAGGCGTCCGGCGGGGCGATCCGGTTGTAGATGGCCCGGTTGACGTTGCTCATCAGTTCGCTGAAATCCACCTGGGCCTGTGTCAGCTTCTTGAGCACCTCGTTGGACGCCACGTGCTGCTCCAAGTCTGCCAGCCGGTGTTTGTCGTCGACCTCGATGGGCTGCCGCTTGGCGGTCAGGTCCTGGATTGTCTCGACCTGGGCCTGGTAGTCGGCCAGCAGTTTTCGGGCCTTCTCGTCGGCCCGGACGACATCTCGGGCAGCCATGAGGGCCTTGAACCGAGGATGCTCGGCCAGCAGGCGACCCAGGTCCTCGGCCTTGCGCAGCAGTTCGTCCATCGCATACTCCTCTCCATGGTTGCGTGCACCATACGGGCTCGCTAGCATGGAGGCAAATGAAAACCTGAAGGAAGACCCTATGGCAACTCGCGATCGCATTCTGTCGCACATGAAGA
>Ga0272444_10006278_pt1 | contig 10168 bp, 5 predicted proteins | sample SSMForm13_FD_201033 | JGI IMG/M metagenome (GOLD analysis project Ga0272444, IMG submission 201033) | Marine sediment archaeal communities from Little Sippewissett salt marsh, Falmouth, MA, United States - SSM-Form-13 | ecosystem: Environmental > Aquatic > Marine > Wetlands > Sediment ...
GTCACCGGCAGCAACAACACCTCGCTGATCGGTGGTAGTTCCTCGGACGCGAACAGCATCTTCGGGAACTACACGTACGGGGTCGAGAATCTGGATGACGATCCCGACATCGTGGCGACCTACAACTGGTGGGGCGATGTGAGCGGACCGTACGACCCGTCGGACGATACCGGGACCGGCGGCGACCACAACCCCGGAGGGGGAGGCGACGCGGTGACCGACGACGTCGTCTACCGCCCGTGGATAGGGAGCGGAGCTGCGGGGGCCGGGAAGAGAGTGACCCTGCCGGCAGGCGACGGGCCGCCGATGCGCGTGCCCTGGACGGGCGTCGTCATCGATCCTCAGTCCGGTCCGGGCGGCACGGTGACGGTGATGGAGATCCCGGTGAAACCGCCAGCCGACAGCACGCTCGTGATGGCGTCGAAGCACTGGTTGCTCATGAGCGACGGGCTACAGAGCGGGTCTTTCAGGGCGGATGTCTGCTTCTATCTCGAGGCGCGCGACCTGCCGGCCGGAACGGATCCGGACTCGTTGCTCGTGTGCGTCGGCGATCTCGCGGACTCGAGTTGGTTTGCTCTTCCGACGACCGTCGATGCGGACTCGCTCAAGTTCTGCGTTGAGAACCTCGCCGAGCTCGGCGTGTTCGGCCTCGGAGTGATGCCCGCGACGGGGATCGCCGACGACCCCGTGTGGCCGGACGGGGCCCAACCGAGTGCGGCCATCAGTCTGCTTCCGGCGACCCCGAATCCATTCCTGCGCGAAACGACGGTTCGTTTCCAGCTTTCGGTGGGCGCCGCGGTCAGGGTCGCAGTCTACGACGCAGCCGGCCGGCTGGTTCGCGTCCTCTGGGACGGGCCGTGCGAACCGGGCGAGCATTCCGTGACATGGGATGGATTGGACGACTCGAGGAGATCCGTGGCGTCGGGCGTCTACTTCTGTCGGCTGGAGTCGGGCTCGCTCGATGGACAGCGCAAGCTGGTACTCATGAGGTGAGCCGCTCCGCCCGTTGCGGTCGTGGCCCAGAGGTGCGGCGGGCTCACAACGGCAGCTGGCCGTTGCCGGATGGGCACATCGGGAGACAGGAGGATGAAGTGGCAGAACGTGCCTACCCTAACGAGACGATCAAGTTGTTGCACGAGCGCGCGAGCGTCCGGCAGTTCGCAGACCGCCGGATAGAGAAGGACGTTCTCAATGCCGTGCTCGACGCCGGCGTCCACTCGGCGACCGGCGCCATGCAGCCGTACTCGATCATCGTCGTGGACGATCCGGAGACGAGGCAGAGACTGCACGACATCGACGGCTGCGGCCAGAAGCAGATAGCGGAGGCTCCGGTCGTCCTCCTGTTCTGCCTGGACATGCACCGCAACGCGAGGTGGGCCAAGCTCCGGAACGCACCGTTCACCGCGACGTCCAGCTTCGAGGAGTGGTGGATCTCCTTTCAAGACGTCATCATCTGCGCCCAGTCGATCTGCACGGCGGCCGACGCGGTGGGGCTGGGCTCCGTCTACATAGGTACGGTCTACATGCACTTCAGGGAGCTGCGTGAGTTCTTCGACATGCCCGAGGGCGTGTTCCCAGTGGTGATGGTTTGCATGGGATACCCTCGGGAGGAGAGGCCGAAGCCGCGGGCGAAGCTCGGCCGCGAGATCGTCGTGCACATGGGCACGTACCACGAGCCCTCGGACGAAGAGCTACTGGCGGCGATCGACGCCAAGCACGGAGGGAAGGTCGAACCGAATGAGAAACGGCTCGCGACGATCTCGGAGGTCTGCAGACGGGTCGGCGGGCCCCGCCTCGAGCGGCTAGTGCTCGACGACATCAAGGAGCGCGGGTACATCAACGCGGCGCAGGTCATATACGGACTTGCGTACCGGGCCGACACGGGCGTCGAGAACAACCCGGAGCATCTGGAGGCCCTCTCCGACGCCGGTTTCGGTTGGCACAGGGAGTTTCCGCTGCACGACGACTAGCGGCCGCAGGATCGTTGTCCCGCGGCCGCCGTCGTAGGTTCAGAACAGTGTCCCCTTGCCTGTGTCATGTGGCCGGGCACTATGTGCTCTTGTCTGGGTCACGTAGCTCAGCGGCGCGTGCCCTTGATTGGGTCGCATGGTTCAGCAGCGTATGCTCCTGATCACCTCGAGCGGAGTGGCTGAGGCACTTATTGCGACATGGCTCAACGGTAGAGAGCCTTGAGCGATCCCCACGTCTCTTCCGCCACCGGATTCCACTCGCACCAGAACTCCATCATGGTCGAGCTGTCCTGGCACTGACCGCCCCCGAAGAGGTGGAAGTCCAGGTCCATCGTGCAGGGACGGAAGCACGGAAGCGGCGGTGATCCGGCGCAGTACGACGAGGCCTCAAGCTGGCCTATGAAGTATCGCTCGCCGGGGGTCATCGCGGCCGTGTCCGAGAATCTCCCGTAGATGTGCCACGGGCAGCAGTACAGACAGGTGTGAAGCTCTATGTAGAACGAATCCACCAGCGCGGCGTCGAACGTGATGCTCTCGTAGTCGGTCGTGACGCCGTAGTGCCCGTGCATCTGCCAGTCCTCGCAGCATCCCTCCTCGACCGTGATCAGGAATTCCTCCCCGAGTGGCGGCGAAGGCGGGACCTCCAGAATGAGGCTGATGACGCCGCTGTTCTCCATCGTCAGGGTCTCTACCGTCCACGGGTCTCCGTCGCTGTCGAAGTCCGCGTAGAGACAGACCTGCGCCGACGCGACTGCTCCCGTCGAGAGCCACGTGACGGCCATGAGAATCGTGCAGATGCGTGAGCAGTTCGCCATAGTCGGAACTCCCTTCCGCCGCGGTCGCTGCGGCCCTGTCGGTCGCACGGGGAGCCGCCGCTCGCCTATGCGCGGTCATCTAGATGATACCACTTCACGACGCTCCGCTCAATAATCGACCCGGGCACGGTGAAGAGGCGTTCAGCCGCAACCGACTCGCGCTCCATAGAGAGACGTGGGGACGCGTTTTGAACGCGCTCGACGGAGGTCGTGTCCAACACTGTGCACGGGCGCCGACCGTGCAAGGCCACATCGACGCGCGGCGATGACCAGCGAGGCCCCCCGCCATACGGCTTCGCGCAATTCCCCCCGGGGGAGCCCATGAGATACCTTCCAGCTGTATGTGTGTTCGCGACACTCCTCTGCCTTCCCGTGACGGCGCTGGCGGTGGTTTGCGCCTATCCTCCGTTCGACCCGACGAACGGGGGCACCGGCTTCTGTGAGTCAGCCAACGGACGGGTCACGGAGCTGCCACACGTCGAGGCGTGCAGGATCGCGGATGGTGAGAGAATCGTACTCGATGGTCGCCTCGACGACGCGGTCTGGGCGCGAGCCCAGGCGGCCACGGGGTTCCGCGTCTGGGACCCGACGCGCGGGGCGGACGCAAGTGAGGAGACGGTGTTCAAGGTCGCTTACGACGACGATGCAGTCTACTTCGGCATCGCGTGCATCGAGTCTGACGCGTCCAAAATCACGAGCCAGCTCTGTAGACGAGACAACATGAGCAGTAGTGATATGCTCAGCCTCTACCTGGACACCTACCACGACCACACGACAGGCTACAACTTCGGCGTCAATCCCGACGGCGTGCAGCGCGACAGGTACGTCTATGCCGACGGCTGCATGGACTCCAGCTGGGACGCGGTCTGGAGCGCCGAGACGAGCGTCGACGAACTGGGCTGGTACGCCGAGATGCGCATTCCGTTCTCCTGCGTCCGCTACCGCAACGGCGGCGACATGACCTGGGGCTGCAACCTCTACAGGTATATGCATTCCAAGGGAGAGGACACGTCCTGGGTGTCTTGGGACAGGGAGACCAGTGGATTCGTCAGCAGGTTCGGCGAGATCCGCGGGATCCGCGGGGTGCGCCCTCGGGCGCAGTTGGAGCTCCTTCCCTACGTGGTCCATAGGACGACCGACCCCTCCGCCGTGGGGGACGAGGACCAGCTCGACCACTTCGACAACTTCGGGCTGGACGTGAAGTACGGCGTCACGTCCGACCTCACGCTGAACGCGACCTTCCAGCCGGACTTCGGGCAGGTGGAGGCCGACCCGGCTCTCCTGAACCTCTCGCCGTTCGAGACCTACTACTCGGAGAAGAGGCCCTTCTTCGTGGAGGGGAGCCAGTACTACGAGCACCAGGGCTTCAACATGTTCTACTCGCGCCGCATAGGCACCGGCGACGAGAACGCGCGGATTCGGGCCGCCGGCAAGCTGACGGGGAAGACGCCGAGCGGAGTCTCGTTCGCCGCCCTCTACGCGCTCACCGACATCACCGAGGAAGGGCAGGCGCACAACCCGTTCAAGAGCGGCGAGCAGACCACGCAGTTCTTCGTCGGGAGGTTCGGCAAGGAGTTCAACGAGGGCGCGCACAGGTTCAACGTCATGCAGACCGCCGTCCTGAAGCCGGACGACAGGGACGCGTATGGTGACTACGCCAGCAGGAACGCCTATACGACCGGGATCGACTTCGATCTTAACTTCGCCGACCGGGCCTACAGCCTGGACGGTTCTCTTATCGGCTCGATGATCGTTCCCAAGGAGTCGGGGGACGAGCCGGAGCTTGGGCACTCGGCCATCCACGGTACCGCAGGCTGGCTCAGCTTCACCAAGCAGTCAGGCACGATCAACGCCGGGGCCAGCGGCAGGTGGGAGACCGACAAGCTCGACCTGAACGACGCCGGGTTCTTGAGCGCCCCGGACGAGATTCACTCGCACGGCTGGGTCAACTACGATCACGAGTCGACCGCGGACTCGCCCCTGATACGACGAGGCAGCTTCGGAGCCAGCGTCTGGAGGGGGTGGCTATATGCCGGCAACGAGGGCTACGACATAGACACGGGTGAGGAGGTCTGGTCGTACGGAGCGGGGCATCCGACCTCAATCGGTGTAGACACTGACGGCTGGATCCAGTTCGGCAACTTCTGGACGGCGTGGTACGGGGTCGGCGCTGACCCGTACTGCTCGAACAAGTACCTCACGCGAACGTATGACGGCGAGCGTGGTCCCCTCATGCACACGCCGGGCGGAGTCTGGGGATGGTGGGGTGTGCGAACCGATGGCCGAAAGGACATCGTCTACGAGCTGGAAGGCAACTTGAACCGGAACGACGCGGGGGGGCGGACCGACTATGTGGAGCTGAGCGTCGACTGGACGCCCACGACCCGGATCGGTCTGAGTCTCGACGCAGGATACAACACGACGCACGCGATGGCGAGCTTCGTGGACAACTTCGCGAGTCCGGGCGAGGGCATCGGAGGAGTGAGCTACGTCTTCGCCGAGCTCGACCGGCAGACCGTAGATCTCACACTGCGGGCCGATCTGCTCTTCTCGCGCCACCTGTCTCTCCAGCTCTACGCGCAGCCCTATCTGACGGTCGGCGAGTACAGCAAGCCGAAGCGCCTCGCCAGGGCCGACTCGTACGACTTCGAGTACGCCTCGGTCAACGTCAACGCGGTGCTGCGCTGGGAGTACCGTCCAGGCAGCACGCTCTATCTGGTGTGGAAGCAGGGGAGGAGCTCGTACGACGACGGATTTTCCTACGGCTCGGGATTCCGGCCTGAGCTGAGCGCGTCGGAGATGTTCGACAGCGAGCCCGAGAACACGGTCCTCATCAAGCTGGCTCACTGGTTCGCGCTCTAGCTCTTCCTGGTTGCGGTTATCGAGTGCACGGCGCCCGGCCGGTGGCGGTCGGGCGCCCGGGTCGTTCTGCGGTGCTTGTCGCGGCGTAGGCAAGCGACGGAACCCGTCCGCGAGGACCGGGCCCCGTCATGTTCCCTTCGGTTCCGTCTCTCCGTGCTCAGCGGAGGAGCACCATGCGCCGCATCTGCGAGCGCCCCCCGGCCTCGAGCCGGTAGAAATACACGCCCGACGCTACGCTCTCGCCCTCGCTGTCCGTCCCGTCCCAGTGGATCTCGTGTGCTCCGGCGCTCTTCGGCACGGCGTCCAGCAGGATACGGACCCTCTGGCCGTTCACGTTGTAGAGGCTCAGGGTCACCGCGGAGCGCTCCGGGAGCAGGTACCGGATGCTGGTCTCCTGCACGAACGGGTTCGGGACGTTCGCGTAGAGCGCGAATCCGTGGACCTCACCGTCGTCGACCGAGGTCTCGTCCTCGCTGACAAGCACGACCTGGTTGGCCGAGACACCTGTCACGGTGCTGACGTTCCCGGAAGGCCAGTAGACGAAGAGGCTGTCGACCGAGGCTTCACCGCCGAGGCCGAACTCGGCGGTCAGCGAGTCCTGCGACCTCATGCCCGAGCCGCCCGATACCTCCCGGATCTGCGAGCCTCGGCCAGTTACAACGCGGACGCGCGCTCCGATCCCGGCCGCGTTCGACGGGTTGCCCGCCAGGTTGACGTGAAGCCAGTTGTTCTCGTAGCCCAGCAGGTTCCTGCAGAGCTTGCTGTAGTCGTAGATGCCCACGTCGGCCACGTAGAGGTCCAGGTCCCCGTCGCCGTCGTAGTCCCCGAACGCGGTACCGAGGCTGTACCCCGTCGCGTCGCCAAGTGGCCCGCTTGTATCGTCCGTGAAGGTGCCGCCTCCATCGTTCCTCAGGAGCTGGTTGCAGCAGTAGCCGGTCGTGATGTAGAGGTCGAGGTCGCCGTCGTTGTCGTAGTCCCCCCACGTGCACCCGAAGTCGTATCCATCGCCGGTGAGAGGGCCGCTGGTAACATCGGTGAAGCTCCCTCCGCCGTCGTTCCTGAAGAGCTTGTTGTCCTGCCCGTTGTTGACCAGGTAGAGGTCCAGGTCCTCGTCGTTGTCGTAGTCACCCCACGCGACGCCCACTCCCTCGTTCGCATCGCCGAGGGGCGACGCCGTAACGTCGGTGAAGCTTCCTCCGCCGTCGTTTCTGAAGAGCTTGTTGGCGCCCGAGTAGTAGTTGGCGAGGTAGAGGTCGAGGTCGCCGTCGTCGTCATAGTCGCCCCACGCGCAGCAGGACCCCGCGCCGGAGTCATTGACAGGGGCGGCCGAGACGTCGGCGAACGTTCCTCCTCCGTCGTTTCGCAGGAGCTTGTTCGCCTGGCCGTTGTTGACCACGTACAGGTCGATGTCCCCGTCATTGTCGTAGTCGCCCCAGGCGCAGCCGTCGCCCGATCCCGTGTCGCCGAGCGGTCCGCTCGTAACGTCGGAGAACGAGCCCGTTCCGAGGTTCCGGAAGAGCTTGTTGGCCCCATCGTTGTTGACGAGATAGAGGTCCAGGTGCCCGTCGTTGTCGTAGTCACCCCAGGCGCAGCCGCAGGCGGCGCCCAGATCGGTGAGAGGCGGGGCGGTGACGTCGACGAACCAGCCGTCATCGTTCCGGTACAGCCTGTTCGCCTGCCCGTTGTTCGCCACGAAGAGGTCGATGTCACCGTCGTTGTCGTAGTCACCCCAGGCGCAGCCGTTCCCTCCCCTCCCGTAGTTCCACACCGGGTCGTGGCTTCCATCGGCCCACTCGATCTCCTGCAAGACCAGCAGGGAGTCTGCCGCCCGTATGTCCGGCCGAGGCCCGATGTTCCCGGAGACCGATGGGTCCTGAGGCGTCCCGCTCGTGATGAGCGTGTTGCGAAGAAGCATGGGTGTCAGGGCATAAGGGTCACGGCCGAGGCCCTCCTTCCAGTACCCCACACAGCAGGCCACGGCGCCAGCCACGACGGGCGTGGCGCTCGACGTTCCACTGAACGAGTCGGTGTAGGCGTAGTTGATGCCGTCGTCGTCGTACAAGACGCCGTATCCCGTCGTGACGACCAGCTCACCCCAGCCCTGGAGGTTGAACCTTCCACCGTAGCTGGAGAACGACAGCCGCTGCAGGTCCGCGCCGGGTCCGACGGCCGCGCCGCCGGCGCCCACGATGATCGCGCCCGAGTCTCCGAGCCAGTTCAGGCTGCCCGTGTTGACGCCGCCGTTGCCTCCGGCCTCGACCACGTGGATGCCGTTCGCGATGGCGTTCTCGATGGCGATGTAGACCGCATTGTGGGACTGGTCGCCCGGGTGATAGCACTGCCACCACTCGATCGGGATATACCCGCCTGTGCCGGTGTAGTCCCATTGGTGTTCAAGGACGATGACGTCGCCGGCCTCCAGGCTGTCTATGGCGACAGCCATGGCGGTCGGGAGGTTCCACTCGGGCGTGGGGCTACCGAAAAAGGTGCCGGCGGTGCGCAGGTCGGCGCCGTGACAGATCCCGGTCGTGCCGATGCCGTCGTCATCGGAGACCAGCACGCCGACGACTGCAGTCCCGTGGTCCTCATCGCTGAACGGGTCCGATGTGTTGGCTATCAGCTGGGAGCCCGGGAGCTTGGTTAGATCGAGATGGTCCTCGTTCCAGCTGTACTCGAGATCGCAGACCGTCACACCGGTGCCGTCCCCGCCGGTCAACGTCCATGAGTACTCGGCATTGATGCCGGCGGGTGTGTCGCCGGCCGGGTCGAGGTAGCCCTGCAGGTATTCGTAATCGTCGGGCGTGGGGGGACGCATGGGCTTGGGGACGGGCCGGGCAATGACGACACCGGGGAGCGACTCCAACCTGCGCCCCACTGCCCACACGTCCTGGTCCGCCGGGATTCGCAGCCTGTAGATGTTGTTCAGGTTGTTGATGGGCTTTCTGCTTGCCGCCTGACCGCGAGCTTGGATGGCATCGAGCCGCTCCTCGGGCACTTCGCAGATCCTCCGCCACTGGTGCCAGTCCAGCTCCGAGAGGACATCGTGAACGCCGGCAAGAGCGTCAGTGGCGAGATCGACCAGGCTGCCGTCGCGAAGCCGAACGGCCGACTCATGGACGAAGACTACCTCGATGAGGTCGGGCTCGGCCGCGTAGGGACCATCGGTGTTGGCCGGGCGGCGGGCGCCGGTCGGCGCCGATGCCGCCAGTGCAATGGCTATGGCGAGGAGTGCCAGCCGTCCACGGCAGACTCGCGAGCGCATGGTCTGCCTCCTTTCGTTCGCTTGGAAAGCTGACCCGGCGTGTGTTGCTGGCGCGCCGCGGCCGCTTTGGCTTGAGAATACCATAATCTATGATGATTATACATCATTTGGAACTCTCCGTCGACATTTGCATTGCGGACCCCGTTTTCACACGGGCCCTCTTCTATAAGCTGCGGGGCGTTTGTGAAGCTACGAAGAACAACGTCGATTGCTATCCGGGCGGTCGCGTGGCGGCAGGCGAATCGAGAACCATCAGCACCCATAGTGTCAACAATCAAGCTTGATTGAGATGCAGAAACGAGCTATACTCATTTCGCAGTCAGAGTCCCTTGGCACGGCCCGTTGCAGGGCGGAACGGAGAGGAGGACAAAGTGAGAAGTGCGATTGTTGTTCTGTGCCTATTCTGCGTAGTCGGCGTCGCGGCGGGCGAGATGGACGGAGCTTATGTCAGCCTGACTAGCCCCGCAGCTGTCGTTCCCGGTCAGACCTACGTGTTCGCTTTCGTGGTACACAACGGCTCGACGGATGGAGAGTATATAGCGAATGTCCAGATCTCTTTCCCGGATGGATACACGCTGTTCCCCGCTACCATGTCATATGTCCCCATCGTCGCGGGGCGCCCGAGCTGGGATATGACCGTGCCGACAGTGAACCACACGGCCATCTGGAGCGACAACAACGGGGGCCTTGGCGAAATCTACCCGACCGAATCGACCTCCGTCTCGATACAGGCCACCGTGGCTGATGAGCACTACGGCATACCCATCTTCTGGTGCGTCGAGGGGGACGGTGTCGGGGCTGACCCGCACGAGCACTGCGGCTGTATCGACCTGACTGTGAACCCGGTGGAGGCACGGAGCTGGTCGTCGATCAAGGCGCTCTATCGCTGACGCGGCAACCGTCGGTGGTGGGGAGTATGACAACTGAACGGCCCGGTCCGGAGGGACCGGGCCTCAGTTCTAAGATTCCTCGACCGAGTTCCACGGTACAACTCCGTGTTGGGCCGGCGCCGCAGACAGGAATCGGGGTTTCATGCCATAGAGCCAGGCGGTTGTGTGCGTGCACGCACAGGCCACTTGTCGACCAAGGTCGGTTGCTGTAGCCTATCCGACGCATTCACGCGAACCGGAGCAGCCCGGCGACCCCCGACGGCCGGGCATCTCCACTGACAACGTCGGCCCGGGGTGTCACCATTGGCATGGCTAGGTGCGCTAGTTCTCGTTTGTATGCTTCTCGTCTCTGCGACCTGTGCTAACGCC
>Ga0272444_10006279_pt1 | contig 10166 bp, 6 predicted proteins | sample SSMForm13_FD_201033 | JGI IMG/M metagenome (GOLD analysis project Ga0272444, IMG submission 201033) | Marine sediment archaeal communities from Little Sippewissett salt marsh, Falmouth, MA, United States - SSM-Form-13 | ecosystem: Environmental > Aquatic > Marine > Wetlands > Sediment ...
AAGACATCTAGTCGTCACGGCGCGCGCGCTGCCACTTCTGCGGCTGAAACACAAAATTGTGCACGGCCAGCACCAGCTTCCAAAAAAGATAAAAAGGCGCCAACAGCAGCGCCAGGAAAATCTTGGGTGTCCACCGGATCATGGTCAGCCCGATCAGAAATTGCAGCACCATCAAGGCCAGACCGATTAAAGCAATCAGCGGACCAGGCCAGTACCAGTGCGGCGAAGCCAGCCAGGCAATCAGCGCCAGCACCAGCAACAGCGCGGTCGTCGGCGCGTATCCGGGCAGCAGCAACTCCAGCGCCGTTTCGAATTTCGCCCAACTGCCTTCGCGCAAACCTTTGGCCGCCAACGGCAACGCGACCTCGCGTCCCAGCTTGCTTTGCCCGCCGCTCCAACGTGCTTTCTGTTCGGCCGCCGCAGCGAAGCTGCCGACTTTATGGCTGACGATCTTAGTCTCCGGAACAAAGCCTATCTTTACGCCGGCGTCGACCAGGTGCAGCGTCGTTTCGAAATCTTCGGCCACCGAAAACGCCCGCCACGGATGTTCACGCAGGGTGTCAGCGCTCAGGGCTAGGCCGTTCATCAACGGCGCGGGCAACCCGGTGCTGGCTTTACCGGCGTAGTGCAACCCGTTTTTCATCGTGCCGGTGATCGCCGCCAGCGCGGCCAGCCCTGAAGCATCCGGATTGGCGGTGCCGTTGAATCCCTGCGCCGCGCCGAAGCCGGCGGTGAATGCGCGATCGATCTGTTGCAGGTAATCGGCGGCGGGAAAAGAGTCGGCGTCGCAGACGACCATCGCTTCGTCGACGGCCAGGTGGTTGTCGATCACCCACCGCAGGGCGTAGCCTTTGCCGCGTTGATCCGGGTCGTTGCGCTCGATGACATCCGCGCCCGCCTCGCGCGCCTGCGCGGCGGTGTCGTCGTCGCAATTGTCGGCGACGACCAGCACACGAAACAGTTCGGCGGGGTAATCGATTTTCTGCAGGGCGGCAATCGTCGGTTTGATCCCCGCGCTCTCGTTGTGCGCCGGAACCAAGACACAAAACTTCGTGTCCGGTTCGCGCGGTGGCAGCGGCTGCAGTGGGTGGATCAGCGCCAGCAGCGCAAATCCCGCATACCGCGCGGCAATCAGCGCCAACGGCAACGCAAGAACAATGAACAGAACATCGTAGATGCTCACGCATCCTCCGCGGTAACGCTGCGATAGACGTCATCCATCGCCCGCATCATGTGCTCGGCGGTAAACCCGGTCAGGAAACACTCGCGCGCATTTTTCCCGGCCTCCACAGCCTGTTGACGATCGCGCAACAGGGCGACAGCCAAATCGGCCAGTGCCTGCGCCGAACGCTCGGTCGCCAGCATGCCGGACAGATCGCCGAGCAATTCGGGCAATCCGCCGATGGCGGGCGCAATCACCGGGCGAGCCGCACGCATCGCTTCCAAGGCCACGTTGGGCAATCCTTCGCTTTGACTGGTCAGCGCCAACAGGTCGCAGGCGGCGTATACCGGTTCAAGATTTTCAACAAACCCGAGAAAGCGAAAAGCCGGTCGCAGTCCCAACTCGATTACCCGGTTGTTCATCGCTTCCGACAACGGCCCGTCGCCGACCACCAGGAAACGCGCTGACGGCAGTCGTTGCAACACCAGGCGCGCGAATTCGACGAACAGCAGCGGATCCTTCACCGGCTCCAGACGTCCGGCAAAGGCGATAGCCGGGGAATCGGGCAACAGGTCCAGCGTCCGACGGTTGGGCACGCGCAGGGCCGGATCGGGCACGAGATCGACGATGCCGTTGTGCACAACGACAACCTTTTCCGCCGGCATCCCCCGCTCGATGATGCCCTCGCCGATGAATGAAGCCACCGCAATCACTTTGGCGCACGTGCGACGCATGGCCCGGCGGTCAAGCCACAGGTTAAAGCGCATCTTCCAGTTTGCCAGCCCGCGAAACGGCTCGGGCAAACCGTGCACGGTGGTCACCAGCGGAACCTGCTTTTTACGGCAGGCGCGGGCGGCAACGACATTGGCCAGGTATCCGTGGGCGTGTACGACATTGGACCCGGTGCTTTCGACGACGGCGGCCAACTGCTTGATTGCGCCGCGATCATACTTGCCACGCCGCTTGATCCGCGTCACCTCGAGTCCCGCCTCGCGCGCCTGTTCGGCTAACGGGCCTTCGTCGAACACGGCCAGGCGGTAATCGACCAACCGCAATTCGTTGTTGGCTTTAATCAGGTTGAGCAAGTTCGCCTCGATGCCGGCGAATCGCGTTCCTTCGGTGGTCAGTAAAACAGTGCGCATTTATTTTTCTCGTCGTGTCGGTTCCCAGATAACAAACGGCCGGCCGGCCCACACGCGGAACCAAGCCCGCAACAGGGCTGCCTGCACCATTCCGAAAAACAACGGAATGCGCAACAACTTGGGCAAGGTGACGCCGAATCCGACCAACAATGCGCCGGCCAAAGCGGCCGACCAGAACAAAGCTTGCGGCACTAAGATCAACCATCCCGGCCACCAGCGCAAGGCCAAGCCCAGGCTGAAATAAAACGACATGGCCACAAAAAGCGGCCCCGCCCAACGCAGCCATTTGTGTTGAAGCAGACGCCATTGCAAACGGCGCGTCGCCCGCGGCAGATCGTAGCGTGCGGCGCGTAGCGTAAAAATGCCGCCGGTGAAGGTGCGAATCTTGCGGCGAAATTCCTCGCCCATTCCCGCTGCGCGCCTCACGATCGCCTGGGCTTGCGGTGCGACGGTTACGCGCAAACCGCGGTCAACCACGGCCAACGGCACGTACAAGTCGTCGACGCATTGGTGCGGCACCGGCGGCCGGTAATCGGCGCGCACCGCAAACAGGCAACCGTTGACGCCCAGCAGCGTGCCGGTCTGCGCTTCGCGATCGCGCAGGGCGATTTCAAAGCGGGTGTACAATCCGGCGCCCTGGGTGGCGTCGGTGTTGTCGGCGGCTACCGACACATCGACTCCGGTGACGCAACCGACATCGGAAGGCGTCAGTTCGCGAACCAGGTGACGGAGCGCATCGGGTTTTACTGTGACCGTGGCGTCGGTGAACAGTAGAATTTCGTTGTCGGCTTCGTTGACGCCCACGTTTTGCGCCTGACTTTTGCCGACGCGACGGTCCATCGTCAGCACGCGGTCGGCGCCGGCCTGCGCCGCTTCGTCGGCAGTGCCGTCGGTCGAGCCGTCGTCAATGACGATGATCACCACCTCGCCCGGATAATCGAGGTCGCGCAGCTCGCGCACTTTTTCACCGATGCGTCCGGCGCTGTTGAACGCGGCCACGATCACCGACACCGAGGGCCAGGATTCGGGCTCCGGTGTGGCGTCGATCACGTAGCGCTTGCGTCGCAGTTTCAACATCAGCGGGTAGCCGAAGTACGGCCAGACCAAGCCGAGCAGCGTGATTCCCGTCAGCAATATCCAAGGCCAGATCATTTCGTGCGCTCCATCAATTGCCGGTAAAGTTCGTCGTAGGCGCTCACCATGTGCTCGCGAGTAAACCGTTCGCGGACGCGCTTTTGCGCCGCTTCGCCCATTTGCCTGGCGAAGGCTTCATCGCCGATCAAATGCAGGCAGGCGTCGGCCAATGCCGGTAGATCGTCCGGCGGCACCAACAGACCCGACTCGCCATTGACAATCGCTTCCGGATTGCCGCCGACGTGTGTCGCCACGATCGGTCGCGCCGATGCCATCGCTTCGATGACCAACAGCGACAAGCCTTCGTAACGACTGGGCACGACAATCAAATCGAACGCCGGCAGTGCTTCGCGCGCATCTTCGCGGAAACCGGTAAAGGTTACGCTTTTCTTGATTCCCAACTCAGCGACGCGTTGTTCCAGTTTTTCGCGCATTTTTCCGCGGCCGATCACCGCCAGGTGCGCCTTCGGGTGTTTGTCCAGAATCGTCGGCATCGCCTCGATAAGATTGATCTGCCCTTTCACCGGATACAGACTGCCGATTACCGCGATCAAAAACGCATCGAGCGGCAGATTCATCGCCTTGCGGTAATCGCGCAGTTGCTTTTTCGTCGGCATCGATTCCGGCACGACGACGCCGTTGGGAATCACTTTGAGGTGACGGTGCGGCAGACCGAAATTCTTGGCCACCTGTTCGCGCATTTCCTCGCTGACCACGATCATCGGGCCGCGCAATCGCGCCAGCGCCTGGTAGGCGAAACGACGGCGGAACCGCGCCATCAGGTACGACAGATTGCCGTGCACCGTCGCCACCGAGGGCCGTCGCGACAACACCGCGGCGATGAAGCTGTAGACGTTCATCGTGAATTCGTGGCTGTGCAGCAGGTCGAATTCGCAACGCCGCACCAACCGCGCCAGGCGCAGCACGAACCGCCAGTCTTTGCTGCCCAGCGGCATGATCGACAATCCCAGATTCGCTTCGCGTACTTTTTCCGACAGCCAGCCTTTTTTGATCAACACCACCCGGCTGGTGTAGCGCGCCCGATCGAGGCCTTTGATCAAACCGAGCATCATGTGTTCGGCGCCGCCCGGATTGCCGGTTTCGATCAAGTGCAGAATGCGGCGACGGCGCTGCCCCAATCCCGTGCGCATGCGGTAGTAGTCGCACTCGCGGCAGTCGGTGAAATTGCCCGGGCATGGCGGCGGCTCATCGCCGGAAAAACTGCCGACCACGCGCCAGCACATCCAATCGCCTTCCGGCTTGGTATGCGCCGGGCAGTCGGCCCGATCGCAGCCCATGTATTCCCAGCATCGAATGCGGAAGGGTTTTTTAATTCTATCTTTGACTTTGCGCAGCAGGGCAATCAGACGATTCGACATATCGAACAGCGCAGTCGCCGCCACGCCCGCGCCGCGCGATGACAAGCGCACAAAGCGATTGCCGAATCGGTAATGTCTTTCGCGCAACGCCTCGAACACCGCCGCCCGGCTTAGCTCGGTTAAACGTAAAAAAGTTCGCGCCGAACGCAGGTTGCTTAGACGATGGAAGTCAATGCCCTGATACGCCGGCAAATCGCCGTTGCGTTTGCGCGCTTCGTGCAGCAGGCGCAGACGTTTGGCGTTGGGCACGTGGGGGCCGTCGTGGCCGGTATTCCACACCTCGACGCCGTCTAGTGCGGCCGGCAGTTCCGGAAGCTCCTGCCAGACGCCTTTGTGCGGGTGCGCCAGCACGGCCAGGCCGCCGCGCGCACGAATCGCCTCGCACAATTTTTGCGGATCGCTCGTATCCAGCAATTCGGCGACGCCGTAGCCGATCAGGTGATGCCCGCCGGGAATTTCGTATTCGAGTCCCGGCACGATCAGACACGATTCGTCGGAAGCGGCGGCGCATTGTTCAACCATGCACCGGACGTCATCGTCGGTCAGCTTGTGGTCGTGCTCGGCCAGCAGACAAACCTGTACGCCCCGCTTTCGCATCAAGTCACCGATTTCGGCGATGCTCAACTCGCCGTCATAACTGATCGTCGAGTGCATGTGCACGGCGACGGTTACAACTTCGCCTTTGCCTAAACGGCGTTTGACCATGCGCCACTTGTTGGCGATCCAGGCACGCAGCTCGGCTTTGAACGGTCCGGCGTCGCGACAACGGAAGACTTCGCTTTTCACGCCGGGGCGGAAAAAATCGAGCAGAAAATCACGCAACCATGCGCCGCGCGAGCGGGCGTCGGGCGGCATGTGCAAGGCTGACTCACTTTTTAACGTGCGTGTCAGGGTGGCGTCGAAATCGCCCAGCAGCCAACGGGTGTGCACGCCGGGACAGTAAGGCATCGGCGGAACAGTTTCGTCCAACGCGACCAACACCGAAGCCAGCGGCACGTCAACACCGGCATCGACCGCCAGTTGCAGACTGCCCCACAAACGGCCGTTGACTTCCATCAAGTACGGGCGCCCGTCGTCGCCGCGCTTGAATTCGACCATCACCGGGCCGTGCCACTTCCACTTTTTCAGCAACGCGCGGGCTTTGTCGCGCATGTCGTCGGGCAAAGCGATCGCCTCGCGCAACGTGGACACCCCGCCCGACGGCGGCATCTCGCGGATACGGCGGTGCGCGCATTCGACGACCGGCTCGCCTTGTCGCCAGACACCGAAGTAGCCTTCGCCCGGACCGACGATACGTTCCTGCAGCAACACGGGGAACGCACCGGCAGGCATGTCATTTAGCGTTTCACGCAACGATGCTTCGTCGGCGGCGTAGGTCACCGCGACCTTGCGCCCTTCGACCATGCTGCTGCGCGGTTTGATCACCAGCGGATAGCGCAAGTCGCCGGGCAAGGCGTCAGCGTTATCAACCGGCCAGGTGCCGGGAATGGCGAAACCGAGTTCGGCGGCCTGACGAAACGTGGCGTCTTTGTCGGCGGCGGCGCGCAAGGCGTCGGGCGACGGCCAGGGCACGGCGGCGAGTTTTCCAAGCTCGTCGGCGTAAGGCAGCAAGGCAAAAATGGCCGCATCGGTCACCGGCACGACCACCTCGATTTTCGTTTCCCGCAGAAAATCGAGAATTTCGCGGGCGTAGTCGTCCGGGTGAGTCGCGGGGGAACGTCGAACGACATGCTTGTGCGCGCACGCTTTGCTGAAAAACGCCTTTGCCTGCACATCGTGGTCGACCAGCGTCACGTGCCAACCGGCACGATGCAGGCTGCGGGCGCAAGCCAAAGCGGCGTTCTGCGCGGCGCAGGTGATCAAAGCCGTGCGATGGGGCGTCTTCGTCATCAGCGACTCTTGCGCGGCATCTTCCAGCGCTTGCGTTTTTCCCACAGCGTTTTCGGGGTAATGCCGAGGAAGTTGGCCAATTCTTTTTCGGTGTGCCGTTCCTGAAAGCGCAGCACGAACTCGCGGGCGTATTCGTCCAGCGACAACTTGCGGTCCATCGCCTCTTCCAGGTAACGCCGACGGCGTTCGGAACCGCGGCGTTCCATAAACAGCGGCAAATGATCCGGTGTGATGTTCTCGTCCTCGTCGATCATGATGATCGTCTGCTCCAGCACGTTTTCCAACTCGCGAATGTTGCCGGGCCATTCGAAGTTGCGCATCATGCCCATCGCCTCGCGGGAAATGTTGCCGACCTTTTTGCCGATGCGCTTGCCGATGACCTCCAGGAAGTGATTGACCAGCAGCGGCAGATCCTCGGTGCGATCGCGCAGCGGCGGCACCATCAGATGCACCACGTTGAGGCGGTAATACAGGTCGGCGCGGAAGCGTTCGGAGGCCACTTCCTTTTCCAGGTCGCGGTTGGTGGCGGCGATGATGCGGATGTCGAGCTTGATCGCCTTACGGTCGCCGACGCGCATGATTTCCTCTTCCTGAATCGCCCGTAGAATCTTGACTTGCAGATTCAGCGGCAGGTCGCCGATTTCATCGAGGAACAATGTGCCGCCCTCGGCCTTTTCGAACAGCCCCTCGTTCGACGACACCGCGCCGGTGTAGGCGCCTTTGATGTGGCCGAACAATTCGGCTTCGATCAGGTTTTCCGGAATCGCACCGCAGTTGACCGGGATGAACGGCTTGTCGGTACGCGGGCTGGCTTTGTGGATCGCGCGAGCAAACAACTCTTTACCCGTTCCGCTTTCCCCACTGATCAATACTGTCGATTTAAACGGCGCAACCCGTTCGATCATCTTCAACAGATCTTGTATTTTCTTGCTTCGCCCAATGATGACTGGATGTTCGGCCGTGGCAGTCATTGCACACCTCTCGCCAGTTGGCGTTACACATTTACCGAAAACAGAATGTCTATTTACGAAAATTCCCCGTTTTTTACGGCGGTGTCAAGGAAAAACTGCTTCTCCAAACCGTTTTTTCAGCAATTCCAGATTTCGTTTGGCAGGCGAAAAATCGGGATCGATGGACAGGGCCTGGCGATAAAGAGCGATCGCTTCGTGGATCGAAGTGGTTGTCGCCAGGATTTCAACTTTGCGATTCGCCACGAAACACAGCGTCAGCGGATCGTCAAACGGCGGCTCAAATAGGCAGTTGTCGCCGACCGTCTCTTCGTCGGATATTTTCCACATGCTGTTACAAACACCAAGCCAGCGATCCGCCTCGGGAAAATCATGGGTGCGCTTTTGCAGCGACTTTTCAATGTCCCTTGCCGGGCGGAACGGGTCGATGTTCACCCGGGGTCGCAATTTCAATAAGCTTTCCACCTGCTTGACCAACACCCCTGCCAGCCGGGCATGCCCCTGCGGATTGAGATGGCAGTAATCGATGAACAGCCGCCAGTCGTTGATGCGGTCGGGCAAGGTTTCGGCCAGCAGCGCATCGAGGTCGAGAAACGGCGAATCCCAGCGCTCGGCGCAATAACGCATTGTTTCGCGCACATTGTGGTTGGCGCGAATGGCCAATTCGTCGAAATTGCGCGACTTTTCCAATAATTCGCGCGCCTCTTTCGTGCGCCCCACACTGCGCAGGACCAGGCCGATCACACTGGCCCGGCCGCCGTGATCGTTTTCGGTCATCATGTAACCCTGCACCAGATTCTGTGCCTGCTTGCTACGGCCTAAAGCGTTCAGCACCTGAACACTGAGATACAAATAGATTTCCGGATGCAGATTCGGCGTGGTTTCCAACAATTGTCGGCAGGTTTCCCAATGTGCTACCGCCGCTTCCCGGTTGCCGATAGCCTGTTCGGTGCGGCCGAGCAGCCAATGCGCCGCCGGGCCGGGATGCTGTTCGGCGTATTTCAGCAAATGTTGTTTCGCTCGTTCGGGAAGTCCATAACGCAGCCAATGCCGCGCTCTGACTAAATCTTGATTTTCCTGAAAGTCCTCGGCCCACCACCATTCACGGTACACGGCGTAAGCCAAATTCGACGGCGGAAAACACAAGATCAATTCGCTACCCACCCGTTGCGTTTCCTCGTGGATAGCTTCCAGTGAACGTTCCAGACGTCCGACCCAAAAAGAATCCCAAACCTGCTGGTTTTTCATCAGCGGCAGCGCTTGGCCGCCCGGTGGTAGGTCGACCGGCTTTTTCGGACGCGACGGCGCCAGCAGGCGAACCAGCGCCGAAGTGCGCCGTAAAGTGCGCGAGAATGCCAGCACCTCAGGCGGTACTTTGTCTTCATACGAATAAGCTTTGATATCCAAGCGTTCGTTGTGACCGAAGATCGCCAGCACCAGGTCGGGTTTGATCGTCGCCAGCGTCTTGCGCGCCAGAAACGCCAGTTGCGGGCTGGCGTAACCCGTGCGGGCCAGCGCAATCACGCGGATATCACGTCGCGGATGGCGCGCGCGCAACAGGCGTTCGAGTTGGCGGGCGTAACCGGCGCTATCGCTGAGACCCAAAGCGCCGGCCTGCGATGCGCCGAGAATGACGATGCGTAACTGTTCGGGCGGTTTTTCACGCTCGAAGGTTTGACCGGGGCGATCCAACTCGAACAGCATCCATTGCGGCGGACCGGGCAGATCGCTGGGATACAGATAGCTTTCGTACAACTGCTGAAACTGCAGAGGCGAATCGGCGTCGGTGGGCACGTCGGTCACCAACTGCGGCAACGTTTCACTGGGTTCGGCCGGTGGTTCGGCTGGAACTGTCGGCTTGGCTCGACGCTCGAACAAGCGTGCGCCAAGCTCCAACCCGGCCAACGCCAGAGCCAGTACAATCAGGGCAAACAGCAGTCGTCGTCTGATTTGCATGTCGAGGCGGATCCTATCACATGTGGTATGATTGCGGCCATGCACAAACCGCCGTTTCGCCGCCGCTTGCTGTTCTGTGGGATCGCGCTGCTGCTGTGCTGGGCGGCGGCGGAAATCGTTTTAGGCGTCACCGGCTGGCATCGTGCGCCGTCCGAGCGCGTTTACAAAGACATCTACAGCGTCGTACACGAATTGAAACCACACGTATCGCTGCCGTTCAGCAACGCCGACGTTCCCAACGACCCCACCAACCACGCCGGTTTTCGCGGGCCGGAATTTACCGACGACAAACCGGCCGACGTTTACCGCATCATCGCCGTGGGCGATTCCACCACCTTCGGCGTCAAAACGGCTGAATCCGACACCTACGCCCGCCGGTTGGAAACCACACTACGTGAAGCGACAAAGCAACCGATCGAGGTGCTCAATGCGGGTATTCCCGGCACCAACATCTACGCGCACCGGTTGTTGATCGCCGACAAGCTGATCCGCTACCGGCCCGATCTGCTGATTGTTTACGTGTTGTTCAACAGCC
>Ga0272444_10006281_pt1 | contig 10165 bp, 9 predicted proteins | sample SSMForm13_FD_201033 | JGI IMG/M metagenome (GOLD analysis project Ga0272444, IMG submission 201033) | Marine sediment archaeal communities from Little Sippewissett salt marsh, Falmouth, MA, United States - SSM-Form-13 | ecosystem: Environmental > Aquatic > Marine > Wetlands > Sediment ...
ACGTTGAACTGCTTCAGGAGAGAATGCCGGAACATACCCTGTACAACTACGGCCGGGGAGGGGACACCGTGCTCAGTCTCTACCGGCGGATGTCCCGACTCAAATCCCCGGAGCAGTTCGATATTGCTTTTCTGTGGGTGGGTACCAACGACGTCCTGGTCAATATCTCTCCGGCCTATCCGATGGTAAAAAGACTGATCAACCAGCAGTGGACCCGTGACGAGCATGAGTTCGCGGAGTATTACCGTAATTGCCTCGACTTCCTGCGGGAGCGGGCGCTCAGGATATATACGGTAACACCGCTGCTCATTGGTGAAGATCTGGAGAACGAGTGGAACCGCCGGCTCGACAGCCTCTGCGGAATTATCTCCGAGCTGACGGCGGGATACGAGCAGGCTGCCTACATAGACCTGCGCTCCATATTCGGTTCGAAGCTCGCGGACAGAAAAATCTCCGACTATCTGCCGGAGAGCCTGGCCAGGGTTGGATTCGACGTCCTGGGATTGCGGGAAACGGAGCAGATCGATGAACGGTCGGCCCAGCGGGGCCTTCATTTCACCCTGGACGGGGTTCATCTGAACAGCGACGGGGCCCGGCTGGTGACGGATATTTTCCAGAAACGGATCGAGGACTACATCCGTTTTACGCATTTCTGACAGTACCGGACTGAAGCCCTATTGCCAGGGAATTGTGATCGAAACCTCGCATCCGTTGGAGTTATCGACGGTATACTCGGCGTCCATCTGTTCGATCAGCGTCTTGATCAGCTGCATTCCCAGGGTCTGGGTTTCGAACTCCTCATTCTGTTCCGGAATACCGATCCCGTCGTCCTTCATATTCAATACAAGACAGCCGTTCTCGAGCCGGCCGGTCACTTCGATCCTGCCTTCATCACGGCCTGGAAAAGCATGCTGGATGCTGTTGGTGATCACTTCGTTCAGTATCAGCCCAACAGGTATGGCGTTGTTGATGCTCACCTCGATGCGGCCTACCGTGATGGCATATGTGATACAGGTGTCCTTTGCATATATGCTGATGAGATTCGGTACAATCTTCTGGATGTAGGAATCTAGATCTACAGCGCTTAGATTCTCGGATTGATACAGACCTTCGTGGACCGAAGCGATGGTGTATATTCTGCTCTGGCTCTCCTGGAAATACTGCAGGAGCTCCTCATCCTCAATGTATGCCGATTGGAGATTGAGAATACTCGAGATGAGCTGGAGGTTGTTTTTTACCCGGTGATGAATCTCCTTCAGCAGGGTCTCCTTCTCGAGGAGCGAACCCTCCATTGCTTTGTGAATGCTGTGGTGCTCCTCCACCATCTTGTTCGCGTGAGCGGCAAGACGCCTGAATTCCAGGTACTTCAGCAGGTTCGGATCGATGGCAGTGTAAGTAGTAGCGGCAGCGTGAAAAAAGTCCTCGAAGACTCTTACACTTCGATGGACCTTGCTGGTGATGGTAAAGATGCCGAAAATGCTTATCAGCCCGGCCAGGATGAAGATATAGAGGGATATTACTACTCTTTTCCACATCCGCTCCCTGTACTGGAAAAGACCTTCCTGCAGCTGAACCTGCAGTGCGTCCAGATATACTCCGGCCCCGAAGATCCACTTCCAGCTGTCATAGTACTTGACGAAGGAGAGTTTTAGCGCCTGTGCGCCGGTAGACGGCTTCTTCCAGTAGTATTCCAGGAAACCGCCCTCGGGATTCGTGATAGCTGTTCCGAGAAGTTCCCGAATAACGGCGAAACCGTTGGGGTCCTGATAACCGATCATGTTCCTGTCCCTGTACTCCGGATCAATATGGGAAATAATGTTTCCCGAGCGATCGATAACGAAAATATACCCTTCATCGCCAAAACGGATTCGTGATATCCAGTCGAGTGTCTCGCTCTTGATACTCTCCTCGATGTCGATGAGGAACTCGCCGCTGCCGATGAAGATATTCAGCGGTTCGAAGGTACGAACGTAGGTCATCTTCTCGTAGAAGTCGTTTCCATGTTCGGGATGAGGCCATGTATAGGTGCAGAAGCCCTGTTCCCGGGAACGGGCAATATTCAGCATTTTCTTCATCACGTACCTGTGATGATCGTCTTCGGTATCGAGTAGATTCGTACCTTCGAAACCGGAGTCCGGAGGATAGAGAATAGCGGCACCGTCGAGTGAATTGATGAAGTAGTAGTGGAAATCCCGGTTGCGGTTGAGCATCCTCACCGATTCGACGATCCGGGTCAGGATCTCATCATCGTTCCGATCAGACGCCATTTCCTCATAGATTGCCTCGATCAGGGAGTACACATCATCCACCTGACCTTTCACCTGCATCCTGGTACGATCGTTCAGCCCGGCGTCTCTGAACTGCATGTAATCGAGGACACGCTCGACTTCTACCTGTACCTGTTCCCGCTTTTCCTGCATGAACCGGGATCGATACTCCTCAGTGTTCCGCTGGTTCTCCATGTACTCCAGCCACAGCCAGCTCCCGATTACGGTGATCAGCAGTATGATGAGCAGTATAGATGTGTTTATAAAGAGAGTTCTTGAGAAGCTGTTCCTTTTTAATCTCTCCAAGATGGTACCTTATTAAAGAGTATAAGTGGGTATATTGGGGGAGTAAATGATAATGTTGAGCAAGATTCTAATTATTCTGATTCACCAGATGTTCATGGATCGACTTCCGGGCGTCTTCGAGATGGAAAAAATAAACCGAGACGTTTATACTGCTGGGATGGAGAGATTATGGATCTGAGAGATAAGCTGTCCGAGTTTGCACTGTGTTATCCTGAGTCCGGTATCAGGGCGATGTTCGACATGCTGCCGCAGTACCCTGACGTGATCAACCTCTGCAACGGTGAGCCCGATTTTCCTACGCCAGATCACATAAAGGCGGCTGCCGCCCAGGCTCTGACGGATGGGTTTACAAAATACAGCCCCACTGCGGGGATACACGAACTTCGGGACGCAGTAGCGGACAAGTACACCGCACAATTCGGCCGGACCTTCACGCGGGAGAACGTGATGATCGCAGCCGGAGGCACCGAAGCCCTCCTGATGTCTCTGCTGACTGCCGTTGATCCCGGGGACGAAGTGATCGTCACCGATCCCTGCTATCCGAATTACATTGCCCAGATCAAGCTGGTGAAGGGTGTTCCGGTAAAGGTCCCGGTCTATGAAAAAAATCGGTTCAGGATAGATTCCCGGGACCTGGAGAGGGCCATCACCCCACGGACGAAGGCAATCATTTTAAATTATCCCAACAATCCTCTCGGTATTGCCAGTACGGCGGATTATATCGAAGAGTTAGCCGGAGTAATAAAAAAACACAAGCTCTTCGTTCTGTCCGACGAAGTGTACGAGGCCCTTACCTTCCAGGGGCTCACCCACTGCAGCCCCGCACAGCATCCGGAGCTGCAGGACCGGACGCTGGTACTCAACAGCCTGTCGAAGACCTACGCGATGACGGGCTGGCGGGTCGGGTACATCGTGGGCAGTACGGAGATCATGGAAAAAATGCTCCGGCTGCAGGAGTCGGTTATCTCATGCTTACCGGAGTTCATCCAGCAGGCTGCAATAACCGCCCTCAAAGGGCCCCAGGAGGTAGTGGGAATGATGTCCGGCGAGTACGAGAAGCGCATGAACATCCTGGTGGACGGACTGAATGAGGTGCCCGGATTCCACGGAATGAAAACGGAAGGAGGGCTCTGCGTAATGTTCAACATAAGTTCTTTCGGGAAAGAGTCTCTCGACTTCGCTCAAGAACTCCTGGAGGGCGCCCGCGTCATGAGTGTTCCGGGTTCGGCCTTCGGAGAAACGGGAGAAGGCTTCGTGCGCTTCTGCTTCGCCAATTCCGCGGACAATATCCGCGAGGGTGTGAAGCGGATAAAGACCTACATCGGAGAAGCATATGGATGATGACAGGATCTCCGGGCAGCCTCTCGTTTAAAGTGCAATAGGATATCTGACGGCGGATTACTGAAGCACTCCCATCTTCCGGCCTACGTTGGTAAAGGCGGCCACAGCCCTTTCTATCTCGTCCCGGGTGTGGGCGGCCGAAAGCTGTACCCGTATCCGTGCTTTGCCCTTGGGAACAACAGGGTAAACGAATCCGATGACGTAGATACCCTCCTTCAGCAGTTCGTCCGCCATAGCCACTGCAGTGCGGGCGTCATACAGCATGACCGGAACAATGGCGGTCTCTCCGGGGACGAGATCGAAGCCGGCGGACCGCATTTTTTCCTTGAATAAGGCCGCGTTTGAAAGGGTTCGTTTCGGCAGGTCCGGGTTCTTCTCCACCAGCTCCAGAGCTTTGAGGGTCCCTCCGACGACGGCGGGAGCCAGGGTGTTGGAGAATAGGTAGGGACGGGAGCGCTGACGCAGCATTTCGATGATCTCCGCTCGTCCGGAGACGCAGCCGCCTGAGGCGCCGCCGAGGGCTTTGCCGAAGGTCGTGGTGATGATGTCCACCCGGTCCTCCACGCCGTGGAAGGCGGGGGTTCCTTTTCCCCCGGGCCCGATGTAGCCTGTGGCGTGGGAGTCGTCCACCATAACGAGGGCATCGTAGGTGTCAGCCAGGTCGCAGATCTCATCCAGCTTCGCGATGTCCCCGTCCATCGAAAAGACCCCGTCGGTACAGATGATCCTGCGGGGGGCATCGGCGGCCTCCCTCAGAGCTCGTTCGAGGTCCTGCATGTCGGAGTGATCGTAGCGAAGGCGCCGTGCCTTGGTCAGCCGGACACCGTCAATGATGGATGCGTGGTTGAGGGCGTCGGATATGATGACGTCTTCGGGACCCGCGAGTGGCTCGAAGACTCCTCCGTTGGCGTCGAAACAGGCGGCATAGAGGATGGTGTCTTCGGTTCCGAGAAAACGTGAGACCGCTTTTTCCAGGTCTTTGTGTATCTGCTGGGTCCCGCAGATGAACCGTACCGAAGAGAGTCCGTAGCCCCACTTGGCCATGGTCTCCTGTGCTGCCCTGATGATCTCCGGATTGTCGGCCAAACCGAGGTAGTTGTTGGCGCAGAAGTTGATCACCTTCCGGCCTCCTGCGACTTCGATTGTCCCTCCCTGGGGGCTTGTCAGGATACGCTCGGATTTATAGAGACCTTCCTCTTTCAAATTTTCTATAGTGTCTTTCAGTATGTCCCGCTGTTTTCCGTACATCTATTCCTCCTCACCTTTTCCCCCGGCGGGGGCGGTGTGCATTATTCAGCCTCACGCTGCTTCCACAGAGTTTCGAGCATGTCTCTGGTCATCATTTCGAGGTCGTATTCCGGAGACCAGCCCCACTCGACCCGGGCGGCATAGTCCTCCATGTTGTTTGGCCATGAATTGGCGATCGCCTGACGGATCGGATCTACGTTGTAGGATATCTCGAAGTTCGGAATAAACTTCCTGATATAGGCCGCCTGGTCCTCCGGACAGAAGCTCATGGCGGTGACGTTGAAAGCGTTCCGGTGCCGCAGCTTCTCAGGATTCTGCTCCATGATGTCGATAGCCGCCTTCAGTGCATCGGGCATGTACATCATGTCGAGATACGTGTCGCTCTTCAAAAAGCAGGTGTAGCGGCCCCTGTCCACAGCTGCGTAGTAGATCTCGACGGCGTAGTCGGTAGTTCCTCCGCCGGGCGGTGTTTTGTTGGATATCAGACCCGGATAGCGAACACCCCGGGTATCGACGCCGAACTTGTGGTGATAGTAGTCGCACAGCAGCTCTCCGGCCACCTTGGTCACGCCGTACATTGAGGTCGGCCGCTGGGGGGAATCCTGGGGGGTGAAATCCTTGATGGTAGTCGGCCCGAATGAACCGATGGAACTCGGTGTGAATACCGCGCACTGCTCTTCCCTGGCAACTTCCAGTACCGAGTAGAGACCATTGATATTGATGTCCCATCCCTTCTGCGGACTTGCCTCGGCGGTGGCCGAAAGGAGGGCGGCCAGATGATAGATGGTATCGATCCTGTGTGACCGCACGATTTCAGCCAGTTTCTTACCGTCTCTGCAGTCCAGAACATAGAAAGGCCCGCTCTCGATGAGATCAAGGTTAACATCATCACGGATATCGGTGGCCACGACGTTGTCGGTGCCGTACCTGCCGCGCAGTGTTTCGGTCAGCTCGGAACCTATTTGTCCGAGCGCTCCGGTCAATAGAATATTTTTCATTTCATTCCCCCGTTGAATCTCACTATCATATGCACCACGGCGGCAATATCGCCGGTGTTCTCGATGGTATGTTCAATGTCCGCGTGGTATCCGATGAATTCCTCCTCGGAAAGTACCGCCTCCTGTTCCCCCGCCTGTACCCTGATCGTGCCCTGCATAACGGTGAGATACTCTTCGGTACCTGCTGGATGAGGTTCTGAGATGAGCTTCTGTCCGGGCTGAAAGGTCAGGGTGTAGATCTCCAGATCTTCGGCCATGCTGAGGGGGCTGAAGACCCTGATGCGGACTCCGTCTTCATCGGTGTCCAGCCGCGTGATGTCTTCTCTCCTGCCTACGTGAAACAAACGCCGCTTCTGTTCGAGCCCGGCGAGAAGGGACTGCAGATCGATGTCCAGACCTTCGGCGATTTTCCACAGGGTCGCAATGGTGGGATTCACCTTGTCCGCTTCGATCTGGGAAAGGGTTGCAGCCGATACCCCGCTCTTCTGTGAAAGTACGCTGAGGGTCAGCTTGTGGTGTTTGCGCACCCGTTGGATAAGCGCGCCGATGCTCGGATGGAGGCTGTCGTTCATGGCGTTCTATTTTAGTATTCCATAATTTTTTTAGTAAACTGAATTTTATGCCCGGTAAAAAGATTTGTCAAGAAAAATGTAGTGTCCTCGATCATGCGGCTATGCTGCCCCGACAGCAATCTCTTTACATGCCTGATCCGGCTGCAGCGCTGAAAAACTTGACAACTCTTTCCGGCTGGGACTACTATTTGAGAGGCGCCGGCTGGAAGATACTGTACGTCCGCGGCGGAAGGAGTGATGAATGGATCCAAAAGACTCCCGACACATCGGGAAAAACATAAAGCACATCCGGGAAAAACACCGCATGACCGTGAGTATCCTGGCTGAACGGTGCGGGGTGAGCAAGACGATGCTTACCCAGATCGAATCCGAGAAGGTCAATCCGACGATCGCCATGGTGTGGAAGATCGCCCGGGGACTGGATGTCGATATAGATTCCCTGCTGACCGGACAGGAACACATTCAGCGGGCCTTTACCGTGAGCCGCCGGGAGGATATCACCCGACTCGAGACCGACGAAGAGGGAGTGCACATCAGGGTCCTGAGCCCGCTCTCCATGGCCCAGGACCTCGAAATGTATCTCCTCACCTTCCAGAAAGGGACCTCTCTGCCCTCGAGCCCCCATGCACCGAGGACCGAGGAATTTCTCACCGTACTGAATGGTTCTGTACGTGTGGAAGCCGGTGAAAACCTGGCGGAGCTGGCGAAGGGCGATTTTATCAAGTATCACGCCGATATCGAGCATACCATTATCAATACCGCCGCCGGCGACTCAGAAATATACATGGTGGTTCGCTTCTCGAAAGGATAGGATGCGGTGGGCGGCCAGCCGTCGGTTCCCTATATCCGGAGGGCTGGATCAAGCGGCCTACAGCAGGCGCCCTGAATCAGGCGGGCGGTACCCGATAACACACACAGTAGCTACAAGACAGGCGTTGAATCGGGCACTCAAGCCGGATGCTCAAACCGGATGCTCAAACCGCCTCCGCTCAGTTTTCCTCTATTCAATCATACACTGTACTGCTTTCATGACCGGATCGGACCCCATCCTGATATCTTCGACGGTGGGAACGACTTCTGTGTCGGGGGTGAAACCGCGTCCCGCGGTGAATCCTGAAACAGCTGTGGCGAATGCCCGGGTGGAGTAGAAAAATCGCAGGCCGGTATTCCGGAGAACCGCCTTCCGGTGGCCGTCCGAACAGATGTACGAGCCGCCGGACTCTTCCCCGAGCAGGACCGCATCAGTGTGATATTCTAGCAGTGACAGGAGATGGGCGGTGGTGGAAAAACAGGCCCCGTCGATCAAAATATAGAGGCTCCCGTTGAAGGTATATTCGGCAGGCTGCTGATGACCTTTGTATTTGAACATATAAAACGGGGCTGTGCCGTCGAAATACCTCACAGGTTCATGTATAAGGTAAGTGAGAAGTTCCGCTGCCGGCCAGGGAGGACCGCCCCAGTTGCCGCGCAAGTCGAGGACCAGATTCCTTACCTGCCGGGATTCGATCTCCCGGAAAAAATCAGCGAGAAATGAATTGAAACCCCGCTGGTTGAGAATGAAGGATCCCGTTTCGAGCACTGCATACGTATCATTGATCATCCCTCCGTAGTCCCTCCTTATCTCCTCCCCGTTCATGAACAGGTTGTTGGATACAAGCCGGCTGTTTCCATCCATGATACGATCGAAGGGGACTCCTTCGAACCGGCGTATTTCGGCGGCAGTACTGCCCGGCAGTTTACAGCGGATGGTGAATCGTTCGGCGGTATCGATGTTCGTGTGGTACAGAAGGGGAAACTGGTGAGCTATCATCGCCGCTTTCCGGGTCCTATTCATGCCGTCGGAGGAGAGCTGCGAGTACAACTCCTCAAGAACGGCTGAGGACTCCCGCCCGTTAATGGAGAGCACCTCCGTTCCCGGCGGAAGCGGAGATGTGAAGGATTCCGATTCTCCCGGGTTCCTGACGAACAGGCCTTGATTGATTACCTGCATATGAAGAGGAATGAACATGACCCTGGTTTTTAGAAATGATTCGTATTCTTCGGACACCATGACGTTTGTGTGTCCGCATCTGAGCTGTGAGGCTACGGTACTCAGTATCCGGTAGAACTCCACTTCTCTCATTCCGTCGTGGAGAAGATCGTACTTCTCGTCCAGCAGTTGTGTAATACGGTCTTCATCGACGAACAGCAGTGGATGTCTGTCCTCGATGATTTTTCGGAATTGACGGTAGTCAGCCTGTACTTCCTGCAGCGAATACATTCTCTGTCCGGTACGGGAATGGGCGGAAGCCGATCTTTCGGAGAGCAGCCAGGCTGCGACGACCGCGGCAGATAGAGTTATGAGGCAAACGGTAATAATCGTGAACAGTCTGTATTTTTTCATAAAAGTTACTCCTTTATTTCTGGTACGTGAAAATGAGACAGGACGCCGGAGCGCCCTGTCTCATCCGGGAAGGGGAATCAGAATCGGTATTGATAGCCTGCCCTGGCCCAGAAGCCGTTCAGTTCGCCGTCTTCGGCAAGTTCGGTACGCAGGGGGCCTGTTCCCAGATAACCCGCGGCGATGGTAAGAGCGCCGTTCCCGCCGAACAGAAAGCGCGGTTCGATTCCGATGGAATATACCGAGTGGGTGACCTGATCGAGAATTTCCTCCGTCCATTTCAGCTCTTCCCGGTATTCGCTGCTGTACCGGTACTGCAGCAATCCGCTGCCGGTCTCGATCGGCATCGCTATCTCCCACCGTTTTCCGATGCTGAACTTGGGAATGAGAACGAGGGTGCTGAAGCCGGAAGACAGGTGATATTCCTTCCCGCCTGCGTCCTCGTATTCACCGGATACTTCCGACTGGGCATAGAGATTGAATCCCGCTTCGAAGTGTTCTCCGAACTCACGGTGTACCCGGACACCGATTCCCCCCATAGCGTCGCCGCCGCTGTAAGACCCGCCTGCGAATACTTCCGCAGACCATGTGTCTGCATCGGCGGATACGGTACCTGCCGCTATCAGCAGCAGCACTGAAATGATACATAGTTTTTTCATAGCAATTCCTCCTGGTTTGTTTTATCCGGCCTGAATATGCTCCGGATTCGTAAAGGGAACAATCGGAAAAGTGTATGATTCTGCCGAATCATACGGAAGTATGAGGCTGTGGACAGACTGCCGGTACATACGTATACTGCCAGACGTGCGGCACTTCCTCTTTTTTCTCTACATCCTGCTCCTGTCATCCGGATTTGCAGGGATCACGTTCACGATAATTCTCGTAAAGCGGCTGAAGGAGCCGGTTCTTACCTGGATGCTGGCGGTTATTTCTCTCTTCACGGTCTGGCTTATGCTGAGCCTTGTCGGCTACTACATTGAGCTGATGAGTTTTACGCCCGTGTTCGTGGACAGTTACTTCAGCGGTATTACGTTTGTTCTCGGTATCTTTATT
>Ga0272444_10006283_pt1 | contig 10164 bp, 12 predicted proteins | sample SSMForm13_FD_201033 | JGI IMG/M metagenome (GOLD analysis project Ga0272444, IMG submission 201033) | Marine sediment archaeal communities from Little Sippewissett salt marsh, Falmouth, MA, United States - SSM-Form-13 | ecosystem: Environmental > Aquatic > Marine > Wetlands > Sediment ...
TCGAACACCATCTGCTCCGCCCGATCGATGAGGTCTATGGGCTCACCTTCGCGGCGGTAGCCCATCTCGGTGATCTCGCCGCCTACCCTGATGAGCGACCGCAGGAAGTAGTTCTCCCGGACTATCTCGGCGTAATGACGGGCGTTGGTGGCGGCTGGAACCGCCGTCACCAGGCTGTGGACGAACGCCCTGCCCCCCACCGCCTCCAGAGTGCCTTTGTTGGCCAGCTCTTCACTGACCGTGATGGGGTCTATCGGTTCGCCTCGCGAGAAGAGGTCCTCGATGACCTCGAACACGCGCTGGTGGGCTTGGCGGTAGAAGTGATGCGGCCGGACGATCTCGCTGACCCCGGGGATGACGTTGGGCGTCAGCATGCTCGCACCCAACACCGAGATCTCCGCGTCCAGGTTCTGGGGCACCACTCGGTCGCCTCCGACCTGGACGTCGGTAGCCCCGACCGCCTTCATCTCCACACGCGCCCCTCTCTCTCGAGCGGCAGGTCCGAGGACCTTATGCCTCTTCTTCCTCCGGAGTCACGATGACCTTGATCTCCGCCGGTTCCACGCTGCTGTGGACACGCACCTTGACCATGTGGGTACCCACCGTCTTGATGGGCTCCTCCAACTCGATATCGTGCTTGTCGACCCGCACCTTGCGCGCCTGGAAGATGGCGTCGGCGATATCCTGGTTGGTGACCGAACCGAACAAACGGTCTTCGGTACCAGCCGGAGCCTTGATGGTGAGGACGGTCTTGGCCATCATCTCTCGGTTCTCTTCGGCCCTCTCGGCTTCGCGCTTGGCGGCGGCTTCACGCTCTTCCATCACCTTCCTGGCCTGAGCGATGCGCGTGGGCGTGGCTATCTCCCCCAGCTTGCGGGGCAGAAGGAAGTTGCGGGCGTATCCCTCGGCCACATGGGCCACGTCGCCCTTCTTGCCCAATTTGTCAACGTCCTGCAATAGGATTATCTCCATACCCTCTCCTTGGGAAGCGCAGCCCTAGCGGTTGCTGTAGGGCAGCAAGGCGATCTCGCGAGCCCGCTTGATGGCGACGGCCACCTGCCGCTGATGACGACGGCACGCCCCTGTAGTGCGGCGGGACCTGATCTTGCCCCGCTCGGACATGAAACGGCGCAGCGTCTGAGCGTCCTTGTAATCGACCACGTCGATGCCTTCTTTGCAGAAGTGGCAGTACTTGCGCCGCCTCGAACCCGCTGCCGGACGCTGTCGCCTCTGCTGTTTCTTGGGATTTCCCACCTATGTCCTCCTGTCACGCGACGACTAGAAAGGTATGTCGTCGCCTCCAAAATCTATGTCTCGAAAATCGTCCTGCGCCGCAGCGTCACCGGACGACTGCTTGCCACCCTTCGCCGACGGCTCTCGCGTCTCGCCCTGGCCGCCCTGGCCACCGATGAACATTACCGTATCAGCAATGATCTCGACCTTACTGCGCTTGGTGCCGTCCTGGGCCTCCCAGGACCGCTGATCCAAGCGCCCGTCGACCGCGACCTGCCTGCCTTTGCTCAGATACTTGGCGCAGTTCTCACCCTGAGTGCCCCACACCACGACGTCCAGGAAGTTGGGCTTCTCGACCCACTGGCCGGACGAGTCCTTGTATGACGAATTGACCGCCACTCCCAACTGACAAACGGACGTACCATTGGGAGTCTGACGCAGCTCGGGGTCGCGGGTCAGGTTGCCTACTAGAGTCACACGTGCGATACCACGAGCCATGTCCGCTCCTTACTCTTCCGCTTTCTCTTCTTCCACCTGTTCCGCGCGGGCGGCCGGTGCTTGCACGCTGAAGGGCTTTTCGTGCCGGATGGGCATGAAGCGCAGCACCACGTCGGTGATACCCAGCACGCGGGTCACTTCGTCCAGTGCCTGGGGCGGAGCCTCGAAGTAGAGCACGTAGTACACGCCTTCCTGCTCATCCTTGATCTCAAAGGCGAGACGCTTCTTGCCCCACTCGTCGACCTTCACGATGACGCCCTTGTCGCCCGTGATGATCTCTTTGGTGCGGTCTACGACCGCTGTGCGTTCTTCATCCGACGCGTCGGGACGCAGGATGAGAACCAGCTCGTAGCTGTTCAGTTCGGGTCACCTCCTACGGTCTAGCGGCCCCGGCCTCACTGCCGGAGCAGGGGTGCTTTGTTGGATTGTACTCCCGGCATCGGACAGGGTCCCTGCACGCCACCGTGGAGTCTCGCGATGCGAGGTGTTCCAGTATACACACCGGGGGCGCGGGGGTCACCATACCGGTGTTCCCCGCGCCCCCGACAGACTGTCGCCAGAGAGATCAGCGCACTGCGCGGGTCTCGCTAGGAGTCCTCGCTCGGCTGGTCGGTCTTGTCCTTGGACTTGGTCCTACGTGACGTCGCCCGTGCTATCGGGTAGGCGATACCCACGATTATCCCCAAGATGATGATCACGGGGATGATCCAACCCAGACCCCGGGCTACCGCGCTGAACGCGTCCACGACGTTGTGGAGGGCATCCTTGAGAGCCTCGACAAAACCCCATCCTTCTCCCGGGGGCTCCACCTGGGCGCCCGCCTCATACAGGCTGATGGTTATCTGGGAGTAGGTGGTCCGCCCTTCCAGATACTGCATGCGACCCTTGAGTTGCTCCAACTGCTCCTGCGCGTACACGAGTATCTGCTGCACCTGCAGGATCTCGTCCATGGTCTTGGCTCTGGCCAGCAAGGCTTGGAGTGAATCCACGTACGCCTGCTGATTGCGGATGGAGGCTTCGAGATCCACATACTCCTGGGTGACATCCTGTGTGTTGATCTCGTCCATCTGCACGTCGCCCAGCTTCCGGGCTTCGCTCATGGCCAGCTCGAAGGAATCCACGGCTACGCTGATAGTCACGGTGCCGCCCATGTAGGTCTCATCCCCGTCGCCGGAGGAAGACTCATACCTGGAGGAACTGAGGACGAACCCCCCGTAGCGAGTGGCCAGTAGTTGAGCCTGGTCGAAGGCGCTGTCGAAGCCGCCCTTCTCGATCTCTATCCGTAGAGTGCCCTGCTTGATGATCTTTTGTTCGAACCCCGACGTGATGACGTCGACACCGGCGCCCGTGTTCTTGTCTGAGGCCATAGACTGATCGGCCGCCGGCGCCATAGCTTCCCCGGCCAGTACTTCTTCCATCTCGTAGGCCACACCCTCGTCGACCATGTAGTCCCGCGAGTCATAGTCGGACACGCCCGCGAAGTCGTCCGAACCGTCATCGCCGCACCCCGCAGTCCCCACCAGGCCCGCGATCACCAGGAGAACTACCACCGCCCCAGCAATCAACCATCTGTTCCGCGTCTTCTTCCTCATCGTGAACCCCCTGCAGCTGTGTTTCGAACCCCGTGGCGCTAGGACGCCCTACCCACCGACACCGGTTCCGTGTGCACCCCCGGCCTCACGGCCTCCGCGGGTCTCTGGCCGGCTCATTCAAAGGAGAGCGGCACCCCGGCGATCAAGAGAGCGCCGTAGACGACCAAGATGACCCCACAGACTATCTGGATGACACGCATATGCTTGCGGATTCGCGCGAAAGCTCTAAGAGCCCAACTCACGAACAGTCCGGAGATCAGGAAGGGTATGCCCAGACCCAGCGAGAAAACGAACAGCAGCAGCGCTCCGAGGCCGGCGTTGTCGCTCTGTGACGCCATCGTCAGGGTCGCCGCGAGGAGTGGCCCTATGCAGGGACTCCAACCAAGGGCGAAAGCCATCCCCACCAGGAAGGCCCCCGCGGGGCCCCGTGGCGCCTTGGCCAGGAACGGACGCATGTCTCTCTGCAGGAAGCCGGGCAAGGTGAATATCGCCAGGACCAACCCGAGCACGATCAAGATCGCTCCACCGACGATGCGAAGCATATCCTGGTTCGCCACCAGCAGTCCGGCGACGGACAGGCCGTAGCCGAGTAGCGTGAACACCAGGGCCAACCCGGCGAAGAAGGCCAATGTCCCCCACACCACCCGGCGACTGCCCTTCTGCACCTCGTCCACGCTCAATCCGGACACGAACGAAAGGTAGGCGGGCAGAAGAGGCAGCACGCACGGACTCACGAAACTTGCCGCTCCGTAAGCGAGGGCCAGGAAGAAGCTGACTATGCTCAACTTAAGGAGCCAGTCCTTCCACCAGTCCCACCAACTGCTCGACAGTCGCTGCGCCGATGAGCTTCCTTATCACCACGCCCTCAGCATCGATCACGAACACGGTGGGGATAGCCGGCACCCTGTAAGCATTGGCCGCGCTATCGCCGTTCAGCATCACAGGAAAGTCCCACCCGCCGTCTTCTACGAAGGAGCGCATGGCTTCCTCGCTGTCGTTCACGGCCATGACCAATACTTCCGCCTGTTCCTTGTTTTCTCGATAGAACCTATCGAGTTCGGGCGCCTCCGCCCTGCAACCACTTCACCAACTGGCCATGAAGGCGAGAACCAGAGGCTTCCCGCGATACTGGTCCATGGACACCTGGGTGCCATCCAGTGTGACCCCCGAAAAGGCCGGCGCCGTGTTCGCCGTGCCACTTGATGATTCTGAGCATCCCCCCAGTACCGCGGCGGATATCACCAACAAGGCGCCCAGCACCGCCGCCGTCTTCAGCCCGCTGTTTCTCATCTCACTCACTCTCCTCGCTCCTGAGCAGAGACATCTGTCGACTTGTCATCTCTAGGCTTCTCTCCATTCGCGCCCGTATTCACACCTGCAGCCGCCGCGACCGGGCGCATCCGGCCCCGTTTGGCAAACCACCAGGTGCCGGCTACCCCCACCACGAAGAGCGCGATACTTATCCACTGCATCTGGGTAAGGCCCAGAGCCGCATCCGGGTTGGTGCGGATGAACTCCACCAGGAAGCGCTCGATGCCACCGAGGATCGCGTAGACGAAGATCATCGCGCCCTCTCGCTTGATGCGGGGTGATATCACCCACAGCATGAGCGCGAAGATCACCAGCGAGGCCAGCGTCTCGTAGATCTGGGTAGGGTGCACAGGAATATCAGTCGGCGGCGACCCCTCGGGGAAGGCGATGCCCCAGGGCAGATCGGTAGGCACCCCATAGTCATCTCCCACCAGGAAGCACCCGATGCGCCCAACCCCATAGCCGATGGCCAAGGCAAAAGCCGAGCCGTCCATGACCGCGCCCAGCCTCTGCTTCGAGACCAGGGTGACCAGCACAGCCCCGAGCAACGCTCCGAACATCCCGCCGAACCACACCAGCCCGTACCCGCTCAACAGATTGCTGGGCCACGACTGGGGATGAAGGATGAGGTAATGGATCTTCGCGCCGATCAGACCGCCTATTATGGCAGCGATGACCAGTATCCAGACGAAATCAGGCCTCACCCCACGCTTCTTGAACTGCCAGCGGCCCACCAAGCCACCCGTCACAAAGGCGATAGCCATCATCACCCCAAACGAGCTCACGGTGAAGTCACCTATGCGAAATAGCTCCGGATACACCTGACTCCTCTAGCGAACGGACCGCACGGGTCCGTCAAGCTAGCCCGCTCAGCTGAAGCCCGACGTCGGTGAACAACTGCGGCACTCGGCTCGTCCGCCACCCGAGGAGTTCGCCCCACCTGAATCAAGACCGGTCACTCCGCCGAACCCGGTGAAGAGCTGCTCCACTTCCCGACCCCCGCAGGCAGGACACACCTTCGCATCCTCCTTCAGGAAGCCCAGTTGAAAGACCTCGAATTCCTCGCCGCAGGAGCGGCATCTCAAATCGTAAGAAGCCATACTAGAGACCGAACTCCGTCTCGTATTCCTTCTGCCCCCGAGCACCGATCAACTGCTTCGCCACCTCGCCGCCGTTGAACATGATGACCGTCGGGATGCTCATCACCGCGTAGCGCGCCGCCAGTTCTGGGTTTTCGTCCACATTGACCTTGACGACAGCCAACTTGTCAGGATGGTCAGACGCCAACTTCTCCAGGACCGGCCCCACCATACGGCACGGACCACACCAAGGTGCCCAGAAATCGGCTACTACCGGTATCTGCGACTCGGACAACAGCTGGTCGAACTCCTGAGCGTTTACTTCTCGTGCGGCCCCACTCATAATCACACTCTCCTTCTTCACTTCCGGGTCGGTATCCCGACCAAAGTAACAACATATTCTAGCGGACAGGACGGACCTATGGTTTTCCGCCCTTCGCGCCTAGCCCTTATTGTTTCCCATTCCCTCTATCCGCTAACCTATACGTACGTCCGCAAACCCATCCGAGCGGAGGCTGCGCGATGCGAATCACCTACTTGGGCCATTCCTGTTTCCTGGTCGAAGCGCGGGATCACACCCGCATGATGTTCGATCCTTACGTACCCGGATCCTACGACGGGGCGGTGACGTACGGACCGGTGGACGAGCGCGCCGACATCGTCCTCTCCAGCCATGATCACCCCGACCACTACGTAGCCGACGGACTACCCGGAGACCCCCGCACCGTGATGCACCCCGTCAAAGAGCACGTGGGCGAGGTGGACATCACCGGAGTCCTGTCCGCTCATGACGAAACCGGCGGCAGTGAGCGCGGTAAGAACACCATCATCTGCGTCGACGACGGAGACCTACGCCTGGTCCACCTTGGCGACCTGGGCCACTTGCTGGACAGCAACACCGCGAAGGAAGTGGGGCCCGTGGACATCCTGCTCGTGCCGGTGGGCGGGTTCTTCACCATCGACCATGAAGCGGCAGCGACCGTGGTCGATACGCTGTCTCCCCGCATCGTAATACCTATGCACTACAAGACACCCAAGATAGGCTTCCCGATCGCGGGCGTTGATGATTTCCTGGGCACCCAAGAGCTAGTAGAGCATAATCCGGATCCGACACTGGAGGTCACGAAGGCGACCCTACCGGCAGAGCGGACCACGCTGGTCCTGCCCTATTCCCGCTAGGTCCGAGTGACTCATGAGCTTGAGATCGGTCGTCGAGGTAGGTGGAACACGAAAATGTGGGATTCCAGGCCTAACGCGGTATTCACTTTCGAGACCCCCCGCCAGGCACTTGCCGCGGAAGAGGTACTGCGCAGGGCGCGCATCCAATACCGCGAGATACCGCCCCCAGAAGAGGCCGAGGCAGGCTGTGCGGTAGCCGTGCGCATACGACTGAACGCCATGTACAGGGCCATTGAAGCCCTCGCGACCGACAATGCGGAATGGTTAGCCGTGTACCAAGTAGGGGATGACCAAAAGGTCACGAAGAAACTCGGATGAAGAATGGATGATCAGGTAGGAGCCGTCGCACCAGAGGGTGCGACCTATCAGGGAGGGCAGTAGACATCTCACCCAGAAACGACAACGGTCAGAACGGTAGTCCGGATGAAGGACTCTCCGAAGAGAGTATAGCCAAGGGACCAGACTTCCTAGAGCGCACGTTCCGCCTGAAGCGCGGGCCGATCCGGTGGCTGATCACGGTCCCGGTGGTCTTGGGCATCCTGGTGGCGATATGGGCCATCATCTCCTATTACTGGACCGACTACTTGTGGTACCAGGAGATGGGCCAGACCGACATCTTCTGGACCCCGTTCCTGGGCCGCCTCTTGGTGGGCCTGTTCTTTGGCGTGTTGTTCTTCGCGATCCTCTATGGAAGCGTGTGGACCGCCCGCAAGCTCTCGCCCGACTTCAAGCCAGTACAAGGCGATCCGAGCGGCAACGTGATCGAGTTGATAACCAGGCGCAGGTGGCCCGGATATGCCCTCCTGCTGGTCTCGGCGGTAATCGCCATCCTGGTGGGTGTCTCCTATGGCGGCCGCTGGGAGCAGGTGCTGTTGTTCTTGAATCGGCAGGAGTTCGGCGTGTCCGACCCCATGTTCGGCAAGGACGCCTCCTTCTTCGTCTATACGCTTCCTCTGCTGACCATGCTGGTGAACTTCGTGATCACGGCCGCGGTGGTCACAGGCATCTTCACCTTCCTGGTCTACCTGGGCGACCGGGCCTTCACTATTGGCAAGAAGAACCTGCCCAAGCTGGCCCCGCGCGTATGGATGCACCTATCCGTACTGGTCGCCGTACTTATGCTGGCGAAGGCGGCCGAGTTCGCTCTGGGCAGATGGGGGCTGGTGTACTCGGAGAGGGGCTTCACGCTCGGCGCCAACTACACCGACGTCAACGTTGTTCTTCCCATGCTGTCGGTGCTCGCTGTAGTCAGTCTGGTAGCCGTCGTCATACTGCTCGCCAACTCGTTCTTCCGCGGCTGGAAGCTGCCGGCGATAGCGATCGGACTGGTGATACTGGTCTGGCTTGTGGGGGGCAAGATAGTCCCTGCAGCCGTTCAGAGCCTGAGCGTCAGTCCGGACCAGGAAGCCAAGGACAGTGTTTACATAACTAGGAACATCGAGTCGACTCGCTGGGCGTTCGGCATCGACGATATTTCGAGAGCCTCGTCCGCAGCCACACTGGACCTCACCGGCGAAGAAGTGGCCATGAACCTTGCCACCACTGAGAACATCCGCATATGGGAGCCAAGGCCCGCCAAGGCCGCCTACACCCAACAGCAGACTCTAAAACCCTACTATGCCTTCAATGATGTCGACGTCGACCGGTATGTCCTGGACGGCGAACTCCGCCAAGTCCTGATCAGTGCCAGAGAGCTCGACCCCAACCGCATCGTGGGGAGCGAACGGAACTGGGTCACAGAGCACCTCAAGTACACCCACGGCTATGGCTTCGTGCTTAGCCCGGTGAACAAGGCGGGCGATGCGGGGGGGCCCGACTTCCTAGTCAAGGACATACCCCCAGTGAACACGTCGGGCCTGGAGATCACCCGGCCGCAGATCTACTACGGAGAGCTCGGCAACAACTACGTGATAGTGGGCACCCGCACCCTGGAACTCGACTATCCCGAGGGCGATACCGACGTCACCACCACCTATGAGGGCGACAGCGGCATCGAGGTAGGAGGCTTCTTCAAGCGGATGGCCTTCACCCTGCGCCTGGGAAGCCTGAGCATACTGACCTCTGACTCAGTCAACGAGGATTCGCGCATCATGTTCAGGCGCACCTTGGAGGAAAGGGTCATGGCCCTCGCGCCGTTCCTCGCCTATGACTACGACCCCTACTTGGTCCTGCGCGAAGATGGTTCGCTGGTCTACATGTGGGACGCTTACAGCACCACGTCGTTGTACCCATACTCCCAGCCCTGGAACGAGAGCGGAGTCAACACCCCCAACTACATACCACGAGGGACTAACTTCATCCGCAACTCGGTCAAGGTGGTCATGGACGCCTACACCGGGGATGTCGCCTTCTATCAGGTCGAGCCCGACGATGCCATCGTCAACACCTGGGGCGAGATCTATCCTGACCTTTTCACTCCCGCCGACCAGATGCCGGCTGATATCAAGTCACATATGCGCTATCCCGAAAACCTCTACAACGTCCAGGCGGATGTACTGACGCAGTACCACGTGACGGACGCAGCGGTCTTTTACAACAGGCAAGACGAGTGGGAGATCCCCACGGAGATCTACGACGAGTCTGAGACACCGACCACGCCCTACTATCAGGTGCTGGCTCTGCCGGGAGAGACCGAGTCCGAATCGGCCCTGCTCACGCCCTTTGCGCCTCAGAACAAGGCGAACATGGTCGGGCTGTTGGCAGCCCGCCAAGACGGCGACAATTACGGCCAGTTACTGCTACTGGAGTTCCCGAAAGGTACTCCCCCCGACGGCCCCGCTTTGGTGGAAGCGAAGATCTCCAACGATTCGGCCATATCAGAACAGATCACACTGTGGGACCAGGCCGGAAGCAACGTGATACGGGGCAACCTGCTGGTGATCCCCATCGAAGACTCGGTGGTCTACTTCGAGCCCCTGTATCTGCAGGCTAGTATCGAACGGACTATCCCTGAGTTGCGACGGGTCATAGTCGTCTACGGCAGTACAGTGGTCATGGAGCCCACGGTCACAGACGCCCTGGTAAGGATCTTTGGCGAAGAGGCCACCGGGACCAGCACCACGCCGACCACCCAGCCGGGGGAGACCACGACCACCACAGCCCCGGCTGAGACCACCACCACGACTGTCGGCGGAACCGTGCTTCCCACCGATATGTACGAGTTGATCCAGCAGGCCGAGCAGTACTACAACGACGCCCTCGCGGCGCAACAGCGGGGCGACTGGGCCGAGTACGGACGACTCATCGATCTGCTGGGCGATGTACTGGATCGG
>Ga0272444_10006284_pt1 | contig 10162 bp, 7 predicted proteins | sample SSMForm13_FD_201033 | JGI IMG/M metagenome (GOLD analysis project Ga0272444, IMG submission 201033) | Marine sediment archaeal communities from Little Sippewissett salt marsh, Falmouth, MA, United States - SSM-Form-13 | ecosystem: Environmental > Aquatic > Marine > Wetlands > Sediment ...
GACGAGACAGACAGCTGCCGATCGATGAGTGGGGATGGTTGCCTTTGTTTCGTACGGAATCGCGAGGTTCCCCGGAGACTCGCCGGCCCGGCAACACGGGACGGCCGTCGGGCAGACCCGTCCGCTGTCAATGAACGCGTCCGGGAGCTCGGACGCATCGTCGTGGATCGGGGCCTCGTGTGAAGCTACGTCGTCTGCCGAAGGGCCTCGTCTCGCAAGGCGGAGGGGAGTTCGATGCGACAACGTCAAAGGAAGCGGTTCGCCGGATCTCTCGTGCGGCTGTTGCCGGCGGGCATCTCGTTCTCCGTGGCCGCCGTCTGCGCGTCAGGGACCATTCTGGCGAACGACATGGTGGGGCGTCTGATCCTCGCGACGACTTGGGTGGCCCTCGGGATCGCTTGGATCGGCCGGTACTCCACATGGCGCAAGCGCGGCAATCGTGCCGACAAGCCACCCCGGGCAGGGTGAGAGAGCGGATCGATGAACGTGAGGCGTCTCCGGTTCGAGAGAGCGAATCGGAAGCACGGGCACAGCAGGTCTGACGGTAGGCATGCACCCGGCCGGCCGCTGTGCTCGGAGGAGTCCGATCTTTCCTGCGTGGCGACGGCCCGGTTCGTCGGAACCTGTCGAGAGGGGCGCCGTCTCTCACCCCGTTCGAAGTCAGGAGGTTGATGTGTTCCAATCCCTACCGAAGGGCATCTCGGTCAAGCAGGCAGCTCCACAGGTGGTCCTCGCCTTGCGCACGACGGCGAAGGATCAACTGGACATTCAGCGGCAGATCAAGCACGCGATGCCTCAACTGGCGGACGTGATCAACGGTCCTCCTCTGTGCCGGCTGCTGACGTTTCCCAGAGGTGGAGGAGATCTTCAGATCGAACTCGCCTTCCCAACCCGCAGCCGGACGCAGCGAGATGGATTCGCGACGAAGGAACTCCCCGGCATGCATGCCTTCTCCCTGACACATGAGGGTCCGCTTGCGGGCGGAGAGGAGAGTCAGCGATTCTACCATGCGTGGCAGCGGATGGTGGAGTTCATCGTCGACCGAAGAATCCTGGCCGGAGACGATCCCGTTCGCTGCATCTACCACCGAGGACCGTGGACACCCGGGGAAAACGAGACGGGGTGCGTGACCGAGATCCAAGTGGCCCATCACCTCCCGGCGTGGCTGGCCGCGTTGGAGGAGGGCATGCATCGTGTTGCGGGCGAGGAGAGCGCCAGGCGCGTCATGGCGGGGAGCGAGAACCTGACGACGGCGCTTGACGCCACAGAGACGGCGGGGTGGGTTCATGACGCGATCGACCGTCTCGATGAGGAAATCGAGGACGAGCAGGCTCGCTCCAGCATCCTCAATGCCTGCGCCCATCACTACACAGAGTTGACGAAGGAGACGCTGTTGCAGCTCAAGGCCCAGTCATCGAACCTGCCGGACCTCGTGGCCCGAATCAACGAGGAAGAGGCCGTCGCAGGAAGATACTGGATCGACGAAACCGGCCCCGTCCCGGTGATCTACATCGAGCGCAAGCCGGCGCGCAGGGACGCGCATAACCAGGCGACGTCGCCTTCCGAGAAGCGGTACCACGCCTGCTATTGCCCGTTGGTTCGAGAGGCCATTCGGGATGGGAAGAGTGTCTCGCGAACGTTCTGCCACTGCTCGGGAGGTTGGTACGTCCAGGAATGGGAGCTGCTTCTCGGCCGCACGCCGCGTGTCGACCTGATCAGCACCTTGCTCGAGGAGGCGGAGGCCTGCGTGTTCGCGGTTCATCTCACGCCGGAGGATCTGGCGTGACGCCACGTAGAGAAGGAGCCCGGAGAGCGGCGATAGAGGACCTGCGTGGACAGGTGGCCGTCGTCACGGGTGCTGCATCCGGAATCGGGCGCGAGCTGAGTCGTGTGCTCGCCGCGCGTCGCGCAGTAGTGGTCGTCGCGGACATCGACGGGACGGGAGTCGAGACGATTGCGGAAGACATCCAAGCATGCGGCGGAAGGGCCTTCCCTGCGTGTGTCGACGTGGTCGAGGCTCACGAAGTCGAGCGTCTGGTTCAGGAGACCGCAACGCTCCATGGACGGCTCGACTTCATGTTCAACAACGCCGGGGCGGCTCTCTGTGGCGAGATTCGCGATCTGCGCCTCTCCGACTGGGAGACGATGCTGAGCGTCAACCTGCGCGGGGTCATCCACGGTACGATGGCCGCCTATCGGGTCATGCTGGATCAGGGATCCGGGCACATTATCAACACGGCATCGCTCGGCGGGCTCATCCCCGAGCCGTTTGCCGCGCCCTACGTAGCCAGCAAGTTCGGCGTGGTGGGGCTCACGCTCTCCCTGCGGCTGGAGGCCGACGCCCTCGGCATCAAGGCGAGCGTCTTCTGCCCTGGATTCGTGAGAACCCCGATCCTGGAAACTGCGAGGTACGTGGGCGTGCCGCGCGAGGAGGCCATTCGCGAGATGTCCGGGCTCGGCGGAATCTCGACCGAACGGGCCGTGCGCTCACTCCTTCGAGGAGTCGCCCGCAACAGGGACATCATCATGGACACAGCCTTTACGCGGCTTCTGTACACGATGTCCCGTCTCCATCCCGGGATTCTTCGCCCGCTCCTTCGAAAGGGAGTCAGGGACTTGCGGATGGTGCGAGGCTCCGGCCTGAAGGCACGTGAAATGTAGGCCCCGCGCCTGCCTGGAGTGCCACGCGCAGGTTGACGCCGTGGCAGCGGGATATCCGGGGGCAGGCCAGCGTCTCCCCGTACTACCGGTACCGCACCCGCGGATTGAGCACGGCGTAGAGCACGTCGGCCAGCAGGTTGGCGAACACGACGCTCGTCACCACGACGATCGCGATCGCCTGGATCAGGGGGAGATCGTGTCGGTCGATCGCGAATAGGAGCAGGCGCCCGACGCCCGGGTAGTTGAACACGTTCTCGATCACGATGATCCCGCCGATCAGCCACCCGATGCTGATCGCGACCACGGTGACGGTCGGCAACAGCGCGTTTCGCAGCACGTGCTTGAGCACGACCGTGCGGCGCGGGAGCCCCTTCAACACCGCGGTGCGCACGTACGGCCGCTTCATCTGCTCGGCCACCTCGGCCCGCGTAAGGCGCGCGATGTACGCCAGCAAGACGAGGGTCGCCGTCAGCGCCGGCAGGATCAGGAATGGGAGCGCTTCGAGGAACCCGGCACTCGGTGCGATCGACGAGCTGGCCGGCAACAGGTTCCATCGATGCGCAAACAGCTCGATCAACGCTACGCCGGTGACGAATTCCGGCAGCCCGACGACCGACAGGCTGACGATGCTGACGATGTGATCGACGACGCCGTGCTCGTGGAGGCCGGCCCACACACCAAGAACGATCGACACCGGCACCGCCATGACCAGGGCGACGACGGCCAGCATCAGAGAATTGCGCAGCCGGCCGAGGAGCAGCGGCCGTATCCCCACCCCGGTCGCGTATGACCGTCCCCAATCACCGCGCGCGAACCGACCGAGCCACGAGAAGTACTGGACGACCGCGGGCCGATTCAGGCCGAGATCCTCCCGCAGCGCCTCAAGCGCCTCGTCGCCGGCCTCGCGGCCGAGGATCACGCGGGCGGCGTCGCCGGGCAGGAACTGCGTCGCGGCGAAGACGAGAAGCGATGTGAGGACCAGCGTCAACACGAGGAACCCGAGGCGTCGCACGATGAACACGCTCACGGGCCACCGCCTTCCCGCGCATCGATCCGGTCTTCGGCATCAAACAGTTCCGTCTGCACCTCGAGGAGTTCCTCGGGAGGGATGTGGCAGAGCATGCCCCCGTCGTCCACCGCTCGCCACGGCGGCGGCTCGTCGCGGCAGATCTCACCGAGGACGCGCGGGCATCGGGTGTGGAACGGACATCCAGATGGCACGTCGATCGCGCTTGGGATTTCGCCCTCCAGCCGGACCGCGGCCGCGTCGCGACGACCGAACGCCGGATGCGCCGCCAGGAGCGCCTCGGTGTACGGGTGGTACGGGGGCGACAGGACCGCGCCGGTCGCCGATTCCTGCATCAGGCGGCCGAGGTACATCACCGCGATTCGATCGGCCAGATGCGTGACCACCGCTAAGTCGTGGGTGATGAACAAGCCGGCACCGCCGCGGTCGGTCTGCAGGTCATCGAGCAGGTTGAGGACCCTAGCCTGGACGCTGACGTCGAGCGACGAGGTCGCTTCGTCGCAGATGACCAGATCCGGTCCGGCGGCGAACGCTCGAGCGATCGCCACCCGCTGCTTCTCGCCGCCCGACAGCTGAGCCGGAACACGGTCGGCGTACGCGGCCGACAGACCGACGCGCTCCAGAAGCTCGATCGCCGTCCGCCGTGCCTCACGGCGCTGCATCCCTCCAAGCCGCACCAACGGCCGCGACAGGCTTTCGCCGATCGTCGCGTACGGATTCAGCGCCTGATCGGGGTTCTGGGCGACGGCCTGGATCCGGGCCAGCGTTCGCCGTGACCTGCGCCGCAACGTCGTCGGCAGCCGCTCGCCGACGAGCGAGGCAGCCCCGCTATTCAGCCGTTCCAGTCCGAGGACGGCTCGGGCCAGCGTCGTCTTCCCGCTCCCGCTCTCTCCGACGAGGCCGGTCGTTCGGCCCGCGGCGACCGTCAGATCGACCCCGTCGACGGCGCGCACCGCGCGTCGGGGCCGGCGTCGCGCGACATCGCCCAGCGATCGAGCTACCGGGAAGCCGACGTGGAGGTCCCGGACCTCGAGGGCGGGCGCCACGGACTCCGCGGACGTCATCGGCTCGCGAAGCTCAGCGGCCTCTTCGGAGAACAGGAGCGGGCGAAGGTCACGCATCTCGGTCGCCCGATGGCAGCGGACGACGCGCGGGCCGAGGCCGGACAGCGCCGGGCGGTCGAGGCATCGGTCGACGGCCGCCGGACACCGGGGGCGGAAGACGCACCCGCCGGGAAGCTCGGCCAGCGGAGGGATGGTGCCGGGCATCGAAGGCAGCCGCGCCGCGCCGGCGCCGATGCGCGGGATGCTGCGCACCAGCCCGAGCGCGTACGGATGTAGCGGCTCCGCGAACACGGCGGACGTCGGGCCGAGTTCTACCAGTTCGCCCGCGTACAGCACGGCCACGCGATCGGCCACGCGGGAGACGACGCCGAGGTCGTGGGTGATGTACAACGAGCCGCGATCGCCGGTGGCGATTAACTCGGCCAACAGGTCGAGAATCGTCGCTTCGGTCGTCACGTCGAGGCCGGTCGTCGGCTCGTCGAGGATCAGCAGGCACGGGGACATCACGAGTCCCATCGCGATCGAGACTCGCTGCTGCATCCCGCCGGAGAGCTGGTGCGGATACCGTCGGCCGATGCGTTCGACGTCGGCGATCCGGACCCGGCACAGCATGTCGATCGCGCGCGCCGCGGCGTCGGGTCGCGACGCGGCGTCATGGTGCCGGATCAACTCGGCGATCTGCTCCCCGACTCGGATCGACGGGTTGAGCGACGCCAACGGGTCCTGGGGGATCAGCGCCATCCGCGCGCCGCGCAGGCGTTCGAGCGCCCGATCCGACAGCGCGAGGAGATCGTGTCCCTCGAACGCGATCCGCCCGGCGCGGACGGTCCCGTTGGCCGCCAGGTATCGCATGATCGCCAGCGCCAGCGTCGATTTGCCCGATCCGCTCTCCCCGACCAGGCCGACGGTCTCTCCGGGACGGACGTCGAGCGACAGGTCGCGGACCGCATCGAGCCATCTCCCTCGCTCCAAGTAGGAAACCGTCACGGCATCCAGTGTGAGGATCGACGTACTGGACTCGCCAGTGGACTCGCCGCCCGGAGAGGGCGCCCGCCTTCGGCGCTCGCCGAGCACGCGCCGGCGCATGCGCCACGAGAGGCGTTCCGGCCCGATCTGCAGCGCCCGCTTCAGCCCGTCGGCGGCGAGGTTGACGCCGATCACCAGCAGCGAGATCGCGGCGGCCGGGAAGGCCAGCGACCACGGCGCCAGGCGAACGTAGATGCGCGCCTCCTTAACCATCAGGCCCCAGTCGGGCGTCGGCGGTCGCACGCCAACGCCGAGGAAGCCGAGCGACGCCACCAGGAAGATGCCGTACGAGAAGCGGACGGCGGCCTCGACCGACAGGGCCGGAAGCACCGAGGGCAGGATCTCGCGGAACAGGATCCGCGGAAGCCGTTCGCCGTGCAGGCGGGCCGCCTCGACGAAGCCCTGCGTCTTGATCGCCAGGGTCTCGCTGCGCACGACGCGGGCGACGATCGGGGTGTACACGACGGCGAGCACCGCCAGCACGCTGCTCTGCGACGGCCCGACCGCGCCGAGCAGCACGAGCGCCAAGAGCAGCGCCGGGATCGCCAGCAGGCTGTCGAACACGCGCATCAGGATCTCGTCGAACCATCCGCCGAGATAGCCGCTGACGAGGCCGAACGTCGTTCCGGCGGCCACGGCGATCAACGCGCCCAGTCCGGTCAGCGCGAGAATGCTTCGGGCGCCGTGCACGACGCGGCTGAACACGTCGCGACCGAACTGGTCGGTTCCGAACCAGTGGGCGACCGAAGGCGGCTGCCGTACGTCGAGTACCGATTGATCGGTCGGCGGGTACGGCGAGATCCACGGCGCGAAGATCGCCGCGATCACGAAGACCAGAACCACGATCGTCCCGAACGCCGATGCCGGCCCGCGGAAGAGGCCACGCAGGATCCTGCCCGATGCCGATGCCCTTCGGTTGGCGCTCAGGACGGCTCACGTCCCTTTCGAACGGCGGGCGGTCCCTGGACATGCCGGAACCGCCCGCGATGTGGCTACTTCACGAAGACGGTCGAGAAGTCGGTTCGTCCGGCGAACCCCTTCAGCGCGATTCCGCCGAACCGGTCGCTGTACGCAGCAACCTGGGGCCAGAAGTAGGGGATGATCACCGGTCCCTGATCGATGAGGAACAGCTGGATGTCGCGGTACGTGACGATCCGCTCCGCCTCGTCGAGCGTCGATCCGGCCAACGCAACCATGTCGTCGAAGAACTCGTTGCAGAAGTGCGGCTCGTTCCACGCGCCGCCGCAGGTGAGCATCATCAGGAGGTAGAATTGCGGGTACGGGCGGTGGCCCCAGCCGGTGATCCCGAGGTTCGCCTCGATCCAGTGGCTCTCGCCGTAGTAGACGCTCTCCGGCTCGATGATCACGTTGACCTCGACCCCGATCTCCTTCCACATCTCCTTCAGCGCGACGGCCAGGTCCGGTCGGCCGCCTGTGTCGAGGGTGTAGAGGTCGATCTCCAGTCCGTCTCCGTAGCCCGCAGCTGTGAGGAGGTCCTTCGCGGCCGTCGGGTCGTACACCGGCGGAGCGAGGGTCGGATCGTAGTAGCCGGACTCGGCGTAGAACGGGCCAAACGGCGTGTCGTTCCCGACCTGTCCGATGCCGAGCTGCACGAACTCGAGCAGCGCCTGGCGATCGGTCGCCATCTTCAGGGCCCGCGTGACGCGGGGATCGTCGCCCGGCGGTTGATCGGCCCGCAGGCGTACCAAGTCGAACCCGTTCGTCAAGACGTCGACGGTCGTGATGCCCGGCTCGCCCTGCAATGTTAGGTAGAGGGCGATCGGCATTCTCCACGCCATGTCGACCTGTCCCCCGCGAAGCGCGTCAACCGCCGCGACCTGGTCGGCAAAGAACACGAACTCCAGCTGCGCGATCCGCGGCTGTCCGGCGACGAAGTAGTTCGGGTTCGCCGACATCACGATCCGGTCCTCGGGCAGGTACTCCTCGACCACGAACGGGCCGGTCCCATTGAACGCGAGGAAGTCCGTCGTCCCACGCTTGAGAATCACGGCGTGGTTGTCGGCGAGGTCGTAGAGGAAGAACGGGTTCGGCACCTTGAGGTAGAACGTCACCTCGTGCGCGCCGGTGGCGGCAATTCGTTCGATGTTCTCGTACAGAGACGCCGTCGCGAATCCGTTCGCCGGGTCGCGCAATCGATCGAACGTCCACACCACGTCGCCCGGCACGAGCGGCGTGCCGTCGTGGAAGCGCGCGTCAGTCCTCAACTGGAACACCCACATCAATCCGTCCACGCTTGTTTCCCACGATGTCGCCAGCCGAGGGACGATCACGTTGTTCTCATCGACATCGACCAGGTAGTCGTAGACCGCGTTGGCCACCGCGACTTCCGGGTCGGATGAGATGGTCGCCGGATCGGTGAGGACAATCGACTGCATCGCCACGCGGAACGTACCTGTCTGCGCCCATCCGATCCCGCCCATCGCGGCAAGAAACACAACCACGAGGAAGCAGCTCATCCAGAAGCGTCTGCCTGTCGTCTTCATCGGACCTCCCTGTGTTCTTTGACTCCCGGGAAACCGGTGGCCCGGCGTTCACCACTGCGGCAAAACCTTCATCAGCCTACCGGATCCCACTCCGGCCGGACAACTCCGACCTGGTCTGCAGCGTCGCACTGGGCAACGTCCAGATCTATTCGTTCTATATCGAACGATACGGCTGGGAACAAGAAATCGCAACCCGTTCGCGCTGCATCGATCCTCCTCGGGCGATAGAATGCGGACGATGTCCAAGGGAGCCCAGCCCGCCCATCGAAGCGTCTGGAGCGGCCTGACGACGGCCGACGCGGACCGTGCACACGTCGGGATCCTCGGGATCCCGTACGACGGCGCTTCGAGCTTCCGCAAGGGATCGTCGGAGGCGCCGAGCCGGATCCGATCGCTGACGCCCCACGTCGCCCCGTTCACCGAGGACGGAACGCCGCTCGCCGGCTTGCGGGTGCACGATGCCGGTGACGCACCGATCGGCGCCTCGTGGGACGAGATCAACGACTCGATCCTCGACGCGGCGGCGAAGGTTCTCGATCACCCGTTCGCCCTGTTCCTCGGCGGCGACCACGCGGTGACCATCCCGACCGCGGCCGCCGCCGCGCGCGCGATCGGCGGATCGATGGGCCTTTTCCACCTCGACGCTCACCTCGACCTAATGAACACGTTCGAGGGCCGCGCCTGGTCCCACGCCTGCACCGCGCGGCGGGTGATGGGGCTTCCGGGCGTCAGCCCGGAGACGTCGGTGTTCGTCGGCATTCGCTCGTGGCTCGGCGAGGAGGTCGACTACCTCGCGCAGCATCCCGAGACCGGCGTGTTCACCGCCCGCGATGTCGCGAGGCGCGGGACCGTCGCCATCGCCGACGCCGTCTGCACTCGGCTCGACGGCGTCGACGGGGTGTACGTGACGCTCGACATCGACGTTCTCGACCCGGCGTTTGCGCCGGGCACCGGCACGCCCGAGGCGGGAGGTTTGACGACGCGCGATCTGCTCGACCTGCTGCGGGTCGCGTTCGAGCGTCTCCCGATCCGCGCGCTCGACCTCGTCGAGGTCTCGCCGCGGCTCGATCACGCAGACATCACGTCGTTCGCCGCGATCAAGGTCATCTACGAGGCGTTCGGCTGGGTCGTAGCTCGCGTGAACGATCACTGACTCAGGCGCCCGGGTCGTCGGCCGGGATCTCGAAATGCACGACTCGTGCCACGGTTCCTCCCTTCTGCATTCGCGCGATCCTGAGGGATCGACACACCGATCGTCGCGAGTAACGTGAGGAGGGATTGAAGATCCCGGCTAGATGGTGTGGACCTTGATGAAGTTCGTCTTCCCGCCGCCGCCGACCGGGATTCCTCCGGTGATGACGATCCGATCTCCGGTCTCGACCTCGCGACGGTCGCACAGCGCGCGCGTGACGGACGCGATCATCTCGTCGGTGCCCGCCGACGGCGGCGTGAGCACCGGCGTGACGCCCCACACCAGTGCCAGCTGCCGCAGCACGGTCTCCTGCGGTGTGAACGCGACGATCGGCTGGCGCGGTCGTTCGCGCGCGATTTGGCGGGCGGTGTACCCGCTCCACGTGGTGGTCGCGATCAGCCTCGCCCGGAGTCGGTCGGCGATTCGCGCGGTGGCATCGCCGATCGCGTCAGTCACCGGATGGACCCGCACCGCGCCTTCGAACGGGGCTTCGTCGGACTCCCCGCGCATCTGCGCCTCGACCACGGCGGAGATCTCGCGAATCATCGTCACTGCCTCGATCGGGTACCGTCCGACGGCCGTCTCGGCGGACAACATCACCGCGTCGGTCCCGTCGAGGATCGCGTTGGCCACGTCGCTCGACTCGGCCCGCGTCGGCCGCGGGCTGTCGGTCATCGACTGGAGCATC
>Ga0272444_10006285_pt1 | contig 10161 bp, 8 predicted proteins | sample SSMForm13_FD_201033 | JGI IMG/M metagenome (GOLD analysis project Ga0272444, IMG submission 201033) | Marine sediment archaeal communities from Little Sippewissett salt marsh, Falmouth, MA, United States - SSM-Form-13 | ecosystem: Environmental > Aquatic > Marine > Wetlands > Sediment ...
CTGTTCGTGGCGCCTTCGGCCGACTATTTCGCCTCGCCCCACTATTACACCCTGCTGGGCTACCTGGCGCTGTTCCACGAGATCGGTCTGGATTATACCTGGAGTTCCTACGCTTCGGAAGGCGGCAATTTCGGCCTCTTCCACTCGCAGGAGATGATGAAGCGGCTGAACTCGAAGATGTACATGGAAGCCAAGCGGCTCGGCGTGAAATGGATTCTCGGCGGCGAGTGCGGTCACATGTGGCGGGTAGTTCACCAGTACATGGACTCGCTCAACGGTCCGGCCGATTTCCTCGAAGTTCCGGTATCTCCGCTCACCGGCACCCGTTTCGATATCGCGAAAAACACCAAGATGGTTCACATCAGTGAATTCACTTCCGACCTGATCAAGCACAACAAGATCAAGCTCGACCCGAGCCGGAACGATCACTGGCACGTGACTTATCACGATTCCTGCAACCCGGCTCGCGGGATGGGTCTGCTCGAGGAACCTCGCTATATTATCAAGCACGCGTGCAACAAGTTCACCGAGATGCCGGAGAACACCATCCGTGAGCAGACTTTCTGCTGCGGCAGCGGCGCCGGTCTAGGCACCGACGAAAACATGGAGATGCGGCTTCGCGGCGGACTCCCCCGGGCCAACGCCGTCAAGTACGTGCATGAAAACAACGGCGCCAACATTCTTCTTTGTATGTGCGCGATCGACAAGGCCACGCTGCCGCCGCTCCTGGAATACTGGGTACCGGGAGTCGAGGTGGGCGGTGTGCACGAGATGGTCGGCAACGCCCTGATCATGAAGGGAGAGAACGATCGTCCCACCGACCTGAGAGGCACGCCTTACCCGGGAAAGGAGGGCAGTGAGGATGCATAACGGCGGAAAGATCATCCTGGGACTGGTCATATTCCTGATCCTGATCACGTTCCCGGTCTGGTACAACGTAGCCAACGACCGGGCCGGATATGTTCCCGAGCTGGAGAAAGCGGCCCGGGGCGACAATTGCGTGCGGGATTCCAGCTACATGACCGGATTCCACATGGACCTTCTTAACGAGTGGCGTGACCAGGTCGTTCGGCAGAACGACCGCTGGGAAGTCGGCAACGACGGCGTCAGGTATGAGCGCAGCCTGTCCAACACCTGCCTGAACTGCCATGAGAACAAGGACAAGTTCTGCGACAAGTGCCATGACTACATGGGGGTTGTGCCTTACTGCTGGGACTGCCACATCGTGCCAAAGGAGATTCAGCAATGAGCGTAGATAGAAGAAAATTCTTGAAGCTGGCCGGGGTGACGGCGCTGGGTCTGGCCGGTGGAGCTCCGGCGAAAGTCCTGGCTCAGGACTCCGTCACGCCGGATACTCTGAAAGAAGTTACCGAGGCCACGGCCACGCCGAAAGCCCCCCTGGTGGCCCGGCGCTGGGCGATGGTGATAGACCTCAGGAAATGCCGCGAGGCCGGCGACTGCAACGATTGCCAGAAAGCCTGCCACCTGGCACACAACGTCCCCGATTTCGGCAACCCCAAGGACGAAATCAAGTGGATCTGGAAAGAATCGTTCGAACACGCTTTCCACGAGCAGGAGCACGAATTCCTCGAGGACAAGACCAAGCATGGCCCGGCAGTGGTCCTCTGCAACCATTGCGACAACCCGCCCTGCGTCCGCGTCTGCCCTACCCAGGCCACGTGGAAGCGGGAAGAAGACGGTATTGTCATGATGGACTGGCACCGCTGTATCGGCTGTCGTTATTGCGTGCTGGCCTGTCCCTACGGCTCCCGCAGTTTCAACTGGCGCAACCCCCGGGAGTTCATCAAGGAACTCCAGCCGGATTTCCCCACCCGCACGCGCGGTGTGGTCGAGAAGTGCACGTTCTGCGACGAGCGCCTTGCCCGCGGCCAGATGCCGGCCTGCGTGGAAGCCTGCAAAGCCGGGGCTTTGACATTCGGTGATCTGGAGGACCCGAACTCCGAGGTTCGGAAACTGCTCCACGAGCACTTTACCATTAGACGCAAACCCGGTCTCGGAACCCAGCCGGAAGTTTACTACATAGTGTGAGGTTGGCATGTTAGAAAAAGCGCTAAGTGGAGATAAACGATACTGGTCCTGGGTCGCCGTGCTTCTCATAGTGATCGGGACCGGCACCCTCTTCTACCTTCGTCAGTACCATGAGGGTCTGACCATTACGGGACTGAGCCGGGATGTCACCTGGGGCTTTTATATCGCCCAGTTCACTTTCCTGGTCGGGGTGGCCGCCTCGGCCGTCATGGTGGTTCTGCCCTACTACCTGCACAACTACAAGGCCTTCGGCAAAATCACCATTCTGGGTGAATTCCTCGCGATCGGCGCCGTCACCATGTGCATGACGTTCATCTTCGTCGACATGGGCCAGCCCTACCGCATCACCAACGTCTTCCTGCACCCCTCCCCCAGCTCGCTGATGTTCTGGGATACGATCTCGGTGTTCGGATATCTCATCCTGAATGTCATTATCAGCCAGGTGACGCTGGGTGCGGAACGCAAGGGGATCGCCCCGCCCAACTGGATCAGACCGATCATTATCCTGTCGATCCCCTGGGCGATCAGCATTCACACGGTCACGGCTTTCCTCTACAGCGGCCTGGCCGCCCGGCCGTTCTGGATGACCGCCATTCTGGCACCGCGCTTCCTCGCCTCGGCTTTCTCCGGCGGACCGGCGCTGTTGATTCTGTTCTGCTTCATATTGAGGAAGTTCACCAAGTTCGACGCCGGCAAGGAACCGATTCAGAAAATCGCCCTGATCGTCACCTACGCCATGGCGGTCAACATGTTCTTCATCGGCATGGAGCTGTTCACCGCGATCTACAGCAACATTCCCGAACACATATCACACTTCGAGTTCCTGTTCTTCGGACTCGACGGCAACACCACCCTGGTGCCGTGGATGTGGACTTCGATGATCCTCGGGATCATCTCGCTGATATTGCTGATCAATCCGGGCACCCGGAAGAACGAGACGGTTCTCGGTTTCTCCTGCATTATCCTGATCCTCTCGATCTGGATCGATAAGGGGCTGGGGCTGGTCGTGGCCGGTTTCACACCGACCCCGCTCGGCACTGTTGTCGAATATGTACCGACTTTCCCGGAAATCATGATCACGGTCGGCGTGTACGCGCTCGGGCTTTTGATTATCACCGGTCTCTACAAGATCGCTCTGTCGGTAAGGAAGCAGGTAACGACTTAGACTATTGTACAGGGACGCTCCCGAAGCGTCCGCAAAAAACCTGGCGGGGTCGCACCAAGTGCGGCCCCGTAACTATGAGTAGTATATGAAAAAGTCAGATTTCGTCATCATTGGAGGGGTTGCCGCCGGTCCGAAGACCGCTGCCACGCTGGCGCGAAGGCTCCCCCACGCCCGCATCACTCTCTACCAGCGGGAGAAGGAAATCTCTTACGGCGCCTGTGGTTTGCCGTATTTTGCCTCGGGGGATATCAACAGCTTCGACGAACTGACCCTCACGTCGTATGGCGTTAGGCGCGACCCGAAATTCTTCAAAAAGTCCAAAGGCTTCGACGTTATCACCGAGGCCGAAGTTATAGACATCGACCGCGAGAAGCAAACGGTCACGGTCCGGCTGACGGCGCAGAACAAAACGATTGAACACGGTTACGATAAACTGGTCCTGGCCACGGGATCGGTCCCTAACAACCCGCTTTTTCCCCTTCCGGAAAGTCCGCGCATCCGTCACTTCACCCGACCCGATGACGCCAGGGCTTTCCGCCAACTGGCCCAGGAAGGGAAGATCGCGAAAGCGCTTATTGTCGGCGGTGGATTCATAGGCTGCGAAGTTGCCGAGGCAGCCGGCGGGCTGTGGGGAATCAACACCACCCTCGTAGAAAAAGAGGCCCACCTCCTGGCGCAGAATCTCGATTCCGAGATGGCGGCTATGGTGCGGCGAGAACTGACCCGGCAGAACGTGGAAGTGATTACCGGGCACCAGATTGAAAAGATCGAATTGGACGACGAAGGCAAGCCGGTAGCGTATATCGAAGGTGAGGGGACGATAACGGCGGATTACGTATTTCTCTGCCTGGGGGTCCGACCGAATGTAACCCTGGCCAGGAAGTGTGGCCTGGATATCGGGGTAACCGGCGGCATTGAGGTCAGCGCCCGCATGCAAACCTCGGACCCGAATATCTATGCCGGTGGCGACTGTGTCGAGAGCGTCAGCCGGGTGACCGGCCAGCCCTGCTACATGCCGATGGGCTCTCTGGCCAACCGCCACGGTCGCGCCATCGCCGAGAATCTGGCCGGGAATGAGGCTTCCTGCCCCGGCACTACCGGAGCTTTTCTGGTCAAAGTGTTTGACCTCAACTGCGGAGCGGTGGGGCTCTCTGAGGCGGCCGCCCGCCGACAGGGTTTGACGACTCGCGCCGTGTGGGGAACTTTTCCCGACCGGCCTGACTATTATCCGGACGTACGGACTTTTGTCCTGAAGATGGTGTACGATCCGACCACCAACCGCCTTGTCGGACTTCAGGCGGTCGGCCGAGGGGACATCTGTCGGCGTATCGATGTGTTCTCGAGCTGCCTGACCCGTCGGGCGACGATCAATAATCTTCTGGATCTTGAGCAGGGTTACGCCCCTCCGTATTCCGAGGCACTCGATCCGCTGCACCAGTTGGCCGCGATGGCCCGGGCCCAGCAGAACGGCGTAAATTTTCTCGATCCGGGGACCGACCTGAACGATTTCGCCCGCAGCGCCCAAATGTTGGATGTCCGAGAAAAGGATGAGTTTAAAGCATCGCCGTGTCCGAACCTACCGCAAAGTCCGGGGCCGCTCAACATACCGCTGAACGACCTCCCCGATCGTCTGGCCGAACTGGACAAGAAACGAAAGGTCCTGATAATGTGCATGCGCGGCTCCCGTTCCTACCAGGCGGCGTTCATTCTGAAGGAAGCCGGGTTTGCCAGCGTGGATATTTTGGGCGCAGGCTTGCAAAGTCAACTCTGATTGTGCATATTCGGGGCCGCTGAGGACAGTAAAGGAATCAGGACTATGCAATCCGTTGGCCGCCGCCTTGTGCTTTGCGGCATTAACCATAAGCACTCCACGCTGGAACAACGGGAACCGCTGCAGCTGGGTCACGAAGAGCTGGCTTCCGCCAACGCCCGTTTGAGCCGTCACCCCCAGGTATTGGAGTCGATTATCGTCTCAACCTGCAACCGGGTGGAGTTCTATTTCGTCACCGGGCGCGATCAGGAGCCGTTCGACATTGTCGCCGACTTTTTCCGCGATTTCAGGGGCATCGATATAAAGCCGCTGGCCGAGCAATTTCGCACCCGCAAGGGCCCCCACGCCGCCGATCACCTGTTCCGGGTGGCGGCCGGGATCGACTCCATGGTCCTCGGCGAGAATCAGATAGTCTCGCAGCTAAAGGAGGCTTACAGCTCCGCCTGTGCCGTCAAGGCCGCCGGCAAAGTGATCCACCGGTTGATTCACCAGGCTTTCCGGGTCGGCAAGCAGGTCCGCAGCGACACCGAGATGGGCAAGGGAGCCTGCTCGGTATCCTCGGCAGCGGTTGAACTGCTCCACAACAAGATCGACGCCCTTGAGCGGCCCACCGTGCTGTTTGTCGGCGTCAACCAGATGATCAAGCTGGCCGCCTCGCGGATAAACCTGATCGATTCCCCCCGCTTCAAGTTCGCCAATCGTACCGAGGCCAGGGCGGTGGCGTTCGCGGAGAAGTTCGACGGCGAGGGATTCGGCCTGGACAAACTGCCGGAGCTTCTGGGTACGGCGGATATCGTTTTCACCTGTACCTCCGCGAACCAGCCGATCATCACACACGCTATGATCGACCGGGCCGTGGCCGATCGAGGTGATCGACGCCTGATCGTTATGGACCTGGCTATTCCGCGCGACGTGGATTATCCTCACCGGCAAGACAGCCGGATCGAAGTGTACGATCTGGAGGATATCAAGGAATTCGTGAAAGACCAGCAGGAGAAACGGGAGCAGGCGATTCCTCAGGCGGAGGAGATAATTGACCGCAAGCTGACCGAGTTCAACTACTGGTGGCAGCATGTAAAACAGGAGCCGCTTTACAACGGCCAGGCCGATGCGATAGAATCGATCCGCGAAGAAGAACTTCGCCCGCTGCTGGAGAAGCTCCCGTCGGAGCTCAAAGGCGAACTGAACGAGATTACCCGCCGCATGGTCCGCCGCGTAGCCGACGCCGCCGGCCATAGCGAATTGACGGGTAAAGAGTGAGGAAGAAATGTCCCATACCTACATGCCTATATCGATAGCCCTGACAGGCCGCGACTGCCTCGTAGTCGGCGGCGGCCACGTGGCGCTTCGCAAAGTCGAAACGCTTCTGGACTACGACACTAAAGTCACCGTGGTGGCACCCGAAGCAGACCCCAAACTGGAGATGTTCGCCAAACACAAACGGATTACCCTCGAGAAACGCCCCTACAAGTCGCCCGAGGCGGCCCATTACGGCTTTGTGATCTCGGCGTCCGATGATATGGGCCTGAACAAACAGGTCTGCGAGGACTGCCGCAAGGTCGGGGTGCTGGTGAACGTTGCCGATGCCCCCGCCCTGTGCGATTTCATCTTCCCGGCTGTCGTCCGGCGCGACTGCCTCACGGCGGCGATCTCGACCGACGGCAAGGCGCCGTTCATGTCGGGGCATCTCCGTCATGTCCTGGAAACCATCTTCCCCAGGCACTGGGAGAAACTGATGCAACTGGCAGCCGCCTACCGCAAGCAGGTCCAGCAGCGCTGGGAGGACGATTCACTCAGGAAAAACGCCGCCTTCGAGAGATTCGTCGAGGCTGACTGGAACACTATGCTCAAAGACATGTCGGATGATGAAATAAGTTATCGCCTCAAGCAGATGATTGAGCTGGAACCGGCTTCGCAAGCCGATTCCGAAACCGATTCCTGAGACATCCGAAAGCCGGGATGCCCAATCGAATTTTCAAAATCGGCACGCGGGGCAGTCGTCTGGCTCTTGCCCAGACCGGCTTGGTTGCGGAGCAATTATCCCATCTCAACCCCGATGTCCGGATAGAAACGGTTACTATCACTACCGAAGGTGACAGCGATCGCCTCACCGCTCTGGAGAAGATGGGCGGCCAGGGGCTGTTTACCAGGAGAATCGAAAAGGCCCTGTTAGAGCGCGAGATCGACATCGCCGTCCACAGCGCCAAGGACCTGCCCTCGGTGATGACCGAAAGCCTCACACTGGCCGCCGTCCCCGAGCGAGCCTCGGCCCGCGATGCCTGGCTGTGCGCTTCGGGTGCGAAGCTTAAGGACATGGGAAAGGGTGCGAAGGTCGGCACCGGCTCACCTCGGCGCCGCGCGCAGCTTCTGCATCTTCGCCCCGACCTGAAGGTTGAAAACATTCGGGGCAACGTGGATACTCGCATTAGGAAAATGACCGAGGGGCTGTACGACGCGATTATCATGGCGCACGCCGGTCTGATCCGGGCGGGTCTGGAAAGTCACGTTACAGAGCTGCTCGATCCGGCCGCGTTTGTCCCGGCGCCCGGCCAGGGAGCCCTGGCGATACAGACGAGAGCCGATGACTACGAAAGCTCGGCTCTGGCCCGGTCGATCGACGCGCCTGAAGCCCACCGGTGCATAGACATTGAACGGCTCCTGCTGGAGAAGCTGGGGGCCGGCTGTTCGACCGCTGTGGGGGGTTACGCCCGAATCGAAAGAGGGCAGATTCAACTGACTGCGGTCGTCCTTGACAACACGGGCCAGAGGCGCTTATGTGTGGAGCATGCCGTCGGTACAAGCGAAGAGTACGGCAGTCTCGTGATGCACGTCGTCAACCGCCTCCTGGAGCAGGGGGCACGGGAGTTGATAAGCGGTGACAGCTAAGAGAACCAAAACGGGCGTTGTTTACCTCGTCGGGTCGGGCCCCGGCGATCCCGACCTGATCACCGTTAAAGGTGCGCGGCTTCTGGCTAGCTGCGATGTTGTCGTCTATGACGCCCTCGCTCCCGATGAACTGGTTGTTTCTCTGCCTGCAAATATCGAAAGAAGATACGTCGGCAAACGAGCCGGCCGTCATTCACTGCCCCAGAACAAGACCAACGAACTGCTGGTATCGCTCGCCCGGAAAGGCAAGAACGTAGTACGGCTGAAGGGGGGCGATCCTTTCGTCTTCGGCCGCGGCGGCGAGGAAGCCCAATATCTGAAAGAACACGGCGTACCGTACGAGATCGTCCCCGGCATCACCGCCGGTGTTGCCGGACCAGCCTATGCGGGCATTCCCACCACGGACCGCGCGAGGGCATCGTTTGTCATGTTCCTGACCGGGCACAAAGCGGCTGACAAGGAACTCTCCAGCGTCCCGTGGGACTGGGTAGGCCAGGCCAAAAACGGAACGCTTGTTGTCTACATGGGCGTCTCTGAACTGCCGAACATAGTATCGGCTCTCCAAAAAGCCGGCATGGCCAACAATACGCCCGCCGCCGCTATCGAGCGCGGCACCTATCCTACCCAGCGGGTGATCAAGGGGACGTTATCCAGTATAGCGACCGAAGTCGATCGCTTCGAACTGCGACCACCTTCACTGTTCGTATTCGGCCAAACCGTGGAGCTTCACAAGATCCTCTCATGGATGGAGACGAAGCCTTTGTTCGGCCTGCGCGTTATGGTGGCGAGGCCTTCCGATCAGGCCGGCTGGGTCTATCGTCAGCTGCGCGATCTTGGTGCCGAAGTCCTCCCTCTCCCCACGATCGCCACCGAACGGGTGCACGACAGCGACGCGTGGAAGAAGATCGAGATTATAGACAGCGACAACCGCTGGCTGGTTTTCACCAGCGAAAACGGCGTCCGTTACTTCTTTGAACTCTGGCGGGAGACCGGCCGGGACATCAGAGGCATAGCCGCGTTCAAGATAGCGGCGGTCGGAATCGGCACCGCTCGCGCCCTTGAAGCCGTTAACCTCACACCCGATTTCGTCCCGACCAGAGCCACCACCGCCGAGCTGGCCAAACAGATGGCCGCCGACCTTCCGATTGAACACGCCGCGGTGGTGCGCGTGCGGGGAAATCTGGGTGATGATCGGGTGGAAGCTACCCTTCGAGAAGCCGGCGCCACGGTTATCCCATTGCCGGTTTATCGCACCTACTATCCCGACTGGACGCCGGAGACAAAAGAAAAGCTTTTTGCCTATCCGCCCGATGTTATCATGCTGACCAGCGGGTCTACCGTCGATGGTCTGGCTGGAAATCTCTCGCGCGGAAAATTGAGAGAACTTTGCGAGGGGGCGGTCGTGCAGTCGATCGGTCCCTCGACTTCCGATACAATCAGATCCCACGGTATAACGGTGACGCTCGAGGCCTCGATCCACTCGATACCTTCGATGATCGAAGGCCTCGTGGCGGTACACCACAAGAAATCGCTTAAGAGGTCGTCATGACTTTTTCCAGAATTCGCCCCCGTCGTATGCGCAAATCGGACGCCATGCGGCGCCTAGTGAGAGAAACGCATCTCCACCCATCTGATTTCATCTACCCGATGTTCGTAAGCGAACTGGTCAGGAAATCGAAACCGATCAAATCCATGCCCGGCATCTCCAATCTGACGGTCAAGGACGCCGCCAAAGAAGCCAAACGGGCTTTCGCGCTGGGTATTCCGGCCGTGCTTCTCTTCGGCACTCCCGCCCGCAAGGACGCCACCGGATCGGAATGTCACAAGCCCGACGGAATCGTGCAGCGTGCTATCAAGGAGATCAAATCGGCGGTTCCGGAGATTCTCGTCGTTACCGATGTCTGCCTGTGCGAATACACCAATCACGGCCATTGCGGCATCATCAGGGGCAACGATGTTGACAACGATGGTACCCTGGAGCTGCTGGCCGAGCAGGCCGTAAGTCACGCCCGCGCCGGGGCCGATGTCGTGGCGCCCTCGGACATGATGGACGGTCGTGTGGAGGAGATCCGCGAGGCGCTCGATGAAAGCGGGTTCGATCAGGTTGCCCTGATGTCTTACGCTGCCAAGTACTGCTCGGCTTTCTACGGACCGTTCCGGGAGGCCGCCGGATCGGCGCCCAGGTTCGGCGACCGCCGCACCTACCAGATGGATCCGCCCAACGCCAACGAGGCGCTCCGGGAAATCGACCTTGACATCCAGGAAGGCGCCGACATAATCATGGTAAAAC
>Ga0272444_10006286_pt1 | contig 10161 bp, 6 predicted proteins | sample SSMForm13_FD_201033 | JGI IMG/M metagenome (GOLD analysis project Ga0272444, IMG submission 201033) | Marine sediment archaeal communities from Little Sippewissett salt marsh, Falmouth, MA, United States - SSM-Form-13 | ecosystem: Environmental > Aquatic > Marine > Wetlands > Sediment ...
GCGTATGTCCGCTGCTTCAACGAGCGCGACATGCTCGAGCGCCTGTCGGCCGACGAGAACGGCCTGTGCCTGATCCGCCTGATCCCGGCCGCCCGGGGCTCGGGCCTGAAGCTCCTGCGCGTCGATGCCGGCAACGGGCCCATCGCCACGTCGCCGGCCGAGGTCGCCCGCGGGGCCTACCCGGCCCGTATCGGCTACAACGTGGTTCTCCACCCGGAGGCCAAGCCGGAGGCCCGACGGTTCGTCGAGTGGCTCCAGGGCCCCGAGGCCGCCAGGGTGCTGGCCCCCTTCTGCCTGGCCAATGCCGCTGCGGCGACCCTGACGCCGGAGACCCGCGAGGACGTGTCGCGCACCAGGACGACCACGGCACCGACCTACAACGGGCCGGTGGACGGGGCGGCCGCCGTGCTGCCCGCGCAGCCGGAGACGGGCCTGTTCTTCATGGCCGGGGCCGGGCACCGCATCGCCTACGAAGAGGAGATCGCCGGCGCCATCGCCCGGGATGGGCGGCTCAAGGTCGTCGATCGCGAGGAGCTGCGCCGCGTGCTGGCCGAGCGCGAGCTGACCCTGGCCGGACTGTCCGCCGACGCGCCGCAAGCGGCCCTGGCGGCCGACGTCATCGTCGTCCCGCAGGTGGTCACCCAGGGCCGGAACAGTTACCTGCGGCTCCGGGCCCTACATGCTCCCACGGCCAGCGCGCTGGGTGCCCTGTGGGTCCGCATCGATGCGGTGGACCCGATGAAGTTCGATCCCCCGCTGGAGGCCCAGGTGACCCGCTGGTGGCCAGGCGTGCTGGGCCGGCTGGTCCAGGCCCGGAGCCGGCCGGTCTGGTCGATGCTGGGCATCGATGCCCCCGACGACTCCGACCTCGCCGCCGGCGACGGGATCGCGGAGCTTCTGTTGCAGGCGCTCCGAGACGAGCCGCACGTCTTCCTCGCCGAGTACGAAACCTTCAGTACGACTCAGCAGGAGGTGCTGATGAGCCTGATGGGCCTCAGCGACACCTCGGGTCGGCGATTCACCCCCGCGGCGGACTTCGTGCTCGACGTTTCCCTGACCAGTGCAACCGCAATGGCGCTCCGCGTGCTGGCCGGGCCGGAGTTCAAGACCGTGGCCACGACCACCGCCGAGGGGGCGACGCCGCAGGAGGCGGTCGATAAGGCATCCGCGTGGGTCCGCGCCCAAGCCGCCGCCCTGGCGACGAAGGAGCCTTCCCGCGGCTCAGCCGGCATCGAGCGGGACCTCGCCGTGCGGCAAAGCCGCCTGGAGATGGGCCGCTACGAGGCGCTCAAGAAGCGCCTCGATGCGGTCGAGAGAAGGCAATACCTTCGGGCCACCGATCCGGGATCCGTAGGCGGCAACGCGGAGGACGACCGGCGGCTCGAGGGCGAGTTCCGCCGGCGCGTCGTGGCCCGCCTGGCCCGCGTGGTTCAGCTCGACCCGGCGCTGGAGCCGGCCGCACGGGAGCTGGTTCGCCAGATGACCTTCTCCCACAACATGACGTTCCACCAGATGGTCGACGCCTCCGTGGTGTGCAGCCGGTTCATCGCGTCGTTCCCCGACTCGCCGGAGCACCGCGGCATCGCCGAATACGCCATCGTCCTCCAAGCGCGGCTCTGCAAGTCCGTCGACAAGGAATGGATCCCGCGCAACTTCCCCGCGGGACTGGACCATGCGGAGACCGTGTTGCGGCTTCGGGCCCAGCAGGTTGAGCTGTACCGCATCTACTGCGAGCGGTATCTTGACGACTTCCGGGCGCGCCGCAGAACGGGCGGCACCTGGATGAACTACAAGATGGTCGCCTCGCACTACCTGTACCACCTGTCGCGGCACCTGGCCAGGAGCAAGGCCTCCGACGCCGAGGTGAACCGGCAGGTGGCCGACTGGGCCACGCGATTCGGCGAGAAGTCGGATGCTGCGCCGCACAGCGACTTCCTGCGACTCAAAACGCTCTTCTGGAAGCGCGACAAGGCAGATTGGCTGGCCTGCCTGACCGATATGCAGAAGCGACACCCGAAGCCCAACGAGAAATACTGGACCTGCGGCGACGAGCACTGGGAACTCAACAGGGACCTGAAGACACTGTTTCCCGCGAGCCGCGACCAGAACGTGTTCGAGCAGTGGCGACAGGGCAAGCGCGGCATCGGGGATCTGCCGTATCCGGGGTATCGCCCCGAGAACGAGTCGGCGCAGCCGAAATGAGCCCCGCGCCCGGCGGCCGGACGAGCGCAGAGAACGACCGATGGCTCAGCAAACGTCAAACGCAAGGGTTCAGGACAGAAGGAGCAGTCAGCCATGAACTGCCGCATCGCTATCTTCGTCGCCCTGCTTCTCATCGTATCGCCGGCGGCGCAGGCGCAGCACGCGACCCGGGCCGAACCGGTGACGCCCGAGAAGCCCGTGGCGGCAGCGCCGCTCAGGACATGGGCCGTGCTGCTGTCGGACGATCTGCGCACGCCGGCCCTCGAGGATCAGGTGCTGGCAGCGCTCGGCGATGAGGCGGGTATCACGCTGGTCAATCGCGAGAGGCTCGACCTGCTGGCCCGGGAGCTGGCACTGGAGGAACTGGGCAACGCCCTGGCGACGGCCCGCCGCGTCACGGCAGGGCGTATCCTCCGCGCCGACGCTCTGGTCGTGCTGAGTCGCGACCCCACGGCCGGCAAGGGCTTTGTCCGGTTGACGATCTGCGAGTGCCGCACCGGGGCACGCCTGCACGTCGGCAGTGTTGACCTGGCGGAGGGCAAGGCCGACGAGGCCGCGGCGAAGATCCTCTCCGACATCCGCCGGACGCGGACCCGCTTCGCCAACGGGGTCACGCGCGTCTACGGCGTTCTGCCTTTTGTCTCCCGCTGCCTGACGCACCGGTACGACTACCTGCAGAAAGGATATGCTGAACTCCTGGCGGCGGGGCTTTCGGCGGTGCCGGGGATGGCCGTGATCGAGATCGAGGAAGCGCGGCGGATTGCCCGCGAACTGGCCCTGCGGGGCGATGCCGACCTCGCCCGGAGCGTTCCCGTGTTCGTCGAAGGTGAGTTCGAGGTGCCTCATTCCGCCACCGAGCAGCAGGCCGCGGTCACTCTCCGTGTCAGTGTGCGGGACGCTACCGGTGGCCCTCGCCCGTTGCCTGAGCGGACCATGCGTTTCTCTCAGGCCGTTCGCTACGTCAGCACCGAGTTGCCCGCTCTGGTCGCCGGGCTTCACGGGCCGACGGGAGGAGAAAGCCTTGGGCCCGACGAGCAGGCCAAGGTCCTGCTGGCCCGGGCCAAGGCCTTCGCCGCCCTGGGTGCCTGGGACCAGTCAACCGGACTCCGCGAGGCGGCGCTGTTGCTGAAGGACGACGCGGCGGAACGCAGAAAGGTCCTTCAGGAGTACTGCCGGATTGCCTGGGCGCCCTGGCCACCCGGAGCGCGAGGCGGCAACGAAATTCAACTGACCGAATGCCGCCGACGCGTCGCGCTCTGGAAAACCGCCCTGGCCCACATCGAGTACCTCGTGCGGAACCGCCAGGTGAATCTGCCGCAGGCCGTTGCGCATGCGGACGAGGCCTTCCAGAACATCCTGCAGGTTCGTTGCTCGACCAGCACGCCTCCCAAGGCCAAGATCCTGGCGGGCATAGAGCAGGTCAAACGGCGGTTCATTCCCGACGTGTTCCCGCTCATGCTCTCGCTCGACCACGCGTCGCCCCACAAGAGTGGGCGCCAGGAGGAGCTCTGTACATGGAGCGAGAGGCTCTTCGAGCATGCCCTGCTGGACTACCGTTCCAACAGCTATAGGCCCGACACGCTCGATTTCATCGCCGCCGTGACCACCAAGGTGCTGCCCGGCGACTTCCGGCCGCCGGACCGCCTCGCCTATTTCATGACTCACTCGCGGCAGATTCTTAAGAAGAGCCCGGACCTGTCGGAAGACGCCTGGATGGCCTTCCTCGACAAACTGATCCGCTCGGACCGTCCCGCGGCCAGCCTGGCGGGGCGCTACGGGAAGCTCTACCACCAGTTCTACTTCAAGCGCGGCGCGGCCGATCTTGCCGAGCTTCACACCGAGGCCAAACGCCTGGTCAAGGACTATCGCGAGCAGTCGCCACGGATGCGCGGCCGGTCCGGCTCCGGCATTCTGAGCGCCAGGGTCGGCGGCATCTGCGGCCAGATCGGCAAGGCACTTCAGCCGGCCACGCCGCGTCCCGACCACGCGGCGGCAAGACCGCCGCGCCCCAAGCCCCCGCGGCCCGAATCCCCGGTGGCTCTGGAACCGATCCAGCTCTCGGTGAAGACGTCTTCCGGCGACCTTGTGCCCTTCAAGAAGAGGTGGGGCGGCTTGAAGCATCTGGATATCGGCGGCAACGGTGTGGATGTCTTCTGGAGAAACGATGGCGTCGCCGTCATGCGCCGCAAGGGCGCCCTGGAGGAGGTGCTCGTCGACCGGACAATCCGGATCCTCGACGTGGCGTTCGATGGTCGTGACCTCTGGGTTGCCACGCGCGAGAAGGGGCTGTGGGTCGTCTCTCTGGATGGCTGCGTCGCTTACCGCATTGGCCAGGCGGAGGGGCTGCCGGCCGGTGAACGCGGCATGCGCCTCAACTCCATAGGCCCCGGCAAGGTGCTGGCCGCCGGGGCCTTCGGGCCCCATGAGCGGCTCTGGCTGGCCGTCGTGTCCCACGACGCCGATGGGCCGCGGGTCAACGTCTTCCACCGAGGCACCCGCGTGCTGATCGCCGGGCAACGATGGAAAAAGGCCAAGCCGGACATCGACCGGGCCGGAGCGCCGCTGTGGATGCACGAACTCCAGTACGGCGACAAGGGCACGCGGCGCACCGTAGTACTTGCCTGGGGCCGCCGATGCATGCAGCCGATGCAGGTCGATCTGGAGACTCTCGAGGTGTCACTGTACGGCGGTCTGAAGTCAATGGCCTGGCTCTACTCCGACAACTCGGTCCATAGCTGCAATGGGCGGCTCCACAAGTTCACTGGCGATGGCTGCGTCTTGCCCTTGGGGAACCGGCTGTACGCTACCGCCGGCGGCGTCTGGTATCAGATCGACGTGACGACCGGACATGCAGTGCACCAAGGGCGGCTGCCGCGGGCATCCGGCATTCGCAAGTTCGGTGTTTCGTCGTACTATGGCCTGGTCTGCTGGCACCAGAACGGCTCGTTCTACCGGCTGATTGTGAAAGCAGAGGAGGCCCCCGCGGACCCGGGCCCGCCTGCCGAGTCGCCGCAGAAAGGGCCGCCCTGAGGCGGCGTGTCGGGACCCTCCCGGCACGGCGCATCGCCCTGGGCGGGCACCAGAGAGGTTCCCGAGAAACGGAACGCGGAGCGAACGTCTAATGTATGAGGGCAAGGACAGAGGGACGAATCGGTGATGACCAGCGCGTCGGCCAACCAGATCGCCCGTCACGTGCCGCGAATGTATCGCGTCGCGCTCCGCATGGTGGCCGAAGCGGACACGGCCCAGGACGTGGTCCAGGAGGCGTGTGTGAAGGCCCTCCAGAAGCTCGACGGGTTCGAAGGGCGTTCGTCACTGGCCACCTGGCTGCACCGCATCACGATCAACTGTGCCAGCGACGCCTTGCGGTCCGACGCCAAGCGGCGGCAAGGCCATGGCCAGTTGCAGGCCTGGGCGGTCTCGGCGGTGACCGAGAACGGGCCGGCGGAAGCGGCTGAACAGCAAGAGCTCTTCGGCCTGGCCTGGCGGGCCCTGGACGACCTGCCGGCGGAGTGCCGCCTGGCCTTTGCCCTGACGCAACTCGACGGCTACAGCTACGACGAGGCGGCGGAGATCGAGGGCCAGCCGCGCGGCACCATCGCCTCGCGCGTCTATCGGGCCAAGAAGCTGCTGCTCGAACAGATGGGCCCCCATATGCACAGGAGGGTGGAACAATGACCCGCGAAGAACAGGACATGCTGCTGTCGCAACTGGCCGACGGCGAACTCGGCAGCGACGAGACCACCTCGCTGCTGCTGACCGCCCTTGACGATCCCGAGTTGCTCCAGAAGCTCAAGGAGATGCTACGCCTGCGGCAGGCCACGGCGGCCTGGCGAGCGCAGCAGCCGTCGCGGCCGGTGATGGTCATGACGGAGCCTCGCGCCGCCCGCGGGCGATGGTTCGGCTGGCGGCTGGGCAGCTACGCTGCTGCGGCCTGCTTCGGCGGACTGATGGTTCTGACCGGGTTCTGGGCGGCAGGTGCGGGCCGCCCAGACCTGCCCGGTTCTCTAGCCGCGGTGCCGGTGACGGCCGAGCGGATGCAGCAGGTGGCCCGGGTCTTCGCCCTGCACGAATCGGTGGCCGGTCCGCTGGCGTGGTATGCCGCCGATGATGACAACATCCGCGTGGCCTCGGCCGAGGGCAGTGAAGCCGGCAACCGGCCCGTCGCCGTGCTGCTGAGACTGGAGCCCGCCGCGGCCGGGGGTCCCGGCGCGGCCCGGACCTACGTCATCGTCTGCCGCGAGCGGCAGTCCGCCGCGATTGACTTGCCCGACGACCTGCCGGGCGCCGCGGGACTGCGGGTCTACCTGGCCCCGAGGGCGGTCGACGGCCGGGTCGACATGCAGTACGCCATCGCCGTGGCCGGCCGAGACGCCCAGTCGATCACGGCGACCCTCAGCGGGCAACGCCGCGTGGGCCTCACGGAAACGTCCCTCGGGCAACTGGCCCTGAGCGATCAGCTGCTCAACGTCCAGGTCGCCGCCTGGCCCATCAGGGAGTCGGCCAACTGATGTCTGCAACGTGCGCCATCCTCGCCGCACTTGTTCCGCTGCTCGCGACGGCCGACGCCGCGAAGGCCCAGGCGGAGGAGCCGGTGCCGGTCACCTTCGCCCGCGCCGGCGGCAAGGCCACGGTCACGATCCCCGCGGTCAACCTGCCGTCCATGACACTCGCTCTGCGGGCCTATGGCCGCGTGTGGACCACGGCCGACGCCCGGGACCAGGGCAACAGGAATGTCTTCGTCGCCACCTTTGCCGTTCCCGCGGTCCGGGTGCCCGTCGTCTTCTCCGTCACGCATGAACACCTGGAGAAGCCCGAGCTGGCCCAGGTGGTAGCCCATCCCGACCGCGACGTGCCATGGAATGAGGAGGCGAAGAAGGACGGACAGGACAAGCCGGTGAAGAAGATCACGCTCTACGCCGCCGGCGCCCCTGAGTGGTTCAACCAGTGGTCCGCCGCCGTGGGCCTGCCGGTCAGGCAGGTTGATCCCGCCGACATGCAGCCCGTGGCGCTGGATGCCGACGGCACGTACCCGCCGACACTGCTGGTGGTCGGGCGCACCACTGCCGGCAAGGCCCCCGCCGATGCGGCAAAGCTTGCGGTGGAGAAGAAGCTCAGCGTGCTGATCCTCGAGGCCGCGTGGTTCGGTCCGGCGGGCGACAAGGTGGCTGTCGCCCCACGGCAGATGCAGGCCGACCTGGCGGAGATGGCCGCTCAGTCGTGGCCCCGGCTGCTTGAGTTCTCGTATCGCCAAACCCCCTGTGGCGGCATCATGAACCGCTGGCGGTGGATCGCCGACGGCGACAACCTGCCGCTGGTGGAAGAGGTCCGTCTGGCGGACGTGGATCAAAGAACGAGGGAGCAGCAGCGAACGCCGCCCGGGCAGCGGGTCGTCACCAGCTACCTGCCATGGCATGAGCGGCTTGGCAGGTCGGAGTCGGCGGATGCGTTGCTGCTGGCGCTGCTGAAGGCGGCCGCCCAGCCGCGACCGGAGCTGCGTTGGCGGATGGCCGAGCTCGTCTGGCCGCTCGAGCCAGAGGTCTTTGCCGCGGAGCGGCCCGTGCTCAGAGCCGCACTGGACGCGTGGCCGCTGATTGGGGACGTCCCGGCCCAGCTTGACGTGCTCGACCTGCGCGGACCGAACAGCCCCCCTCTGAACCTTAAGAAGAAGCTGAAGGATACCGAGGGCACGGTTGAGCGCACTGTCGAGCACGGTGACCGGACCGGGCTTCTGATTCTCGGTGACGACAAGGTACTCGATGAATGGCGGTGGCTGAAGCTCGACCGGGCAAAGAAGACCGTCGGCCGGCAGGGCGTCGCCTGGCTGAGTGACGACAAACTGCCGCCATCGAAAGACAACCAAGTCCGACTGATGTTGACACTGACCGAGCTCGGGGTGCCGCTGGCGCCGCCGGCCGGGGAAAAGGAGAAACGGCAATGAATACCAGCACACGATCACTCGCCATGGTCACCACCACCCTGACCCTCGTCCTGCTGCTCGCAGGGGTGCCGACGGCGGCGCAGCCGGCCGGCGATCCCCCGGGGGACGAGCCCGCGGTAAAGGTCGCCCCGGCGCCGACGGCGAATCCGGCCGCGACACCCGATCCCGCCCCGGCGCCCGGCACGGCCAAGAAGCAGGAAGCCAAGACCGCCAAGGAGAAGGCGAACCTGCGGGCCATCCGTGTCGCCGTGTTCGACATGGACGTCCTGAAGGGCGTCGAGATGGAGCCGGCTGCGCTGACAGACCTGGTCAATGCGATGCTCGCCGGCATGGACAAGGTGACCATCGTCAATCGCGACCAGATCAAAAAGGTGGCCGACGAGCACAAGATGGCCCTCGCGGGCCTGGTGGACGCGAAGTCAGCGGTGCAGCTCGGCAAGTTCCTGTCGGCCCAGTACGTCATCGTCGGCCGGGCCAGCCGCATCGGGCAGGCCTACTACCTGGTGCTCAAGATCGTCGACGTCCAGACGACGGTGCAGACCACCGTCTCGGCGAAGTCCCAGGTCGAGAAGGGCCTGGAGACGCTGATCGAACGGCTCGGCATGACTCTCGTGCCGAAGATTCGCACGCTCCAGAAGCCGGCCGGGAAGACCAAGGACCCGATGTGGGCGAAGGTTCGCGCCGCGGCGAAGGTCCTGGCCGGCAAGGTGGTCCTGGTGAACGTCAGCGAGCACCACGTCAACCGCCCGCTGAAGGACCCGGCGGCCCAGATGGCCATTGCCGACCGCCTGCGAAACCTGGGAATCGAAGTCATCGTTCCCGAGGACCCGATCGCCGGCTGGAAAGGGCTGCTGCTCGAGGTCGGCAAGTACTCCGATGAAAAGGTCGATTACCTGATCGAGGGCGAGGGCACCAGCGCCTACGCCGCCCAGATTCACGGCCTGATCTCCTGTCGGGCCCGGGTGGAGCTGCGCCTGGTCGCTGTGCCCGGCCGCAAGGTCGCGGTGACCGATCGCGGCGTCGCCGCACGGGTCGATCTGGTTGAAGCCTTGGCCGCCAAGGCCGCCCTGGAGGACGCCGGTGCGGGTGCCCTCGATGCGGTCATCCTGAAGCTGGCTGAGTTGGCCGCCAAGGACAAGGAATAGGCCAGGGACAAGTTATGACTTGGTGTGCCGCCGCGGGCGCCTGAGCGCCCGCGGCGCGAGCATGGAGAGAACCATGAGTGACCGCCCGGTCTGGTCGCGGTGGAGGGGCGCCCTGGCCGGTGCGCTCGCAGTGGCCGCCGTGGTTGCGTCGCCCGCCATACGTTCACCTCAGGCCCAAGCCGACGAGGCATCGCCGCAATCACAGGTCACGCTGGCCGTGTTGTCCGAGGCCGGGCCTTCACCGAGCCGGGCCGCCTCGGTCACTCGTCTGGCCAAGGATGCCGAGAAGACGGCCGAGGAGAAGAAATGAAGCGCTTTCTGAAGGTGGCCATCCTGTTCCTGTTGATGGGCTCGGTCGCAGCAACCTGGGGCGCTTCCGAGACAACTGAGGAAGGCAGTGAGCGCGCTGCCGATGTCGAGAACAAGGTGCAGCCCAAGCCAACCACGGTGGTGCTGCCGTTTGCCAACTCAACCGGGGACGCAGCCTACGATCCCCTGGCGGAGAACCTTAGCGACTTTCTGGCCGCAGCGCTAGAGCAGTCCGAGGCAATGACGTGCGTAGATCGCTCGGCGCTGGACAAGGTGGTCGCCGAGCAGAAGCTCACTCTTGCGATGCTGACCGACGACGCGTCTAAGCGCAGGGTCGGACGCATCCTCGGCGCGAAATTCGTCATCACCGGCGGCTTCACACGTGTCAAGAAGACGTTGAAGATCAACGCCCACCTGTTTGAGGTCGAGACGGGCCGCGTGGCGCGATCTGCCGAGGCGAAGGGCAAGCTCGAAACGCTGCTCGACTTGGTTCGGGATGTCTCTGCGACGCTTGCGGAGAAACCCGTCCCGAAGTTGAGCGAGATCGAAGAGTCACTGCTGGCC
>Ga0272444_10006292_pt1 | contig 10157 bp, 7 predicted proteins | sample SSMForm13_FD_201033 | JGI IMG/M metagenome (GOLD analysis project Ga0272444, IMG submission 201033) | Marine sediment archaeal communities from Little Sippewissett salt marsh, Falmouth, MA, United States - SSM-Form-13 | ecosystem: Environmental > Aquatic > Marine > Wetlands > Sediment ...
GGTGAATAGCGTGGACCAAAGGCTACACGCTGAGAAAGCCTACCACTCGGTCCAGGTCAAAACTGCCAGCGGTCCCCGCTTGATACTAATGCTCTATGAAGGAGGCATTAAGGCCGCCGCTCTAGCAAGGAAAAACATGCTGGAGGGGAACGTGAGGGAAGCCTACAAGTATCGAGGCAAACTACTATGCGTATTATCTGGGCTGATGAGCACACTCGCCGTCGATTCCGGACGCAAGGAGGTTGACAGCTTCTTCTTCCTTTACAGCCACATGAGCAAGCTTACGCGTGAAACCGAGATTGAGAAGCAGGATGCGAGCAGTTTCGACGAGGTCCTGCGCATCTTGGGTGACCTAAGAGATTGCTGGAATAAGATGCTGGTCGATAACGGCATAGCGTAAAGGAACCACCTGCCCAAGAAGCGACCTTATGCCGGGGGGTTTGAGGCTTCACCCCTGCCCTCACGGATGGCGAGGGCGCCCCGCAGGCGACGTTGCTCAAATCGCCGGACCTAGTGCTCTATCATCTCTACGTTAGCGCGAGGGAGTATCGTTTTGGAGCCGTCGTCAAACTCCACCTCCAAGACCCTAACCTTTGACTCCGTCTCGAGCTTCCGAAGCTCTGGTGGTAGAGCGGTCACCGTGCCGAGCCGGCCGAAATATGGGTCGCGGATGACCCTGACCTCACTACCTACCTGAAGGCCCCCTGAGAGACTCTCACTTACCTTGCTCTGCTCCAGTTCTGACGATTCAAGCGGTATCACAACCTCTGGCCGAAGCACGCCAGCCCGTATCTGTGTAGCGCCGTTGATGGAAGCTCGCCTGCCCTCGTTGGACTTGAGTATCTCAAAAGTGCTTCCCGCCATGTTGATCTCCCCAAAGCCCTCTGTTATGACGAGCGTCGCTCCCAACTGCTCTGAACCGGTTATCGCAACGCCGATGTCATATCCCAAAAAGTCCCGCAGGTCCTGGTCCGCAAGCCCGCCAACAACAATGCCCACCGCGCCCATCTCAATGGCCCGCTTAGTAGCATCGCTAGTTACGATCGAGCCGCCCACCAGTATCTGTCCTTTGCAGTCGTTGGGGATCGAGCTCTTGTCCATTACATCTTTGGGTGAACTGCAGACCATTCGGAGCTCGCCACAGGCCTCGCCGCCTATCCCGAATATGCCCTGAACGAATGCGCCCCGCGTTTCAACTACAACGCCCTCATTTTGAATCACTTCGGTGACCGAGCCATCGATGTAAGCATCAACGGAGACGGGAAGTGGGACCCCGCGAACGAGGACTTGGCCCGTTACCTTGGAGATGTTCTCTATTGTTCCATCGGCCGGAGATTCGCATGACGATTTGAAGAAACCAAAGAAGCCCTTCGTCATCGCCATCGGTTCACCCTTTTTGACCGTTTCGCCATGCTTCACCAACATGGAATGCTCTATGTCCTCCGGGACAATCCCCAAGATATTTGCGACGTTGATGGGATGCACGTTGCCGGGGAGGTCGGTCTTTGCAACTACGTCTTCCGCCCTGACGGTCGTTCCCTGCTCGACCAGCACTTCGCCCTTTAGCGGCAGAATCCGCCGCTTAGTGATTACGGTTCTCTCAACAACTTTAAGCCCTGGTGTGTATGCGTGAGCCAAGACGCTACTCCCTTATTATCGTCAGAAAGAGTATTCAGGATACATTGAAAGTGCTTTGTGCCACTCCTGGAACTTGCGAACCCGCTCCGGTCTGTCCTCCGGAATCGCGATAGGCCTACCTCGAGCGTCAAGAACGACCCCAACTACCCCGCCACTTGCATTCACTGTGATTGATTTGCCGGAACCCGCGCCGACGTCGAATCCCTTGTGAGGATTGACAGTTAAACGAACTGACTCGCCAACCTTCGCCTCAAGAAGGTACATCTCACCCAAACTAAGCGATACTTCCCGGTGCTCTCCGCTGGGCAAGTCTGCCGAAACCTGCATGCAGGGGGCGCCGGGCTTCCCTGTGCCGGTCGGCGCAACGCATGTGCCCAGGTGGATGAGACAATCCTTGTCAAAGACCTCGGTCGCAGCGGTCTCGTGAAGCGTTGATAGAACGCCCAGCTGCGGCATCATGAAGATGCTGTCAACAGCAAGTCGTGTGACGCCCTCCGGTTGGAATGCGTCAATCATCATCACAGCCGCCTGATGCCGACGAGGCGCGTGTGACAAGATCCCGCCGCTCCCGACTAGCATGTCGAGTTGCATTAGGTTGACCAACGTTGCACCCGTCCGAGACTGCGCAAAGGCATCCGAGATCGTTCGCTCCTGCTGAACACCCTTCAGTCCAACGGCAAGCGACTTGTGATGCTCAAAGGCAAGCCTTAGCGCTTCCCTTGCAATCGCCTGCTCGATAATCAGTTCCTGAAGACTCTGAGGGATAGTCGTTGGACGGATCATCTTGTTCTTGATCCGATTCCTGAGGTCGCGCTCACCCAAATCGAACGGTATCCAGCGCATCACGTTATCTATGCCCGCTTCAGCCAAGACGTTCGACACGCTGTAACTCATGCCCAGGTTGGCTGAAACAGTGCGGTTAAAAACACCCGAAAACACTGAGAAGATATCCGTAGTTGCGCCGCCGATGTCAACGCCAACTACCTGAATGCTCTCGAGCTTCGCTATCGTCTCGATTATCTTTCCCACAGCGCCCGGCGTCGGCATGATCGGAGCGTCCGTCCAGGCCATGAGCTTCTTGTAGCCCGGGGCCTGCGCCATCACATGCTCCATGAAAAGATCGTGTATCTTGTTCCGCGCAGGGATGAGGTTCTCCCGCTCGAGCACCGGCCGAAGGTTATCGACGACCTCGAGGTCCGTCTTCTCGCCGAGACGCTGCGTTACCTCAGCCGTAGCGTCCTTGTTGCCGGCGTAAATCACCGGCAACTGATACGACATCCCAAGCCGAGGCTTGGGGTCTGCCGCTGCAATCAACTCCGCGATCTCGACAACGTGCGATATAGTGCCGCCATCAATCCCGCCGGACAGTAGGATCATATCCGGACGAAGCTGGCGTATCCGCTCGATCTTCTCGTGAGCCAGGCGGCCGTCGTTCGACGCGATTGCGTCCATGACAATCGCTCCAGCGCCCAGCGCGGCGCGCTGAGCAGATTCAACTGTCATGCTCTTGACTACCCCGCCGACCATCATCTGAAGCCCGCCGCCTGCACTCGACGTTGAGATGTATATATCGACGCCCGTCTTCTCATCAGTCTGCGGAGTGAGTATCTTATTCCCATCCAGTATTTTTCGCTTCGCGAGCTCCTCAACCTCCGCGATGGCGTTCAGGACGCCCATCGTTACATCCTCAAACGGCGCTTCAACAGTCGTCGGCGCCTCGCCACGGACTATCAGCCGATACTCGTCGTCGCGCTTCTCTATCAGAATCGCCTTGGTAGTCGTACTGCCGCAATCGGTCGCGAGAATCGACTTTACGTTTTCAGGAACAATCTCAGTCATATCTCATCCTTATCATGAAAGAATCTGGCGGTGGGGATCATACAGCCAGATAAGAAATAGTCAATTGTCCTCGCTCGCGATTTTGGCCTGAAGTCTGCTCTCCCGCCGCGCCGCACGCTTCTTTTGCCTGAGCTCCTTGGCACGCTTCCGAGCAGCCTTCTCTTCGTCCCTCGCCCTAGCATCGAGCGACTCAATCCGCTGCAATAAATACTCTACGTTGTCCCGGCTCTCCATTGCAAGCACAAACTGCTCATACTCCTCGTGATTGAAGACTATCTCGGCAAAAGGCCCTATTGCGATCAAGAACTGACTGCCCACAAAACTCAACGGCTTCATCGATTCCAAAGCGAATATCGCCGGAACTGCCGCGCGCCACTTCACTACTTTTGCCGCGACCCTATCGATTAGCTGCTTCTGGAAGTCCGTCAGTGGCTCGACCTTCTCGCCGCTCATCGTCCCTCCCGGTCCAGAAGACTCTCATAATGCCGCCTGAGAAACTTCACGTCCTCCCACGTGTCGCGCTTCTTGTCCGGCGAACGCAGAAGATAGGCCGGATGATACGTCGCCACCAGCGGCACCCCGTGGTAATCGTGAACGGCGCCTCTAAGGGACCCGATCGACTTGCTCGGCCCCAGATTCAACAGCGTCCTCGCAGCGTGTGCCCCCAGCGCGCAGATTATCTTGGGCTTGATAGCAGCAATCTGCTCGACTAAGAAAGGCTCGCAGGCCTTGACCTCGTCAGGAAGTGGGTCCCGATTCTCGGGCGGACGACACTTCAGCACGTTCGCGATGAAAACATCCTCGCGCTCGAAGTGTATCGACTTCAATATCTTCGTCAGAAGCACTCCCGCGCGGCCGACGAACGGTAGGCCCTGCCTGTCCTCTTCCCTACCCGGCGCCTCGCCCACGAGCATCAGGCCAGCGTGGGGGTTCCCGGCGCCAAACACGACCTTGTTTCTCGTCTCCCAGAGCCGACACCGCCTGCAGGACAAAGCCTCTTGCTCAAGCTCCTTCAGCGACCTTGCGCCTCTGGGCAGCGCCAACTCGACCTCCTTCGGATACTCCCTCGCGCCCAGTTCCGACTGTAGCAACAGAAAGCCCTTTATCTCAGATATTATCCCTTCAAGCTCGTCCATAAGGCCTAGTAGTATAACAGTCGGCTCGAGCTGCAGTCAACCGCCGGACACGGCAGGACGTGACCTCTGACTGTAGATAGGTTTTCTTCTGGGTCGAGGAGGCTGTCCAATAAGTCTGCATCCGCCCCCACATACGTCATTACCCTTTGAAAGCCACATCCCGCCATCTCGTAACGATTGAACATGGCTACCCTTGATCTTGACAATCAGTCGTATTCGCTGTATCATTATTGCCCAAATTCGCTGGAAAACCTCTACGACCACACTTATTGGACAGCCTCCGAGACCCATATCGTCATCTCAGCCGGCGTGGAGCAATCCCCACCGAAATGAAGACTACCGCGACGCCGAGCTCGAGCTACGGTCCACCTCGATCTCGCAGACCTTCACAATCTGTCCGTTCGCGACGGTCAGGACGTGCAGGGGGCGGGTTGCCTGACCGTTTGCCGTGAAGCCGTAGCTGCCGAGGACGCCTCTATATTCAAGCCAAGACACTTCATCGCGCAGGTCCTGCCGATAGAAAGCACCACGCCAAAGCGCCTCACACAGGATGGACGCCGCATCATAGCTCTGCGCGAGAAGCGGGGAGCAGTCAACGTTGTGTTCCAAGAGAAGCCGGTCTTGAAGCTCGTTGGCCGCAGCCGTCTCATCGTCAAGCCAGAAGCCCGACACGAAGAACGCGCCCTCCAGCTGGCCCAGGACCGGAGCAAGCGCTGAGGCGGAGTGCCACCCATCCCAACCTAGAAGCACCGCGTCGTGGATGTTGCTATATTGTATTTGGGGCGCGATGACCGAGACCTGCGAGGCGTAATCGGCGATAAACACCGCCTCAGGCTCGAGCTCGCACAGGCCGGAGAGTCGGTCTGCGAAATCCATCTCACCGGCGGGGTAGCTCTTGATGAAGATGACCTCGGCGCCGGAGTCCTCGGCGGCGGTTATGAAAGAGTCGGCAAGCAGCGTGCCGTATTGCTTCTCGGGCATCAGAACCGCTATCCGCAAGAGGTGCAGTCGCTTGACCGCGAACTTGGCCATCGCCCGAGCCTGTGACCATAGCGGCAAGCAGTTTCTGAAGACGCATCGGCTTCCGCTCAGCGCGCCTGCGCCACATGCTGACGGCGAAAAGGCCAGCATCCGATACTCGGTCGCCATCGATGACACGCCGGCCAAACTCTTGCTTAGAACCGGCCCGATGACGGCAATGACCTTCTCGTTCTCGGCGAGATCGACGAAAGCCTCGGCCGCCAAGTCCGGGTCGCCCTCACTGTCGCGCACGATGAGCGATATGCTCGCCTCAGACGCGCCGCAGTAATCCGCGATTGCTAACCTCGCGCCGAGCAGCACTTCCTCCCCAAAGTCACCGAGGTCGCCGCTTAATGGCGCGATTAGGCCGATGCGGTTCGGATCACCTAGCATCCCCATGATTATCATGTTGTGAACGTCTGCGGCCACTTCCGCCCATTTGCTGCCCGGGAAACGCTCAGGGAACTCGGTGAGTATCTGCTCGGCATCGCTATGCTCGCCGTCGCGGATGAGACTCCTGGCAAGTGCAAACGTGGCGACATCGGCCGGGAAATCGGCGCCAAATCGCTGAATAACAGATTGGAGTCCGTCCTGCGTCATCTTTGACAGAAGCAGACGCTCGATCGAGGACCTGATTGACTTCTCAAGCGCGGGGCGGTCGGCGAGGTTCTTGGCCTCCGAAAGCGCGGCCATGTAAAGGTCTATTGACTGCTCATGCCGCTTAAGCGAGTCCGCGGAACGCCCAGCGACGAACGCCGAAACGTAGCGCTTGTACCCCGGTCGGAGTCCCTTAACAGCCTGATTCATATAGCCAAGCGCCTCGGCGAAACGTCTCGTTTCGTAGGCGCAGAAGCCCTTTGCGAACAGGCCCTCAGCGCGCATAACACCTTCGGAGGACCATATAACCGCGTCGGCCAGCTGCTGCGCTGTGTCATGCTCTGAAGCCCTTGTGGCTCGAAGGGCCTTAAGCAGCTGCAGCCTGATGGCGCCGTCCGGCGTGGGGCCTGAAGCTTCAATCGAGGAGATTATGCGTTTCGCTCGCTCGAGGCGTCCGACGAATATGAGCGATTCTGCGAGCACATAGTTGATATCCAGCTTGAGGCCGATTGGCGGCTTGGCAATGGATTCAAGTGTCGCTATGGCGCCCTCAAAATCGCCCATCGAACGCAGCACTTTGGCTTCGAGCAAGAGGGCCTCGGCGCGAAGCTCAGAGCTGACATCCTTAGTGAGGAACAGCCTGATCTCGTCCCTGGCCCGTGAGAAAAGACCGTCGGAGTAGAGGCCGAATGCGATATCAAGCGTCGGCGTCTCTGGCGGCGTCGGCTTTCGGCAGCACATCAGCGGGTGAAGCAACGCGAAAATGCAGATGAGCAGAATGAGCCGTCTCATAATTCACCAATCTCGTCCAGGGTCAATCAAGCAAACCGACCTTAGCACGACCGATTGCCGACTGCCAATACAGATCTCATCCGTAGCATTGCGCCGTGACCTTGCGCCTTATACTTCATTCCGGAGGCACAAGGCCTTCCGCCTGCTGACGACGAATCACAAACCACATCCAATAGAACTGGCCAGGATATTGTGTGGTGTATTCCTCGAGTATCTTCATTAGTCCTGCTGTGGCGACGTCGATGGTTCGCTGCCGGTCCTCGAACTGCTGAATCTCAAGTGGTGGCCTGATCTCTATTCGATGTCGGTCATCCGGAAGACGGAATATGAAAGCGGGAACGAGAGGCGCCCCAGTTGAAATAGCCAGCCGCGCCGGAGAGCTTGAGACCAAAGTTTTGCCTCCCAAAAACTCTACCCAGCACCCCTTTGAGGCGCCAAATGCCGTGGGCGAGATCTGCAGAATCTCATTCTGTTTAAGCGCATTGAACATCCATCTCGGGGACATGTCGGGATGGCCGACTTTGTGCCATTTGAGGGAAGGCCCGAGTAGTATCTCCTGGACACTTTCCGACGCCTCTTCATATCGGGATGAGATGACATTCATTGGATAGCCTTTTATCGCGAGGGCGATGTGCAGAAGCCGCGAATTGCCGAAATGCGGTACGGCGAGGACAACGCCTTTGCCTGCCTTGAGGCAATCATCGAGGACGCGTAGGCCGTCGAATTGGACTGCAGCATCGATATTCTCTCTCGAGAGGGTTGGGATGACGAAGAGCTCGAGAAACGACTTCTCGTGGTCTATCCAGAACTTCCTGAGTATCTGTCGCCTTCGGGATTCAGTTAGGTGAGGCAGCGCTTCACGCAGGTATTGCAGATACCATCTTTTGGAGCGCATCTTGCCGACGTAGCCGATGTGGTATCGCATCCTGCCCAAAAAGGCCCCAAGCGAGAAGAGCCGTTTGGTGTTGGGCAGAATCGTCTTCGAGATTGTGGCGAAGAACTGATAGTATATCGTTCTCGCGAGCCGTGTCAGTGGATTCATGTACGACGCGGTCTAGAAGATTATGGCTGTGCGGGGGTGTGCTCTCTGACCCACCAGCTTATGTCGATCCAATCGAATGCAGCAGCTCCCTATGGCTATTCGCCAGAACGGGAGGGTCTTTCATTTGCGCCCCTGCGACGCCGGATTCGAATCATACTCGAGCCTCAATGGAAGTCGGGGGAATACCCCGTCTTAACTGTCTTCTTTAGGCTCCTTTTCTTGCTTAATACTGGACGTCCTGTAGCCACAGTCCTTATTAGCGCACAGGTAAATGGGCTGGTCTGACCCTCTTTCATACTTCGTGACCATCAGGCCGCCGCATTGCGGGCATTTCTCGGCAACTGGCTTATCCCAAACGGCAAACCTGCAGTTCGGGTAGTTGCTGCATCCGTAGAATATCTTACCCTTTCTAGTTCTCTTCTCTGTGATGTATCCGCCACAGTCCTTCTTCGGACACGCAACACCGATGCTAATCGATTTGGTGAAGGTGCACTTCGGATACGCTGAACAGGCAAGGAATCTGCCGCTCCGGCCGAGCTTTATGACCAGCTTCGAGCCGCATTTTGGGCAGGTTTCATCGACCTCCTCCATCTTGACGACAACCATCTCACCCGTCTGCTCATCCATGCGGACCGGCTTGGTGTTCCGGCAATCAGGATAGCCGGAGCAAGCCAAGAAGCTGCCGTATCTGGACTGCTTTAGCACCATCTCGCGGCCGCACTTGTCGCACATGACTTTGCTTTTCTTTGGCTCGACGACCTTGAGATTACCAAGCGTGTCATAGACCACATCCTTTGCAGTCTTGCACTTGGGATAAGCTGAGCAAGACAGGAACCAGCCTTTTCTCCGACTCCATTTAAGAAGCATCTTGCTCTTGCACTGCTCGCACTCGTATTTCGTCTCTTGCTGGGGCACCGCCATGTTCTTCTCGGCATGTTTCACTGCCTTTGAGAAGTCCTTGTAGAATCCGCCAATTGCGTCCTGCCAATCGAGGTTGCCATCCTCAACAGCGTCAAGCTGCTTTTCCATACCGGCGGTGAAGTTGATGTCCATCACCTGGGTGAAGTTGGCAATCAGCAGCCGATTCACTAGAAGGCCCAAAGGCGTCGCCTTGAAGGCGCGCTTCTCCATCTGAACATACTCGCGCATCCGGATCGTGTTCAGGATCATCGCATAGGTGCTCGGACGGCCTATTCCTGCCTCCACAAGAGCCTTGATCAGACTGCTCTCGGTATATCGAGGCGGCGGTTCGGTGAAGTGCTGCTTCTTCTCCAGGCTCTTCAGGTGGAGTTCATCGCCCATCTCAAGTGGCGGGAGCAGAACGTCCTTCTGCGGCCTCCTATGATGGTTCAGATCCTCGTGCACCCTCTGGAAACCGGGGAAGGTCCGAATCGAGCCTTGAGCCTTGAAGATGAAATCACCTATCTTAAACTGCACAGAGGTTCGATCGAACAGCGCGGGCTTCATCTGACTAGCAACAAAAGCAACCCATATCAGCCGATAGACCCTGAACTGGTCCTTCGACAGAAACTGCTTGATCTCGTCCGGCCTCATATAGACGTCCGTCGGCCTTATCGCCTCGTGAGCCTCTTGGGCGCCTTTTGGGGACTTGTACCGATTTGGCTTTAGAGGCACGTAGTCAGGGCCAAACGTGGCGCCGATTAGCTCTCGCGCACTCGCTAGCGCTGTGCTCGCGACTCTCGTGGAGTCGGTCCTCATGTAAGTGATCAGACCAACCAAGCCAGAATCCTTCAGATCGACACCTTCATACAAGCTCTGCGCGAGCTCCATAGTTACTCTCGGCGCAAGGCGCAGGTCCGTGGATGCGAACTGCTGAAGTGTGCTCGTAATGAGCGGCGGTGGTGGATTTTGCTTCTTCTCGACTTTTTTGATGGCGGAAACCAGAGTGGTCCCCTCCTTCATTATCCTGTCATATATCTCTTCGGCTTTTTTGCCGTCCGGTATCTTGGAAGCCTTATTGCCGATCTTCGCGAGCTCCGCCTTGACCTCTTTGCCGTCCTTGGTCTCAAGCACGGCATTGATGGTCCAGTATTCTTCCGGCGTGAACTCTCGTATCGCCAGCTCCCTTTCGC
>Ga0272444_10006293_pt1 | contig 10156 bp, 11 predicted proteins | sample SSMForm13_FD_201033 | JGI IMG/M metagenome (GOLD analysis project Ga0272444, IMG submission 201033) | Marine sediment archaeal communities from Little Sippewissett salt marsh, Falmouth, MA, United States - SSM-Form-13 | ecosystem: Environmental > Aquatic > Marine > Wetlands > Sediment ...
CCATTCTGTCCATCCAGTCCATAGCGTCCATACCTGCCCCGCGCTGATTTGCTACAATACGGCCTTCGTCCTCTTGGGGCCGCCCATGCGCTGCCCCTCAACCGCGTCAAGGCACGGAAGGATCTGCACAATGGCGGCTTTGGGTACGGCGGAGCGTCCGCTTCGCGTGGCGATCGTGGGCAGTGGCCCCAGTGGATTCTATGCGGCGGCGCCGCTGCTGAAGCATGAGGCCGTCTGCACCATCGATATGTTCGAGCGGCTGCCCACGCCTTTCGGCCTCGTGCGCGGCGGCGTGGCGCCGGACCACCCGAAGATCCGCAACGTCATCAAGGTCTACGAGAAGACCGCCCGAGACCCGCGCTTCAATCTCCTCGCGAACGTGAAGGTGGGCGAAGACATCACGGTGGAGGAACTCCGCCAGTACTACGACGCCATCATCTTCGCGTGCGGCGCCGAGACGGACCGCCGCCTGGGCATTCCCGGCGAGGAACTCGCCGGCAGCCACACGGCCACGGCCTTCGTCGGCTGGTACAACGGCCACCCCGACTACCGTGATCTCTCGTTCGATCTGTCGCAGGAAGTGGCCGTGGTCATCGGCGTGGGCAACGTCGCCATGGACGTGGCCCGGGTCCTCGCGAAGACCGTGGACGAACTGAAGCACACCGACATCGCTCAACATGCCCTCGACACGCTCGCCGAGAGCAAGGTGCGCGAGATCCATGTCGTGGGGCGGCGCGGCGCGGCGCAGGCCGCCTTCACGCCCTTGGAGATCAAGGAGATGGGCGCGCTGGAGGCGTGCGACCCCGTCGTCGATCCGGCGCAACTCGTTCTCGACCCCATCAGCGAAGCCGAGCTGAGCGACAACAACAAGGCGAAGAACGTGGAGCACCTGCGCGCCTTTGCCGAGCGCACGCCCGAGAAGCCCCGGCGCATGCACTTCCATTTTCTCGCCAGCCCCGTCGAACTGCGCGGCGTGGGGCGCGTCGAATCCATGCTGCTCGGCCGCAACAAACTCGAAGGCGACACGCCCTTCAAACTCAAGGCACGGCCCACGGGCGAGACCTTCGAGCTGCCCTGCGGCCTTGTCTTCCGCAGCATCGGCTACCGGGGCGTGCCGATTCCCGGCGTGCCCTTCGACGAACGCTGGGGCGGCATTCCCAACATCAACGGCCGCGTCACCGAAAACGACATCCCGCTCCAGGGACTTTACGCCGTCGGCTGGATCAAGCGCGGACCCTCGGGCATCATTGGCACCAACAAGCCTGACAGCCTGGAGACCGTCAAGCTCCTGCTGGAAGACGCCGCCAACTTGGTTCCCTGCGAAACCCCCAGCACCGAGGCCGTGCTCGACATGCTCAAGGCCCGCGGCGTGCGCGTCGTCACGCTCGACGACTGGTTGAAGATCGACGCCGCCGAAATCGCCGCCGGCGAAGCAGTCGGCAAGCCCCGCGAACGCTTCACCCGCGTGTCGGAGATGCTCGGCGTGCTGGAGGCGTAGCGGGCGCGTAATCTCCGGCGTGCTATACTTGGTCCCAGTGAAGGAGACCTCCCGTGGAACTCCCAATCCAGGTTGACAAGGCGCGCATCGCGGCGTTCTGCCAGAAGCACCACATCGTCAAGCTCAGCTTCTTTGGTTCCGTCCTTACCGACCGATTCTCGGAGCAGAGCGATGTGGACGTGCTCGTGGAATTCCATCCCGAGCACGTCCCGGGGATGATCCGCCTGTGCGGCATGGAGTGCGAGCTTTCCGAGATCATCGGAAGGAAAGCCGATATGCGCACTCCACACGATCTGAGTCGCTACTTTCGCGATGAGGTCGTCAGAACCGCTCTGGTGCAATATGCTGCTTGACGATGACCTCACCCGGTTGCGCCACATCGCTGAGGCAGCCAAAGAGGCCATCGCGCGGCGCATTCGGCAAACCTGAGCGAAGAAGCAGGCTGGCCATACTGGCCGTCTGCGTGGCTCTGGACGGAGGCGTGGGTTGGGGGCAGAGAAGAGCGTTCCCCTTCTGTCTGCAGGCGGGACCGAGTTTCCTCATCGAGAAGAGCAAACGATGGATGATAGCGGAGGATATTGCGGCGGCCTTGCGCCTGACGAAGTAAGTGACCTTGCGCCAGATCGTTCTATGCATCGACGGCCAATAGCCCTGAGTGGAGGAGTGAACATGACCAGCCTCATCTCTGTCTCCCTTGCCATGGCGTTTATCCAGTCATCCTGCGCCGCTACCGGCACGCCCGCCGGTCCGGAAACACCGGCGCCGAGCACGGAGCCGCCTGCGCCCACCACTCTGAAGATCACGCGCCTGCTGCCCCGCTTGCCGGAGGAGCAACTGACGCGCGGCCGGCGCATTCACGTGGAAGGCGAGGTAATGCCGGAAGCCTACGTGGTGGAGAATTCATGGCTCATACTCAAGGAACCGGAACCCAGCGACACGGCGCCGCTATACCGGTGCGAGTTCGATTCGGGCAGCGGCACGACGCTCTCGCGCCGCGCTTCCAGCCCCGGCATGACGTCCCACGAGATCATCGGGCACATCTATACGAAGCCGGGGCCGGGGCGCATAGAACTGCGTTCCGTCAACCCGAAAGGCACGCCGGGGAAAGGCTACTTCGTGACCGACTTCACCAACTGTGAAGGCGACGCCTACCGGGAGGAGGAGTTCCTTGGCTACGCGTACCGCACCTTGCCCTACGCTATTACCATTTCCGTTGCGCCTGCGACGATTAGCGCGGGCGACGATCTGGAGATCTCGTGGGAGACGACCCATGTGCGCGAAGGTCAGGAGGGCCGCGTGAACAAGTTCCCGGACCGGATCCTGGGGCTCGCGCTCAGTCCGGCCGCCGTTTCCGGGGCCTTCATTGACGAAGAGGGCAATATCACTGGCACGCCGAAGACGGATCCATTTGCAAGGCACGTTCCGCTTACCGGTTCGATAGTGTGGAACAGCGCCCGCGGCCTTTCCGGTGAATACGCGCAGAAGCTGCCGCCCGGCGAGTATCAGATTCAGTTTGCCCTCTTCCCGAAATGCTTCTACAGCGGCGCCAGTCCTTGCGATTGGACGTTTGAGGACATCCTGTTCACCGCCAGCGACATCTTCACCGTGGTGGAAGCATCCGCTCCTTAGCAAACTGTGTCGAGGGGGCCATTCGTTTTTCGTTGGGCCAAACGGCTTCGCCGTAGTGGGGCATTTGGCGGTAGTCTTGAGTGCAGATTCCCTGATCCCGATGGGGGGTGTGGCCATGGCGCGGGAGACGAGGTTGGCACTCCTCCAGCGGTTGCGGCCCGTAACGCCCAAACCGTCATCCCCGCGGAGGCGGGGATCCAGTCCCTGCCCACGGCACTTCTGTTCCATGCCTCTGGATTCGCGCCTCCGCGGGAATGACGATCGGGCGCAGTGTGAGGTGCCAACCTCGATTTCACCGGAGTACGGAGGTCTGAAGTGAGTGGGCTGGGGGCGCGTTTCCCTCGCTCCAACGGTCCTCCGTTGGAGTGTATGGCGCGGGCGTCCCGCCCGCATGGGCACACTACAAGGGATGCGCCATGCCGACAGTGACTGCTTCCAGGCCAGCGCAAACGGGCCGGCAACCATCGGTGGTACTGACGAATACCGCCACCGAGAACGCCTTCTCAAGAGAAGCGGTGTTTGGGGCTGCCCCTCATCACCTATAGCCGGTACAGCATCAAGTAGATCAGCACGCCCGTAACCGACACGTATACCCACACGGGCCAGACCCAGCGCACGAGTTTCCGGTGCGCCTCGAACTTGCCCCGTAGGGCGAACCACACGGCGGCGAGGATGAAGGGGACCATCAGGCCCGCGAGGGGGATGTGGGTGAGGAGAATGACGAAGTAGACGATCCGGAGTATGCCGTCGCCTTCGTAGCGCGTGACGGCGCCGGCGTGGTAGTGGTAGTAGAGGTAACAGGCCAGGAAGGCGGCGGAGCATCCGAGCGCGCAAAACATGAGCGCACGATGGAGCGATTCCTTCCGGCCCAGCTTGATGGCGCACCACCCGCCGATGAGGAAGAGCCCGGCGATACCGTTCAGGGTCGCGTTGACGGCGGGCAGGTCCTGAACCGTCATGCGGCCGGCTCCCGCAGCAGTGCGCGGATGTGCCCGCGCAACTTCATCACGTCGTCACGGTCGGTGCCCGTGTAGTAGCCTCGGATCTGCCCGGCGCGATCCACCAGGACAAAGCGGTCGCTGTGGAAGATGGGGTCATCCTTGTGGCCCAGCTTGAAGCCGTCGTAGGCCATGGCGGTGATGTCGGCGATGTCGCCCGTGAGGAAGTGCCAGCGCGAGAAGTCAGCCCCGTACTTCTCGCCATACTCGGTGAGGCGCGCCGGGTCATCCGTCTCGGGATCGACGGTGACGGACACGAACTGCGTATCCGTATCCTCCAGGTCGAGGGCCAATTCGGACAGCTGGGCGTTCATTACCGGGCACGGCCCTGCGCAGGAGGTGAAGAAGAACTCGGCCACCCACACCTTCCCGGCGAGGTCTTCGTTGGTGAAGGTCTTCCCGTGGTTGTCGGTGAGGGAAAATGTGGGAGCAGGATACAGCACCGGGGGGCTCGCCGGGTCCACCGGAACGGGGGCCGTGCCTTCCCGTTGCATCCCACGCGCTTGAGTGACCAGATAGGCGATGATCGCCACGTCGGCCACGATAAACAGGGCCAGCATGACGACGAGCTTCTTGCCGAGACTCATGAGAAGCGGTTCTCCAGGTTTGCGGGGCCGGGGCCCTCGGGTTCAGTCGATCCAGGCATCCACCACGATGAGCAGGAAAAGGGCCATCCAGTAGAAGATGGACGTAACGAAGACGCGCCGCGCCGCGCGGGCGGATTCCTCAATATGCCAACGGACGCAGGTGTAGAGGAAGTAGGAACCGCAGGCCAGGGCGCCCACGAAGTAGACCCAGCCGGACATATCGATGAACGTGGGCCATAGCGAGACGGGTACCAAGAGCATGGCGCAGGCCAGGCTCTGACGGAAGGTGCTTCGCCCGTCGGGATGGGTGACGGGCAGCATCTTGATGCCGCCGCGCGCGTAATCCTCGCGGTACATCCAGGCCAACGCGTAGAAATGGGGGTGCTGCCACAGGAACAGGATGAGGAAGAGTATCCACGCGCCCGCGTCGATGCGGCCGGTCGCGGCGGCCCACCCGATCATGGGCGGCATCGCGCCCGGGATCGCGCCCACCGGTGTGTTCCACCAGGTGACGCGCTTGAGCGGCGTGTAGACCAGCACGTAGAGCAGGGCGGTCACCAACACGAGCGCCGCCGCGAGCCACTGCGTCCAGACGGCGAGCACGATCGTGCCGGCGGCCACCAGGGCCACGCCGAGGCCCAGGGCGGCCTTTGGCGACACTGTGCCACGCGGAAGCGGCCGGTTCCGCGTGCGTTCCATGCGCGCGTCGAGGTCACGCTCCACGTAGTGGTTGAGCACGAAGGCTCCCGCCGAGGCTAAGCCCGTGCCGAGGATGGTGAAGAGCAGCAACCACCCGCGCCAGAGGCCGTTGCCGCCGAGGGCGAAGCCAATGACGGTAGTGACCAGTACAAGCCGGAGAATGCCCGGCTTGGTCAGTTCGACATAGGCCGCGATACCCGTCTTGCCGGGGGCGTCGACGTTCTCGTCAAGTGTGGGCGACATGGGCACGGTCTGTGACGACATGTGGCGCCTCCTCTCTCGCTTCTCCCAGAAACCAGGCGCGGGCCGCGAGTAGTCCCGCCAGAACCAGTACGCACGCGCCCGTGACGACATGCAGGCTGGTCACCCAAGGCGCCTTGGCGGTCCAGATCGTGCACATGCCCAGCACCAGTTGCAGGCCCAGCAGCATGCAGAGATAGTGATAGGACTTCCGCACCGGCCGGGGCGCGCCGCCTCTCCGCGCGCGAATCGCCAGGACCACGATGACGGCCGTCAGCAGCACCGCGCCCACGCGATGGGCGAAGTGGATCGCCACTTGGCCGAGGTTTGCCTCGGGCAGGTCGACGCCGCGCTCATTGTTGAAGGAGTATTCGAGGCGCCAATCGTTGATGTTGTGCAGCATGGCGTCGTCGAAGCGGGGGATGATCTGGCCGCCCATGGTGGGAAAGTCCGGAATGGCCAGGCCGGATTCGGTGTGTCGCATGAGAGCGCCCAGAAAGAGCTGCCCGTAGATGATGGCGATGATCAGCACCGCGCCGCGAAAGGTGGGGCCGCCCCGCACGGTGGACTGAGCGGCCAAGCGGTCGCGCTCGCGCGTCAGCCCGTAGGCAATGAACACCAGGATAAGCAGAAAGGACTGGGCCAGGATGGCGTGCGTGCTCGACACGTGCACGGGCAACTTCAGCAGCACCGTGAGCCCGCCCATGACCGCTTGCAGCAACACCGTCACTACCGCGAGCCACCCCAGCACCTTGAGCCCGCGGCGGCGCGCGGCGATGGTCAACCAGACGGCGAGGACAAAGGTAAGCGATGCCACGCCGCCCGCCCAAAGCCGGTGGAAGTGCTCATGGAACACGCCGCCGGTCCATTTGGACACCGGGTAGGTCAGGGGATTCTCGCCGTAGGTCATGGGCCAGTCCGGCACGGACAGGCCGGCTTCGTGGCTTTTCACCTGTCCGCCGAGGAAGATGAGCGCGACGGTAGCCACGCAGAGCAGTATGGCGAAACGCCGCAGCCACGGTTGATCCGCGGCGTGCGTGTCGCTACTCCCAGAAATCGTCATACACCTCGTCCTCTTCCGTGGGGGCCTCTTGGGCGAGCCACGTCTTGAAGTCCGCTTCGGGCACAACCCGCAGAACGCCGCGCATGTTGTAGTGGGCCAGTCCGCAGAGCTGCGCGCAGGCGATCTCGAAATCGCGCGTTTCATCGCCCGTCTTTGACTGGAACTCAGCCGTCGTCATGGTGGGCGTGAAGCCCACCGGGATCATCATGCCGGGAATGGCGTCCTGCTTGACCCGGAACTCCGGCAGGTTCAGGCTATGGATCACGTCCTTCGAGCTCAGGTAGATCACCGCGGGCCGGTTGACCGGCAGGACCATCTGGTTACGCAAGACAATATCGTCTTTCGCGGCCGCGTCGTCCCGAACCAGGCCCAGTGGGTTCGTGTCGTCTCGCACCAACAGCGGATCCGTTCGCCCGAACGCGCCGTCCGCGCCGGGGTAGTGCACGTTCCAAGTGTACTGTTGCGCCACGACCCGGAGTTCGACCGCGTCCTCGTTCCTGGCCTCGTCCACGCCGGCTTCGCCATAGGGGTTGGAGAAGCCGAGGTCGAGCACCAACTCCACGGCGAGCAGCAGGACCGCGAACCCGTAGAGCCAACGCGGCCGGGGCCGCGCGCCGACCGGGTGTTTCTTCCGGGTGCCGCGAAACCGCACGAGCAGGTACGCGAACAGACCGAACCACGCCAGGAACACCGCCGCCACGATGACGTGCACCGTGAGCATGAGCGCATCAATGCCGCCGCCGTGTTCCGAAGCCAGCAGCGGGTAGAACGGGGCCCCGCTCATGGCAAATCCTCAGGCGTGGGCCGTTGGTCCTGCCGCCGGGCGCGGACGACGCACGCGGCGCCGGTGGAGGCCAAGGTCATCATCACGCCGGCCGTAAACGCAATCAGCACGAGGATGGCGGCGTTCATACCTTTCGTCTGGGCATCATCCGCCGCGCCGAAGCACGTAGAGCAGGCCGAAGCCGCGAGGGGCGCCATCACCGCCAGTCCCAATATCACCTGTAGCCGTCTCACCACCATGTACCCGTGCGCTCCAAGGCCATTGCCGTGTCATGTGCCGCCCCGGAGGATAGCTTTTCCTTTCTCCTCGAAGAAGGGATTCAAGGGGGTGGCGAAGCGCCACGGCCGAGGAGCCGAAGCCGCGGGAAGAGAGGCCCGTATCCACCCCGAGACTGCCACCACCACCGCCGCCAAGAAGCTAAACGCCCTCGGTGACGGTGTTTACTCCCGTACGGCCTGGAGGCCATACTGGATCATGCCCGATCATGCTTGGGCTCGGGAAGATCTCGTGCGTTGGCGGGGTTTGACCATCCAACTCAACAATGGCACTGAACCGGCAAAGAGACAGATATGTTCCGACTGCTGAACTGGCTGGGCGCCCTGCTTGTCGGCGGCGGTCCGGGACTGGTGGAGACCTACGGCGTGGAAGAACTGCGAGGGATGGAAGACTGGCGGAGGTGCCTTGCGGCCAGCGACGCAGGGCCCGTGTTCGTGTTCAAACACAGCACGACCTGCCCAATCTCGGCGGGCGCGCAACGGCGGGTTGCGCGCTACCTGGCCGAAGGCGGCGAAGATGCCGCACCGGTCTACCTGGTCAAGGTGATCGAGTCCCGCGCCGTGTCCAATGCCATCGCCGACGATCTGGGGGTGCGCCATCAGTCGCCACAGGCGGTGCTGCTACACGGCGGCCGCGCCGTCTGGGACGCGTCCCATGGCAGCATCAGCGAGACCGCCATGCTCCGCGCGTTGGCAGCCCGTGGGGATCGTGGAGGAGCCGTCTAGAGGCACGGCCAGAAAGACCGCTGATCCCCAGGGCGTCTGTCGAAAACCGAGACCATCGGGGGTAGACAAAGGCCTTTCTGGCCGTGCCTGTTACTTGACCTGGGTCTCTGGCAGGAACGCTAGCCCCGGTAGAGACTGTGCCCAATGCCCATGGCCGCCCGGCAGGCCTCGACGGTGTCCAGCGCGATCGGGGTCACCTTCTCGGCGTTGGCGTGAAGGAAGGCCTCGATGGACGCGTCGTTGTTCGCTGGGTCGTTGTATTTGTCGATGATGGGGGCGTTGAAGGCGTTGACATGCTCCGCCAGTGTCTTCTTGAGCGTGCCGTAGAACTTCTCTTTACGCCGGTATTTCCCAACGAAGTCAAGGTAGACGTCTTCGGGCGCGAGGAGGTTCAGCAGATAGTACAGCACCCCTACGCCCGGCGGCATTCGGGGAATGACCATCTCCGGCGTGTCGCTCTCGGTGTCCAGATCAAGCGGGTCGGTTGACGTCTCCACGCCCTTGATCTTCTTGAGCACCGTATCCGGATCGTCGAGTAGGTCGAGCGTGTTGTTTTCGCTCTTGCCCATCTTGCCCGACCCGTCGAGTCCGGGTACGCGCAGCGCCTCCTTACCCATGGGGCGCGGCGCCTTGAGGGTCTCGCCGAAGCGGTGGTTGAACTTCTGCGCGATGTCGCACGCCATCTCCAGGTGTTGGCGTTGGTCGTCGCCCACGGGCACGATATCGGCCTTCACGATGAGAATGTCGGCGGCCATGAGCACCGGGTAGCCGAGCAGCCCATAGGACAGGGGGTTGCCCTCCGCCTTCGGATCGGACTCGAGTTTGGCGATGTTGTCCTTGTAGGTCGTGCCGCGCTCCAGATGACCGATGTTGGTGATCATGCCCAGGAGGAGCGAGAGTTCCGCCGTGCACGGGAGGTCGCTTTGCCGGTAGATGACGGACCGTTCGGGATCGAGACCACACGCCACGTAGGTGCGGAGGATGTCCATGGTGCGTTCGCGGATGGGCTGCGGCTCGTTGATGGTCGTGAGCGCGTGGTAGTCCGCGATGAAGTAGTAGCACTGGGCATCCTGTTCCTGTAGGCGGATGAAGCTCTTCATGGCGCCGAAGTAGTTTCCGTAGTGCAGGCGGCCCGTGGCCCGTATGCCCGAGAGGATGACTTCTTTCGCTGCCGACATGGATTTACCTTCCTCTGCATCGTGGTTTGCGGCCCGAGCCGTGGGGCGCGGGAACACCGGAGGGGGCGCGGTGAGCACGCGTGGTGTCAGACCGGCCAGACAGTCACAGTATAGTGAACGCACACGCGGGGGCGCAATACGGGTACGGCTGCTTGCCTGTCAGGGCTCCACGGGCAGTTGGGACGAAGCGGCACCCTTGGCCGCGTCGCTAGTCGCAGATCAGTGCCCGGATGGCTTCGCGGACTCGGACGAATTCCGTTCGTAGCGCGGTATAGGCCGCAGCGGCCTCCTTGGGCGAGGCTTCGGGATCGGTCTTTTCGAGCTTGAGTGCGAGTTCGTGCAGCCGCGTCGTGCCCACGTTGAGTGACGCGCCCTTTATGGCGTGCGCCTCGGCCCGTGTGCCCTCTTTATCACGTTGGGCGACACACTTGGCCAGGCGGCCAAGCCTGGACTCGCAGTCTTCCAGGTACACGCTGAAC